>Ga0247681_1000038_pt1 | contig 19096 bp, 26 predicted proteins | sample CNK22_metaG_FD_182798 | JGI IMG/M metagenome (GOLD analysis project Ga0247681, IMG submission 182798) | Soil microbial communities from Purdue University Martell Research Forest, Indiana, United States - CNK22 | ecosystem: Environmental > Terrestrial > Soil > Temperate forest > Bulk soil... | reverse complement strand
GAAGCGCAAGATCGCACCTAAGAAGAGGCCAGCATGAAAGTCACGAAAAAGGATCGCGCCGGCAACAACGGGCGCAACTGGTCGGAATCCGTCGAACTGCGCCACGGTGTGCCGTGGGGCGGCAAGAAGACGGACACGGTGTTCGGGCAGACCCGGAAAAAGCCAGAGTACGATGATAGACCGGCTCCGACTCCTCGCGATCGGAATACCGGCTCCTCGCTTGAACGGAAACTAAAAGGCAAGGTCATTGGATGAAGCGTATCCCGCTTACGAAAGGAAGATTCGCGCTCGTAGACGATGACGACTACGAGCGCTTGTCCTGTTTTAAGTGGTATCTTCAGAACGATGGTTACGCCGCGCGGAACCAGAAGCAGGAAGACGGCACGCGCCGGACAGTGCTGATGCATCGCGTGATAGCGGGCGCCAAACCGGGCGACGGAATGCACGTGGATCATCGCGACGTTGACAAGTTGAACAATCAGAAAGGCAATCTGAGGTCGTGTCTGCGCGCGGAGAATCTCCGTAATTACCCGCGCCGCGTGGATAACGTCTCCGGATTCAAAGGCGTTCAGTTGCGGAAAGATACCGGCAAGTGGCGGGCGCGTATCGGCTACGAAGGTCGATACCTCACGCTAGGAACCTTCGAAACGGCGGAACTTGCGCATGAGTTCTATTGCCTCGCGGCGGATATGCTGCATGGCGAGTTCGCGAGACACGCATAATGGCGCGCAAAAAGAAAGAAGAAAAGAAGGTCGAAGAGCCCGTAATCGAAACCCTCGATTCACGGGCTTTGGACGCTGAAAAGACGGGCGAGGAACTGGAAAATTTCGCGGAAGACATGGGTAGCGAAGCCTATATCGACGCGTGCAAGCTCTATCCGAAGATCCAGAAGTGCTATGAAAACAAGCAACAGCAGTCCGATTGGGTGGAAGAATACTGGAACATCTACAATGCGCGCCCCGATGAAAACCAGCAGTACACCGGGAACAGCCAGTGCTACATACCTGCTGTGCGCGATGCAATTAACGCCCGATGCAAGCGCACTCTGGCGACTTTATTCCCTGCAAACTATAAGCACGTGGATGCGGTCGGACCGGCTTCGGTCACGCCTTTTCCTACTCTTGCTCTCCTTGAACACTACATTCGCAAAACGAACCTGAAGGACATCGTTCGCGCGGATCTGCTGTCGGGCGACGTGACGGGCCAATGGTGCCTGTACGTGGACTGGATGAAGACCACGCGGCGCATCACGGAACTGGTCAAGAAGCCGCCAATCCTGACGGATGAAGCCGCAGGCGTGGACGTGGAAGACGTGACGGTTGAGGAAGAGTGGGACGTTGAAGAGAAAGAGATTGTTGACGAGATGCCGGACATCACGCCGATGGCCGTTGATGATCTCGCCGTCTATCCGCCGACCGTGAACGACATCGAGCGCGCGACCGCTACGGCAGTCCGGCTGCGCCTGTCGAAAGAATCCGTCCAGCAGTTCATCGATGAAGGCGTCTTCGTCGGCTGGAACGCGAAAGAGATTATGGACAATCTGAACGAGCCGGACGGCGGTCGTCAGAAGCGGGTCCCGAACAAGCGCCGCACGGCAGACGCCGGCGTGCGCACGGAAGGCACGTACAAATACGCACTGATCTATGAGGTGCACACGAATCTGGAACTGGAAGAAGGCCGGGGGAAAGAGCCCTGCTTCGTCTACTACGCTGGTCCGGAAATCATTCTCGGCATCATCCGTAACCCGTTCTGGTCTAAAAAACGCCCGATTATCACGGCACCCGTGGAACGGATTCAGGGAACGATTTACGGGATCTCGCGCGTAGAACCCGTGAAGTATCTCCAGTGGAACCTGAACGACTACTGGAACATGGGCCAGGACAGCGCGCAGTACGCGCTCCTGCCTATCGTGATGACCGATCCGCTCGCGAACCCGAACTATCAGTCGATGGTGATGGGCCTAGCAGCCGTGTGGCTGACCGATCCGCAGAAAACGCAGTTCGCGCAGTTCCCGGCGATCTACAAAGATGCCGTGGCGCTCTGCCAGGCGATCAAGGCGCAGATCAACGAGAGCATGGAAGTGAACGACGCCATGCTCGGAAAGATGCCGGCGGGCCGGAAGAATCAGGCGCAGGCTGCCGCGCAGGCGCAGGAACAGCAGTCGAACATTATCGACCACGCGAAGCGCTATGAAGGCTGCATCCTGAACCCGTTGCTGGAGCGCATGTTCGAACTTGACCGCCAGTTCCGCACGAAGGAACTGACTGTCGTGACGATGGGCGAAGTCGGCGCGCGGGCGAAGCAGGAAGAGATTCCCGTGCAGGCGTTCAACGAACGGTATTTCTTCCGCTGGTGCGGCACGGCCTATCAGACGGGCATGCAGCGCATGCAGCAGATGATTGCATGGATGAACGTGCTTCGCGGCATCCCGCCGCAACAGCTGGACGGCAGACGCCTGAACGTGGGTCCGATTCTGGAGATGGGAACCGAACAGATCTTTGGGCCGGAAGTCGGGCCGCGTATCCTGATCGATGAGCGCAATCTGTACCACGTCGAGCCGTCAGACGAAAACCTGATGATGCACAACGGCTTGCCGGCGGAAGTCCATCCGGCGGACGACGACCAGCGGCACATCGCGGAGCACATGCAGGGTGCGACGCTCACGGGTGATCCGGTAGGGTTGTTCCGCGCGCACATTCAGGCGCACCAGCAGTCGATGAACCAGAAGATGCAGAAGCAGTTGGGTGCACCGCAGGGCCAGCCGGGAGTACCCGGCGGCGCGGCTCCAGGCGTGGCCGGAACTCCGCGCCCCGGCGCGCAACCTGGTCAGCCGCGTCCGCAAGGCCCCGCCGGCATGATTCACCCTGACACGGTTCAGGATCCGCAGATGGGGCCGCGATGAAAGACTTCTGCGCACGCGTCACGCCGTGGGGCACAATACAGACCGGGAGCCAGTTTGCTGTCCTGTCGAAGTTCGAACAGAACGCAGTACTGGCACACGAGCGCGGTCATCTGCACCACAAGCACGTGCGCACGCGCCTGCTGTGGATCGCGACGCTGCGCGCGTTCTTCCAGACGGAAAAGTTCTTCGCTCTGTGCGATGCGCAGGAGTTTGAAGCAGACCAGTACGCGAAGGCGTGCGGATACGGGCCGGGACTTGTCACGTATCTCCTGACGCACTGCCCCGGCGGGCGCCCATCGATAAGCAAACGGTTAAGGGCACTTCATGGCTGACCAGTTCCTGATTACGCCTTACAAGGTGCGCAGCGCGGGCACCGACGTGCCGCCCGAAGAGGTGCAGGCCGGTATCAACTCGCTTGCACAGCAGACCACGCTAGCGCTTAACACTATCGTGGCAGCGGGGCCGCAGGGGCCGGCGGGCGGTGACCTGTCCGGAACATACCCGAACCCGACCGTGGCGGCGGTGCATGCGACTTCCGGCACGTTGTCAGGCGTTGCGGTCACGGGCGGCACGATAAACAATACGCCCATCGGCGCCACAACGCCGACCACCGTGGCGGGCACCAGTCTGTTCGCAAGCGGCGGCGCGATCCCGGCGGTTACCGTCACGGGTACGCAGGTTTACAACAGCCCGAACCCGACCGTCCAGTTCATCGACTCGATCCGGAGCGCGAACAATAAGAACGCGTTCATTACGTGGGGTTCGACGGTTCTGGCATTCGGCTTTGCCAACGATGCGTTCGGCGCTTCTGTGAACGCCTTCACAATCACCGGGGGGCAGGCGGCGGGAATCAGCGGCATCACGTCGAACAGCGGTACAGGCGCATGGGCGCACACGGGCGGGTTCAGCGCGACGGGCGGCATTAATAGCACGGCTGTGGGCGCGACGACGCCTAACACAGGCGCTTTCACCACGCTGTCCGCCACTTCGACGGTTAGCGGCGCGGGCTTCACGGCGCGTTTCGCCTCCCCTGGCCCTGTCGGGAACACGTCGGCGAGCACCGGAGCGTTCACTACGCTTAGCAGCACGGGCACGTTCACGCCGTCGAGCACGAACGGCATTGTCGGCACGACAACGAACGACAACGCGAATGCAGGCAGCGTGGGCGAGTTCGCTACCAACACCACTAGCGGCACTTCGCTAACGAACGGCGCCGCTGCCAACGCGACAAGCGTTTCTCTGACCTCCGGCGATTGGGACGTGAGCGGTAGCGTCCAGTTTCTGCCATCAGGTAATACGTCTGTCCAGTTCATCGGGGCGAGCATAAGCACGACTTCAGCCACTTTGGGGGCTGTGGGAAGTCTTAGTCTGTTACAAGGTACGACTGTCATAACGGGGGCGGGAGCCTGCCACCTTTCAACGCCAAGCTTCCGGGTTAGTATCGCCGGCACGACTACGGTATTTCTGGTAGCGCAATTGAGCTTTACTGGCGGAACGGCTACATGTAACGGACTTATCCGCGCGCGGCGCGTACGTTGACTTTTTGAAACAAACGCTATATAACCGGCGAAAGCCTAATCAGGGGAATACCATGCGAAAAACCCGTCTCAGCGCCCTGATCGGCGCGCTTTTCCCGGCCATTCAGGGCCAACCTCAATCGCTCGTCATGAACGGCGCGGCAGTCGATCAGGTCGGCCTGATTAGCGCGCTCCTGAGCGTGAACCCGTGGCCGGCGACCGCCTACAACGCGGCAGCGAACACGACCGGCTTTACCGCCACGCAGCAGCAAGTCATGGCTGCGGAAAATACGGTACTCGATCTGACAGGCACCTTGGGCGCAGGCGCGGCACTCACGCTTCCCACTGTGGCCACCCTCCTCGCGTCACTCACGCCGCAGCAAGAGGTAGTCGGTTCGTCCATCATCCTGCGGGTTATCAACCACTCCGGTGCAGCCTTCACCTGGACGGTTACAACGAACACCGGCTGGACGCTGAACGGCACGATGACGGTTGCTCAAAGCACGTTCCGCGATTTCATCATCACCCTTACGAACGTCGGCACGACGCCCACGGCGACAATCCAGAATATCGGGTCTGGTACTGCATAAGGAACCCAAGTGAACAAGCTGCTTAAAAAACTCTTAGGCCTTCTTTTTCCGGGGATTGACGGAGAAACGGACGATGATCCCCTACCTGATGACCTTCCTGCATCTGATTCCAGTGATGATGATGATCTGGATCTCCCTGCTGATGACCTGCCTGACGATCCTCCTGCACGGGCCACATCGCGTCGCGATGATTCTGCTGAGCGTCTGGCTCGTCTGGAAGCTGAAGTCGAACGCCGGGGACGCCTTGCAGCGGAAGCGCGCCTTTCGAGTCAGCCTGCGCCCGTAGACGCGGAGTATCAGCGCGAGGAAGAACGCCTGCGCAGTGCGGACACGTCGGAACAGGAACGCTGGCAGATTCAGGCAAATCGCGTATTGCGTGATACGCAGCGCGAAGCGCGGCAAGCCCGTATGGAAGCGCAAGACTTGATGGATCGCTCGCGCTTCGAGTCGAAGATTGCTAGCGAACCGCGCCGTGCGAAGTACACAGAGCGGGTGGAAGAAGAAGTCCAGAAGGCGCGTTCGCGCGGTCAGCAGGCCTCGCGCGAGGACGTGTACTACTGGATGCTGGGTAAGGACATTGCTGAAGGCAAGCTCAAGGCTAAGCCCAAGTCGTCCGCACCGGCAGTGCCGCGCGGTAAATCGGCAGGAGTTCGCAGTGATGTGCCGGCACGTTCGGGGCGCTCGGATCAGGACAAGCGTCGCGAGCGTCTGGCGAACATGAATATCTAACCACGAAGAGGAAACCATGCGATACCTCAAAAAATTGGGCCTCTTGTGGGCCTCGCTGTTCCCGGGCGTTACCAACCAGTCCACCAGCTTTACGGCGGACGTTGAAGCGTACATTCAGGAAGAAGTCGAGCCGCTCGCGCGCCGCCAGCTGGTCGCGTACCAGTTCGGCAAGCCGCTGAAGCTGGACACGAACCGTGGCACGACATACACGGCTTCGCGCTATCAACGCCTGCCGCTACCGTTTGCGCCGTTGCAGGAAGGCGTAGCGCCTCCCGGCGAAGCCATGACGCTGCAACAGGTTTCGGCCACCGCCCAGCAGTGGGGCGACCGCGTCATCATCACCGACGTCGCCAACCTGACCATCAAGCATCCGCTGTTCCAGCAAGCCTGCGAACTGGTCGCGCTGCAACTGCCGGAAACGCTGGAACGCAACACGTTCAACACGCTTCTGGCTACCACACAGGTGAACTACGCGAACGGCAAGGCATCGCGCGCTAACCTGCTGGCAACTGACGTGATGACGCCGCACGAAACGAACCGTATCGTCGGTTCGTTCCTGACGTACGGCGTCCCGCGTTTCATGGGCGACGAACGCGAAGACATGATGATCGAAGCGGGCGCGTATCGCGATCCGTCGAAGTCGCCCGCTGTCATGCAACACTACATCGCGCTCATCCACCCGCTGTCGGCGCAGGACATGCGCGAAAACACGACGGTGGTGAATGCGTGGTCGTATAGCGACGTGAACCGCCTGTACAACAACGAACTCGGGCCGTTCAACGGCGCGCGTTTCGTTGAGTCGAATATGATGCCCTACTGGACGGGCGCAGCCGCTATCCAGGGTACGGCCTCGGCATCGGGCGGCACGCTGGCAACGAACGCCGGTTACCAGATCATCGTGACGGCTTCGCCTGCGCAAACGTCGGTCGAACAGATCATCTACCAGGTTTCGAACGCGATCAGCGTGACGGGCCCCACGGGTTCGATCTCGGTTGTGATTCCGAACGTGCCGAACTACGTGTTCAACGTGTACATCGGTACGTCGGCCACGCCGTCGAACCTGGCAACGGCAATCGGTAACGGCGTTCCGGTTACGGGCCCGCTCGCTGGTCAGGCTACGCAGCTTCTGCCGAACCAGACGGTTACGCTGACGGGTATCGGTGTCGCACAAACGCCGCCGGCAGCTCCCGCCACGGGCGTGAGCGTGTTCCCGACGATCTTCATCGGCAACCACTCGTACGGCCAGGTCCTGCTGGAGAACCCGGAATTCCACTACCTGACGGGCGCTGACAAGAGCGATCCGCTCAACCAGACGCGCGTGGTATCTTGGAAAGTCTTTTACGGAAGTATTATACTCAACCAGGCATTTTTGGCCCGTGTGGAGGCCGGTTCCGCCTTCACGCCGGGTTATACTGCCGGTACCGTGACCACCCCGTAAGGAGTTAGTTGATGCCCCCGCGCACGCCTAACGCCCCCTCGCAAGAGGGGGTTTTTGAAGATGACGACAAGCCGGAAGTTACCGGCGCCGAAACCCCGGAACAGCTTAAAGCCCGCATCGCGGCGCTTGAGGCCGAACTGGCGAAATCGACCGCTGGCCGGCTGATCGCGGAAGAAGAATCCGCGCGTCTGTCCGCTCAGGCTCAATCGTCGCTCTTTACTGCCAACGTGACGGAGCGGTTCTCGCGCCGCACGGACGACGGTAAGGACCTCTGGTGGTACCGTATCGATCTCGCGCCGTGTGGCGGCATCGATATCCGCCTGAACGGTCAGCAGTACGTGCATGGCACGACGTACGAATTCACGACGGACGTGCTGCGCAGCGTGAAGGAAATCGTGGCCCGCACCTGGGACCACGAGAACAACATCAGTGGTGCAAACGAAAACGCCTACAAGGTGGCTCAAGACCGCGTGCTGCGCGGTGGCGACCGCCGTCGATAAGAGGAAACGATGAACGAACATACCGTACTGGGAAACTTCCAGATCAACTTGCCCGCGCCGAATGGCGCTTCCGTTTCGATCAGTAGCTATGTGATCGAAGGCGAGACCCCGGAAGGTTTGAATGAACGGATGGATGTCTACCGCGAAGCCCTTCTTCGCCAGCAGGCGATTCTGGAAATTCCTGTGCTTGAGAAGGCTATCGAGGCGCAGGTGAAGATGCTCGAAGATCACCGCAAGGCGTACGCGGATCTTCTGGAGCGCTCGAAGGCAAAGTACAAGCTGACGAGTCAGGAACAGGCACAGATGACGAATCTGCCCGTTCAGATCAAGCAGATCGAGAAGTACCTCGATGAAGGCAAGGCGAAAATCGCTTCTGTGAAGAAGGCGGCGTAATGGCGTACCTCACGAGCCAGCAAATTGTCTCCTTGGCCTGCACCATTGCCAAGTGCCCTGGCTACGTCCAGCAGGGCGGACAGTTCCTGAACATGGCTCTTGAGGACCTCTGGCTTCACCGTGACCTGAAAATCAATCGGGTCACCGAATTCATCACTGTGCAGGCGAATAACTTCGGGCCGTTCACGCTTCCGCTGAATTACCTGCGCACGTACGATCTGTTCTTCGAACAGAACAACCTGCCGTACTTCCTGAATCCGATCAGCACGGAAGAGTACGACCAGGAGTTTAAGGACCCGTCGATTGCGAACTATCCGTACGAGTTCATGACGATCCTTGTGGATGAGACAACGGCAATCGCGAACAACTCCGCCGGAACGCTGTTCATCTACCCGCAGTCGTCCGGTCAGATCACGCTGACACACCGCTACATGGTGAAACAACCGGATATCACGGCGCCGGAAACGTCACCTGTCATTCCGTGGTTTCCGGATCAGGATTACCTCATCAAGGCAACGGCGGCGCGCCTGATGGACATTACGGACGACACGCGACGTGAGAGTTTCCTTGCGCAGTGCGACGCGATGCTGCGCATTCACCTCATCATGGAAGGCGACGAACAGCAGGTGGTGAAGTCCGTGCGCCTCGATCCGCGACGCTTCCACACGAACCGTACGCTGAAGCCGACCAAAATCACCGACTAGGGGGCCAAGTGGGCATTCGCAACGGCTACCCGATGAGATTTAGTCCTAAGGGGCTCTGCGATGCGTTCGACGCAACAGACGCTTTCCCCGGCGCGTGCCAGGCGTTAAGCAATCTCATTTTCGATCAGGGCAACCCGGAAATCGTTGTCTCGCGCCCCGGCGTGGGCGCAGCGCTGACGACGTTCGGGAGTTTCACGGCACCGACGTTCGTATCCGTGCAGGTGTCGATTGGAACGATGATCTACGGCATGGTATCGACCGCGCGCAATCCCGGTTTCGATGAGCCATTCGCGTATAACAGCCTGACGAATACCTTCGTGACGATCTCAGGCGTGGTCGCCGGCAACGTGCCAGCCTCCCCCGCCACGTCGGGCGCGTGGACGCCGCCGACAATGGCCGTCGTCAGCACGAAGATTCTTGTGACGCATCCGGGGTTTAGCGGCACGGGTACGAACTTCTTCGGCGTGATCGATATCACGAACCCGGCGGCACCGGCCTGGAGTTCGACGGATCTGACCACAAACCCGATGGGCAAAGTGCCTACGGCTGTTGCGAACTACAACAACCGTGCGTACTTCGCCTACAACAGCAACCATCTCGCGCTGAGTGACGTACTCGCGCCAACGGTGCGCACGAACGCCTCGCAGGATCTGACGATAGGCGACACAACGCTGATTACTGCACTGTCCGGCCTGCCGTTGACTACTACGTCGTCCGGCGTACTCGGCGCGCTGGCAGTGTTCAAGGTTTCGCAGATCTGGCAGGTGTCGGGCGATCCCGCTACGAACAATCTGGCGCTCAACTACATCACGTTGACCACGGGCAGCGCCGCGCCGCGCAGTATCGTCCCTTCACCTTTCGGGATCATCTTTGCAGGCGTAGACGGACCTTACGTGGCCAGTTACGCCGGCACTGTCGGGCCACTGTCGAAGACGCCGGGGCAGGGCGGTATGTCGGACGTGCAGGTGCCGTTCCAGAACGCGACGACGCCTTCGCGGATCGCGGCTTCCTATTCCGGGAACATATACCGGATCTGCATCCCGACAGTGATTCAAGGTATTGCGCAGACGAATGATTACTGGTACGACATCAGGCGCCTGCGGTGGACGGGACCGCACACGTTCACCTACGATTGCGCTTCGCAAGTCGGGAATTACTTCATCCTGTCGGGAGCCGACCACGGCGCGGCGCTGTTCAAGAGTGACAGCATCCCTGGCCTGAATGACGTGTACAACGACGCGGGCACGAACCTCACCAGCCACCTGAAGTCGTCCACGTTCCCGAAGACGAATCACATGCGCCAGTTGCAGGTAGTGCAATCGACGCTTGAGCTGTCGGCTTCCGGCGCGGCGGTGAACTACAACATCACCGCGATGGATGACCAGGGCAACACGCTCGGTTCGACGTTCATCATGACGCAGGCGCAGCAGACGATATGGGGCGCTTTCTCGTGGGGCGGCGCGCTGTGGACCAGTAACACGAAGGTGCCACACGTGTACACGCTCGCGTGGAAGGCGCCTCTGAATTTCCAGAAAATGGCAATCGATGTTCTGGCGACGAGCGCTTCCGCGCTGTCAATCGGCACTTTCTATGCCGAATACCAGGACACGGGACTACTGAACGCGGGGTAACGACATGGCTATCATCGGCACCTTGCCGGTAACACTCCAGAACGGCACGACGGCGGACGCCACGCAGGTGATGTCAGACTTCAACTTCATCGTGAACCAGGTGAACGCGAACGCGCTTCCGACTTCCTTCGTCGCACCGGGGACTTTCATAAACGTACAGCGGTTTCTTACGCCGGGGGTGTCAACGTACACGCCCTTCAGCGGTGCGACAAAAGCGCTGGTGTACGTGATGGGGGCAGGCGGCGCAGGTGGCGGCACAATTGCCACGGGGGTAGGGCAATCGGCGGGCGGCGTGGGCGCGGGCGCGGGCGCTTTCGGTATCGGCTACATTTCTTCAGGGCTCACAACGCAGACGGTAACCGTTGGGGCACAGGGCGCGGGAGTTTCCGGTTCGATCGGAGGGATCGGAGGCTCTACGAGCTTTGGCGGCCTGTTTGTGGCAGGGGGTGGGCAAGGGGGTAACGCAGGCAATGCGGTTACGCCGCCTAATGCTTCGACCGGCGGTGCCTCCGGGGGTTTGTGCACGGGCACCGGAACTTTTCTTTTTGCAGGCGGGGGGCAAACAGGTTTTGCTTCTATCGTGCTCGCGGTCGGAGTAGTCATAAACGGCTCAGGCGGCGGCACTGCCTTCGGGTCAGGAGGCACTATCAACGCAGGCACGGCCACAGGGTACGGCGCTGGCGGGGGTGGAGCAGCAGCCAGCCAGAGCACTGGACCCCAAGCCGGTAGCGCGGGCGCACAGGGCATCTGTATAGTTTTCGAGTTTGCATAAAAAATGTGCTATTCCGGGGAAAAATATGGACCAGCGAACGCTCACCGAGGTCGATGTTAAGGCAATCGTAGATGAACTGGAGCGGCGCGCGGCGCAGCGTTTCCAGCTGAATATCGGAAAGGGCGTTCTCTCCCTGGTGTGGAAGGCGTGTTTCTATCTCATACTCTGGCTTGCGGCTTACGGTGCGGCTGGCGGATTCGGGAAGTTCTTTAAATAGGAGCAGTATCATGTCGTTTTGGGATCAGATCGAAGCAGATTACAACGCTGTAATCACGAGCGCCGATAGCGTGGCGACGAAACTCGCCAACCTGGTCGGCATCCAGACGCGCGCTCAGGAAATGACGACGCTGACCAACCAGTTCACGGCGATCATTGACGACGGCGCGAAGGCAACGCCGGACAAGGTGACGGAACTCCTGACACTGGTGGGCAAACTGTGATTCCGGAAGAGCTTGCAGCCTGTCTTGGGATTCCTCTCACTCGCGCGCAAACGTGGGCTGATCCGCTGTCTGCGGCAATGGCGCTTTATGCGATCGATTCGCCTAAGCGCCAGGCTGCGTTCCTCGCGCAGATCGGCCACGAATCCGGACGCCTGATTTACGTTCGCGAACTGTGGGGCCCAACGCCCGCGCAGGAGCGCTACGAAGGCCGCGCGGATCTCGGCAACACCGAGAAGGGCGACGGGTTCAAGTTCCGGGGCCGGGGACTGATTCAGGTGACGGGCCGCACGAACTACCAGCGGTGCGGAGATGCACTGGTCTTGCCGCTGACGGATCACCCGGAACTGCTGGAACAACCCGGCAACGCTGCGCAGTCGGCGGCATGGTTCTGGAACACGCACGGCCTGAACGTATCCGCTGATGTGATGGACTTCGAAGGCATCACGAAGGTCATCAACGGCGGACTGAACGGGTATGACGACCGCGTGAACCTGTGGAAGATGTGTTGTACGACGCTCGGCGTCGGTGACGGCTACTGGAGCGAATCATGGCACTAGACCCTATCACGGCGGGACTTGACTTCGCCAGTACGATCGTCAGCAGGATCTGGCCAGACAAGTCGCAGCAGGAACAGCAGCAACTTGCCGCCGTCCTGACGATGGTTCAAGGCCAGATGGCAATCAACCAGGCCGAGGCGAGCAATGAAAGCACGTTCGTGGCCGGGTGGCGCCCGTTCATCGGGTGGGCTTGCGGTATGGCCTGCGTATGGAACTGGATGGGCCTGCCTATCGCGAAGCTCGGTTTGACACTCGCCGGCCACCCCATAACGCTGAGTCCTGCTGATCTGTCGGAGATGATGCCCGTTCTGATGGGCATGCTGGGGCTTGGCGGTTTGCATACTTTCGAACGCGTAAAGGGCGTTTCCAAATGAGGAATCTTGTAAAAATCGCAGCAGGAATCGACACGGCGCCGATGCTTCTGGAGATTGCACGCCAGCCAAAACTGTGGAACCGGCACACGGTCAGGAAGACCGCGCCGGAGACTCCGCACGCGGCAATGGATGATATCTGGTTGCGGTACAACGATGAGAAGCCGTTCAAGGAGTCGGGCGACTACTCGAAGTTCAACGACGAGCACGACGCGAAGTTCTACCCGGAATGGTTTGCGCTGCCGTCCCTCCACCAGGTCGTTTTCGATCTCGCGCACCGGGTGCGTGCGGTGCGGATTGGCGGGGTGATGATTACCCGCATTCCGCCGGGGGGCAGGATCGAACCCCATGCGGACGACGGCTGGCACGCGAAGTATTACAATACCAAGCTGTACGTGGTTTTGCAGTCGAATCCGCAATGCGTGAACCGCGTGGAAGACGAGCGCGTATCGATGGCGCCGGGCGAGGTCTGGTACTTCGATAACCTGAAAGAACACGAAGTCATGAACGACGGGCCGGACGACCGGATCACGCTGATTGTCTGCCTGCGGTGCGATCGATGATAAAGCACCACTTTTCAGCCGGCGGTGTGTATGCGCGCGAACAGACACTGACGGCAGGGCAGGAAGTCGAGAAGCACACGCACGAGTACGATCATCTTAGCTACCTGGGCGCAGGCCGCGCCCTGGTGGAAATTGACGACACGCTATCGATCCTCGAGGGGCCCGTCATGCTGGAAATCAAGGCCGGAAAGAAGCACCGGATTCAGGCATTAACAGACATCACCTGGCTCTGCATTCACTCGGAAGCGATAGCGGACCCGGACATCGATAAGGAGTAAATCATGCCTTGGGGAGTCGCAGCAGGCGTTGCCGCATCCGTCGCAGGGTCGGCCATTTCTGGCGCAATATCGCCATCCAGTTCCGGCGGCAGTGGAGGCGGAGGGGGGTATTATGTTCCTACCGGTCTTCAGCCCGCCGACCAGCAATGGCAGGCGATCCAGAACCAGAACTACAACAAGTACATGGGGTACGACCTCGACCAGTACGGTTTGGGTTCCCTGTGGAACGGCATCCAGGCCGGGCAGCAGTACGCCCCTGCGTTGCAGAACGCGGCGAATCAGGCGGGCAATCAGTACGGCACCTTGGGCAACCAGTTGACAGGCGCCGCCGGCCAGCAGTTCGGCGCGCAACAGGGTCTGCTTCAAGCCGGTCTGAACACTTATAACACCGCGCTCGATCCGCAGAACGCGCTTTACGCTCGCACTGCGCAGCAGTTGCAGGACCAGACAGGCGCCACGAATAGTATGTATGGGCTTGGCGCTTCCGGCGCGGGTGCGGGAATCGCGAATCAGGCGCTGTCTAACTTCAATATCGATTGGCAGAACCAGCAGTTGCAACGTCAGTTGTCCGGCCTCCAGGGGTACGGGCAGGCTGTCGGCCAGGCAGGCCAGGCAGCGGGGCAGGCGGGCGCGCTCGGCGGCGCGGGCGCTGGCTACACGTACCAGGGCGGGCAGTTGCCCTACCAGACCGCGCAGGACATCGCGGCGAACCAGGGGCAACTCGCGAACACCTTCGGGCAGTTCCTGAACCAGAACGTCTACGGCCCGGGCCAGGCGATCCAGGGGCAGTACATCCCCTACGCGAATCAGGGGCAGGGCGCGCAGGCCGTGCCTTACCAGAACGCCTACAACAGCGCGCAGGCCGCTGGCGGTGCTGCATACTCCGGACTTGGGCAAGCCGCGCAGGGCTTGGGCACCGCGTATCAGAACGCGGGCAGCTGGGGCAATCTATTCGGCGGCACGACGGGCTCTTTCGGCAGTGGTGATTTTTCAGGTGCATTTACGAGCAGTCCGTATTATAGTGGTTCTAACTCGTACGGATTTACCATGTGATGAAACTTTGCTCTAAATGCAAGATTGTCAAACCTGCTGAGCAATTCGCGAAGGCGAAGCGCGAGAGCGACGGTCTGCAAGATCGTTGCAAAACATGCAACGCGGAATATCGGAAAGCGAATGCTGCGCGGATAAAGGCGTACTCCGAAGCCAATGCCGAGAAGCTTCGGGCGTACACTGCCCAGTGGCGTAAGGCAAACTTGGAGAAGCGCAGAGCTTACGATAAAGCCTACGCAGAAGCGAATCCGGAAAAGATCAGAGCCAAAAACAGACGCCGCGCTCCGCGTACGGAATACGACGCAGAACGGGCGAAGATGTACCCGGAGAAGTTCGCAGCCAAAACCGCGAAACGGCGCGCAACGAAGAAACTCGCAACCCCCGTGTGGGCGAACGAAGAGAAGATAGCAGAATTTTATTCCGCCGCTGCGTTCCTAAGTATGGTAACTGGGGAGTGGTATCACGTCGATCATATCGTACCGCTCACGGGGAAAGCCAAAGTAAATGGCGTCCGCCAACACGTAGTATGCGGTCTGCACTGGGAAGGCAATCTTCAGATACTTCCGGGGCGTGAGAATGAAATAAAATCTTGCCATTCGTGGCCGGACGCATAGGAGCAATCATGGCTACATGGCTCGATTACGGCATTGCCGCTGACCAGAACTTCCGCGCGAATCAGGAACAGCAGTTGCGACAACAGCAGGCGCAACAACAAATGATGTTGTTCCAGCAGGCGCAGCAGGACCGGCAACGCCAGCAGGCCGCGCAGGCGGCTGCGGGTAACGCTTTGCCGCAACTGCTGGCGGGCGGAATGCCTGCGCAGCAACCGCAGTTCCCGCCTCCCCCACAGCCTCCCGCACCGGGGCAGGCGTCGCAGCCTGTGCAGCAACCGCAAGGCGCGGCATCGATGCCGGGTATGGGTCCGGCGCCGGGTGGTGTGCAGCCTCCGTTGCCCCCCGGCGGTATTCCGCAAGGCGCGCAGCAACAGCCGATTCCGCCTTTCCGTCCGATGCCGACCACGCCGCCCCAATCCGTCGCGGCACCGCAAGGCGCTATCCCCGCGCCGCCGGCTCAGGCTGCGGCAACGCCTGCCAACGACCAGATGGAAGGCGGTTTCTCGCTGTCGAACATTATTCAATCGGGCCAGAAACAGGGGCTCTCCGGTTCGGATCTGTTCGATTACGTGCAGACGATGGAGCCGTACATGACGGCGCAGCAAAAGCAGAAAGCGGAGCAGTTCAAGACGCAACTTGAACTGAAGAAGCTGGACGCGGAAATCGCGCTTCACTCGCAGGCAGCGCAGAACCAGCAACTGTCATTGCAGGAGCGCGCGCGGCACGATGAAGCGCTGGAGCGGCTCGCGACGCAGCGTATTGGCATTTCGCAAGGTAGCCTGGATCTCCGTAGAGGGGCGGCGGGTGGCGGGGGTGCAGCCGCGCTTCCGGAACCGACTGGCGATCCGCTCAACCCGAAACCGACAGCAGGGTACTCGGGCGAGGCAATCAAGGCTTTGGGCGAAGACTACGCGATCAGGGGTCCGTCTGCGCTGTCCGGGTTCGGAAACAAGAATCTGCCGGCGGCGGCGCGCACTGCCATCGTGAACTATGCGGCAGCTAAAAACGCGTCAACCGGTCAGAACTTCGCTACGAACAAGGTACAGTACGCGGCAGACACTGCCGGCGCGCGTTCGAACGCCGTGCAGGCCGCGAAGGTGGATGCGGCGGCGAACGCACTCGTCCAGCCGGGAGGCATTGGCGATCAGTTTCAAGAATCTGTGGACGCGCTCAACCGTACGGGTATTCCGTTCGCCAACGAAGCGCAAATGGCGATCCTGCGAAAGGCGAACGATCCGCGCGTGGCGGCATTCGACGCGGCACAAAACGGTGTCGTGTCTGAAGCTGCGCAGATCCTTGGACGCGGTACGCTAACCGTGAATTCGATGGAAGAAGCGCGGCGCGTGGTGAACGGGTGGAAGACATCCGAGGCGACGAAAGCGGGTCTTGCGCAGCTCAAGCGCGAAGCCGCGACCACGGTCAAGGCGTCGAGCGAAGAGGTTGCAAAGTCCGCGCGCACGCCGAAGGGGCAACCCGGCGCGGCAGCAGGACCGGCCATCCCGCAAGGCTGGTCGGTAACGGAGCATTGACATGCCTACTTTCACTTTCACCTCGCCGGAAGGCAAGAAGTATGACGTAACCGGTCCGGAAGGCGCGACAAAGGAACAGGCGTTCGGTATCCTGCAACAGCAACTCAGCGCAGGAACGGCGAAGGCCGCACCTGTCGCGCCTCTCGACCGTCTCCCGCCTGAAACCTCGCCAACGGCGCAGCCGCAGAAGAACACGGACACGCTTGGGCAGCGCATTCTTGGCGCGGGTGAAGCCGGTTTATCTGCGGCCACGGGCGCAGTGGGCGGCGCTGCCGGCCAGTTGTACGGCATCGGAAAGACATTGACGAGCGGCAAGTACGGCACGCAGGCCGGGATTCAGGAAGGGGAGCGCGCGGGCGTGGAGCTCGCGAACAAGCTGACCTACCAGCCTCGCACGCAGACCGGCCAGCAACTCACGGAAGGCGTGGGCAAGGCACTGGAAGCATCCCGGCTTCAGGGTTTGCCCGTCGAAGGCGGGATGATCGGACGTATTCCGGAAATTCCGGGTGCGGCTTTGCGCGCGGGGGAGGCGGCGGGCGGCGCAGTGAAGGGCGGCGCGCGTGCCGTGGGTCAGCAAGCTGCAAAGGCGCTCCCGGCAGTGGACGCAGAGACGGCGGCGCTCGCGCGCGACGCGCACGGCATGGGTTTCCGCCTGACGCCCGACCAGGTGCTCGGCAACAAGTACGCGAAGGCGATTGGCGAGGCGGCGGGTAGCGTGCCGCTGTCCGGCAGCAACTTCAAGTACAACCAGGGCGTATTCGACCGCCAGCTGGTGAACATGGTAGGTGGCGAGGGCGAGAAACTCACGCGCAAGACGTTCAACACCGCCATGAACAAGTCTGGAAAGGCGATTGAAGACATTACCTCTTCGCATGATGTGCCGTTCAATGAGGATCTGGTGACCAAGCTCGCCGGCCACGTGGAAGAAGCGCAGAAGTTCCAGACAGGTGACGTGGAAAAGGTGGTTCGCAGTTACGCGGATGAAATCGAGAAGAAAAGCCAGAACGGTGTACTGCCCGGCAAGGCGTTCCGCGCGATCAACACGAAACTGAAGACGCAGATCCGCAATACGCAGAACGGCGATCTGCGAAACGCGCTCGGCGGTTTACAGGAGGATCTGCTGGACCAGTTCACGCCGATGCTGAGTCCCGAAGAACTGACCGCGTACAACAACGCGCGCCGCCAGTACGCAGTTGGCAAGACGCTGGAACCACTGGTCGCGAAAGCGCCTACGGGTGAAGTGTCGCCTTCCCTGCTACTTGGCGCCGTGACGCGCACGCAGGCGGGCAAGTCTGCGGCGGCGCGCGGCGCAGCGGGCGATCTCGGCAAGCTGGCGGACATCGGCCAGCGCTTTCTCAAAGGCCAGCCGTCCAGCGGTACGGCGGAACGCATGTTCGCACAGGGCATCCCGGCGGCACTCGGGGGCCTTGTCGGTGCGGGTGCGGCAGGCGCTCCCGGCGCGGCAGCGGGACTGGTCGGCGGCCTGGGTGCGGCGAATGTGTACAACCGTTTCGGGCCGGCGCTTACCGAGAGGATGATTGCGAACCCGCCGAAGTGAAGACCCATCCGAGCATGAAAACAAGCATGAACGGCGCAGCGAGGAACGGCCCGATCCAAGCGAAGAAATAGCCGAACCCGACCAGCGTAACGGCGATCCAGAACAGCAGAGTGAGCGTTCGCATCAGTATCCCGTCACGTGATAGTGGCCGTAGCGGTCAAAACCGTTCTGGTTCACGGGCGGTTCGTACTGGTATTGTTGAGGCGGAAGCGGCGGGCGGTTCCACTGCTGTTGCTGGTTCTGTTCATACTGCTGATACGTCTGACCGTAGTACTGCCGCGTCTCCGCGTTGCATTGCTGGTAGGAGCCGAAGCAGACGGCGTGCGCAGACGTACAGGCGAACAGTGCTACGATTGCGATGAGTTTCATGGTGATCTCCCAGGTTGTTACGACCACTATAGCAGATGCAAAATGAAAATACTAGTTATCGACGTCGGTTCGAACGCGCTTGACCTGTGCATGCGCTGGCAGATGCAAGGGCATGAGGTTCGCTGGTACGACAAACCGCGCCCCGATGGCACGGACCGCCACGCGGGCGAAGGGTTCGTCACAAAGATCCGCGATTTCAACGAGCTTCGCAAGAAGTGGATCGGGTGGGCGGATCTCATCTACACGCCCGACAACACACACTATCTCGACCTGTTAGAGCCCTTCCGGCGAATCGGTTACCCCATCTTCGGTTGCAATCTCGATGCCGTCGAATGGGAACTGGACCGCGAGATTGGTCAAAAGGTGATGGAAGATTGCGGCATGCCGTGCATCGATGGCAAGACGTTCCACGACTATGATTCAGCTATCGCCTACGTAAAAAAGCAGGGTAAAGCGTTTGTCAGCAAGCCGTCCGGTGACGGCGAGCGGGCAATGTCCTATGTTGCGAACTCGGCGGCGGATCTGGTCTACATGCTTCAGCGCTGGAAAACAGTCCCGAAATACGTCAAATCGGCCAAAGAAGACGGATTT
>Ga0247681_1000037_pt1 | contig 19254 bp, 16 predicted proteins | sample CNK22_metaG_FD_182798 | JGI IMG/M metagenome (GOLD analysis project Ga0247681, IMG submission 182798) | Soil microbial communities from Purdue University Martell Research Forest, Indiana, United States - CNK22 | ecosystem: Environmental > Terrestrial > Soil > Temperate forest > Bulk soil... | reverse complement strand
TCAGTCCATGCAAGCGGAATGGGCGGGGCAACAGGCGTTGTGCAATGCGCTGGTGGTCCCCGGCGTGAATTGCAACACCGGATCGGGAACGATTAGCGTCTGCAACGACGAGATAACTTTTGTTTGCCCTTACACTGGAAATACAATTGTCACACCCGCTGGAACTGTCTGCGAGAGCTTGAACATCACCGGACTCAATCAGGGACAGATTGATGCGGCGGTGGCGTTGCTAAAAGCCAACCTCAATAACATCGCTCAAAATCAATTCTGTCCCTATCTGCTTTCGTTTTGTGGTCCAACAATCACCACGTTCCCCGGTGGCATACAAAATGTTAATATATTGGCGCACAATGTTGGCCCTTCCAATTTTGACACCTCCAGTTTTCAACTGTTTGCTGACGCGGGTTTCTTCATTGGAAACAGCGTGACTCCTGTAGTTGCTCCCGGTGCGACGGGCGTTCTCATCTCGGTATTTCCGGTGGCTTTGCCGTTCAACGTGAGGTTCAAAGGCACAATCGTTTACCACGGTGATTCAACATTCCAAAGTGTCACCGTAACTTTTGTCGTTTGTAACCCCACTTGATTTGCATTGACCATTAACCGGATTAGAACTATTGAGGCTTTGCGATGTTGACTGTAGATGAGGCGATGGACAGCAGGATAAACCGGATTTCCGGCGTCTGCGCTGGCTCTGCTGACTGGTATCAACTTCTGAACGATGCTACCCGTCAACTCATGCGCCGTGGCAATTGGTGGAACACGCTAAAAATACTTCGCGGTTGCATCTACAACAAATGCCTCACATGGCCAAGGGTGGTTGGAACGGTTTTGGCGCTTGATGATGGTGGGGCAAGCGCACCTCCAAAGAACTCGTGGTATGAATTCAACGCTGTCCTGCCCGAACACGTCAACCACTGGAACCGATTCGGGACATTTCATTGCAATTGCAATCTCGCTTTGGTTGACAGCGGCACGAGTCCGGTCTTCAACCAAATTCCGTGCCTGTTACCACGTTGGCTCCAGTTCTACATCACGCAACCCTCCGACGTTGGTAAGACAATTACTGTGTTCGGTGTCGATGGCAATGGCCTCGACATTCTTACGACACGGAGCGACGGCACAATCCAACCGGGAATCGTATTATCACTCGCTATCCCGTTTATCCAAACTCCGACGCCGATCCAACGTGTAGATCGCATCATCAAGGACGTGACTGACGGTCCTGTTTACGGTTATCAGTTTGATGGACTTCACCAATTTGCTCTGGCGACATACGCGCCCGGTGAGACGCTGCCAGATTATCGCACCTCCAGAGTCAACTGCGGTCAGACCTGTTGTCCAACTCAAATCTCTGCGTTCATCAAGCTGGAATTCACCAAGGCGACACGCCCCGATGATTTGATTCTCATAGACAACCTTGATGCGCTCGCGTTGGGAATGCAGAGCGCGAAGCTGGCTGATGCCTACGACTCTCAGGGAGCAGAGACGATGATGGCGCGCGCCGTTCACGAATTGAATTTGGAACTGAGAAACAAACTCCCCATCGACACGATCCCCGTGCGGTTTTCTCCGCAGGGAACAGCACACTTACGCCGTCTAAAAATTGGTTCAATGCAATAATTTATGCCGCTCAACATGCTTGCAGGCAATCCGTCCGCTGGTCGAACCGCGTATGGTCAAGTTCCTTCCAGTATCCCGACACCGCCAAGCGTATTCTCCCAACTCGGCGCAGTGCCCGGATTCACGGCCAACACGGGCGGCGCAGGACGTGTTATTGGCGCTGAACTTTCAGGCAATGTCAGTCCGGGCACGATGAACGCGCTCAAAACTGGATCTGCACAGTTCGGAGTCGGCAGTGGTTTGGGTTTTGGAAGCGGGTTGGAGACAAATCAACTCTTTGGCAACATCGCGGGATTCAGCGAGAACCAAGCGCATCGCGGCGTTCAGGATTATTTGTCTCAAGTTGGGGCATTGGGTCCGACAATGACCAACCCAAATCTAGCGGCGGAAATCTCAGCGCGAAACGCCAATCTTGCGGCGGCTCCCGATCCAAAACTCGCTGCACAACAGGCGTTCGATGATTGGCTGAAAGGATTTGGCATCGTCTCCAGTGCTGGCACGCCAAATGCACCATGGGCTGCTGGTGGAACACTTGGTCCAAGTCGCGGTTTCAGCACCACTCACAGCAATTGGGGTGGGTTTGGAATGACTCCACCTGACGAATTGGGATTCCCGGGTTACGACATGAGCAGTCAACAAGGATACGGAACCGTGACAGCCGCAGCGTCACCACCTGCTGGTGGTTGGCCGGGAGCGCAACCGTGGAATGCTGGATTTGCAACAGGTGCTCCAAATAGCTGGAGTTTTTACGCGGGAGCAAATCCCAACATGGGAGCGTTCTACCCCGGATTAACTCCCGAAGAAGAATCGGCTGCACTTGGAGAAGGTTAATGGCTATCGACACCATACCTCCGTGGGTAAGACCCGCCGACACCCTTGGCGCACTGTCTGCCGGCGCGTCCGCTGGTTCCGCCGCTGGCCACTTGGAGCAGAACAACCGTTTTGAGAGCGCCCGCCTCGGAATGGAAGCGCAGCGAATGCAGCAGGGCGCGGAGTTAGCTCAAGCGCAACTCCAACAATCGGCACAGCAACACGAAATGGAGTTTGCTGCACGACAGAAACTTGCTGAACAAAATCAGTTGCGCGAACAGCAGCGCCTAAACATTGAGAACGCTTACAAAAATGCTGCGCTAGGAATCGCTCAAGGCCGATTGGAAGAAACTCAGAAAGTGGCAGCAGACAAATCGAGGACTGCGGCAATGCAATTTCAGCGCGAACAGGCATTTGCTCAGGATGTGGCGAGTGGCGTGCCAGTCATGGAGGCGTATCGCCGCAATCCAGTGTCGCCTTCGCTGTTGGGAGCTACGGAGCGCACGCAGTTGAAAGAAGGTGCCAAAGCCAAGCCCGTGCTTCGTGAAGGAAAATTCCCGCTCATTGAATACAATCCCAAAACTGGCGAGACTCGTCAGGTTTATACTCCACCAAAGGGTGAAGGATTGAGCAAGGCCGACACCGAAGACTTAAAAGACCTTCGTCACGAACGGGATTTGCTTACTAAAAGCATGGGTGACCGCTTAATGAATCAGATTGCGCCAGCGCCACCACAAGAGCGCAAGGCGAACGAAGACCGGCTCAATGCTATCAATCAGCAGATTGAGTCAATCAAGCGAGGAGGATCAAAAACAGCCTCCAAAGACAAAATCACTCGCGCTCACGCATTGGGCATCGCGCATCCCGATTGGACCAAGGAACAAATCATTGATGCGGTGAACAAGGAAATGCAGTAATGGTGTTCTGTGCCGTACGATTTTTCAGAAGAAGATTTCGCTCCCAAAAGTAAGTTCGATTTCAGCGAGGAGGATTTCAAAGAGCCTGCTCCCAAGGCCGAAACTCCAATGTCAATTGGAGAGGGACTCAAGATGATTGGTGGAGGATTTAAGGACGCAGCATTGGGAACCGTGGAATCGCTCTCTGAAAAAGTAAATAAAGCAATGGAGTTTGCTGGTCGTGGTCTGGTTGGTGGGGCGAGGACTTGGCTTGGGCTTCAACCGGGCCAACTGCCTCAATTGCAATACGGGAAGCCTCTCACCACTTTGATGGAACCATTGACACCAGAGGAGGAGGCTTCGGTTCCACCTCTTGCTGCTGGCGCTTACAGGTCTGTTTCCAAAGCGGTCAATCCATTGGCAAATCCAGAGATGGCGCTGTCTCTGCCACTCTTACCACTCAAACCCATTCAGGCAGCATTTGCTGCTCAGATGGGGTTAAGTGTTCCCGGTCAGGTCGCTCGCGCCAAACAAGTGTTAACCGATCCAAATGCTACTACAGTTGAAAAAGTAGAAGCTGTGGCAGACCCACTGATAACCGGAGCAACAGCCGCGCTTGCAGCAAAAGGATCTAAACGTGAAATCGCAGCGGAAGCTGCACAACCAAAGGAAGAAAGTGCCCGCAGTATCGAAACGCCAACAGCGGATGATGGCAGCTTGTTATTACAACCCAAGCCGGATGAGGGGAAAGTGCCCGCCGAAAAAGGTGGCCAAGGAATTCCTGCACCTAAAGAAGAAGTCAAAGAAGTAGGTCCACACCCCACAGCAGACCAGTTGATAGCGATGACTCCAGATGAAACGGTTACTTGGAAAAACAAAAACCGTTACGGAATGAATTTCGAGTCATCGGCAGGCACGACCTCTGTTGAAATAGCTGAGAAACTAAAACCCGAAGACATTCCAAGGCTGGAAGCTGAACGCGACAGGTTACGTGCTGATTTCAAAAAGGAATATCAAGAGGCTTTGAAAGCCAAAGACCCTGACCGTCTTGGAAAGACCCTGCCAACACAATTAAAAAGTCAGACGCTTGACGAAATCATTGCCGATTATCACGAAGGCGCTGCCAATGTGGATTACGTCCAATATCAAAGGTTGGTCCGAGAACTTAAACGCGCTCCGCTTGAGGAAAAATACGCGCTCCAACAACAGATAGAACCGCTGAAAAACAAATACGGTGGCAAGGTTCCGCCGCGTGATTTACCTCCCGATGCAACGAAACCGCATGTTGGTGAAACGAAAGCGCCCGAAACTGAGACGATTGCACCAAAAGGTGAAACGGTTTTAGCCGCTCAAGCAACACCCACTCACGGCCTTCCCGCTGGAGTGCCTGACCGTGGACCAACCTTCGCCGCCGACTTAATGGAGGCATCTCGTCAGCTTGGCGCTCTCGTTCGCAGTCGCGCTACACTTCGTCCCGGCGTCCTCGGACAATTCGTTCGCACCAAACTCGCTGGTATCAAACAGGCTGACAAAATCGAAGTTGGTGACATTCGCAATCAAAAGACTGTTGCCCACGAGATTGGCCACAGCTTGGATGGCGTTCTATGGCCGCAAGTTAATTTTGGTGACAGCCAAAAGTCTCTCGTGTCACGAGTCGGCTCTGGAACCGGAAAAGAACTCGCCAAAGAACTTACTGCGGTCAGCGAGTTAATGCGCGGTCCCATGACGGGCAGCAAAGGACACATCGCTTACCGCAAACGCTCCACGGAGTTGATTGCGGATTGGGTTTCACTCTACCTTCACGATCCGGGCAGGGCGTGGAAAATGGCTCCAAAGTTTTCTGCTGGATTCGCAAAGTCGTTGGCTCTGAATGATGAAGCTCATTCCCTTGTTTCTCAAATGGTAGCTGGTGATGTTAAGCCACGACCACCCGATCCGGCCCTCAAGAAACAACTCGCTGGCATTACTGGAACTCCACCACAACCAGGAATAGCCCTGCCAGGACAGGTTCCGGCAGCGCCAGCCCTTCCGCCACCAGTCAGAGAGCGTGCAGCGGCAGTTGCCGCCGAAGGATTGGTGAAGGATGCGGTGAGAACATTCGAGTCCAAAGTTCAGAAGGCTCGTATCGTCGGTGACAACTGGCGAAAGTTCGTTAAAGACCAATCGGATCGAAATGATGTGGGCGCTTTTGTCGAAGGCATAGGAAATCTGGAAAAACCGGGAGACACCATCGACCGCGTTCGCACCCGCATGACTCCTGCCAAAGAACGACTGGCCAAGGACTACCGTTTTCGTCAGGAGTTGGAACGTCAGGAGATTAACAAATATCTCAAGGACACCGAAGAAGGTGAATATCTGAAATTCCTAGAAGATTATCTCGGACACTTCTACGTGGACAGCACTGCCAAACGTCAGGCCGCAGTCTCGCGTTGGGCTAAAGAATCTCCACATGCAAAGCAACGTAAATTGCCTACACTGAAAGAGGCGATTGATATGGGTTTGACGCCCATCACTCAAGATCCTGCTGTTACCTACGAACTGAATTCACGAATCAATTGGCAGGTGGCTACCAACCGTAAATTCGTGGCCAGTCTCAAGGATATTAAAACTGGCGCTGGTCAGGATGTTGTTGTTCCGGCGAAAGATGCTCCCGCAGGATGGGAAGTCACAAACAACCCACTCATCCAACGAGTGTATGCTCGTCAGACGCCGAGCGGTTTGATGCTGTGGCGCGGTGGCGCTGCCATTCATCCCGACATTTGGCGATCTGCCCGTCAGATTTTGGAAGCGCCAGTGTCAGGAGATTTGGGGAAAGCCTATGATGCCATCAATGGGTTCACGCGAGCCAATGCGTTTGCATTCTCACTGTTCCATGATCTTACCCTTCGAAGTGCTGCTGTCGGATCGCAAGCAACTCTGGCAAATCCATTGCGTGGATTGGTCCGATTATTTGAGCGTCATCCTATCACTGGAGAACGGCAGGTATTTGCTTCCACTCGTGGCCTTGGAAAAGAGTTGCTTCAAAACGAAGAAGCTGTTTCCGACGCCGCAGAGCATGGGTTGAAGTTCTCTTACACTGACAGCGAGTCGCATCAGCACAACGCTCGCACTTTCCTTGAGAAATCTGCCGCTCGCTGGCGTGATGTGCCGGTGCTTGGAAAGAGCGCACGGGTGGCGCGTGACATTCAGCAATGGCGGCAGGAAGGTTTGTGGAAGAACACTCACGATGCGTTCAAAGTCATCACCTACCACGATTTGGTGAATAAGGCGCTGTCAACATCTCCAACTCAATACGATCCGAAGTTTGTAAAAGAACAAATCGCTTCGTATCTCAACGACGCTTACGGCGGTCAGGAGTGGCAGACCAAGTTTTGGCTGGACCCCGGCACGAGAAAAGTGCTGTCAAGATTCTTCCTAGCGCCCGACTGGACGCTCTCCACCATCCGCAGCGTTCCTGGATTATCTGATGTTGCATCAACCGTTCGTGAACAAGCCCCACGCATTGCCGGTCGAGAACCATTTCCAACTCCAAAGGGGGGTCTTGCTGGCGCTGGCAAACGTCTTCGTTTTTGGGGCACCGAAGTTGCCGCTCTTGCTGTGGCAACTGCCGCCGCTCAATACGCGATTTACAAAGCGTTTGGCGACGACAAGAAGGGCGACAAACCCATGCCTTGGGATAACGAGTTGAATCAGAAGATGCGTGTCGATGTGACGCCGCTGATGAGAAAGTTTCCGTGGCACGATCCCAAAGATCCTACTCGTCATTATGTCAACCTCGGCAAGCGTCCGCAGGAAATTCTCAACTGGTTCACCGAACCCGATAAGCAAGTGCTCTCCAAGGCATCTCGCCCCGTTGCGATGATATTCGAACAGGTGACGGGCAGTGAGGGCGATTTCAAAGCACCATGGAAACAAGACCACGAATCGTTTATCGAAAGCCTGCCAGCACGAGCCAAGGCTATCGGCACCGAAGCGTTGCCGTTCACGTTCAGGGGAAATCAATTTGCGCTCTCAGCGCCGGTTCGCAAAGGGATGACAAAATATAAAGCGCAACAGGCGTATGAGAGCGTGTTCGAACTTGCGTCCAGTCCTAATCGACTCAAATCACTGCTGCGTGGCCAGCAGCCATCGGAAGGCACTATCCCTGAGATGACGAGTCAGATTACTGATGCCGCCAAGCGCAACGGTGTGCCTGCCGAAGAAGTGATGAAACGCGCACTATCAACCGTTCGTGGTCATCACTACAACGAATTCTTCAAAGCGTTTAATAAAGGCGACCGCAAGAAGATGGATGAGGAAGCGCGAGCGTTAGTTCAGTTGGGAGCAACGGGACGCGGCATTGAGGAATCGGTTAAGCGGCGGTTGGAGTTGCAGCCTGTGGCACCAACCGAATAAAAAACCGGCAGCTACAGGCTGCCGGAACTGTTGCTTTTACCTAACGGTCCTCTACGACTACTACACTAACTCCCTCAAGGCATCAGTCTCTCAAACAAATCTCGCGTTGTCCAGCGTTTTGTTCTTGCAATTTCGTAACCGTTTTGACACACTCCAAATATGCCAACCGCCTGTGGCACAAAATCAATTTACCAAGCGCAGCTTCACCGGGGGCGGTATTTCGAGCCGCTTTCACCCTTGGCGGGGAGAGGCTGCGTCTTGGTATTTTTATGATCTCAACTCGGTCATGTCCTCGAATGGTTTGTTGTGATAGACACAATGGCGTTTATATGTGGCTCTCCCCGTGGCTAAATGCGCGATGGGAGCCGTGCCCATTGTGCAAAAGATGGGCTTACCGATTTGGTGTGAGAATGTGGATTTGGAAACTCTTATGAACCTACAAGAACGCGACCGCAAACTCCAATGCCTCGAAGACATTCTCGAACAACCGCGCAACGATCAAAATGTAGTGGCCGTCGCGCTGTTCAAAATCTGGCACGACGCGCTATGGGAAGTGTCCGACGACAGCTTTGATGAGTTCTTGCAGAACGAATTCGAGATGACGGAAGCCGATGCGTGGATCGTGATGAAGGCAGCGGCTAGCGCCGGTCAATTTCCTGATTACGAAGCGGAGAAGATTAACGCGGAGTTTGAAAGGTTTGGATGAGTAGAGAATTCAACAAATCTGCGTTCAAACTCAGGGTATCACGTCGTGCTGAAAAACTGATCCCAAAATCAGAGCGCGATTTTGAGGATAGCGTAAAACAATTGGGTGAGCAGTTGTCGATTTACACCAGAACTCGTGAGAGAGTGATCGAGCTTACTGTAATTATTTTCAAAACCAACCTTTGGAATCGAACACACACAAGTTTCGTGGACTTCTTGATGGACAGATTCAGCATTCAAAAATCTTATGCTTACATTTTAATAAAATCGGCAAAAATAGAGGTGGAAAAGGAAGAAAACGCCGCCGCCGCAGAGCAACAGCCTTCGCCGGTTTCGGAAAATAAAAATAACGGCCACTCTGTGCCTTCAAAGCCGGAACAAAAACAAGACTCCAATCCCCGTAATAGTACGGACGAAAATTTCCACAATAGTGGAAACCGAAATTCGGTAAAACCAGAGTCCAAACCCCCGTCAAAAACTGAAAAAGTTGAGTTGGACAAGGTTGGCACACCCATCCCAATTGAAGCCCTTCCGTACTGGGAAAGACAGCAGGAGGTGCAGGACATTTTGAGTCACATTTCGAAGTTGAAAAGCAAGGTGTTAAAGGCCAGAGAGAGCGAAGACCCGCTTTGGATGGTGATTGATAATTTTGTCGGTGAAAGGTTCGATCAAGTTCACAGCGTTATTAGCCAAGCTAAACCATTTACCGTTTGCACTCAGTGCATGGGAACTCCATCCATGCAGGGAGAAGCCGGGTGCCAATTCTGCCACAGCACTGGACTCATTTCAAAGTGGAAATGGGACAACTGCACGCCCAAAGAACTCAAAGACATTCGCATGAAATCGAATATCGACTACGCGAAGTCTCACAACCTCAACATGCCGGTTATTGCCTGATATGTTTTTCGAACGCGACTACCAGACCAAGGCTCACTCTGCTGTTTTGGATGAGTGGAAAAAAGTTCAGAGCACGCTTCTGGTGCTTCCAACAGGATGCGGAAAGACAGTTTCATTCGCAAACATCATCAAAGACCGGCAACCCAAACGTGCTCTGGTGCTGGCCCATCGGACTGAATTGATTTCCCAAGCCAAAGACAAAATAGAACGATGCACCGGACTATCTGTTGAAATTGAGAAGGCCGATCTTTACGCATCAACTCACTATCTTCATCGCGCTCCGGTGGTGGTGTCCAGCATCCAAACTCAAACCTCTGGTCCTAAAGATAACCGTAGATACAAGCGGTTCAGTCCTGATGATTTTGGAGTGTTGGTATGTGACGAAGCACATCACAGCACAGCGGATACCTGGAAAGAGGCGATTGATTACTACCGCCAAAATCCCAACCTGAAAGTGTTGGGAGTGACAGCAACTCCAGACCGCTCTGACCAAGAAGCGTTGGGGCAAATTTTCCAATCAGTGGCTTTCAATTACGAAATGCAGGATGCGATTGACGATGGCTGGCTGGTCCACATCACTCAGCAGTACGCGCAAATCAAATCACTGGACTTTTCTCACATCAGAACCACCGCTGGTGATTTGAATGGTGGCGATTTGGCGAAGGTCATGGAGATGGAGGAAAATGTTCAGGGCATTTGTCAACCGACAATTGAGGTGATGCACGGCCTTGAACCCAAAACTCTCAGTCAATATCCGGTCGAAAAATGGAAAGAGGAATTGACTAAACTCAACCGTGTTCCACGTAGAACTATCATCTTTGTCGTGACTGTGGCCCAAGCCGAAATGTGCTGCAACGTTCTCCTGCGTTCCATGAGCGGTGTCGAGTGGGTGTGCGGCAAAACCGCCGACAAAGATCGGGTAGATATTCTAAAACGATTTGCCACCGGACAGACTCACTGCGTTGTGAATGCCATGGTGCTCACCGAGGGCTACGATAATCCTTTGGTTGAATTGGTCGCCATTGCGCGTCCAACCAAAAGCCGATCTCTCTACCAACAAATGATTGGACGTTCAACCAGAACGCTTCCTGGGGTTGTTGATAATCTGTCAACGGCAGAGTTAAGGCGTGAGGCAATCAAGAACAGCGCGAAACCATTTTGCAGAGTGATGGATTTTGTTGGCAACAGTGGTCGTCACAAACTCATTTCGGTTCCTGATGTGCTTGGGGGAAAATACAGCGAGGAGGTTATCGAGGCTGCTAAGAAGAAAGCCATTGAACACGGCAAGCCGGTGATGGTTTCCAAATCCTTGAGCAACGCACAGATTGAAGCTGACAGGAAAAAACGAGAAGCAGCAGAGCGTGCGAGACTGGCCGAAGAAGCGAAGAAGCGCCGGATTATTTACAAGGTGGATTGGGTTGATAAAAACGTGGACCCGTTCGGAAACAAAGAGCACATGCCTGTTGCCACTCAATTCAGGAGCCGCGACAGCAAACAGATTTCCGAAAAAGTGATGTTCTTCCTTCGTCGTGCTGGAATTTCCGATCCGTCTCGAATGCCTTTTCGCCAGTTGATGGCGATAGTTGCCAAACAGAGAATCAAATACTACGAGGAACAAGGAAGGAAACCTCCACCGTGAAAAAATTACCATCTTCATTGACTCAAAATTTGACATTGGAAGACGCCATTGAGGTTGACACAGACGATGAATGCTGTGGACCGGGTGATTCTGTTTGTGCGGTGTGCAGAATGAAAATCAATTCTGAGACGTGTTTTTGGATTACTTATCACGGACTTCCCGAAGCCATAGATGCTCACTGCTGTAATTTAGTTTGCCTGAGAAAATTTTTGTCAGGTGTTAAATTCCTTTGCTTCAATTGGAACTGAACAATGACCTGGACCCGCGCCACCAAAAGCTTTCCCTGTCCCATCTGCAAGCATCCCGACTGGTGCACTTACTCCGATAAAATGCAAGGCTGGTGTTGCATGAGGATCGATTCCCCACGTCGGATGAAAAACGGCGGTTGCTTCCATCCACTTGGCTCCAAACCTCAGTTCATTCCCAAACCGCCGCCAGAAGTGCCCGAAATCGACGCTGCTGCCATGATGCAACGCTTTCGGTCGGATACCCGGCCTGAACAACTCGACCGATTATCTAGGAACCTGGGTGTTTCGACCGATTCTTTAACCCGCACAGGCTGCGCGTGGGCTGCCCCACACGGCGCTTGGGCGTGGCCGATGGTGTCTGGAGTGGGTAAAACCGTTGGGATACGTCTCAGGGCCGAAGACGGCAGGAAATGGAGCGTTCGTGGTGGTCACGAGGGGATATTCGTCCCCAATGGCAGCGCACGGACGGCGTACGTGGTGGAGGGTCCAACCGATTTGGCCGCTTGCCTGACGCTTGGGCTGTGGGGGATAGGCCGTCCTTCGTGCCGTGGAAGTGTCGCTCACACTCAGGTGGCGATCAATCGCCTGCACATTCAGCGAGCCATCCTCGTCAGCGACAATGATGGTCCGGGGATTGAAGGTGCCAAGGCGCTCGCCAGTGAGTTGCAAATCCCGGTAGCGGCAATGTTGTTACCGGCCAAGGATTTGAGGCAGTTCTTGGCCTATGGCGGGACGAGGATGCTGCTGGACTCGCTGGAGCGGCAATTGGTGTGGAGACAACCTGGATGAAAACAGGAGTGCTCCCATCGGTATCAGTGCCCACATTCAATGGCATCATGCAGATTAAGGGTGGAGAATTTATTATCTTAGACGTGTGTGGAGTGATTGATAGATTTGTAAAGCGATGTGTTCCCTGTCCTCGCTGCGGACTAACTCTTGGCGCACACAAACTGAGTTGCTTTCAAAAGCACTGACTCACTCCGTCTCCTTCCACTCCCACTTGCAGCCAAGCTTCTCCAAGTCCTTCTTCGCCTCAGACGGAGTGCGGCCCATGAGGAAACACAGTCGTCCTTTGGATGGACCCACACAAGTCCAAATGCCTTCAAACAGAATCCATTTGGAGACGCCTGACCAGAATTGGTTTTGAGCGTGGAGGTAGCGGGTTTTACTCATACGGCCACCGGAAGGCTTTCATCAGTCGGATATTTAAGACTGACGCTCAGGCTGTGGTATCGCCAGTAACAGGCTTCAAGTAACTTGCGTCGGCGGTCTTCTGTGAACTTACATCGGTGAAGTTGCGGAGCCTTGACCACCTCTTTGAGGATGATGTTCCATGGAAAAGTTCCGTCGTTGGTCGTCCACTCAATGAGGCCAGCGAATGGTGGTAATTCGGATGGTTTAATCAAATCCTGTGGTGTAACGAAGTAAAACCGTGATGGGCCAAGCGGTGACTTTCGAGATAGCTCGTCATGCTTCACTTTGTTCGGAAGTGGCGTCCACCTTCCGTATCCATTCGGCTGTTCGATTATGTCCCATCGGGTCTTTTCCTTTTTGGCATCGGCAAAGAAATCACCACGGCTCTGCTTAATCTCATACTCACGAAAGAACCCGCTGCTTGTGAGTTCGAACACATCACACTCAAACCACTGTGGCGGCGTGTAATTGTTCAGACAGTAATTACGACGGTATCGGTCGTAGATAATGCGGCGAGCGATCTGATTCATCCCACCTGTTTCAAGATGCGTTCGAGGGTTTCGAGAGCCAATCGAGCATTGGGGTTTTCTCGAATTCGATACCTGTTCTCAAACAACTCTTTGGCGTACCCATCCCTCAACAATTTCAGCGTGAGAATGTCGTCAGATGTGAGCGAGACAAACGTGTGAGTTTGGATAGGTTTGGTTTCAGTGTTCATGTTAAAATGGGAGGTGGTCGATTGAGTCATCGTGCCGGTTGAATCTCCTTCCGCAGTCTGAGCACGGCGAAAAGAATTGTTTGATGCGGTCCTTCATCTCGACTGATTTCGAGCGCAGCCAAATGAGTGGCGTGAACATTCCGTGATGTTCGACTGCGGTGAATGGTTCCTCGCCGTATTGTTCGGCGCGAGCTACGCCACAGCGTTTGCACTGGGCGATGCGGTAATCGAAAGGAGCCTGCGGCCAGTCAATTTTGTGGCCGAAGATTTCGCAGAGGATGTTCATAATCAGAATGGGGTTTCGTCGTCTTTCTCGGGGGCAGGTGGTGCTGAAGGTTTAGGCTTGGGAAGTGTTCCTTCGAGAATTCTATCAGCCTCTGCTTCGTCACCGCGATCTACCGCCTCCTGCCATGCGGCATACCCCGTTGGAGACAAAACCCTTCGTGCGCGCTCACGGCGCTTGGCAAGGCGGTTGGCTCGTCGGCGGTCCTCCTCATTCCGAATGGCCATGTACTTTGCTCCGTTGACCACCTGATACGAGTACTGACCGACCTTGATGAGTCGCTTCCCGTTCTTCTCTGGAGTCGTGCTCTTGGGGTCTGGTTGACAAAGACGGTCGATGACTTTCTGAATTACATCAGGTTTCTCTCCCAGCACGAACGCTAACAATTCGGGGTTCAAATCCACCTGCGCTCCCATCTCCTTGTCGGGCTTCATTTTGGCGATTACGTACGGCCAAACAGCAAACATCGCACTCCCAGCCCCAACCATTGACCCCTCATAAAGGCTCTCGAAAATTCTTCCATACATAATAATTCAATTAGTATTCACCTATGTCAGCAAGTGTCAACACAAATATGACATGCGTGACACGTCATCACGCGTCACAAAAAGTCAGCACGATTTGCCTCAGAGTCAGTACTCACTCTCAAATGGGGGTGTGGGGGAATTGAATGCCACGGTGTTCGGTGAACGCGAATGCAGATTTCGAGATCTGTCAGATCGAGCCAGCGAAGAAAATACCCGTGTGTAAAAGCGGGGTTATGACCTACCACCCGGGCCTTCGGGCGCGGGGGTGGGGGTGGGTGTCGTATGGACGGTCCAATCAAAATGAGAGCTTCCTTAAGAATTCTTATTGACGGGAGCCTTGCCATTCCTTGCCATGCTCTACGAACGATTACGATTGCTACCACTATATCGTTAGGGTGCGACAATCAAAACGCCCTATAAGTCAAACCAGAGCGTTTTAGAATGGGCAATCTGAGTCCGAATCGGGTGTTGCGGGAGAACTGGGCGAGACTGGCGCGATAGGTGCCTGCTCTGACGCGGGGTGAATCGTGGAAGGATTTACGCCCTGGTTCCCGCTTGGAAGAGGTTCCACTTTGGCCGATGGTGGCAGACCAGCTAAGTGTGGTTTTTTCGTGGATTTATGACTGTGGCCGAGTAAGGTCTGTTCGGCATCAAAAGCCTCACGGTATGACCGCATGAACAAGCTCTGTTTTCGAGCATCATTTTCAGCTACCGCTTGCGCGAGAAACCTTTGCTGTGCTCTCCGTAGCGATTCCACCTTAGGCTGAAGCTCGGGCAAGCTGGCGGAAAGCTTTGCTTCAACTTGTCCTTTGAGGTTGCGTCCGAATTGTGCCAAAGCGGCAAGCTGTCTGCCCCTGGTTAATCCTCCTTTGCGTCCGTATGCTGCGGCTGTCTCTTTGGTGAAGGGTGTTCGGTAACGGGGTGATTGTTCAGTCAGGACATACGGGGCATTGGAATTGTCCTTGGGTGGTTCCAAGTCAGCTATCACAATTTCAAAATAATCAGTTGACAATAAAACGCAAGTGTGATTTACTCAGCTTGTGAATCGCAGTGTCCAAACTTTTCCCGTCTCATGCGCTTTGCATTCTTCGAATGCGCTGCGATTCACCATGGGGCGGGATTTTTCTATCTAAGGTTATGAGATGCGAATGTGCTGATCCCGGTTGCCCTGCTTGTCATGGGCGTTGCTCAAATATCCCCACCGTGACTTTGTTCCGCGTGGACATGGAAGATCACAGTGGCACACACTTTTGTGATGAGTGTGCGGACGATGCTTGTGAAAGTGGATTATTTCGCGGGCATGAAAAAGAGGATGACGACAACCTTGAAGAACAATCCGAGATTGCAAGGGAACAATAACATGCACCCCACTACTTCAAAACAAACGGCGAATACGGAAGTGTCGAGACTCAAAAAATGGACATTGCCGAAAAACTACGTCGGGGCAGAGTGGCCTGACTTCTATATTTTTCTTGGCAGACACAGGGACAGTGATTGTCTCGCCAATGGCAACTTTGAAAAGGGTCTTGAGGCAGTCAGGGCGGTTGCTTCAAAGGATTCAATCCCCGGTGATCCTGATGAAACAGCTACGGTCTTTACTGTGAGCGAAAATCACTGGGCTGTAGGTTGGGTGGAATGGATCGCCATACACGAGAGCGATAAGGTAGCACTGGCGGAAGCCGAACGCATTTTAGAACGGCTATCCAATACTTGACGAATGCGACTTTTCCGAACGAGAGCAGAATGAAGCCAATGAAGTTTGGCGCAATTGCTATCGGCCAAAAGAGCGAGTCGAATACATCCGCAAGCATCGCTCACAATTTGAGTTTAGCGACTTGCGAGACATGCTCGGTTGCGTTCGTGGCAACTACTTCGCGGGATATGCTAGTGAACTAATCAGCTAACCACAAACCAAACCAACAAAAGGTCATGCAGATTATGAATGGATACATTTACAACTTCGAAGGCCATGGGGCATTTTCACCCGATGGTAAAGTCGCAATCGCTGACAACGAGATTGCGAGCCACAATCGCCAGCTTGCGGACTTTCAAATCGAGGCAATGAAACGTGGCGAGCCTCAAGCTCTCTACTTGTTCGGCAATGCCACCATTGGCGAGAATACGCAAGTCGGGACATGGGATAGCTCGCACAAGTGGCACTGCTTCCAGACCAGGCACAGTCAAAATAACTGGGGAGCCAAACGCATTGACGTATGGTTCAACTTTGACGGCCACACATGGCATGGGGTGAATATTGGCGACAATGACATTGTGCGTTGCCGCAGAAACAAAAGCTAACACTATGCAAACACCACAAACCAAACAGGCGAGACATACGCCCGGTGATTGCGAAGGTCACACGGAGGAAACTCCGTCGTGAACGTAGATCGACATGTGGCCAATCGAACCCTTCGGGGAAACGTTCCGTGCAATGGGCGCACGATTAAAAACTGCGCTACTGGGTCATGGGTATTAACCACATGGGCAGTCGGCACTGCCGCAACCTGAAAGCTGATTTATGAGCGCCACAGCGGACGAGAACAAAGAAAAAGCAGACACGCTCTGGCAAGTCTTGGTAATGCTCAAGCGAGAATTGGACCCGCACGAAACAAAAGCAGACTTTTACCAGCTTCCAAAATCCGCTTGGGAAGAAGCCGTTAAACGCTGCGAAAAATATCAACCGCAATGAAACCTCATTGGCTTGTAAAATTCATGCGCCGTGGTTTTGAACCTCCTTATCCATTTGGCAAGAGCAAAGCGGTGGTCTCGCAAACAGTCGAGATGAAGCCGTGTCTATTGTTGTGAATTCTGGATGCGTTAGCCCCAACTACCCCAAAGTAACGGCAAGCAAGACTGATCTTGAGGTGGACTATCACTTCAAATTCACGGAAGACCAATGAAAATCTTCATCGTCATCAACGCTGGCTCCGTCTCTGCCGTTTACTCTGACTCGAACGCGGTCGAGGTGGAAATCATCGACCAAGATTCGCAAGAGGAAGGCGAGCGCGAAAGGCTCTTGACGCGAGAGGATGAGATTGCGGCGGAATTTGTGAGGGTGGGATGAACGCTACCGAGAATAGGTTCTACCGAACGAAAGACAATCGAGTTAAGAGGCTCGAACACTTGTTGGCGCTTGCGTTGGACTGTTTGGAACGATCTAACCCTCCTAAAAAATGTTGGACATATCTTGTCTGTAAACGAATCAAAAGAGCTTTAACAAAATGACCACACCCATTCAAACCCCACCATCACAAACTGTCGCCGTTATTCCTGCGCCCAAGCGCGAGATTCGCGTTGTCGAAGATGATTCGCCGCTGGCCTACATCATGGACACCGCGAAGTTCGAGCATTGCTATCGCATTGCCGAAGCCATGTCCCGAGCCAGCCTCATTCCGCAACATCTCAAGGGCGGCACCAAGGAGGAGACGGCAGCGAATTGTTTCCTCGTCGTCAATCAAGCTTTGCGCTGGCACATGGACCCATTCCTGATTGCGCCAGAGACTTACTCAATTCAGGGCAAACTTGGCTACCAAGGCAAGCTGGTTGCGGCGGTGATCAATACGCGAGCGGGACTCGCAGAGAAACTGCGCTACGACTTCTCGGGCGAGAAAGGGACCGACAATTTTAGCGTGACTGTCTCAGGACGATTCGAGGGCGAGGCAGAGCCTCGAACGGTGAGCGTCAATGTTGGTCAGGCCAAGACACAAAATCAAATGTGGACCAAAGACCCTGAACAAAAGCTGGTTTATACGGGGAGCATCAGGTGGGCACGTCGTCACGCGCCAGAGGTCATCATGGGCGTTGTCACTGATGACGATCTGGATGCAGTGAAAGAGCAGGCGATGATTGATAACATGAAGCAGGTGAAGTCGCCGGTCTTCACTGGTCCTACACCTCCAGGATTGCCCGAACCTTCTGTAGTTGCACCCGAACCAGAGAAACCACGCCGCAACAAACGCACACTTGTCGAGGAACCTCTTGACCAAAAGCCGGTCGAAGTCCAAGCTGAACCGGCAACAAACCCCGTGGCGGTGTCGCCCCCATCAGTGCCTGTGGCACCGCCACCTTCCAACGAAACTCCCGAAGCTGCGCTATTGCGTGAATTCCTCACGCTCGCCAAAGAGAGCAATATCAGCGATGAGCAGTTGATTAAGTTCCTGCTGCATCCAAAACAGCGTTGGCTTAAGGCACCTCAATCTAAGATCAACGAACTGAGTGGGACCAAGCTGACGCTGCTGACCAAGGCGTGGAAGGAAAACCGGGAGGAGTTCACCAAGCGCGTATTATCACATCAAACCACTTGACAGATGGAAGATCGGGAACAGGCAAGGCAAGAACGGCGTAGCAAGTTCGCTGCGTTTCCACAATCCGGTGGAAACAATCGGTATCGCGCTTTGAAGCTAGCATTCGGAATACAGGGTGAAGTGGCCAAGACTCCTGAATATACTTGTTGGGTGCACATGCTTGTTCGATGCACGAATAAAAAAGATCCGTCATTCCATCGTTATGGGGGTAGAGGAATAAAAGTGTGCGCCAGTTGGAAAGCATCTTTTGTTGAGTTCTACTTAGACATGGGGCCGCGACCGTCTTCCAAGCACTCCATTGAGCGCACGAACAACGACGGCGACTACACTCCCGAGAACTGTCGTTGGGCGACAAGGTTGGAGCAGGCAAACAACACATCTCAAAATCTCGTGTTGGAATTTGCCGGAGAAAAGAAAACGCTAATGCAGTGGCGAAAACAATTTGGATTTAAGCGGGGGCTTATAGAGGAAAGGTTAAAGCGTGGCTGGTCTGTTTGGAAAGCGTTCGTCATGCCGGCGCAACAGGAGCTAGAATCATGGAATCCGAACGCCTAAATCTTCCATCAGCTTCCGGCGCTGAAATTTGGATGCAGTGCCCCGCGCAGCCAGAGTTTGTGAAGTCGCTCCCGGCAATCGTGGAGGAACCTGACGAAACAACTTTAAGCGGGCAGAAAATCCACGAAGCTTTGCGGACCGAAAATACAGACAAGCTTTCCAGTGACGAAGTTTCTACATACGAGTTGGCGATAAAGAATCAAGAGTTGTTGGTGTCCGCTTGGAAGCAGCATAAAAACATCTCCACCGTCAGAGAAGGTCCGCGAGAGGAGAGATGTTACCTGCGCGGCAAAGACGGCAACATAATAACAAGCGGCCAACTTGACCGGCATTGGATAGCTCCGCCGTATTTGCTCATCGAAGACCTGAAAAGCCAGTATTGTTGGAACTTGTCCCCGTCACATGTGAACAAGCAACTCAGGATTTACGCGGTTTTGGCATGGTTGGAATACGACGGAGAGAA
>Ga0247681_1000036_pt1 | contig 19360 bp, 44 predicted proteins | sample CNK22_metaG_FD_182798 | JGI IMG/M metagenome (GOLD analysis project Ga0247681, IMG submission 182798) | Soil microbial communities from Purdue University Martell Research Forest, Indiana, United States - CNK22 | ecosystem: Environmental > Terrestrial > Soil > Temperate forest > Bulk soil... | reverse complement strand
CCCACAAACTCACAACCACACCGCGATATTGTGACACGGTGCAATCGCAATTCCGCAAAACTGCAAAACGGCAATGGCGTAACGGGGGAGGTGGGTTAGTTCTCCCACGTGTTATGAAAGTCCGTCACGAGATGCACCGCACCATCACCGTTGCCGGTAAATATCTCGGTGACTTCAAACCACGTGCTATCGTGATCCTGGTCACCAATGGCCACGATGTCATCCTGCGGCAGTGTCTCAAGCGCCGCGATCAGTGTCCGTATTTTCATCGTGCCTCACTCGGTTTGTGGTCAAATCCGCACAACCCATGCCATAGGTTTGCAATTTCTTGTGGTGTGTCGGCGGCGAGTTGGCGACCGAACAACGTGTGTTCGGTAATCATCTCGTGGCACACTGCGCATGGTTCGTCGTCGAAGATGACGCTCATGCGGAAGGTGGTGCCGTGCACGGTGACTGTGTGGCTGATCTCAATTTCGCTCATGCCGTAATTCTACCCTAAACCGAAAAATCCCGCAACCTGTAATTCAGGTTGCGGGATATTCGCGCTATTCCGGTATATCCATATCCGCGATATACACCACTTCGGCAGGCTCAAATTCAGCGAGCGGTGCGGGCGGGTCCGGCTTACGCCACACTGCAATAGATGGCCCGCGCCGCAATTCACTACATTGCGTCACGATACATTTCTTACCGTCGCGCATTGCGGTACTCGTGCTCGGGGTATTGCGCAGGGTCGTAACCGATCTTGTCAATGTACGATGCGCAATGAATAGGTTCATCAAGACATTGCAACATATACGCATCAAAGCGTACTAAGCGCTTATTGAGCTGCTTGCCGTTAATCACCGGGTATGGCTTGCGCCGCGTGATTCGCAGGTGGCGCGCAATGTTCTTGGTGAACGTCACGACTCGAAACAGTGAGAAAAACACTTCCACACCAATTACAGCCATGACGTTTGTCGCGCTCACCACTAAACTGTGAAATGAGCTTTTCGTGTCGCGTGTGTTTGATTCGCATGGGAGGTCGTCAATATTCCTGTTCATCGTAAACCCGTTCACTGTGAGCGCTGAATGTAACAAAACTTGTTTTTGACCTTACCGCGTACCGCTATCAGGTGATTAGCGATAACGGCACCATCACGCAAATGCGCAAATTCGTGAGGTACATGCCCGCATACGGGGCAGGGCATTCCGCACGACGGGTAAACTGTTATAGGTGCGCCCACCACACTATCGGGAGTTAGTGTGGTGGGCGCACTGTTGGTAGGTCGCGTCACGACTGACTAGTCGTTAGCCTTATCCGCCACCGAATCCTGCGCAGTGGACTCGGCAGGAGCGGTAGCGGGACGGCCGCGCCGCTTACCAACACTCACACGCACGTGCGTTGCGGTGAACCCTTCGGCATCCTTTTTCACGGGCGTGTAAGTGCCATCGGCCTGCTTGACAACCAACGTCGGGCGAACGGTGGCCGTCATCAAATCGCCAGCGGAGTACAGGACATCGGCCATCGCGTCAAAGTGCGCCTGATCCTTGACGGGCCAGTGCGCATACTGCGAGGTGGCGTGCGCCTGCTTGAGAAGTTCAAGTACGGCAGGGGGAACGTCAACCTTCGTGCGGGCGACGCGCTGCCGTGCGCCAACCAATTCGACGTCACCGAACAACGGCGGCGCGGCGGGGGTTTCGGGGGTAACGGGGGTCTTAGTGGCCATCGGGGGGTTATTCTCCTGAATCCGTGTTGTCTGTACCTTCACTATCCACAGTACACAGTCGCGTCGCGTCGCGCAACAGGGCAGGCAGGTTATCTGCCATACCGAGCGCCGCCTCGGGGGGCATTGCGAGCGCGTGTGACGTGACGGGGGTGGTAATGGACAAGATCACGCACGGTTGACCGGGCGAAAACTCGCCCGGTACCGCGTCGATCGTGACCGGGATGTCAATATCAGTCATGTTCATGATCCTACCACACCAAGATCATACGGTCGAGAACTGGACTGCCGACAGGGTGCCTACGGTGCCACCGCCTGTACCGTCAAAGTACAATATCTGCCCGTTGGTTTGCGGCGTAATCTTATTCCAGAACGCGCCACCCGCCCATGAAATAACGTATTCGTCATTCATCGTTGGGCGGTATCCCACGGGCAGGGTAGCAATCACGGTGCCACCCGTGCGGGTACCAGGCGTAATTGTCCCGCGCATCCAGACCGTGCCGTCCGGGTTAATCTTATATTGCCCGGTGCCGGACCACCCGTTACTAAAGGAGAGATTATGCCAAGTCTCGACCCCACCGCCGGACGTCCAGTGCGCAATAAAGCCGGTAGTTCCGTCGATAAATGACCCTACGCCCAATTGGTCATCACGGATAAACATACCATCGGCGGTAAGCGTAACGATGGTGCCAGGGCGCGCGTCGCTAACCGAAAATCCCCACGTAGATACCAGTCTACCGAGCGTCAAAGATGAATTCGACGTACCAGGCGCGTCGGTACCCGGTCCGACGCTAAGCGTCAAGTTCATCTCGTCCAGGTCGCGCACACTGCCAATAAGCGATGGTGCCGCGTTATTACCAGAACGATCTATGAACTGTTGCGCGATATCTGAATTTAGGCCAATAGGTTTAACTTGCCATCCGGACGGTACCCCGTCAACCTCCAAAAATGCGCCAGGGCCGATAAGCACAACAGGTGTACCATTATTGTCAACGACAATAACCTGCGTAGCCAACTCGTTTGGGAATTCTACCAACTAAACTACTCCGTATCCGATAGGTACCGCGCCAAATGGTTGTTCGGTATAGAACAGGGTTACTAATAGTTCATCGTTGGGTGTCACGTTATCCCACTGTACCGTAATTTCGTCACTGTTGGACATTAGGATAGCGGGTGGGCCTTGCGCGCTTGCCCGACCTCCACTAGACGACGATGTGATAATGCGACCATTACGGCGTACGACAACGATGGCACCCGCACGGAACGGTATCGTCTCCACCGACAATTGATAGATAACCCATTGTAGTCCTGAATTTGGTCCGTCTACAGTGAGTATCTGCCCCGTGGTGGCCTTAGCGATTGTAGTAAATGTTCTATCAGGCACGCTTGCGCCTATTCTCGCTGGCGTGTATTGCAGCGATCATAGCTTGCGCCTTTTGCCGTGAGGTTGTGCGTCCAATAAGTTTACCGGTATACCGCTTGCGCACCGTATACGATTGCCCCTCTTTACGCACAACGTACGGCACCGTTACCACTTATCCTTAATGTTCCATTCAGCAATAACAAAATTCGCGCCGAGTTGCGTGCTGCCCGTTGCAATCATGCTAGCGATTAAATTCTCAGTAGGGTAAACCCACATGACCTCTTTAGTGTAGGTCTTCCCCGTGGGTATAGCGATATTGGTATCGCGCAAACCCATCAATCCAGGCGGGTCTACCGTGTCACCGGCGCCATACCAGGCAAGATTGCCACCTGTCACTGCCGTATGGTCATCACCGGCAAAGGTGACCACGGCAAGGATATTCCATATCTTTCCCACGGGTGGCCGCCCAAAGTCCAGCACAACGGCGGTACCGGTAGCGGCGCGCGACGGGAAAATATAGGACGGTCGCGGGTCCTCTTTGGCCAGCAGGTTGTGCAGGCTATCCAGCTTGTCGCCAATGGCAACGCCGATAGAGGCAGAGGCCTCTAATTCTAAACCCATGTATCCAGCTCCCTATCAATGCCCGCACGGATCTTATCGTCTAGGCGCATAAGCATCACCTGCGCACGGCGCACGGCGATATGCAGTGAGCGCAACATATCCAGCGTAGGATTACTGCCATTCTGCATTTTGGTGAGATACCACGTTGACACGAGACCTGCGCCGAGATACAACCAATCGGACCGCTTCACACTCACGTGGCAGCACCACCGAATGAGTGGTTGGCGGTAAACCTCACGATCGTAATCACGCTGCCCTTCGGCAGATCAATGTCCAGCGGCTCATTCGGGTTAAGCGTAAACTCGCCCACGTGGCCGCCAACTCCCACGGGTGTCGCATTCCAACCGCTAGCGCTGCTACCCCATGAATCAATCGCGTGAATAACAACGTCGTCGCCATATCCGCAACCAAGCACTAGCTTAGATCTACCCTGTGTCACCAGCGTAACGTGGTCATTGGTACCGGCCGGAATAATCACTGTTTCATCCTCATCTGACGGGGGACTAATGTACGGTGCCACAACGATATCAGACCATGATCGTAACTCGGCGGCACTGGTGAATATGTCCGAGAGATCCAGGTCATACGGTGTGCTGGTGTACTGCCAGAACACGAACGGCACGCTAGGCCGGTGCGCGGGGTCGGCAAGCCACAAACCGTCATACGTGGGGATATTGAACGCTCGCACATAATCGGCATATGTGGACTCATTGCAATACAACACGTGACGGTTATTCGGGTAGGCAAGATGCAACATGTGCTGTACTTCCGCTGCCTTAGCGGCGACATCTGCCTTAGTGTATTTCGACCACGGGTCGGTCGGCACATCTTCAAAGTCCAGCGCCACAATATCGCCCGGCCGGATATCCGCGTGGGCAACAAAATTGCGCACCTGTTCCGATGCGCTATCGCTCATACGAAAAAAGTGGTACGCACCCCACACACCGCTAACGGTGTGCGCACGCGGCGCATACATGGCGTCTACATACTTTGCGCCTTCCGTGCACTTATGGAAATAGAAGTCTAAACCACTAGGTAACTTATCCTGAAAATGCGAAAAGTCTCCGCCGTGCACTGTCATGTGGACCACGGGCCCCCGTATGTAGACATAATTTCGTTACCCCACATCTTACCCGACGGAGGTCGCTTAATAGGAGTTTGCACCCGAACCGACCACGGTACAGGGAATTCGATCATTGATGCTAGCGAGGTATTGTTAACAACTCCATCACCAGCACCCGTAGGGATATCGTTCATCACGACAACGGCATTCGCACTACCCTCTACTGCCGTCTTTTTGCCGAAACCAAACATCGTTAACCCGCTTTTCTCTTGCCTAGAGTCGTAGTGGCTTTGCCCGCGCGCAATGCCGCCCCTGCGGCAGGACCTCCCACAACACGCACGGCGCTTGCGGCAGAACCAATACCGGTGACGTCGGTGCCCTTAAACAACATATACAGGCCTGCCGCTACAACAATTCCACCACCTACTAATGCCGCACCGAGTACAACCACGTTACCGAACAGGTTAAACATGGGGGCAAAGGCGGCGGCCGTATCACTGCTTAATGATGCTTGCGTAGCCGTAGGCGGTGCGCCACCCGCACCTCCGGCAGTGAGGTTAGGCGGCACGTTATCATTCAGGTATTGTTTATATGTGCCATGGGTAAAGGTGGTCCACGGGCCGAATGACGTGCCACCACCCGATACCATCACCGCTGCCTTAGCGTTCGTCAACGGATCGAACAATTGTGTATTACTGCCAATACCGAATTGGCTACGCCGTGACGGTCCCATGCCGCCGATCATGTTAATTTGCCACAACCCGTAAGAGTCGTCGCCCGTGCCACTATTGCCGTTGTGCGCATTCGGGTTACCGCCTGATTCGGCTAGCGCGATAGCGGCCGCTACTGGCGCAACGGCCGGACTACCGCCTGCCTGAATCCATAACCCTTCAAGGTCTGCATACGATAGAGCCACTAGTGGCCCCTAGTACTGTTGAGCGACTGATTACCCACATTACCGTCAAACTGCAAACCGTACAATTTAAACGCACTGTCATTCTGTAAATTGGTAAAGATGTAATCAGGCAGATTACCCTTATTCAATGCGCCAATAATTTGTGCCAAGAGGAATCCGCCGCCGAGTACCGCTGCAAACGTATCGTCTACTAATGCGACAAACGACAATATGGCATACGCAATCGCACTGCGCATAATGGTCGGCGGCCAAGGGTAATAACCCTTTTTGATCGGCGCCCACGACACCACGGCAAGCGATAGCATAAACTCCATAGCCAATATCCGCATAGGATTATTCATACCTGCCGCACCCCACCACTAGGCGGCGCAACCGCCGCATTACCAGCTTGCACCGGCTGCCCTTTAGTGTTCACCGATAGATGCACGGGTGGGGTCAACGCACCCGCACCATTCGAGTGGATACCCAAAAGCTGCACAAGCGGTACCGCTGCCATGCCAGCACGGTCAATACTGCCCTTAGGCGCAATACCGCCCGCGTCATTAGTACCGGCCGTACCGGACGCCAAACCGTTATTCGGGCCAAAGATCACAATGCGTTCAATGGCCCAATAGATAAGCGCGTATCCAAGTCCGATCATCAAACCCGCGACGGTAAAGCGCATATCAGTAATCCTCCGTACCAGGCTCACAGGACCGAAGACCGGCCTCGCGCGCGTGGTAATACTGCACCCACATCAGGCCACCTGCCGTGACACCACCCGCGATAATCGGCACCCTGTTACCCCGGTCGAAATACGCGGCCGCCGCAATGAACAATGCAGACTGCGCCAAACCGAGATAAACCCACTTCATGAGCGTCCCGGCACGCTTGCCCGCGTTAATCTCGGTGGTCTGCGGCGACGAACACGCAGCCGCAATAATCTCATACACGATACCGGCAGACACCAGGAAAGCGATGCCCGTCGATGTTGAACGCATAAGTTCCGTTGCCAATTACATCTCACCGCTCAGTCTAGGAATTGTGCCAGCCGCATTCACAACGTCCGCTGAATCCATAGCGTCATACCGCAAACGCGGCTGGACGATTGCAGACTCAACGGTGTGTTGCATGGGGATAGGCACCATGACGACAACCTGATTACCGTAGGTCGCCTCCATTGTGCGACCCTTGACAGTTTTCATTACGGCAACCCCACAACAATATCCTGTGCACTATTTACATACGGGGGAATAGCCTGCACATTACCGGGGCCAATCCACGAATAATGGTACATGTTAGCTTGGCCCTGTCCATGCTTATCGCTCACCGCATTGTATGCAGCGCGCACGTCGCTAATGATCGAATCTGTAATACCCTTCTGACCCTTATTCTGCTCAAGATAGGCTAGCTGGTCAGACCCAAAACGGTACTGGCCAACGTTTTGGCCGCTAGGCGAATACTGGTCCGGCGGACCGTTCGGGGGAACAGGGTAATTGTTGTAAATGTCGCCACCCTGAATGGGCATATTGCCAGGGCCATATGTCAAAATACCGGTAGGCGACCCTGTGCCCGATGCGCTATACGTGGTCGAGTAATCCTCGCCAGCGGCGTTTGTACCGCTAAACGTTTGGCTGGTATTGAACTGGCCACCCGCACTGCCATCGCCCGCTGCGGCAGACTTCTTTGCGCCTCGCGAGGCCAGCATGACGACACCACCCGCAAGTACCGCCCATGCCCACAACGGCAGTGGACCAATCTTGCGACCGATTGTTTCGCTAAGTTCCATCATTAACTCGCACTCGGTTTAGCAGCAATTTGCCGAACCTGCGCATAGTTGCGCCGAGTAAAGATGTTTTGCGTATATTGGTTACGCGGACCCATCGCACCCCACGGGTTATTCCCAAGCGCCTCCTGCGGAATGGTCGGAACCTTTTCCGACAACCCAAGGTTACGCGGGTAACCCTTAGCAGCACGATACAGGTGATCGTTCTGCTGGACGATATTCGGCATGTTGGTAATCGGCTGAACGGCCGACGACTCAACCTGCCCCGTCGCTTGCATACGAAACACGCGGTTGATGACACCACCGAAGGTGAAGCGGTTGCGCTCGCCCCACCTGTTAAACCGGCTGTTGACAACGCCCTTATCGGTGCGTTCGTCTACATACGACAGTGGCACAACCGACGGACCCGCGTAACCACCTTTAACGTCTTGCGCAATGGGATAAACGGGCGGGGGATAGAACGGGTAATATGATTCAATGGCACGCGCACGTGAACCCGTGCCGTTAACCATTGGTGCCGTGCGCGATGCCATAGCCTACCTATCCTGTCTTGCCGAGCAAACCGTTAACAGACGACTTCCACAATCCACCGATACCGTCAAACAGTGCTTTAGTGCCTGCCACGTGATCCGGGATGACCAGATCAGCGAGCATGACCCCCATGACAATGAGCACTGCGAGGTTGAGAACGCCCCTCATTCTTTTGCACCTCCCTTATTCATCTCGTTAACAGCGGCCGCAATAGAATCAACCTGTTGCTGCATACGGGTAAGCGGACCGTTGGTTTGGTGCTTAATCTGTTGCACGTCGCTTGACGTACTGTGTGCTTTCAGTAGTCCCATAAGCTGCGGGATAAGGAATACGGCCGCACTAGTGGCGAACCCGATATATACGGACGTATCCTTACCCGCAATTGACAGAACGACTAGCCCAACCAGGACAACAATAAAGCCTAATCCGCTAATTAGGATAGTCGCAACTCTCACTGAGACTTGCCACCACCCATGCGCGGCAGGCCACCGAACTTGCGGTATGCCCACATGAGCGCAATACCAACGATCAGGCCGAACAGGAAATTGCCACTAAACATATTACGCACCCCTACGGTGAAGCCGGTACATACCGGTGTAAATACCAATCAGATACAGGAAAGACACGGCCACAAAAATATATGACCACGTTGCGGGTGAACTAAGGGCGATGGCCGACTTAGTAGGCTGCGATGGCAAACCGTTAACCTCCACCTCGCCCACTACTCCGGCACTAACTCCGGACATATCGAAAAACTCCATTCTGCCCATACTCGCAGGGCGAAAATTGTACGCCATACATCATTCAATCGGGTTAGTCGTCTGCGCCACCACGGACACTTGCGACACGGTACCGGGGCCGATAGCATCTTCGCCCTGTTGCTCAACGGTGAACACGTACCCGGTTGTGAGGAATTGGTTCCCCGTGTCAACGCCGAAAATGCTAATCGGTATTTCAACGCCATCGGGTGCGTCAATTGAAACAGGTCCGACCACTACCTCACCCGTGCTATCCAGACCACGCCGTAGGCGCATAATTACCGTTGCCGTAACCAAATTACCGGGCAGGTAACGGGCGGTACCATACAACATTACGCCATTACCGCTAGGCGCATTAACTGTAAATGGTTGCACAGTACCGACCACGTATTCGGTTAACTGTGTAGGGATATCAGTTATATCGCTACCGGGTTGTGCATGGTGATTGGCCATAACGACACACCTTTACGGTTTAATTCTCCAGTGAACCAAAGTCGTAAATCGCGGAAATATTCGACACCACAACCGATGACGAGTTACCGGTAAAGGTCAAGGTCACGACATACTGGCCATTCACCGGCGGCGCTGTATCCACCACGCAAAACGGCACAACCGCTGCCACACCGGCCGTCGCGGCAGGACCGGTCACCGTAGCGCCAACCTGTACGCTGCTAGTAGTCGTCCCCTGCCGCACCTTCACTGCCGCCGTAGTGCCACCAGTACCAGCCGCGCACGCCACCACACCGGAAATAATGACACGCGCACCAGCCGGTACTCCGTCATTAGTGGACGTGGTGGCAAGCGCAACTTCGGTAGCAACCGACACCGTTTGACTATTTGTGCCCGATTCAACGTATGACATTAGCTAAATTCCTTAGCTAGCGAGGTGGGTATAGGGAATGCCGCCCTGCGGGAACAGTTCGCCGGTCACCGCCTGAATCTTGGCCGGTGCGTTCGAGATCGTCCCGAATGTGCCAGACACTTCCAGAAGCGTTGCGGGCGTAGTCGGCGCAAGCAGGTCGTAAGTATCGCCATTCGACACAAACGACTGAATGCTATCCCGGAACGTGTAAACGAGTACACCGGTAGGACGGGTCACGCCAAACTGTGTAAACATGTAATCGAAGCGTTCGGCGGAAGTCTCGAACACAATCGGCACACCATCAAACCACAGCGCGAGGTCCGACGTGGGCCACGCATCGACGCGTGCACCCGTGGAATCCCGCAAAACGAGAATCAGGGTGTGAATGTAAGTACCGACACGGGGAAGCTGAATACGCTGGAACTGTGCCGACCCAACACCCTGCGCCGCCGTCGAAACCGACCACTGCGCAGACGACCCGACATCAGCAGGCGCGGCGGCCGGATTATCGACGGGTGCCATCCAAAACGGTTCGTCTACCGCCATCGTGAGCGTCGGCGCGGTACCAGTAATCGACGTGTACACCGTCGCGGACGGGTTAAGCTGAACCTGCAATTGCGGCTGCGAGGCAGCGTTCATGTCGGGCAGCGAGCAATACCCGCTAGAGTCCAACTCAAGCGGCACATACAGGCGCATCGCGAACGCACCGGTAGTAGCGCTCACACTGGTAAACGATGGCAGGGACGCCGGGTTGTTGCCGAACCCAAGCGCGCCAACCTGACCACCATAGAGGTTAATCAGAAAAAGCGAGTAACCATCGGCCTGAATGATCGGCTGGCCAAACGGGTCACGGAAATAGAGATTCTGAATTGTGTTGTACGGGGCGTCCGCCGACGCGGTAGCGGCCGAAGCGCCACCCGACACGGCGGTAACCCGGAAGTCTAGACCACGGAGATATCCGCCAACGGGCTTCATAATCGGCGTAAAGAGGCTACCGAATGCGTTACCGGCCGATGACGGGCCGAGAATCTGGCCCTTACGCGACAGTCGCGCAAACGGCACACCCGCAGACTGCTGCGACGGGGTGGCCGTGGTTTGCGGCCGCCGCGTCACAGTCCCCATGCTAGGGTTAGCGGACTGGAGAGTTGACACTGCCATGATGGTATTGATCCCCTATCGGTTAAATGGTTAAGCGTGGTAAAGCGCTGCCAGACCTTGCGCCCACGGCCTGTCAGAATGATGTGCAGTAACACCCTTAATGAGGAAATTAAGGATGATAGTCCAGGCGAGAATAATTGCGCCTAGCTCAAAGAATCCAATCAGTGATCCGATCACGGTTAACCCCCAATCACTTAACCATTGTGCGCGCAAAATATTCGCCGCCATCTGCGCACAGTAACCATTGACGACGTTTCAAAGTGGACAACACGGGTAGATCCCTTTTGGAGATACCGCCAATTTCGAGCAACCGTTTTTGCCGATCCTCGTCACGGATAGCACCGATCCACGCAAACCCTGCCTGGTCATAGAAAAGGCGAGGTACCGCAACGGGTGTCTGTGTGCCAGACACCACGGACACGTGCCGGTATCCACCTTTGCGCCACAGTCGGGACATAATCGGCGCAAGGTCCAAACCATCCTCATGGAATTTCCCGGTGACTTCCCACAGTTCATCAATGTAAACTACCCACTCACCCTCGTCATACACGTTATCCAACAGTTCGCCAATCATGTCATGCGCTGATTGACGATTCTTTGGGGCAACAACGCGATACCACTTTTCGTATGGTTTATCGCGCTTACGTCCCATGCCTGAATACCACGTATTACGGGGCAAGCGGGTAATTTTTTGGCCCACCTGCAAAGACGGGTCATCGCCTTTAGTGTCAATGAACAATACCCGATCATACGTGCACATGGGCTTGAGGATTCCCTCAACCGCTAGATACGTCTTGCCACCACGTGTTTGTGCAACGATTGAATGGTGGGGTATCTGTTCGGGATCCCAAAGTCCATTAACGTAATTGCGCACGGTTGGCCAAGGAACCCAAGGATATTGTGCTTGAGGTGCGTCGGCGGCCGTCAGTGCGCGAGGTGACCGGGCAGGTTGTGTCATGGGGTCCAATTCATCGGTGGCACAAACGTGTTACCGGTACCGGTATTCGGGTGAATGGTTGGCGCGGTGGGGTCCCATTGAGGAATATCCGTCATGATCGGACCGGGTGTGCTGTCCTGCCCCGTCATCAAATCGTGAATCTCGCGCAAGGTGCGCCTCTGTTTCACGATGGTGCCATTTTCAGGATCGCGCTTAGCCTTGCCCTTGTCGTCACGCACAATATCCGCATATCCCAAACGGTCGAGGATAGGCGACTCAAGTGGCAACTTGCCAAAGTCCACCATGCCCGCAATAACCAGCATGGCCGTGGTGGACATCAATTCCGCAATTTTGCTGGCACCCGCCGTGCGCTTGAGGATGGCCTGCACACGCGGGCGACCCTTAGACAATTCCATCATGCCCGCAACCGCGACCTCCGCGCGAGCGATCAGGACACCCGCGACGGTAGGCGCTACCGCACTAAGGTCACTGGCAACACTAATCGTGCTTTCCAGCAATTCGTCTTGCAACTTAGCGGAGGTGCGCGGCGCGGCGGCGCTACCAGTCTTAGCGGGTGCACAGTCGGGACAAATCTTGCGGCCGCCGATAAACGTGTTACCGCACTGTTCACAGTCGCGCTCGCGGGTACGGGTGCCACGCGGTTTACCGGTAGGTTCACTCGTGCGCGACGGCGGCGGCGCGTCATCCTCCACTGTGCCACCCGAAAACAACGGGGGTGCCGGGTCCGGCGCCGCCTCAATATCGGCAAATAGTGCGCTAGTCATGCTAGCTCAATTTCCCGAAAAGAGCATCAAGGAATCCACCGGGACCACGGGTGCGCGCCTTTTCTGCATCCTCGGCGGCCTTTTTGTCGGCGGCTTCCTTGTCGGCGGCCGCCTTAGCGTCGCGCTCGTTGAGCACGTCGTGCATCCATGCTTTAATCTTGTTTTCTGCGCCTGCGTCATCGGCAGTGGGTGTTGGGTTTGTCATTACTGGGCACCGCCATTCTTTGCTGCCATCGCCTGCGCAATTTTCTTACCACCGGGCATCATGCTAGCGACCTGCTGAACGGCGCTAAGCATTTTAACCAGGCTATCCACCATCGTGTAGATCGCGCCAACACCCTGCGCGGTGTGCGCCAGGAGTGAGTGCAATTCAGCCTGGCGATTCTCAAGCCTGCCAAGACGGTTTACAATATCAACAAGGTGCACGTCGTTATCGGAAATACCGGAATACGACACGGGCAATTCAACGGGGACGTCGCCATCGCCCACGGGTGCATCCAGCGACTCATCCATTACTTGTCATCCTCCGCAGTGTCATCGTCGTCTTTCGGGTCTTCCACAATTTCAGTGTGATCGTTGATGGTGTCGCGAACGTCCAAAAACGACTGTTCGTCACGGTGCAACGCCAATTCGTTCAATCGGTGAAGCGCCTTAGCGAGATCAGCGGTAAGCTGCATTGTGACTGTGCGTACCTTTCAATTCGGCCCACGGGGTAAAGGTGGGAGGGTGTGCAGCCCCCGTGGGCGGTGGACTGAGACACCGGTACACACCCTCCCACCTGCGATTATCCCATAAGTTGACCACTGAAGCCATGCCTGGTAAGGTCGTCCTGGTCAACTTCGGTATGACGAATCACTCACAGTCGGTAACGAACGTAGGAGAGTCCCCCGTGACTGAGATGGTCCAGACCAATCCCACTGCCCCGCTCGGCGCAATGTCTTTTGCAGAATTGCGCGAACAGGCTTCGGCGATTGTCACTAGCGCTTCACTCGAAAAAGACAAGTCCCGCCTGATGGGCATTCCCCACGCGATTACCCGGATTACCTACCGCCCGGGCATTAGCGAGAATGGCGTCCAGAAGGATTACGTTTCAATCGAGGCGGTTGTCGCGGATGGCGCGACGCTTGTCAACGAGGTTGAGCGCGGCCGCGTGCCGAACGTCAACACGGTTGACCAGCTCACCGTGGAAGCCAACGAGGTTGTGGTGTACAACGACGGTTCCACGGGTGTCCGTCGCCAGCTTACCCACATTTTGCACAATCTCGGTTTGCTGACTGTGCCGAATGTCGGGCAGGACTTGGCCGTGTTCGATACCCCGTATTTCGAGTGGGACATGATCGGACAGGTTGGATTGATGAATGGCGACGCGCCGGACGAGAAGATTGAGATTCCGGACTTTACCGTTGCACCGAATGGCGGGCAATTGGTGATTATGGTTCCGAAGGGTTTGCGCAGGTCTACATTCCCGAACCCTGCAAACCCGAAGGATACTTCGGAAGTGTTCTACCTTAGCTGAAAATGAGTAATGGCCCCGGCAGAATATCTGCCGGGGCCATCACTGTATCGGCTCACATTCGATACGGTGTAACGTAGAACAGGGATATCGTATCATGGCACGACGATTGAGTCTAGCTGAACGGGCCGAACGATCGGCCCGTTTGTTGTCTCGTGACCTAGGTAACTTGCCCAAAACGGCGCGGCGCGAGTTGGAACGACTCACCGACGCTATTGGTATCTCGGTTGAACAGTTCATTGCCTACAAACCGTCTACTCGCAAGCGGTATATTCAGGCAGCGAAAAAGGGTCGCACGGCGGCGCAAGAGCGAGAACGTGTTCGCACGCAACGGGTCGAACGGGCCAAGCGCAAGCGCTTTATCGGCGGTGAGCCTGATCCACGTCGCGTGGAAATTGAGCGGCTGCGCCGTTGGTTGGATGAACGGGTCGACACATCACGCGGTAACCGTACCGTGGTAGACGATATCGAGGCTGACGTCTTACTGTCACCGGATTCTATTGAATCGCATATATCGGTGTACGGTGTGGATTATACGCTGCGACAATTGCGCGGGATGAAAGCCGGATATGATGAACTGGACACCGGACAAAGCCGTTGGCGCTCATTCAAGGCCAGCGAGGCTATACCCGACCATCCGGATGAACGCTGGTATTGGTACCACGGACGTATTCGACTAGTCAACGCCATTGACTTTAAACTACTGAGGTAGACAGTGTCGCGCTCACAATCGCGGAATATCAAACGTAGACAACAAACCGACGCCCGTATTCTGACACCATTCGCAGGAGTGGACGGTGAGGGCGGCGACATCAACGGCAAGCATGAATATCTCATGCTGCGCGCCGGAGATCACCTGCTGGACACGGGCGAACCACTATCGCCCTATCAGTGTCTGGCATTTCTGGCGGACTTGCCCAAAGACAAACTGTATGTGTCGTTTGCGTTCGACTACGACGTCACCATGATGTTGCGGCGCATCCCACCGCCCAAAATGGCAAGCCTGTTCGACCGACAGTCACGCGCCATCGTGTCGGAAGATGGCTTAGCAACCACCCGCTATTTCCCTGTATCATTGGGCAATGGCGAATTCGAAATAGACTATATGCCGCACAAGGAATTCAGGGTGCGGCGCAAGGGTGCCAAGTGGACCGTTATTAGTGATACGTTCACATTCTTTCAGTCATCCTTTGTGCGCGCGCTACGTTCATTCCAAGACGAAACAGACGAACCGTGGATCGATAAAGCTATCGAGCGCATTGCCGAAGGCAAAGAATTGCGTAATGAATTCACGTATGTTACAGAATATGAGCGGGACTACAATGAGCTAGAGTGCATCATGCTTGCGCGGCTAATGGAAAAATTCCGCTCACTGTGTTACGCGCTGGATATCAAGCCAAGTAAATGGCAGGGTCCGGGTAACCTGGTCACAGCAGTATTCAAGCGCGAGGGTATTCCGCAAAAGCAATTCCAGCACGTGCCGGATGAAGTGTGGTTACACGCTAACGCAGCCTACTATGGTGGGCGTTTTGAGGCAGCCGCATACGGTGAAATAAACCAAACGGTATACCAGTACGACATTAATAGCGCCTATGCGTCATCGTATCGCGACTTGCCGTGTCTCGTGCATGGCACGTGGGAACGTATCGACAATGCCGACGCGTTGCCTGCCGATGGGATCTATTTCGCGGACGTATCTTTCCAGCATCGCGAGGTGGCGCGCTGGTATACCCTGCCGGTGCGATCGGCCAAGGGCACACTGCTATTTCCGCGCATGGGACGCGGGTGGTATTGGCACCCTGAATTGGCGGTGGCAGCACAGTACGCGGACATGACCATTCATCGTATCTACCGCTTTGTGCGGCACTGTAAATGTCGGTATTTTGATTGGGTATATGAGCTGTACGACGAACGTACCCGCGTCGGCAAGACCACGGGTAAAGGTAAAGTCCTGAAAATCGTGCTCGCTACCATTTACGGCAAGCTGGCACAGTCCATCGGGCAACCCGCATTTTCCAATCCAATGTGGTCGGGCATTGTTGTATCGTCGTGCCGCGCCACCCTGATTACCGCCGCGTTACAGGTGCCGGGCGGTGAAGATGTGCTTATGCTCGCCACCGATGGCATGTTCTGTACGCAACCGCGCAAACTCACCATCGGTAAAGCGCTCGGTGAGTGGGATGAGATGATCCACCCCGATATGTTCATTGTCATGTCGGGTGTGTATTTCGCGGGTGAGCAGAAACCTAAGACCCGTGGTGTTCCACAAGCGCGCATCGTGGAATACGAACAGGAATTCAGGCGCGTGTGGCGCGAGTATTGCGCCAGTGTGCGCAGTGAGCGTGACCTGTTTGACGTGGTCGGCGTCGATGTGCCGCTGCGCAACTTCACCAGCGCGCGAGTGGCGCACGCCCGCAAAAAGACGTACCTTGCTGGTAAATGGACCAACACGAAAAAGACCATACGTTTTGAATGGGCCAGCAAACGCATTATCAACGACCCGCGCACGCACCCTAACGACTTTATGGATGGTTGTTTGTGGACCGGCGCGCTAGAGGGGTCTGATACCTTGCAGAGTATGCCATCGGTTCGGCAAATCGGCGGCGCGCAACAGTACAAAGAGTTTGATGAGGAAATGTTGCAAGCGTGTTTAGAGGATGCCCCGGATTGGGCAGATAGGTTACATGATGACGCAGCCTACGACTGAACGATTCAGGCCATTCAAGATTGGCCCACTATTCGGCAGTACGGACCAATACGGTATCGAGGACTTGTTAAACAACGTGCCGAATGAGTCAATCCTGCGCAATTGGCAAGCGGGCAAAAAGTCTAAGCGCATGTGGCGCGGCACGCTTGAGCAGGCTACCGAGATGTGTGCGTTGCTGAACCGTGATAAGACCGTTACCGCAAAAGCCACTACCGGCGTGACTTCACAGTCGCAAGTACGCTACTATGCTAATACCCCGAAACGATCACGCCGCACCCCGACAATGGCCAGTTTCAAGACCTGTACGTGCGGCGCGAAATACAAAGGAGACGCCCACTGTGGATAGCGAGTTTAGCGGAGTAAACGACGTGCTGATGATCAGTGAGGCACGTGTGCAGATACTCAAGCAGGCAGCGTACTTCGGCCTGATTGGCACTGCCTATCACTGTGTCATGGGGCACGAACCGTCATTCACGCTGGAAGACAACACGCTCACCGTATACACCAACCCGCGCGACAACGACAATTGCCACGCGTATGCCACGTTTGCCTACAAACTGTCCGAGGATGAATTACACAGTCACGAGATGATGCACATTACGCCCGCAACACTGTTGACGTGGCTTATCACCGCGCTGATAGACGACGACACGAACAAGCGCATCGAATTTCCTGCCGTGATTGAAGGGCCACGTATCCGTGTCGAAATTGGCTGAAACGTACGCCTGCACTCGGTGCGCGTCTGAAATCCCCCTGTTCGCCACGCATGTTGCGGTACAGTTCCGTATGACCTCGCAGGATATCCCCGGTGAGATACGGCATTTTTGCCTTGACTGTTGCGCCGATCCGGCTTGTGCCGTGACGTTTTTGGACGTTGTGACGCAGCCCGTGTCGGAAGTTCGGATTAGGAAAGTGTGGGCTTGAGTAAGTCGGAAAAAGACGCTATTCGCAAGGCGAAAAAGTGGTCTAAAGAGGTTGATAAGACGGAAAAGCGGATTAACGAGGCGAATAAGTCCACTAATGATCCGGAAGAGCGTTTACGGAAGCTATTGGAGGATTGACGGGTGAATAGCAAGCAGTGGACCGTGTTAGAGTGGGTATGGGACGACAAGACCCGCTCTTATACGTTGAAAAAGTACGGATTCAGGAATTACGACTACGCGATGCAAAAACTAGTCTCGCAAAACAAGCGCGGTGTCGCGATTAGTGCGCTGGTGAAAGAATGACCATTCTCAATTTCAACATTTTGACCGGTGACGTCACATTACCGCCATGGCTCACATGGGTTGTGCTAGTATGGATGGTGATAGAATTTGTGCGAATCCTTATCGTTACCTTTACAAAGGACTAAGACCATGCGCAAGTGCGAACAGTGCAAGGGCAAAGGCAAAATTAAGGTATTACACAAACGCACCGGGGCCGAAACCATCGTGGCCTGCCCGTGGTGCAAGGGCGCAAGGTGGGTACAGTGAAACACACACAGGAGATAACGCATCTGATTGGGTTTAGTAACGACGAATGGCGCATATTCGACAACCTTGTCGATGAACTATATCGTGAGCGCGCCAAAATAAATATCTGTAATGAATGCTCGGAATTCATCGCTACGCTTCGACGCATGATTAACGGGATGGCATGATGTTTAAACAGTGCAAGAAAAGTGACACCGGTAAACACGAATGGGTGCGCGAAAACATGCGCGACACGAACGTTAAGCCTGGACAGACAGCTAAGCATCGGCACGTGCATTACTGCCGATGGTGCGGCATCACCCGCTGAATTACCGTTATCATGCCGCAACCTTGACGGGTTGCGGCATGATCTATTTAACCGATAGGATCATGGCATGACCAGTGAAAAGCGGTACACCGTACGGGACTTCGGTATTTACGATCACCACTTTGCGGACGCACAAATTATGGTAATGGCACCGGATAAGCATATTGCCGACATGGTGTGCGTCATGCTGAACGCCACATATGAAGCTGACTGTGAGGATGAAGCCCGCCGCATTAACGCACAGTTCGATGCACTGTTCACCGTGTTGGGTAGGGTGCGGAAGGCGCGCAACATTGCCGAGTTGAACAAAAGCGAGTTTGCGCGTGGTGTGGTCTCAGCATATGAAGCCGTTATCGCTGAATTGACGCTAGAGATGGCGCGCATCGCATGACCAAAGGTTTCTATTATCAGGTGCGCGACTTTCTAGCACCTGGCGACCTGCTAAGCCCTGCCGACGATATCGTTGATGAGGCCATGGCGTGCACGTATGCCGCTATCAACTCGCAGAAAAGGCCTTTTTGCGTCGATATGTTCGACAACGATACCCGTATCGGGCCAATTGCGGTATACTATCGAGAGCGGCTGATATGGCCACTACCCGGATTGGAAGGATAGTCGGAATGACACACTTTAACGTTCAGGTTCGCATTCAAGAGATCACCGAAGCGGAATATGACAATTACGGTAAGCTGAAAAGCGACAGCAAGATTGTCGATAGGGTGGAAACACGATATGTCGCGGACACTGTGGACGTTGCCATTCATAAGGCAATTTCTGCGCTCGGCATTGAGCTGAATAGCTGACCTCCCCCGTTACGCCATTGCCGTTTTGCAGTTTTGCGGAATTGCGATTGCACCGTGTCACAATATCGCGGTGTGGTTGTGAGTTTGTGGGAT
>Ga0247681_1000035_pt1 | contig 19392 bp, 26 predicted proteins | sample CNK22_metaG_FD_182798 | JGI IMG/M metagenome (GOLD analysis project Ga0247681, IMG submission 182798) | Soil microbial communities from Purdue University Martell Research Forest, Indiana, United States - CNK22 | ecosystem: Environmental > Terrestrial > Soil > Temperate forest > Bulk soil... | reverse complement strand
GTAGTCGCCAATGGTCGGCCCGGGCACGGTGGTCACGTGGCCGTCGCGCGCCCACTGGTCATAGGGGACGCGGTCGCGGCGAACCCGGTCGGCGATCCGCTCGCCGGGGACGAAGAAATGCGGGAGCACGGCGAACCCGCCCGCGCCGTCGGGGAACACGGCCACGAGCGCGGTGAGATCTTCGGTGGAGCTCAGGTCCATCCCGACGTAACAGCGCCGGCCGCGCAGCGCGGCGCGATCGATCGGGCCCTGGCAGGCGTCCCAGGCCGTCAGCGCGATCCACCGCGACGCCTGCTCGGTCCACTGATTCAGGTACAGCCGGCGAAAATTATTCTCCTGCGCCGGGATTTCTGTCGCCCGAGCCGCGGCAATTTCCATCTCCTCGAGGCTGCGAAAGTCGCCCAGCGCCGGGTTCGCCTGCTTCCAGACCTTGCGGCTCGTCCAATCGGCATCCATCGGCGCCTCATACAGCACCGGCAGAAACGTCGGATCCAACTTGGGGCGTTCGCGGACCTTCTGGGCGTGCGCGTAGAGCTCCCAGAGGATCGAGTGCTTGTCATAGCCCGCCGTCGAGATCACCAGCATCAACGGCTGCGCCCGCGCGCCCATCGAGGTCGAGAGCACGTCGTACAACTCGCGGCTCGGGGCCGCGTGGAGCTCGTCGTAGATCACCATCGACGCATTGAACCCATGTTTGCTGTACGCCTCGGCCGAAATCGCGCGGTAGACGCTCGCGCTCGGGCGGTGCAAGATTTTTTTCTGCGATTCGACGATGTCGCACTCGGCGGAGAGGCCCGGGTCGTTGCGGATCATCTGGGCGGCGACCCCAAACACCAGGCCGGCCTGGTCGCGGTCGGCCGCGGCGGAGTAGACCTCGGCCCCGGTCTCGCCGTCGGCGAGTAGGCCGTAGAGGGCGACCGCGGCGGCGAGCTCGGTCTTGCCATTCTTCCGCGGCAGCATCAGCAGGCACGTCCGGTACTGCCGGCGCCCATCGCGCCGCGTCTTGAACAGGCGCTCGAGGATGCGCCGCTGCCAGGGCCGCAGGTTGAACCGCTGGCGGGCGAACGGCCCTTTGGTATGGGTGAGGCTATTGATGAAGGCGATCGGGTCCCTGGGTGGCGCCGGCGGGCTCTGGGCCCCGTCCCGGCGGACCTGCCAGCCGCCACGCGGATCCCGTTTCGGGAGCAAGCCCAGCAGGTCAGACAGAGGTTCGGTCACGGTGCACCGTGGATCCAGCCCATGTACAAAGCGTCAATATTTTGACCAAATCCTGTGTCGGGGCCGCCAGGGTTTGCGAGGCCTAAAACATTAAACATTTCGCATGCCCCCCGTCGACGCGTGTATCAAATGCGGACGGATTCGGCGGATTCGGACTCGTGCGGATCTCGGCGGATCTCAAGTATCTCATGCACCAGCCTTCGTCTTGGCGATATGACACTGAGGGCACAGCGCCTGTAGGTTCTCACGCATCCAGAACAATGCGGGATCACCATCATGCTTGCGCACATGGTCGACCTCGAGCGCGAGCGTGACCTTACCGCACTGGGCACACGCATACGCCTGGTCGACCAGCACCTGCTGGCGCAGGCGGGCCCACCGGGCGACCCGGTACCAGCGGCGCACGGCGGCATTCGAGCGGCCGGCGTGGGCCGGGCAGGCCCCACGAGGGACGAGCACGGCGCACCCCGGTTGCGCGCAGTACTGCATTACGTTCCCGCTTCGAGGCGTCGTTGACTCGCGCGCCCTTCGAGAATGGATCGGGCGGTATCGTACCGGTTCGACGCAATCTCGCCGCGACGCCGCATCCCATCTAGTTGTTCGAGCGCGGCTTCTCGTTCGCCTTCCGTGACGCCTTCGTACAGTTTGAAGCGCTGCGCCTCACCATGATGCCCGTTCCGGCGCGGTGCATATTCCACAACGAGAAATTGCCCATGCGCGATTAGGTTTCGTTGGACCTGGCGTAATTTCTTCCGCACCGCGCGGCGATTGACATCTGATGCTATATGGAGAAACGTGCGCGAGGCACAATCGACATCGCACCAGACCTGTTTTAGTTCCATCGCCAGATGATGCCGTAGGTGATTGTGGACGGCGTCATAGTTCCAGCCGCGCAGTGCGCGTTCTTGTTTCCCGACACGGACGAAGTTGTCGATGCGTTGTTCAACGAGAGCGGTGTCGGGCATACAGTCTCCTCTCAGAGCGCGTCGCGCAATAGTTTACGGACGCGATTTAGACGGGCCATTCCATCGTCCCGTCCCTCGTTGTGGTCCGGGTGCATTTTCGTGACGAGCACTTTGAATCCGATGTCAATCAGGCGGAATCCGAGTTCGCGCGTGAGCCGCGCTTCGGTCTCGCGATTGGTCCGTTCTTGCGTGAGTCGTTCGATATTGAGTTTATTGACGGCCAACCGCACGGGCTCATGCCATTTCGACGGCCGGTTGTAGGACGGTGACGTGATGCGGGCATATTCAGTCATCGTGGAGGCGGTTACTGCAGTATCCACCTCGTTGGCGACGTCTTTTGCGTAGCGAATGTAGCGATTCAGTGTTGGTTTCGCTAAACCAAAATGCATGGTTGCCCATTGATTGAATTCGCCCCGAGCAATTTCGGCTTCGGAATAGTGCGACTTCGCTTCAATTAGTTTTTCACCAGCTGCACGGAAGTAAGGCATCCCTGCATCTTCCGCTGCATGCCGCCCTCTGGCTAAGTCCTCCTGGATCAGCGGCACGAGCACCCGCAACGGGCGCGCGATCTGCGACTTTGATTTGACGGCGAGCGCGGTTCTCATCGAAACCTCCATCATTCCAGTTTTGGCAGATCCGCCAGGTCGACCGCGATCGGCGGCCACGCCTGCGCGAACGCCGCGATCTCGGACGACAGTTCGCGCAGGACGGGCTCGAGCGCCGGCGTGTGGGGGAGGGCCCGCGCGATCACGCGAAGGGCGGAGGTCGCCCCGGCGAGGTACGCGAGATGCAGCATGCGCGTTTCGTCGACCGGGAGCTCGTCGCGGATGACATTGCGCTCGAACTCGAGCCAGTAGGTCGCGACGGAGATCTCGTCGCGTTCCTGATCGTGGGTGCGTTGTTCGTGGCGGTTCACCGGCGGTCCTTGGACGCGTCGATCAAGCGATCGAGATCGCGCCGGTCGATCAACACGCTACGCCCGACGCCGACCTTGAGGCCCTGGCGCCGGTTGGCGACCGGCAACCGCACCGCGGGCAATTGGCGCGCGTCGATCAGCCGGTCGAGCGACGCCGTCGACACGCCCAGGTAGTGCGCGGCCTCGGCGCGCCCGAGCAAGCGCGGTCCGTAACTCGGGGCCTCGGGCTCGACCTCGGGCCGGTGTTTACTCAGCGGGGCGGCAACAGCGGCCATACGCAATCTCCCTCTTAGCATCGCCATGTGATCCACGCAGCCAGCAGAAACAACACGAGCGCGATCGTCAGCGCGTCCGAGGCGGCGCGCTTCACTAGGCGGTTAACCGGTGTTTCTCGGGTGAGAGGCGCAACCAGACCGGCCCGGCGGCGTAGGCCGCGCCCTCGGCCGGGGGATAAATCCACTTGTCCCACTCGGGCGGGCCGGCGAAGTTACACGCGGGTTTGGCCTCGGCGCTCACGCTCGAAAAAATAATGTCGTAAATCCCGGCATTGGTGCCCGGGATGTTGAGGCCGAGCATGACGGCGTCCACCGCGTGGCCGTGATACTGATTCTGGCCGGGGTCCTTCGCGATATGCCCCCAGTAGGGCGAGCTCTCGGCGTGCAACGCTTCGCAGCAGTCTTCCGTAAACTTCCCGCACCCTTCGTGCGTCCAGAGTTGCGGGTGCGTCTCGGCGTATACGCGGTTGATGATGTCGAGCGGATTGGGCGGGCCGCTCGGCGGCGGCGTCGGCTCGGGCTCGGCGCCGGCGAGCTCGAGGACGACGTCGTCGACTTGTAACCGGGCGGCCCCGTCGTCGTCGACGGCATCGAGGACGAGAAACCCGCGCAGCCGTTCGGGGAAATAATTCGGCGCCGTGACGGTGAGCGTCGCGCCCTGCTGATCGGGCGTGTCGTCGTCGATGTAGCACACCTGGCCCTGGCGCCCGCTGCTGTGGGTGTACGGGACGCCGGTGTAGCTGCCGCCGCTATCCGGCGCCAGGGTCACGGTCGCGTCGACGGGGGTTGGATAGATCACAAAGCTATACGGCATGGGGTCTCCTTGTGAGCGGGGTATTGCTCGCCACCAGCGTGAGCGCCGCATCGAGATCGGCGGGCGCATACCGAATGTGCATGACGCGTAAGTGCGCCTTGAGCGCGACTTTCAGATCCGCGATCGACTCAAAGCCTTCGTCCTGCAACACGTGGCGCAGTACGCGCGCGATGAAGCGGATTTGTGTTTTGTGATCGTGTGGATTTCGCATCGCGAGGTTCTAATTCTTTCTAGTTAACTCCCTGCGGTACAAGTTCCAGTGATCGGCATCGGGATGAGTATCGGTATCGGTATCGGATACCCCCCGCCGTTACCGTCGTGTCACCAGTGACATTTGGCGATGGAGGCGCTGTTTGTTGGCACTTTTCTCAGCCTTCGCCATAAGTTCGTCAATGGTTTCGTGTCGATATTCGCCCCCGCTTTCGTAAAATTTTCGGAGCACTTTCGCCTCGACTTTTGCCCACCGTGTCACGTCGCCGGAGGCCCGCGCCAGGACCCGCCGATTGTTGGGAATGGCGCCCCCGCGGAGCCAGGCCTCCTCGAGGAGATTGCGATAGGCGCCTTGTTCCTCGAGCGTCATGTCGGTGAACGCGGTACTTTTCCGCCAGCGATCGATCCACCACATCATCCCGGTCATCTCTCACCTCACTTCGAAGCACGTCAGACAGCGGCGACAGACGAGAAACAGCCGCGTGGTCGAGCGGCGGTCCCACATGAGGTCGTGGCCGGTGGGGCAGTAGAGCGCGCGGCGCACCCAGCGCGTCAGGCGGCGGGTCGGCTCCATGGCGTCACGCTTTGTCGGCGGCGACGCTTGGGCCGGCGAAGTCATCCATCCAGAACGTGCGGGGACGGCGCCGGCGAATGCCCGCGGCGCGCTTGCGCTTGGCCTTCAGGTGCACGTGAAACCGGACGATGTTGTATTTCGTGAGATAGCGGGGCCGATGCCGGGGCGGGCGCTTCGCGTCGAGCGCGTCGGCGTAGGCGAACAGGTCGAGCAAGGTCCGCGCGGGCGTTTCACAGCTCGCGGCCTTCATGTGCGCGGCGAGCTTGTTGAGCGAGAGCGCGTGGTGCAACCGATAGTGCATGATTGCGCGAATGGCGGCCGGGAACTGAGCGTGTACCTCGCGCGGCGAATAGATGAGCACGACGTCCAACCCTTCTGTATGAATCCCGTTCGTCCCTCTTTCATCCCACGTTCATGGGGAAACGCGAACATTACGCGAGCCACATTGCCACGTCAAGAAATCGCGCACTTCGCGCACTGACGCCCAACGTGTGACCAATTTTTTCGATTCGTCCGATCGCACACAGGGGCGTGGATCCCGCGAACGGCGCGATGTCAAGCTGGGAAAAGTGACGGATCGGGTGTAGGGGCAATACTGACAGAGGTCTGAACCTCAGGTTCGCAACCCTCAGGTATCCACACTGAGGTCTAGACCCTTTGCTTCTCATGGGATATTGTGGAGCCGGAAACCACCATGGAACAATCCCGCACTGTGAAGGTGATCCTCCGCCAGGAGGGCTGGAAATGCGAGCGGTGCGGCCATCAGTGGGTGCCCAAAATCCCCGGCTATGCGGCCGCCGCCTGCCCCAAGTGCAAGAGTCCCTATTGGCAGCGGCCGCGCCGGCAGAAACCCCGGCCCCATAAAAAACCGGCCCGGTAGAGGAGTCCATGGGATCGATCTTTCGGCAGACCGGCCGCACCCACTACAAGATCAAATATCGCGGGGCCGACGGCCGGTGGATCACCGAGTCGACGGGCAGCGACGACCGCCAGGTCGCCGCGGATCTCCTGAAGGTCCGCGAGGGCAAGATCGCCGAAGGGGAGCCGATCGTCCGCGGCGTCGGGACGATCACCCTCGACGAGGCGCAGGCCGCCGTCGCGGCCGACTACCGCGCCAACTCGTACGACAGCCTCGACGCCATGGAGCGGCGCTATCGCTTACACCTGGCGCCGTACTTTGGCGGCACCCGCAAACTCGCGACGATTACGACCGGCACGATCCGCGCCTACATCGACCACCGGCTCGCCGAACCCGTGACCGAGGTGCGGACCTACCGCACCGGGCGGACGGTCGTGGTCACCCCAAAAATTCCCCGCACCACGGCCCGCGCGACCGTCAATCGGGAATTGGCGTTGCTCGATCGCATGTTCCATCTCGCGATCGAAAACGGCGCGATCCTCTACGGGCCGCACATCCCCACGTTGAAAGAGGCGCCGCCGCGCAAGGGGTTTCTCGAGGCCGACCAGTTCGCGGCGATCGTCCGGCACCTCGACGTCTACCTCGCGCCGATCGCCCGGTTTGCCTACATCACCGGATGGCGCGTCCCGAGCGAGATCCTCACGCTCAAATGGTCCCAGGTTGATTTCAATGCCCGCGTGAGCCCGTCACAGGTGGTCGCCGGGACCGTGACGATCGCCGTGGGCGACGACAAGAACGAACGCGGGCGCGTGTTTCCGTTGACCGCGGAGCTCCGGCGCGTGCTCCTGGCGCAACGGACCCTGCGGGACAAATGTCGGAAGCGGGGCATCGTGTCGCCGTACGTGTTCGTGCGGATCTCCAAGACCGGCCTCGTCGCCCAGGTCGTGGCCTTTCTGCCCGCGTGGCACCGCGCGACGCGCAAGGCCGGCCTCCCCGGCAAACTGCCGCACGACTTCCGGCGCACCGCGGCCCGCAACCTGGTGCGCGCCGGCGTGCCCGAGTCGGTCGCGATGCGCCTCACCGGCCACAAGACGCGGGCCGTGTTCGAGCGGTACAACATCGTGGCCGACAGCGACCTCGCGGCGGCGGCGGCGCGGATCGACGGGGTCGGCCGGTGACCGAGAGGACAGAAATGCCCGCCACCAAATCGGGTCAAAAATCGGGTACCAAACGCGGTACCAAACGAGGGGTATTTCGGGCCTACTCGGGTCGACTCGGTACCATAAATCCTTAGGAAATTCACAAAAACAGGCCTAAAAAAGCGTGCTTGGTGGGAGTATGATGCCCGCCATATCCTCGCCTGACCGTTCATTTTCCTAATGTTTTTGCATGTGAGTAGCCCAGTCCGAGTACAAATGGGACCAAAGCGGTACCAAACACCCCCCGAAACACGCCCGCTCAGAGAGGCGCGCATCCGCCCGTTCTTGGCCCGAGTTCGCCCCTGTTACTGGCACGGCTTGGCCTCCCACCGGCCGGGCTGGCATGAGAACCCGCAATAGCCATTCGGACAGGTGAGGGCCTGGAGCACGACCGCCGGTAACCCGTCGGCGCACCGGGTCGGCGTCGCACCCAGCGTGGCGCTGTGGTGCAGGGCGAGGCCGCAGGACGCGAGCAGGAGGGCCGCGGCGAGGGCGAGGCCCACCCGCATCAGCGCGGCAGCAGGACGACCAGGTGGGCGACGCAGAGCAGGAGCACCGCGATCCACAACGGGATCCGGCTCCACGCCGCGCCGATCACGCAGACGAAGGCCGCGAGCACGAGCAGCAGTGACAGGGACAGCATGATCACCCCTCCTCCAGGTCCGTGCCCGATTGGGTCCCAAAGAGTTCCGTGAATTGCGCGTCGGTCAGCACCTCGGGCCCCGCGTCGGGAAACGCGACCGAGGTCGTGATCCAGTCCGTGTCGTGCAGTTCGTACACGACGCCGTCCCCGTGGACATGCGGGCGCCAGTCCAGAAAGAGCGGCGTCTCCCCACAGATCCCGATCGGGGCCGCCGCGGTACACACGGCCGGCGGCCAGGGCGTCGCCGCGGTCGTGAATTGATCGGCGTGCCGTTTGTGCGGTTTTTCCACGTAGGTCTTAGCCATGGCGGCGCCCTTCACTGAATGTTGAGCAGAAACACGCCCGACAGGTGATTCGTGCCGGCGACCCAGGGCGTGCCGAGAATGTCCCGATAGAACTTGATGAACGCATTCTCGGCCACCCACCAGCCCGTCCCCGCGCCGCCGCCGTGGGCCATGGCGAACGTGCCGCCCGTGTTGCGCGCGAGCGCATACCCCCCGGGAATGACGACGTTGAGACTGACCGGCGCCCCCGTGATCGCCCAATTAATCCCGTAGAGCGCGACGATCAGGGTTTTGTCACTGAGACTGTAGGCCCAGGTGGCCGGCTGGCTCGTCGTCCACGCGCCCCCGCCCGTGGTCGTGAAATCCGCGGCCGTGTACGCCACGTTGGTCCAGACCCCGCCGATCGCCGCGTCGACCGGATTGAGGATCACGTCCTGGATCGCCTGCTTGTTCCACGGCGTCCCGGTCGTGCCGGATCCGTCGTCATCGACGAGCGCGTTGAACGGGCCGCGGTTGATGCTCACGGGGTTTCTCCTGTGGGGGGCGGCGGATCGGTGCGCGACAGTTGCCGCAAGAGATCCTCGAGCGTGTACCGACTCGACGAACTGTGCGCGTCGTAGGTCGGATAGATCCCGGCGGCCGGGTGGAAACTCGAGACGGTCACGTCCTGGATCCGGTACGTGCCGACAATCCCGGTCGGCGCCGGCAGGTTGACCGACACGAGCGCGCCCGCCACGGTCTGCGGATCGCGCGCCCGGTGCGTGAGGGATTCGAGCACCGCGCTTTGCAGTTTGAGCAGCGCCTGGCCGCGCGCCGTGGCTTCCGGGATCCCGATGCGGCCATCTTGCAACAAGGCCTCGCGGATCCCGGTGGCGCTCCCGCCGAGCAGCGTCTGGAGGACCGCTTGCGCGTTCAGGTCGTCCACGATCACCAGGAGATCGACCGGATCGCCCGCGAGGATCGCCCAGACGATCGCGCCGGTCCCCGACGCCGGAATGCCGGTCAGACTCGGGGCGAGCGTCACCGGCGTGCTATAGGGGATCGTATTCGCGATCGCGCCGTCGCCGGTCGCGGGGATCCCGGTCAAGGCCAACGCCGACGTCCCCGCATAGTGGATCCGGTTGTTGCCCGCCAGCACCCAGCCGCCGGCGCTCGGAAACGGCCCGGTGCCGCTCACCGGGAGCGTCGTCGCGCCCGCGAGCACTTGCCCGCCGTCGGCGATCAGGCCCGACGTATCGGTCGCGGGCGGCGCCGCCCCGAGCGCCGCGTCGGCGGCGGTGTCCGTGTACGTGGTGGTCGTGTTGTCGGCGAGGGTCGCGAGCAGTTGCAGCGGGGCCACCGACGCCGCGGATCGGTAGAGCCGCCGCGCGGTCGTCACGGCCCCGCCCCCGGCCCCTTTCGGCCCGAGCGCGATCCCGCTCACCTGGACGGTCTGCTGCAGGAGGATGCCCGGGGGGGCCGGCGTGACCAGCGCACTATCGGCCGTCGTGTCGAGAAATTGCGTTTGCGCCGATCCCGCGACCTCGCGCAGGAGATATTTCTGCGTGCCGTCTTTTGTCGTCCGGTAGACGCGCCGGGCCGTGACCCCCGCGCCGCCGTCCTTCACGATCACCGTGACGCGCGCGACCGGAAAGCCGCCCGTGTCCACGGCGGGGTTCGGCTGGGTGTGCTCGATGCCCATCGTGAGCCGCATCCCGCCCGCGGGGGCCACCGGCACCGGCATGTTGACCCGTATCGTGCGCTCGATCGTGTCGGTCGAGGTGTGATAGGAGAGGTCGCAGTAGATCGCGCCGCCCGTGCTGGTCACCGGCGGAATCGTCACGAACATGGATTCGTTGCTCATGATGTCCGGCAACGTGTATTCCGCGGACCAGGGGCCGAACACCGCGGGCGAGACGCCCGTCGTGGACCGATACGCGACGCGAAAGATCACCCGGTCGCGAGCCCCCGCGATATTGGTCTCATACCCCGGGTTGGGCTCGACGGTCGGCGGCGCCAGCGGCGACGGCTGCGTCACCGTACACGCGACGGCCACATCGCCCGCGACCGCGCTCTCGCCGTTCGCCGTGACCGTGGTCGAGCCATAGCGATACGTGCCGGGGGTGACCAGGCCCGGCCCCGGGTCCAGCGAGAGATCCGGCCCGATGCCCGCCGGGGTGCTCCAGTCCAGAATGATCGCGCCGATCGGCGACGGGACGGTCTCGCCCGCGGCCGACACCCAGGTATACGCGTAGTAGTGCCCGCCCACCGTCACCGCGCCGCCGGGGGCCGCGGCCAGGGCCGGCGCACTCGACGGCGCCGCGCCCGAGCCGACGAGCGCGCCGCCGCCGCCCGCCCGCGTGCCGGTGTACGCGATCCGTTGCGGGCCGCTCACCACGAGCCCGCCCGAGGGGTTGTACCAGGTGGCGTCCTCGACCGGGATCTCGGTCGACCCGGGCGGAATCCGCGCGAGCGCGTTGGCGCCGCCGCCCTGGACGATCGCCCGCGTCACCATCTGCGTGAGGTCGCGCGTGTAGGTCACGTGCGACACCGACGGATGCGTGGCGACGAGCGGCGCCGGCGGGACGACCGCGTCCCCGGTGCGGAACAGGTGCACCGTGCTCCGGTAATCGCAGAAGGTGTAGCCGCCGATGCGGTTGGCCAGCTGGACGAACGCGTCCATCAGTTTCGTGTTCGTGAAGGTGATCTCGTCGAGCGTGGGGAGTTGACTTTCGATCGCGCCGACATAGCCGGCCGGGGCGAAGCGCGCGAGCAAATCCGCGCCGATGGTCGACGCGGATTGCGTGCGATAGCGCGCCGTCACGAGGACTTCATTCAGCCGCCACGTCGGATCGGTCGCCTCGACGTGGTACAGGAGATTCTTCGGGTTGTCGGCGGCCCAGACTTGCGTCACCCGCAGGATCGTCCCCGCAAAGAGCGGCGTCGCGTTGAGCGATCCGTAGGTCAACGTGATCCCCTGGCCCTCCCGCGGCTTGGTCCCGCGGATCGTCGCGACGAGGGTATTGGGTTCCTCGTTGAGCCGATCCGAAATGCTGAGCGAGTCGATGAGGATCGCCTGGGTCGTCGGATTGAGCGGGACGCCACCGATCGAGCCGTACAGCTGTGTGCTCAGGTAGTTGAGCCGCGTCGCATTGAGGCGGCCCCAGTTCAGGAGACAGGTCTGCGGCGGCGGGGTGGTCGCGGGCATCAGACGACCGTGCCCGTCCGGGTGATCTTGCTCATGATCGCGTCGCCGACGACCGAGGCGAGTTGATTCATGGCGGCGGGATCATTCATGACCGGGTAGTTAATCGTCACCGCGCCCGCGTTCATCTGCACGGCGTTCGCCCCCGCCAACGTGCCGAGGGTGCGCCGGCCGCTCGGGAGGAGCGGGTTGTACGCCTCATTGAACGAGCTCTGCCCGGTGTACTGCTCGAACCAGTTGCCGGGGAGCTCGCCGTGCGGGCCGAGCGGGACGCGTTGCCCGGTCGGGGAGATCAGGTACCGATTGCCCATGCTATCGGTCTGTTGTTCGGAGCCGGGCAACTTGGTGCCGACGTTTTTGAGCTCGAGGATCTGATCGTGCATCCCCTTGATCACCTTCGCGGCTTCCTCGGCCGGCTGCTTGATCTTCTCCACCTCGGTCACCGCGTTCCGGCTCCAATTCGCGAGCGCGGTCGTCGCGGCCTCGGCCTCTTTTTGCAGTTGTTTAATCCGCTCGTCGGTGTACTGCCCGCTGTTGGCGAGCGCAAACGCGTAGGCGGCCTGCGCCTTGTCGGCGACCAGTTGGTAGTGCGCGAGCGTGGTCGCATCTTCCTCGAGCGTCTTCTGCTTGATGTTGGCCGCGAGTTGATCGGCCGCCGCCTGGATCGCCGTGTACGCTTGGATCGATCCGGTTTTGGCCTTCTCCATCGCCGCGATCTGCGCGTCCGCGTTGCGATAGACGTCGTCGATCTGTTTCTGCGTGGTGTCGTGCGAGGCCGCGCTGACGGCGGCCGCGTAGCCGGCCCACGCCTTGATAATCTCGGCGACCTTGCCCTCGACGATCGTGATCGCGCGGTTCTGCTGTTCCTCCATCGCCTTGGCGGCGATCGCCGCTTGCTTGGCCGCCTCGGTGCCGGCCGTCACGGCAACGGTGTGTTTATCCCACGCGTTCGCGGCGCCTTTCGCGGCCTCGGCCGTCGCGACGGTTTGGCCGCGGGTCGCCTCGAGTTGCGTGATCATGCCGGCGAGGCCGGCGCGCGTCGCGTCGATCGTGGCCGACCACCGCGCGGTACTCGCCTGCGTGTCGTTCGAGGCCGCGCCAATCGCGGTGAGCCGGGTATGGAGGGTTTCCGACGCGACCGCGAGCGCGGCCATGTTGGTCGCCAGTTCGCCGGTATAGAACTGCGGGTTGAGATACTTGGTCGCGTTGGCGACCGTCATCATCGTGTCGGTGACACTGGCAAATGCCGTGAGGAGATGCGAGGCCGCCGCGGTGCCGGCGCGGTCGAGCAGGGCGTACCCCTGGATCAGGCCGTTGATCGCCACGAGCGTCAGATCGAACCCCTTCGCGAGCAGGATCACGCCCTCCGAGATCAGATTGGTCGCGGTCGCGTTGTCCTTGAGTTCGCCGGTGTTCGTGTCGATCGCCCCGTTGACGAGCTCGAGCGCCTTGAGCACCGTGGCGTTTTGCGTGACCGCGCGGCCGATCGACTCCTGCAGGTTGTCCCAGGTGTTCGCGAATTGCTGTAACCGCCCCTGGTAGGTGCCGGCGAGCACGGCCGCTTGCCCGGCAAACTTGTCGTTGATCGCGTCGAGGACGACGCCGAAAGACTTGACCTTGCCGCCGGTCTCGTCGATCACAATGCCGGACTTCTTGAGGGCGCCGACGTTCCCCTCGGCCGCCTTGGCGACCAGCATCGTCGCGTCGTGCAGGTCGATCCCGAGTCCTGAGGCGAGATTGGTCGTCGCCTCGAGCGCCTTCTGCATGTCGCGCGGCATGACGTTGCCGACTTGCGTGAGCAAGGCTTCGGACGCGGTCAACGCGTCGTCGGAGTAGATCGTCGTTTTTTGCAGCGCCGTCGCGTAGGCGTCGTACGCGGTGACGACCGACGGGAGCGCGGTGCCCTGGGCCTCGAGCGCCGCGACCATTTGCGCGTGCGCGACTTCGGCACCCTCGGCCGCCTTGATCGAGTCCTCGAGGAACCCCGTGAACGTCTGCCAGGCCGCCGAGACCCCGGCCATGATCGCCTCGGCGCTGACAAACCCGGTGACCAACTTGCCGACGTCGGCCACAAACGCGTTCAGTTGCGATTCCGCCTTCCCCACCTCGGAGGAGAACTGACTGAAATCGGCGTCAAACTTGGCCGTAATCGCCATTTACGCGTTCGCTTCCTGCCGGAGTTCCGCGACGAGAATCTCGTAGACGTCGCGCGGGAGCTCCGCGACCCACTCGTACCGCCAGTGCAAACGCGCGGCGATCATGAGGTCACTGACAATGCTGGCGCGGTAGACCGGGTTTTTTTTTGCGCCTCGAGCGCCGCCTCTTCCCGCGCCTCGTGCGCGTCCACCGCGGCGATCAATTCGCGATAGGTCTCCGGGTCGAGCAGATCATCGAGCGCCGACCGCCGGAGTTCTTCGGGATCCTGCGGATCGTACGGAATGGGTTGCTGGTCGATCACACTCACGAACGACCAGCCCAGGATGTACGCCAGCAGTTTCGACGTGCCGATCTTGGCATGGTCAAGGGTGACCTTCTCCCCGACGGCCGTGTTCTTGAACTGGTCGTAGAGCAGCTTGCGGTATTCCCCCGCGGTCAACTGTCGCTTGACGTCCACATAATCGCCGTCCGAGAGCGGCAACCGGACGCGTTCGGGCGCAACGCCCCGCGGTCGACTCATTCATGCCTCCATCGGCCCGAGGGCCGCGGTGATCGTCGTGTCCATCACGGTCACCGCCTTCACCGGCCAGCACCAGTGGCCGCCCTTCCGCGGCACGTTGAACAGCAACGGCCGCTGTTGCAACTTGTACGGGTCGGCGCGCGTGACCGTGGCGACCAGCGACCACTGACTCTTCTTCGACTTGTAAATCCGCCACGAGCGACACACGGCAGCGGTATGCCACGCCCACGAGAACGTGGCCTCGCCGCCGTGCAGCACGAGCTCGTCGAACATTTACGGATGGATCCCGGCGACCCAGGCCGTGCCGTTCCAGTTGCAATCGCTGCCGTTGCCCATCTCGACGTGCTGGCCGATCGTCCAGTTGGTCGCGGGGGACGCCACGATCCCGGTCATCGCGGCGAGATTGGCGGGCGGGGTCGCGCCGGCCGGGGTGAAGCTGCCGGGCAGGCCCGCGACGGCCCCGGTCGCGACGATCTGGCCGGGCACGGTCCACGAGGCCGCGGCCGCCCAGGTGCCCTTGACGGTCGGCGCCGACAGCGACGCATCGATCGACGCGTTCAGGTACGCGAGCCCCTGCCACTTAAACCCGGGCTCCTGATTGTTGACCACGAGACTCAGCGTCCCGGGTGTGCCAGCGTCGGCGGCCTTCCAGAGGGCCAGGTCGGCGCTATTCCAGAACCCGCTGACGTCGCCCTTCAGGTCTTTCATGCCGGGCACGTAGACCTTGTTGGTGTCCCCAAAGCAGGTGACGTCTTCCATCTCGGTCTCTTCCGAGAGGGTCCAGCCGTTGAGCGAGATGATCTCGACGAGGGCCGTGCCGCCCGACGGATCCCAACTGACTTTGCCGAATTTGCCGGTCTTGATCGACATGTGCGGTCTCCTTAGTCGGTGTCGGGGTCGCCCGTGACGTGGGCCGCCCCGTGTGCATAGATCCGATCGATCACGGTCGACAGCGCCCGATCCCGGTACCGGGCGGTAATCGGCCGGAACGTCGGCGTCCCCAGCATCCGGCCGCGGTTGTAGCCCTGGTGGGTCGCGCGCGTCGTCGTGCCGTCCTCGTAGATCCCGGCGTGCGGGGCCAAGTTTTTGACCTCCGCCCCGGCCAGCGTCCGCCCGCGCGACGGGATCACCGTCACGCCCCGACGGAGGCCGCCTTCCCGGTACGGATAGGCGGCGCGCAGCGCGTCGGCCGCCTCGTTCGCCGCCGCGGTGAGAATGCCCTCGGCTTCACTGACGAGATTCCCCGTAAGTACCTGCAATTCCTGTTTGAAGGTGTCGAGCCCATCCCATTTCACCGAGAGCGTCGCCATTACGCGAACACTTCTTTGCAGGTGATCTGGGTTTGCCAGTCGCCCTCACCGCGATTGAGGACGCTGTCGACGTGGAAGGTGCGGCCCTTGAACCGGACGCGCGTCGCGGTCGTGATCCCGGCGTGATAGTGCCCGACCAGCGTGAGCAGGCCGCCGCCCTCGGCCAGTGGGTTCGCGTACCACGTCGGCGGATCGAGCGGCGTGACGCTGCCGGCCCCATCGGTCGTGTCGAGCGTGACGAGTAATCGATAATCGCCGATCGCCATCTCACTTCACCGTCGGGTCGCGATAGGCGTGGAGTAGGTCATAAATGCCCGGCCAGGGACTCTTCACGTCGCCGTCGCCGCGGTCCGCGTAGTAGTAGTCGGTCAGGAGCAGGATCGCGTGCGTGACGGGCGTGGGCGCGGTCGCCGCGGTCCACGTCGGATCGACGCCCACGTTCAGGTACGCGAGGATCGCCTGCTGGGCGGTGTCGAGTTTCTGCTGCACGTCGGCGTCTTCCGTCGTGCCGGTCAGGCGGAGATGCGCCTTCGCCTGGTTGACGGTCCAGAGCGGCGGGAGCGTGACGTGCGAAAACTCCAGCGTCATGGCACCTCCGCGGGCACGGCGGCGGCGGCCGGCGGCGGCACCGCGGGGACCGGCGCCCGCGCGGTGCGATCGGCGAGCTCGCTGATCGGGTAGTACTGCTGTTGCAAGTACGGTAGATCCCCGCCGGGGACGGGGCCGAGGCCGTAATAGGTATCGCGCACTTCGTTGACCGACATCCCGGCGGCGATCGCCGTCTTGGCCGCCGTCGTGCGCGTCGCGGTATCCATCCAGATCAGCAGCGTGTCGTCAAATTCGAGTTTGAGATAGAGCGGCAAGTCGAGCGCGGCGCCCTGCACCGCGGCGATGCTGGTCGAGTGCGGCTCGATGGTTTGCGACTTGTACTGGAGTTGCGACGCTTCGGCATTCGCATACGGCGGTTGCTTGTTGGTGTTGACGATGCTGATCGGGATGCCGAACACTTCGCAGATTTTTTCTTCGGTCCATCCGAGCTGCGCGATCAGTTCCGACTCGACCGCGCTGCCGCCGATATCGTGATAGACCATGCCCTGGTCGGTCAGCATGATCTCGCCGGTCTTGAAGTTCGCCAGCGTGGCCTTGATGCGATCCGCGGACGCCGGATCTAATTTCGTTGGGGCCGACAGCATGCCGGCGGGCCGGCCGCCCTTCGCAAAAAACGTCGTGCTGCTCGCCTGGATCGCCTGGGCCTGCGTGACGGCGCCGCTCAGGCTGTAGAGCGGCGAGACCCCCTGCAGCGGATGAAACAGACAATTCCAGCGGTCGTGCCCGATCTCCCGCGCGCTCACGACGATCGGCTCGGACGCGGCGGCCAGCCCGGCGAGGTCGTTCGACTGCAGCTCGTAATACACGCTGCCATCGGGGGCGATCAGCGTCTTGACTTTCAGCGGATCGAGCACGTACTGCGCCCGCACGACGCTGCGGTCGTCCCGCTCGTTGAACACATAGGTATTGCCGTACAGCAGTTTGCTGAGCATCCACTGCTCGTAAAACTGCTGCGGGGTCTGGTAGCGGTTGGGTCGCCGCAGGACGGGGCTGTACGCGGAGTTGGTGGTCTCGAACCAAAAGCCGTTGTCGTCCTGCTCGAGGAGGAGCGGCGGCGCGATCTTGGCGATGTCCTGCGCGATCCGCGAGACGACCGCGAACACGCTCGGATTCGCGAGCGCATTCTCGGTGGGGAGCGGATCGTTCAGTTGCCACGCGCCGGTATAGGGCTCGTGCACGATCGGCGACCAGCCCCCGCGCGCGACCGTCAGCAACGACGAGACGCGCGCGGCGATGCTCGTGAGCAGGCCCACGGCCGGTTACTCGCCTGCGGGTTCGGTCTGCAGGCTGGTCGGCGCCGGGTACGCGGCGGCGGTGAGGTACTTGACCGCGTTCGCGTTGGCCTTCTTCCAGGTGATGAACCGCTCGGCGCGCAGCGCCACCGTGTTCATCTGGAACATCGACACGTACACGGTCGTCGCCACGACGGGCGAATCCGGCGCGCCGTCCATCTGCAGCGACGCTTCGGTGCTCGCGTCGATCGTCACGCCGCCGTCGTCCGCAAAGAGCACCAGCGCCGGTTGCAGCGCGATGACGTTACTGCCCACGGTCTGGGACGTGATGAACTGCAGCCCCTTGTAGCTGCCGCCGTTGATGTCGATCCCCGGAAACACCGGCGAGCCGTCCGCGTTGGTCTTGAACGACAGCGCCAGGGCATTCGTCGGCGACATCAGGAACGTGACGCCGGACAGGCTGATGTTGGCGTTCACGAAATGCTGGATCAACGTGAGGATGTCGGCCAGCGGATTCGTGGTCGCGACCGCGGTCGGGGCGCCGTTCGTGATACTGGCCGGGGACACGCCGGCGACGGCCGCCACGGCGGGATTGATGAACTGCCCGTCGAGAAACGCCGCGATCCCGGCGACCATCTCCCGCCGCACGACGTCCTCGGCGTTGGGATTCGAGAGTTTAATGAGCTCCTGCGTGAGCACGATGATCCCGGCGACCTTCGCCCAGTCCAGCGTGACGCTGCCGAAGGTCAGCCCGGTGACGGGCTTGGGCTTCATCTCCCCGACCCACGAATACGTCCCGCCGCCGGTCTGCGCCGGGATTTTCGTATTGAAGGGGACTTTGTAGAGGCCGCGGATCTTGTCGATGATCGTCGCCGCGCGCATCATCTCGATGAAGTCATTCGCGATCCGCGGATTGACGAGCGGCCCGGCCCACACGGCGTCGGTCGCCGTGCCCGGCGCGACCGCGGCCTTGAGCGCGAGCGCGACTTCGGGCGTGCTGTCATTCCAGCGCGCCGCCCAGGTCGCGGGCTCGACGCCTTCGGCCTTCGCGGCGATCCGCGCGCAGTGGTAGCGAATGAACGCGGTCCCGGCCGGCAGATTGGACGTGACCGACACCTGGCGATACGGCGACGCGGTCGGGCGGCCGTACGACGGGACCGCGGTCGCGGTCGCGATCAGTTGTTTCTCGGTGTCTTTCCAGCGCGCGATCTGACTCTCGAGCCCCTGCGCCTTCTGACTCCAGGCGTCGTGTTGCGACTGCTCGGCCTCGGTGAGATCGCGGTGTTCGGCCTCCGCGGTCGTCATCGTATTGAGCATGCTCTGGGCGACGATCGCCCGCTCGGACTCGAGGCCGTGAATGCGTTCGGGGATCGTCGGATTGCTCATGGCAGACTCCTGCGCCAGGGATTTCACGAGGCGGATGCTGGCGCTGGCATTCGCGGGAATGGTGACCAGGGAGAGTTCACAGATTTCGGATTTGGTGATGCGTCGGGTGCCGTTCCGCAGGAACTCGACGCCGCCGTCGAGAATCCGGTGGCCGATCGAGACGCCGGTAATCACGCCGGCCTTGATGGAATGCCACGCTTCATCCACGCGCGTTTTCAGCGTCCCGGGTTCGTCGAGTTCCGGGATCTCGGCGTCGAACAGGATGCCGCCCGGCGTGGCGGTCAGCGTGACCGTGCCGATCGGTTGTTTGGCGTCGTGATGCCAGAGCAGGGGGAGGGGATTCCGGAAGGTGGCGCCGCCGGGGTCGACGCTGTCGCCCTGGCGATCGAGCTCGGGGGTGGACGCAATCCCGCTGAATCGGCGGCCGGCCGGCGCGACAGACTTAATCTCGAGCAGGCTATAAGCGCGGTCCACGGGACGGCCGCACTATATCGAACGATAGATTGACTTGGCTAGAACAATCTGATTAGCCGACCACCATCACGGAGTAGTCGGCCTGGACGTTGCGTTCCATGGCGTCGATCGCCTGAATCAGGGCCACGACCCCGTCAATCCGTTCTGTCGAGGCCTTCTTCGAGGGTTTCAGGTTGCCGGCCGGGTCCGTTTCGACGGACACATTCCCGATGTTCCACCGCAGGACCGGGTGGCCGGCGTGCCGCAGGGTCTGTGAGAGGACGTGTTTCTCGAGCGATTTCGTAGCGGCCGAAAGTCCGGCGAAGGTCTGCGGGACCTTCACCAGCGGGCACCCGTCCTGCTCGAGCCGATAGATCAGGCTCGTCGCATTCCACGGGTCGGTCGCGACCATTTCGACGTCAAACTCGGCGCGCCAGGCCTCGAGGTGATGGCGCACCGCCTCGTAGTCGCCAATGGTCGGCCCGGGCACGGTGGTCACGTGGCCGTCGCGCGCCCACTGGTCATAGGGGACGCGGTCGCGGCGAACCCGGTCGGCGATCCGCTCGCCGGGGACGAAGAAATGC
>Ga0247681_1000034_pt1 | contig 20498 bp, 16 predicted proteins | sample CNK22_metaG_FD_182798 | JGI IMG/M metagenome (GOLD analysis project Ga0247681, IMG submission 182798) | Soil microbial communities from Purdue University Martell Research Forest, Indiana, United States - CNK22 | ecosystem: Environmental > Terrestrial > Soil > Temperate forest > Bulk soil... | reverse complement strand
AGTAATGCGTTTCACGTAGCCATCCCGCCCACCAGCGCACCGTGGCGCGAGGGCGGACACGTGGCTGACAAGCCGGTGGACGAGATGGACTATCCGGAACTGATCGCCGCACTCCGCGCAGCCCTAGGGGAGCGGGACGCTTTCTTTGCTGCTGTGCAACTATCTGAAAAGTGCTTCAACGCCGAGCGCAAGGCACGGGAGCAGGCCGAGTGTGCCTTGCGGGGAATCGTCGAGTTGCCCGAATCGATGCTGGCTATGGCTAAGTCGATTGCCCGTGCCGCCCTGTCCAAGCCATCGGGGAGCAAGTAGTACAATTGCGCCAATGAAAGTATCGGGCTCCGTAAAGCACGGCATTATCGGTGCCGTGCTCCTTGGCTTACTGTGGTATGTGGTAATCCGCTTCGCCGCGCTAATCTAACCTATTTGGAAGCCTGGAAGTGGTCTGCGGTGTAGTCCATCGTGACCGTCCGGCTTCCGGTAGAGGCGGGCTGAAATAAGTCGGTCTGCTTCTGTGAGAACGTGCCTGACGCCCAACCTGTATGAAGGAAGGCCGCCCGCATCTTCTGGTTGAGGATGTAGGTCGTGGCCGACCCGCCGAAGGGCTGCACAATCAGCTTATCGAAGTAGACACATGGGCCGGGAGTTGAGCCGGAGCCGTCGAGCTTGGCCAGAGAGCAAGCCGTGTCGCCAACGATGCGGTGTCCGTTTAGCTGGACGTAGTACCAAGTACCAGCAGTCATATTGCAGGGGACGTTTGAACCGCTTGATACTGCATTAATCCACGGATCTGACTGGTTGTCTATCTGCCATATGTGCGAGGAGAGGTTGCACTGAAGGCCGAACATGAAGTCCAGGCCATCAGTGGAGTCGAACATGGCGTGGTCAGATTCAAGGTTCACGCTGAATGCGATCGCATTAGCCGATGGGCGCTCCCAAAAGTCATTCTGAAAGGTCGTACAGCTATCGCAGGGCGTGAAGTGCTCTGTCCATAGCACGTTGACTTGCGCCGAAGAACCGCTTGTCGCAGCGGCGGTGAGTGACGTAGTGGTGCCAAGCGTGTCTGCCGTGGGGGGCGATGAGATGGTCCCGGCTGTGATGCTGGTCGAGGCGGGGGGAGTGTTGCCACCCGGATTGCAGTTGGGCAACTGGCAGACTGCCTTCTCGAACTGCAGGGTATCAGTCGTGTTGACCATGTTGACCACGATGGTCGTACCGCCGCCAGTCGGGGTAACGGTGAGGTCAGCCGAGTTCATCGTGTAACCAAGCGAGATCGATGGGCCGGAGGGCGAGGTCGTGCAACCAGCCGCAGCAGTCTTGATTCCCCACATGTACGCGTGGTTTGCGGTGAGGGCGAATGGCGTCCCCGGGTCGGCGTTGAAGATGCGCTGGCCATTGACCAGCGTTATCTCAAACTGCGGGTCAACCTCTACCGAGCTAGAGGTGACGTCATAGAGCGAGATTACTGGCGATGTCGTGCAGCCAGAAGCCGCAGTAGCCAAAGCCACATCAACAGTCTGAACATTGACCGAAATCGGCGGGTTGAAGATGGTACCAATACCCGCCGTGTTGGTTCCCGCGAAGGTGGTTGAGTTGAAGCTAGACCAAAGCAGGTAGGGCGTGGGCGGTTGAAGGTGGATAGCCGTGGGATCAGGTAGGCCGGTGCCTTGTCCGAACGCAGCAGTAGTTATCATCGCCGCGAGGGCGACCAGGGGGAGAACACGCATGATTACGCTCCAAAGGGGAAGGGCTGCCAAATCGGCAGCCCCTTGGAAGGTGTGGCCCTAGAACTTATTCATTGATGACGCCGGGAGAATCAGCTAACCACGCCGTCTGACCCACCGAGTAGGTGAAGTGTTGGGAGCTGCACTGGCTTGCCGTGACACCTACGGTCATGAGGCCGCGCACGTTGGCCGGGCCCGCTACGGTAAATCCGCCCGTAGCGTTCTGGCAGAAGGTCAGCGTCTTCTCTTGTCCGTCTGAGCCGGCGCCGAGCGTGAAGGTAGTTATGTTTCCGGTGAGCGTGATGATGCTTGCCCGGAAGCCAACGGAGAAGGTTGGGGTTGCGGAGAACGTCACCGTTTCCGACCCCGCCACTACGCCCTTGATATTGAACTTAAACAAATTGGAATAGGCGGTTCCGTTGCACCACGTCATCGTTCCATCGTTACCGATGCTGATGTTGCCAGAAACGACTGAGCCGCAAGCCCCGGTTAATGCTGTTGCAGGACTCCAAATTGTTTGGCTTACATCAAGAGGATTAAATCCAGCATTGTTGATCGCCGTACCAACCACATTGATACTGTTGGTTTCCAGTCCATGCGTCCTTATCGAAGTTGCGCTTAGTGATATGGCATTAGTGGTGGTCCCAACTATCGTGTTGTTTGCTATCACGGAATCCGTAACTGCTCCCGCTAGAGCTATGTCGTCGGTTGCAGCAGTGCCGTAAAGATTGTTTCCGGAAATAATGTTCGTGTTGCTTGGTCCCTGTACGAATATTCCGTGCGCTCCGGTGAAGCCCATGATTGTGTTGCCGGTTATGCTGTTGTTTGCTACCCCAGTTCCAAGGTAAATCTGGTACGCCGCATTACCCCACATCTGGTGGCCTACGATACTCACGTTCTGGGTGGAGCTTTCTAAATCAATACCCTTACCGCCTGACGCGACAACGGACGACGATTCGCCCCCGACGATAGAGAGGCCGGGATTGCCGGATATTACTAATCCGTTGGCTACGATACTGGATATTTTGTAGCTGTCATTGATCGGACCATATAGGTGTATATCGCTAGCGCCAAAAGCGTCGGCGCCCGCCGTGTAGTTAAAATACTGGCCATATGAAGCGTTAGCCGTCTCGAAGTTCCACGACATTAAATCTTTTATCGAACTGCCGGTTGCGTAATATCCGTATGTCGTGCCCGAAGTGCTGTTGAAGTAGAAGTTGTTATGCATGCGGAGTGAGAGATTGCCCACGCCGTCGGAGCTGTCCGCGTAGAATCCGTAGTAGGTCCCCGTTCCAGCAGTGTTCTGAGCCGTGCAGTTGCGAATATCTCCGCTCCCGTTTGATCCGGTGGAGTGTAAGTAAAAGTCTCGGACACTATTAACCGATTGCACGCGGTTAACGATGGCCGCCGAAGTATAATTCATTGACAATCCAGCAGAGGTTCCGGTTCCCGCCACAGTACGGAAAAGAACGAGGTCCTCAATCTGGTTGGCGATGACAGGCGAGCCAGCGTTGGCCCCGGCAACGTCAATCATGTCTGCCGTAGCGCTGGTACTGACAATAAACGTAGTCTGCTGCGATGACCCCTTGACACCAACGGCATTCTTGTTAATCGTCAACGTTCCGTTGATGAAGTAGGCCAATCCTTGCAGGACCGCTTGGCCAGAGCTCAAGGCGTTTACTGTCTTCTGGAAAGCCGGAGCGTTGTCTGTTCCGGTCGTTCCGTTCCAGTCGCCTACCGCGCCGAACCACTCCACATTGGCGTATTGCTGTTGAAGGCCGAACGCGATAGTGGACGTGCCCGCGAAGTGCCGGTTGAGTGTTCCGGTCACGTTCCCGGGGATGGTCAGCGTAAAGGCGCCGTTGACTGTCCACTGTCCGCCAGCGCGGAAGTCAAGCTGGACATTGCTGGAGAGCGTGTGGTTAGCCGCAAGCGTAAAGGTCTGTGGCGTGGCCACAATGTAAGTGCAGAGCGAGGAGCAGGCCGTCTCGATAGACGAGATGGTGTCCCCGGACTGAGCATAGAGAATCTGGGCCTGTGCGGCATAGGTTGTGCCGCCGCCAGTGTTGACCACTATCTGACCGTTGCTGGCTGCAGGCAAAGAACTGCCTCCACCAAGGCTCGACCACGCATAGGTTCCACCCGACTTCTGAATGCACATCTGGAATTGGTCGTCGGATGAGCCACCATTGTTGATGAGCCAGCCAATGCCCTGCCGCGCCGCATTGCATGTCGGGAGGGTAGACGTGGTAAGAAGCTGCCAGCCGTTGGGGAATTTGCCGATGCCGGTGTAGTTATCGCCCGGAACCGGAGGTGTACTGCCATCGCCACCTGCTGCGATCGTAGTGGGGCCGTCCCAGAATAATCCTGCAGGCCCTCCAGTATTAGGATATTTACCTAAAGGTAAGCCGGACGTCGTGGTGTTCGACTGCAGATAGATGTCATAGGCCACGGCTTGAGGACTACTAGCACCGAATATCTCGCCCGCTGTTTGATGAGTCAAATCAACAGTCGTGCAAGCCTGCTGAGATACCGCATAGCTGCCGTCTGCATAAGTCACCTTCTCTACGAAGCAATACTGCCCGCTTGGTGCCGCCGCACCGTGAAGCTGGCTCACGCTCAGCACCACACTAGGCTGTTGCCGAGCCATGAGGTTTCCAAAGAAGTCCACCATTGCAGGCTGAGCAACCGTGGGGTTGCCGCCGAAGTTCACATGCAACGGAGTTATGTTCGGAGAGTTGCAGACTTCTTTCCATGCGTTGTTCGCGCCGAAGCCGGAGGCCTGAAAGCCGCCCTTGTTCTTGAAGTGATAGATGTGGGAGCCGTCGTTAACCTCCGGCAGTCCGGTACAGGTGCCGATGGATTCCAGCCCAACCGAACCGGGAACAATCGACGATCCACTGACGCCAGTGATGTACAAGTCCTGACCGGCGATTCCCCCCGTGATGTGCGTCACCGGAGTTGTCGTCGCGAGGTTTACCGAAGTGATGCCGCTCGCGTTGACTAGCGCGTTATGTGCATCCATCGGCGCCATGTTCGGGAAGACGGCGCGGGCCGAGACCTGATCGCCCTGGAAGGCTCCGCAATATGCCATGCCATTTCGGGTGGTGTTGTCGGGAAAGCCCTGATAGCCTAGCAACCCGTAAATGCTGCTAGCTCCATTGAAACCAACATGGGAGTTGGCGATCATGCATTCCATAAAGGACGTGCCGAATAGCGATGTCCCGGCCTGTACGTTGGTTATGATGCTACCCTGGGACTGGTCGTTGATGGCATAACATCCAGTATTGGTTCCGAGGCCGAAAGCCGCCTGCAGGCTCGTCGAAGTGCAGGGGCCTAAGACCAGGACGTTATTGATTACGTGCGCGCCGGTCCCCATAATTCGCATCCCCTCCATAGAGGTTCCGTCCAGCCGGACGTTGGATACCTTGTTGCTGGCCCCGTACAGGGCAATGTCTACGTCGCTGATCTGGGTGAAAATGTCGGTCATCGACGCATTGTTCCCACCGCTTACAGCAGCGCAATTCGGATAGCACGCCCCAGGTCCATTTACTCCGGAGCCGCCTATCTGCTGCGCACTGTCAGTGGCGTATACGAAAGCCATCTCGGTATCGGTGGCCCCGTCCATGACTGTTTCACAATGTCCCAGACCGAATGGACTTTGGGTCGCAATGGGCAAAGCTCCATTGGTATAGGATAGGCACCCGTTGAGCTGGGAACCGGGGTAGCCTAGGAAATAGCCGAACTTCTGCAGACCAAAGCTGCCGTCAAAGAATATGGCGGGGCCGCCGAATCCTTGACCTGAACCGGCAATGTCGTACACCATGTCTGCCGGACCGTTAAGGTCAATGCCTACATCGAGCGTACCTGCGGCGGTAGCCCCCATTCCCGAAATACCGATGTCGTGGATGAAGATGCCACCAGAAGCGCCGACGTTATGCACCTGCCCATCCTGCGGACAAGTGAATGTGTCACCGGCTATCGTACCCAGAAGCATGGGTTTCGTGGCGTCGGTATGCTGGAGAGTCGGACGGTTTGTGAGGTGCTCGCCGCCGAAGGACATCCCATTAATTAGCTTGAGCGAGCTGATGTTGATCGTTACGCCTGCAGGCAGTGGGATGCTTACGCCGGTGATAGGGGCGAGTCCCAATGCACCTTGGCACCAAGCATAGGTAATGGTGTTCTGAAGTACCTGGGTTGGCGTGAAGCCAGATGTTCCGGCAATGGCCGCGCTGAGACCACCCATAAACTTCGTATCCATCGGGTCGTAGGAGTTCCTAGGAACGCTGGACATGGCGTTGACGCGCATGTTCGCCCCGGCGCTAAGGGTGTGCGACGTCGGGTCGATGGTAAAGTTCGGATCGCTGGCAAGGCCCGTGGCTGTAGAGTTGGCCGTTTGAATGGAGTTAGCCGGCGAAGCGGGAGGAGTGCCGCCCCCGTTAGCGTTTGGATTCTGCACCGAGCCCGCACCGGAGCCTTGATTTATCTGGGGGAATGCGCAAATAGGCAATAAAAAAACCGCCGTAATGGCGGCAATGAAGATTTTCATATATCTCCGGTGGGTTTGGTGTATAGTGAGATTCCCCCGAGGAATTAACCTTGAGGTGTACTAATGCTGGCGCTACTGTTGATCGTCGCCGCTTACGTTGGCTGGTACCTGTTTGAGAGTATTGAGTATGGCCGCGCTACGCGCAGCGCTAGGAAGCGAGCGGAGAGCCGCGCCGCCGCGATAAAGGCCGGTCGCTATCCCGGACTGAACTGGGACTGACCTAAGAGCTGCCGGCGCAATCACGCCGCCTGCAATGTAGGCTGGCGAACTACCGAGCAGATGCGCTAACTCCCCACCCGCCGCACTCTGAACCGCCGTCCCGAAGATAGAAGGGGTGCGCGCATTACGTTCAGCCGCCAGCTTACTGGCCTGAACTAACCCCTGATAGCTTCGGTTCAGGTCGGATAGCTCTGGAATTTTGCTATCTAGCAAGCCGCCGATCCCGGACGATACCTGCTGCTTCGTGGTGTTCAGGTCGCGTTGCGTGAAGTCCTTCCACGGGGTATTGCGGTCAAGCATCTGCTTCGCCCGCCAAACCTCGCTAGGGCTGAGCGGTGCGCGATTGGGGTCGGTATATGCGCTTAGCGACTGTTCTAGTTCGTCGATGGACGCCGCTCGGGAAGCGCTTCCGCCCGGGCCATTAGCCAGCGTTCTAGCCTTCTGAAGTGCGGGCTGAATCGCCGCGCTTAGTTCCTGCGGGCTAATAGTGGTTCCGGCGTTATCGGCCTTGCGATAAGCCTCCCCGATCTGCGGTCCCACCTTGTTATGCAGTGCATCGTCCAGAGATGACGCCATCGCGCCTTTAGAGGGAAAGAAGCCGCTCGTATTCTCCAGAACCGCCTGACCCGGATTGGCGCCGAACTTCATATTCCTAGGCTTGGCGTTAAGGACAACCCTGTTCATAGCGTTGGTGCCAAGGTTCTGCACCGCGTCACTCACAGCGTTCGGCTCTGACTTGGCGCCCAACTTGGCCGCCGCCAGTGTCTGGGCAATGGGACTAAGTACATCGCCAGCGAGGCCCGCGTAATCGCCGTTCCTTGCATCGGAGGCTATTGAGTCGGCATTGAATCCCGCCAATCCTGCAGCCTGCCTGACTGCCCCAGAAACAGCGTGACCCTGCATCTGAATGGCTGTCGGTACGGGGCTGCGCGCTGCATCATCTGCGAATCCCTGCACCACGCCACCAGTAGGACCAATGCCCGTAGGGTTTCCCGCAGTACGGAACATGTTCAGCAAGCCGCTTGCCGTGGGAAGATTAGCGCCAGCCGCCGTCAGGAAGCGAGACACGGGGCCAGCCTCGGGCAACGCGGGAGCGGGAGCCGGTGAATGATATGGAACCGCCCCGGCAGCCATTGCCTCCCTGTATCGGTCCTGCGGAACGACCCCGCGCTCTCCCGAACCGGCGTGTACCATGTCTACGCCAAGCTTCGCCCCTGCGCGGATAGCGTCGGGCATCCCAGCGATAGGCACGTCTGCCACTGATCCGTCCGGCCCGATCATGGGCACAGTCTTATCGCTCATCGTTGCACGCCTCCGAATTGCGACCAGTTGAACCCACCGGAGTTAGAGGGCTGCTGAGATGGGGCCGGGGCGCTCGCAGCATTACGAGACTTAGGCGCATAAGCGCCGGGACGCTGCAACTGCTGCTGGATCTGTTGTGCAAGCGTGCGGTCCTGTTCAAGCAACCGCAAGTTCGTCTCGGTGCTATTCGCCGTCGAGGGCTGGTTAGACCTGATGGTTGCCCGCAGTGAATCCGTAGCGGACCCGCCATTGCCCGTGTATTTCTTAAAGGCTGACCCAAACTCTCCCATCTGGCGCATAGCTGCAATCATGTCCGCGCCTTCTGGCGATAAGCCTTGCTGTGTAGCCGAGCTGAGGACTGAGTCGATAGCGCCAGGATTCTTATCCAACTCCTCCGTGGCGCGTGCGATGATCCCGCGCTGGGCAGGATTGTTGAGCACCCCGGAGCGGAGATAGCCTTCCACCCGCTTACTCGCACCAAGGTAGGTCTGCACGCCGATTTTGTCACCCTGCAGGTTCATCGTCTGCCCCTCGGTCATGGATGGGGCGCCGGTCTGTAACTGCTGCAGGCGTGATATGGCCGTAGGGTTGCCGGCGTTATCCATGACGTTAGAGACGCCATACTGCGCCATAGCCCGAGCGCGAACGATCGGCGTCAGCATGGCATTCGACGTCAATTGCTTGCCGGTCTTGGGATCTAGAACCGGGCGCACTTCATTGGTGTACTTGTTTACTTGGAATGCCAGTCCATTCTCGTCTTTGTTCTGCCACCCTTGGCCCTTTAGTGCTGCCATCTTCCCAAGTATGGGTAACATGCGCGGGTCCGTCTGGCTTCCGCGCGGCAGCCCGGCGACATCCGCCAACTCGTCTGGGATGTCAATCGGCTGCTTCTGATTCAGCGCAGAGCCGATCTGCAGCATCTGGCCTACGTCCTTGCGCCGCGCCGTCGTCTGCCCCGGGAAGTGTTCGGCTATCTCGCCGGGAATAGGTACTTGCTGATTCTCGTACTCGTTCTGGGAATATGCCTGCTGCTCGTTCTTTAACTGCTGTTGGTGCAGACCGATGAGGCTGGCGGTCTCACCCGCCTGCTGGTTCAGTTGCTGTTGCCGCTGGTTATTCGCAATGGTCTGCTGCTGCTTCTGGTAGTCGGTAGGCAAGCCAGCTTCGCGAAGCAAGCCCTGCCCCGCGCCATAGAAGAAGTTGGTCAGGAACCGGCGCACGGGGCTGCCCTGATCCGGCCCGACGGGAGGAGTGGGCTGCATCGGGGTCTGGGCTATCTGCTGCAACTGCTGTTGCATCGCGCTCACAGGCGGAGGAGCCTGCTGCTGCCCCTGCATCTGCGAAGGATCAGTTGCCATCAACGGTCCCTCACCAGCCATAATTTCCCGATCCTATGGTGCTCATTGCCGTGCCTAAGCCACCAGAAATACCGCCCGTTACTGCGCCGCCAATGCCTGCTCCCAGCGCCCCGCCAAGCCCCTTCGTGAAGGCGTTACCGAATCCTTGATTTGCAGCCTGAACATATTGATTCAGCGCATTGCTAGCGCCCGAGCCAAAGACGGCGTTGTTCTGCCCCATCGTCTGCGCATTGCCAGAGAGGACCGAGGCCGCGTTGAACTGGTTGTTCAGGGCCTGCTGCGAGTTCTGCAGGTTAATCGTGTTGATGGCGTTCGAGGCATCCGATGCCTTCGCGCCATAGAGCCCCGACAGAATCCCAGCCGTAGCGCCGCCCCCCGGTGTCTGGGTGCCGCTCAAGCCGCGGGCCGCGAGTGCGGAGCGCACCTGATTGCCAGCGGCATTGTATTTTTGTGAATTTTGGTTCAGCGCTTGGCTGGTCATATAACTCATTTGTTGAGGGGAAAAGCCCTGATTCCCGGACAGGTATCCAGACAGGTGATCTTTCAGGGTATTCAAGGTGGACATCTGTGCATCAAAAGACTGCTGCTGCAACTGATTCTGTTCGTTCAGTTGATCTCTGCTGGTGCCGTCTCCTTTTGCGAGCTCCACCGGACCATCGTATTCATAGCCCTCACGCTCAAGGATTTCGCCTGACGCCATGTCGATTACAACGCGGGTGTTTATGAACATGCCTTTAGCCTCTTCTTTCTCATAGCGGAGCAGGTGCGATTGCATTCACGGCAAAGTCTTGATCCTGTGCTGGTGACGTATGTGTTCTCCACGTCATACGGGTGACCACTCGGGCAAGCCGTCTTCTTCTTGTGGTGATGTCTACCCTTGGCCATCATGTCCGCCGTATTGTCGAGCGGAGCACCGAGGAACAGGTGATCGGGGTTAATGCAGCTAGGCGTGTCGCAGGTATGACACACGAGCATTCCGTCGGGAATTTCACCGCGATATAGATGATAGGAAGCCCTGTGCGCTCTGGATTCCCCTATAGAGCGTGCATGCAGGCGACCATATCCATCTTCAAACGTCTTACCGGACCACAACCAGCACCCCGTATTGGGCTCTGGCGTAGCCATATTGAAAATCCTATCTGCGGTAATTCGTGGATATGCCATTTATAGTTTCATCCTAAACATTGGGACATTGAACCTCTCGAATCCGTGCCTCTCTGCGAATCGCGCCGTTTCTTCATGGCTGCAGGCGAAGTACACCTCGCCGTGTCCAGCCTTGCGAGCTTCCCAGCCAACCACCGCGAGCATGTTCTTGAGCGATAGGGCTATCTCGCGATCGGTCGCACCTTCTGCGGCACCGAGGGATTCAAGCACATAGCAGGTTTGCACCGGCATGAATAGCTTCGGCTTGTCCGAGGACGCTACCAGCGTGGTAGTCGCGGGATAAGTCAGCACCGCGGGATCGACTAAGTTGATGGCGGACTTATCGCTCAGGGCCGTCGCGCATGCGTCAGCCTCTTCGATGGTCTGCTTTAGAACACGAATCTGTATGTCACGCATCAGAATGTATCGAGCCCTCTCACTCGTATCGGGGAATATGGGACTCCGGCAGACGTGTTCCCCGCCCCCGAAGCGCCGCCCCCGGCTGCCGTTGTGGTGAAGTAGACGAGCCCCGCATATACCGGCTCGGCGTCAAACGACTGTTGCATCTGCAGTGCGGCGTTGATGAACGACTGTGGCGCAGCGGGACTAAGGGCAATCCGTGGGCTGCCCGTATCCCCCGGCCCAAAGCTAAGTCCGCCCGCCCCGTTCACGTTCCAGAAGATCGAGAAGCCGTACTGCGTCGAAGGGGTAAGCCCGTTGATTGTCTGCGAGCCCTTGGGGACGCTGAAGCTTGTTCCATCGGCCCGCCTTACCGCGATCGGGACGCTGCTATTGGTGCCATCCCACCACGCCGTTACCGTGTTGGGGCCAGCCGTGAAGCCGACGTTCCCCGAGAGCACATAGGGCGACAGGTTGCCTTTCGCCTGCACCGCAGACAGCGGGTTAATCTGCCCCGTGGACAGGACGGCAGAGCTAGACGGCAGCGTGTACTTCGCCTTCGAGAACACCGGCCCCGTGTGGTTGTTCTTGGGGTAAGCGCCCTCTAGCCGGCGAAGTCGCGAGGTCAAGTCCTGACTGCTAACCCGCCATTGCGAAAAGCTCATATCGTCACGTCGAACGCGAGTGCCATTGAATAGATCGTCCACGGCGTTGTACTTACGTTGAAGCCAAACTGAATCGCCGCCCGCTGCGCAGACTGCATCGAATAGCTGGCCTTGTACTCAGTCTTGATAAGTGACTGCCCTGGAACCTGATATGTTGGGGTTGTCGCACCCTGTAGCTGATCCCGCCAGTTTGCGTTCGCATACGTCGGGTCTTCGTCCAGAAGCAGTGCCACGGAATCAAGTAGGCGCGGGCCGGTCTCAAATTCAAGCTGCTTCGGCGTGCCCACTTCCTGGCGGTTGCGGTTGGTGGCATCCCCGGATGTTCCACATGGAACAAGGTTAGTTACGAGATTCTCGCCATAAGTGGTGTTGTTGTCGTTGTAGAAGATGTTCGACTCATCCAGCCAGCAGATGAGTCCATTCGCGAAGGCCACTATCAATAACACATTCCCAACAGTAACTTCGCCGGATGTGATAGCCACGGCTCCCGGAACAACCCACGGTGTATTCCAGATACCAAGATCAATGTCATAGAGATAGAGCTTCGAGTTTGCGGGGTCGAGGCAATAGAGCCAGTGGTAATCGTTCTGGACGTGCATCCCGACGAATGACTGCGATGGGTCCACGGTCGCCAGGTCGGGACGGATAGGCATACCTACCTCACCGTTATTCGCTGTCCACAACTGCCTTGATCTGTCCTGCCAGATAACGTCGCTGCCGACAGACTTAATGCCCGTTACGCCCTTGACGCCGCGCTCGTCCAGCAAGAGGCCGATTCGGAAGGTATCGAGCGAGTCTCCGCTGACCTGCCAGAACTGCGAGCTAAGGCCTACGGCTAGCTGGTCCGGTGTGGGGGCCATCCCCATTACCCTCTCCGGCCAGTTGAAGAAGTTGCCATCCTCGCCAGATGGCCATGCCTCTTCTGCTACACCGTTCGCTATCTCTTCATTGCCCGAGAAGAAGGTTGTGCCATTCTGGAAGCCCCAAATGCGGTTATTCCAAAGGACAAAGCCGATACATGGAGTCGGCGGGCTGTTCCTGAGTAGCGCGGGCCCGGTTTGTAAGCCTAAGTCAATATCAAGCGTCGCATCATTGAATGAAGAAGTCGTGTTGGGCAATGGCCCGGAGACATTGACCAACTGCATGACGTCAGGCGCTTGACTGCCGCCGTCCAACGTCCGGTAGATGTTGATGCCGTTAACTTGCGGGTCGGTCGAGGCCGTATAGGCTACGTTGACAATCTGGTCAGTAAACAGTCCCGTCGAGAGGCTGAGCGGGCTCATGTTCGATTCGTGCCCGTAGATCGTCGTGTAGGTGTAGCCGTAGAAGTAGCCGGTAAAGGCGCTGTTGCCGCCCGTGGTGATGAGTACCGTGGGTGCGCTCGTGTATCCAACGCCGGGGCTGGTAATCGTGATGCCAGTGACGGCTGATCCCGTAACCACAGCGGTTGCCGTAGCTCCTGCCCCGCCGCCCCCGGTAAACGTCACCTGTGGCGGGTCGAGCGGATTGTAGCCCGAGCCTCCGCTGATGATCGTCGGAGTCTGCACATGGCCGCCGCTAACGGTTGTGCTGGCGATAGCTCCAAAGGCTCCGGTGAGCGTCAGCGTGGGAGCAGCCGCGGGAGGGTCTACGCCCCATTTCGTAACCGTGGTGCCGTCATATTTCAACATCTCGACACCGTTGCCCATAAACAGAAGGTTCCGGCTGATAACAAAGTCGAACGGCTGCGGGTTGCCTATCGAGGTGTGGATGAGGATCGGGTCGAGGTCTACTGCCCAAATCGCCTTGTAGACGTAGCTGTTCACGCCGTCTGAAGACGAGATGATTATGTAGAACGTCCCATCCCAGCGTTCCCACGTCATCATGCGCTTGACGGTTCCCTGATTCACCGGGCTTCTCAGAAGCCTGACGGAGAACCCCGGACGCTTGCGCAGCATGCCATCTGCGAGCGCCAGGGAGTTCTGGCTTCCCGTCGTAAAGTGCGGGGACGTGTCGATGGGAGATGTAAACGTCTTATAGGGGAGTATCGGGCGATCGACTCCGCTATAGATCAGTTGCTTGGTCTGCGCCATCTAATACGCCGTCCCTATGCCAACCCAGGTTGTGCCCTTGCATTGATAGTCGGGAAATGTCCCCGTAGTCGTTGACGAGTTCATCCAAAGCTCACCGGGGTTGTTGCAGCTTCCGGTGGGGGCGCCGGGAGCCCAGAGAATAAGCGGGTTGCTCCCGTTATTGACGAGGAAGTTTGTAATAGTCCCGAAATCGGTTGCACCTATCGTGTTGGTGTCCAGCCCGGTGATTCCGTTCGAGCCGGAGGCGACAATGATTCCGTTGGTCGCATTCCCCTCAACCGAGTTGTGGCCTACTACCATGCCGTGTGTTGAGGCAGATATCGTGATGCCGTTGGTCGAGCCGATACCGCCCATGAATATCGTGTTGCCGGAGAAGACCCCGCCGACATCGTTGGTAAGGGAAGCGCCATCTACGGCAGAGGAGAAGACCACGTTGATATCGCTGTTCTCAATGCGGGTAAGCAGTGAGGAGTCCACCTTGACTGCCGGCGTCCCCGCATTCCCAAGGACGTCGAATATCTGCACGTGGTTGAGAGAGACGCGGGTACTATTGTCAATCTCAACCACCGGGGCGTTGACTCCGTTTACGCTGTTGGCTTCCCACCCTCCGGCTATCTCAACGTCACCAAGGATGCCCGCCACCTTGAGACAGGTAACAAAGCAACTATCATTGATCATGTTGGTAAAGTGGATGTCCGTCGAGGCGGATAGGCCAGAGCCTACGTTCTGCGAAATCAGCACGCCGAAATCAGTAGTAGCCGATTCAAACTTGTCAACGAACGCATCGTGTGTCTGGTCACCCTGCAGCGAGAATCCGAAGGTCGTATAGGCCGCCGAAGCCGAGTGGGGCAATGCGCTAAACGTGCCGTCCTGCTCGAAGCGCGCGGAGTTATTCGTCACGCCCCCACTGCTATCGAGCACGAAGCCGCCCATTGAGCCGCCCGTGGTCTCGGTGATGCCGTTGGCTCCCCACAGCGCGACGGAACGCTTAATGACGCCTTCACCCTGCGAGGCCATGCCGTGGATAAAGAAGTCGGTCAGGCTATCTTCGGATGTGACGCCATCGACATACGGGCCATCCACAAAGGACAGCGACAGGCCGCGAGCGGTTGCCCCGCTGGGAGCTACCGAGCGTGCAAGCGTGAAGTCCTGAAACCGGTTGAACGCGATGGCATTGCTGTTCGATGTGCCGGTCACGTCAAGTATGTCTGCGGTTGCGCTTGAGGAGACAATCTGGCTTGGGGATGGGGTTGGGTAGAGCGTCGGGCTGGGCAGGCTCGACAGCACGCCGATCAGCCCCACGCCGGAGTGCGTAATGGTGAGCGTCGAAGACGTGTTATAGCTGCCGGTCTGTAACTGGCACTGACCTTTAGTCAGAGCATTGAAGCAGGCTTGAATCGCAGCGGTATCATCCCCGCCGCCAATCGTTGCACCGAACCACTCCACCGGAGCAAGAGGAATCTGCGAGCCAAGCGTTACCGTCCCCGCGCCGGAGAAAATCGTGTATGCGCCAGCAACGAGCGGTCCGTTGACGGTCAGGTTGAAGCCGCTCTTGGTGATGACTCCCGGTTGGTTGAACTTCAGCGTCGTCGTAGCCGGCAGAACGAGGCTTGCCGACAGGGGCACCGCCTTGTTGACTTCAATCGTGCAAGCCCCGGAGCACGCCGCAGACGCCGCATTCAGCGATGCAAAGGTTCCCGCAATCACCACGCCGTTGACGGTCTGCCCTACGATCGGGCCGGTACTGGTGATGGAGCCTCCGGTGATCGCGGTTCCGGTGATTGACCCGCTAGTGACCGAGCCCGCCGTAACCGGCCCGCTAACCTCCCAGAACGGTACGGGCTGCACGAGGTTCGAGAAGTTGCTGAGGTCGAGCCGCAGGTACGTTGTGTCACCGGATGGCGTGTTGATGACCGGAGTCGTGTTCAGCGGTGTCAGCGTGTCCAGCGTGCTTGCCCCGGCTGGCACCTTGTAGCTACCAAGGGACGTAACGCCGCCGTTCGATGTGAGGTTGAACGTGTAGAAGCTCACCGGGTTCGCGAGCACTCCGGCCCCACAATCGATGACTGAGTTGCTGAATAGCGTGATAGTGACGACGCCCGAGCCGTTGGGGTAGAACGTCTGCGACTTGCTGACGAGGTTTCCCGTCCCCGGCACACGCGGGGTTGCGCAGTTCTGCAGGTCTACGCGAACGCTTGAGCCTGTAGGCTGCGCACCGGCACCGGCTAACGTCTTCACGTTGGCGGTCACGGTGGCGTTCTGCGCGCTAGCGGTAAGGGGACTTAACGCAAGCGCCGTAGCGTAAAGCCAAAGGCGTTTTACTTTACTCAAAAGGCCCCCCAAACGTAGCTGTAACCCTGGTTGCTGTTCCAAATGCCGATTGGATCGCCGGGATAGATGGTGTCTACCGAACCCGCATCCTCGTCCGATGCCATCGCCTTGAGGCCACCCATGAAGACGGCTAGCTGTCCGCTATACGAGGCACGCCCATCGGAATAACTCGCTGACCCGGCGCGGGGGTCTTCATCGAGGCCCCAGAGCTTGTAGAGAATCCCGTCGTGTGCGATCTGCACATACTCATCGGGAAACCACGGCGCCTGGTCGAGGCTGAGGATCGGATTTAGAAACGGCTGATACTGCGCCCGGAGTTCAAAGGTCGATGGCGACGGCGCGGAGATGGCTGAGTCCAGACGAATAACGCCAAGGTCGGGCTCGTAGGAGATAGCCTGGACGTTGTTGTAGGACTTAGGATTCAGATCGACCGTCAGCGTCTTCGCGACGTCGTAGTCCAACACCTGATTTGGCGTAATGTCCGTACGCCAGATCGAGAACCGGATAGGACGGTACATATCCGTAGGCGCGGGATAGTCCTGCTGGCCATCCACGAGCGGGATAGTGCCCGGAGGCGCGATGACCGGGGTATTGGTCAGCGTGAACCGCCAAGGGTAGAAGCGGTACATAGCCGAAGACACCATCTGCACGATGTCTATGTCGGCGTTCCCGAACTGACCCTTTTTGTCCCCGGTGATACGCGCCATCTCGAAGATGCGCGACCACGTAAAGGTGGAGGCCAACGACCCGAGTCCTGCCAAGTTAGGCAACCTTCCAGGACGGCTCAGAGTTGCGAATGCCGGGGTTACCCTTCAGTGTGGCTTCCGTCCATGCCGACAGCTTGGCCGCGGTCAGGTCGGGGATCAGGTTGAGGTTTGCGCCGCTCTCCTTCTGGTGCTGCGTTGCAGTGATCGGGCCAAACTCGTACGGGCAACGGATACATGTGCCGCGAATGAAGCCGTCAGAGCTAACCTGTCCGACAAAGGTGTGTTTCTCATCGGGGCGGATATGCTTGCACGCGGCAATCTGCATGCGCTTTTCTTCGGCAGTGCGACGGGCTTCCTCGGCGCGGGCGCGGGCTGACTTGATATTGCGTTCGCGCTCGTCGTCCAACTTCTTCTGCTCGGCCTCGGAGGGCTTCTTCATCTCCGATACGAGCGCCTTCATCATTTCGGTGACTTCAGCCGCACTGATACCGGAATTGCCGGAATCAACCTTCTTGGTTGAGCCCTTCGGCCTGCCACCCTTGTTTTTCTTAACCTCGACCGGAATTACCTGCTCCTCGTCCATGACCTCTCCTAATTGACTAGCGAATGCCAGTTCTTTGAAATGCTCGTGCTGCCAAATGCTCGAATCGCGCCGGGATAGCTGATAAGCCGCTGACGAATAAGCCGCGCCAGAACGGTTCTCCAGCCGCGCATCTCGCCTGCGAATACCTTCCGCGTGTCTTCGGCGTCCTTCTGGTCGTTCCAGAACTTCTCCTCGCGGGTGAAGCGAACGCTAAACTCGGGGCAGAAGTCCTTTTCCATGCCGCACACGAACCGCAGGCCGCGCAGCGTGTGGTCTGGGTCGTCACGATTCGCCGCGCTATCGATGACGTAGATGCCCACCCGGGTCGGGTCAGCTTTAGCGACGATGAAGCGGAGGAATCCGTTCAGCTTGAGCAGCTTCTTCCGTACCTCATCCCCGTGCATCATGTGGCCCAACTGAGCCGCCATCTCCGTTGTGGGGCGGTCATCGTCGGGGCCGATGGCAAGCTCGCGCTTCTCGTCCATCTCGGCAGCCATCGCAGCGTATCTAGCCGCCTGCGCCTCTTTTGCCTCTGCCGCTTCGTGTTGCTTCTGCTTCTGCTCGTCAATAGGGAGCATGCGTCTCCAAAAAAGAGGGGAGGCCGGTTAGGGCCTCCCGCTGTCAGCCGAGGGTCTTTCTACGACAGGTTGGACCCGGAGGTGTTCGAGGCAATCACGAACACGTTGATCGAGGCGAAGGAGGGCGTGGTGCCGCCAACCGTTGCCAGGATGCGAACCGCCGAGTAGACGATGGGTCCGTTGATAGCAACCGCAGTGCCAGTGTTGGAAATCGCCTGCTCCGATGCCGCCTGTGCCAAAGACACGTTAGGCGTAACGATGAGCGAGCGCTGACCGGCAGCGGTGATCTGGTTGAACTTGGCAAACGTGTACCAGTTGGCCCCGCCATTCGGCGAGTGCTGGAATGCGATGTCCAAGGTCGGGGAAGTTCCGGTTGCCGCGCCAACGTCCGCAATCATTGCGTAGGAGTCGGCGATAGGCAGCGCGAAGGATGCCCCGGTAATCGTCGCTGTAGTAGCCGACGATACCGAGATAGGATTGAGAACGCGAGGTCCGACGAGGGTCGATGGCATTAGTCAACGGCTCCCAGCGTGAATCCGTCCAGCCATGCGACGTTCGAGGCATTCGATGTTCCGAAGATGCCGGAAACGCTCAGGGCCTGCTTGCCAAGGGACAGGTCAACAGTCTGCGAAGTGATCGCAGCCAGAGCCTGCAGAGTCTGTGTCGAGCCGCCAGAGCTTGACGCTGTTCCCGTCAAGAGCTTTGCGGTCGGGTCATAGACCAAGGTGCCCTGAACCACGAAGTCGCCGAGCAGGTTGTAGGTCTGCGCAGTGGCTGCAAAAAGGTTGGTATTGCTCCCCGCCGTGGTCGAGTTGCCAATCTGCACAGTTACACCGAAGGTGCCCGATGTGCCGGCGGATACGCGTCCCCAAACACGGAACGACCATATGCGGGCAGACAGGGGCCACTTGGTGGCGCTCTGCAGGTTGACGTTGTCCACTTGAACTTCGTCAAGGAAGACAACCGCAGCCTTGGTGGGAGTGCTCGAAGACGCCGCATTTGCGGTGACGGAGTCTTGAGTCAGGAAGACGCTAGCCGCAGTCACGTTGCCAAGGGGAGCTGCGTTCTTAGCTGCTGAAGTGGTGTTTACGTTTGCCATGTTCGAAGCTCCTTTCTAGACCAGTGAGGCGTCGGCCTGGATGATGCGAATACGGTTGGGGTCAAGCGTCTTAGCTGCGAAGACGTAGCGGTAAGAGACGATTCCACCAATGGTGCCAGTGGGATCGGCAAGCGACGGGCCACCCGGAACGATGTTCACCCGGAAGCGCTCGTTCTGCGGGTCAGTGATGCGGCTTGGTCCCTTGCCAGCCAGATCCACAATGCCTACCGCTTCGTTGGCGAAGATGTAGGTGCTGTAGAGTGCCGAGGGGGACGAGCCGGAAACGCTGACGTTGGTGGATTCCATCAAGCGGACGCCGCCAATCATGCCAACTTCACCGTTAAACCCAGACATCTTGCTGCCGTCGATCACGCTCGGACCCTGCGTGTACTTCATCAGGTCGATGAAGCCGCCAGCCGTGTTGTCCACGGTGAGGTCATAGGTGATAAACGGGTGGATGACGCCGCGCAGATAGCCGTCAGCAAAGGGCCGTGCATTGATGCCCCGGAGACGTGCATTCTGTGCGCGGAAGTCAACCGCACTGATGTTGGTGCCTGCGGTCGGGAACAGCGAAGATGCGTTGGAGTCAATCTCCTGACGGATAATCGTGTCCACCGAACCGGCGCCGCGATAGCTAAGTTCCTCAACCATGCGCGTCTGCACGTCGGAGATGTCCGTTTCCTTCAGGAGCGTCGATGTGCTCATGAAGTCGGAGTACTCTTCAACGGTGGCGCGGATCGTGGTGCTAGCTTCCGGTACCGGGTTAGGGATGTAGCCTTCCGACGCGGGCTGCGTATTGAACGAGGGCAGACCCACCCGATAGAACTGGATGGTCTTGCCGGAGTTCAGCGGCATGGGCTTGTCATTGCAGCACTGCGCGAAGTAGAACCTCGCCATAAGCTGCGTCAGGGCTGTACGGTCATAGTAGACCGACGCCAGATGCTGGAGTGATGGGGTCTGTGTAGTAGACCCCGGAGGCGCGTACGCCATCGGTATCTCCTATCGATTTCCAAAAAGTGATGTTGTCGCTATCGCTTCTCGGTCAATCGAGGGACACCCTATGACCACCCGAGACGAAACAGGCTTGAAACCCGGTTTCGTCATGCGCCGAAGGCTTGGAAGCCGGAGCGCATGGGTTCGCTTAAGCTAATTGGACACTACTGATAATGCTTTGTCAATACTAAAAATGAATTGCAGCGGGCCGGGCTTGATACCGGCTACCCAGTGAGCCGGGAGATTGCTCTCCGTCGTCCTAAAACACTCGGCGGTAGCCCCTACAGGATGGGGTGCGTGTCCCTCCACGCCGCCGCTGCAAACTTGTTATTGGCGAGTTCTCGCATAAAGTTCTGCGAGCTTGTCCAAAGGCATTGTGTGAAGGTCAACCTCGCTGACCGCTGATGCTCCCTGCGAGGATGCTCCCTGCGGTAAAGCGGGGGGCGGCTGGGGGCGGTTCCACTGCTGGCCCCGCGGCTGTGGCGTCACCTGCTCATACAAGCCCTGTGCCTTTGCCCAGTTATGAGCCATCGCCAAGGTCTGCGGTGTCTCCGGCATGCCGTTGTCTGCCAGGATCATCGTCAACACGCGGCTATTGTGCTCCGAAGGCCCGAAGTCGGGGTTCTCGGCCATGAACTGGTTGGCAATAATCTTGCCGTTAATCTCGGCCTGATTGGCGTTGAGCCGCTCGTACTCTTGCCGCTGATGCGCGGCAGACTGGAAGCCCAGAGACCGCGCCGCGATATCCGCAATCATCTGCTCTGCGGGATCGATTGCCG
>Ga0247681_1000033_pt1 | contig 21165 bp, 29 predicted proteins | sample CNK22_metaG_FD_182798 | JGI IMG/M metagenome (GOLD analysis project Ga0247681, IMG submission 182798) | Soil microbial communities from Purdue University Martell Research Forest, Indiana, United States - CNK22 | ecosystem: Environmental > Terrestrial > Soil > Temperate forest > Bulk soil... | reverse complement strand
GATCCGCCTGACACTCGTTACAAGCGCATGGGCGAGGAAATGGCTGACAGCATCCTGTCTGCTTTGGGAGTGAAACCGTGAACGACGAAGCCCGCGCCCGCCAGCTTGCCGAACGAAACGAAACTAACTTGCTTCGCTGGCATACGAAAGTATTTGGGCCTGATGTTGGACCGATTCTGAGCAGGGGATTTTCACTTGTCCCTAGCTCCGTAGGCCGTTTCCCGCCTAACTGGTCGTGGGCAATTTCAGCAACTCTCGCCATGCGCGGTGTCTGCCAGCTTTCGGGTACGTGTTCCATTGAGGTAATTCCATGAACCACAACGAACCAACACCGGAGCAGAACCAGCAAGACCGCTGGCAGCGCATCGAAGATTCTGAGCGATCCGACTGGCAGCAACAGCAGGCCTTGGATCAGGAAGCCTTGGAGCGCGAGGACCGTATGCAAGCCGCAGCAAGGCTGATCCATGAGGAGGGGTGGGAAGTGCTGGAGGACCTGGTGCGGATGGTTCAGGCATTGAGGTATCACAAGCGGCAGGCCGAACTGGATCGGTTTGCACGGATGAATCGCATGGAGCCGGGAGACAATTTCTGATTAGGCCGCAAGACCAAACCGTAGAGGAATGGCTGGCGGATTACGACCGGGCGATATGCCCTAACGACACACAACAGGAGCAACACATGGCAAACATTAACGACCTCTATCCTTCCAAGTTCTTGAAGGCCAGCGACCTCCAGGGCCGGTCTTACAAGGTCATCATCGACCGCACCGCCGTTGAGAAGGTCGGACAGGACCAGAAGCTGGTGGTCTACTTCAAGGGCAAGCAGAAGGGGATGGTCTGCAACAAGTCCAACGCGATGATGATCGCGGGCGTCTACTCGCCGCAGACGGATGGATGGGTCGGGAAGGAAATCAAGATTTACCCCGGCAAAACACAGTTCAACGGACAGGTGGTGGATACCCTCAAGGTCGAGGTTATCCCGGCTGAAACCGGAGCCGATTTCAAGGATGACGAAATTCCTGATTTCGGCGGGCGTGAACCGGGCGAGGAAGCGTGAATATCATCGGCAACGAAGCGGTAGAGGAAGCCTTGGCTTACCTGGCTGAATCTGCCGAGCCGTTCGCCAATGCACGGGCGCTGCGGGTGGTGTCTGAAGAAAAGCTCAGGATCATCCGCAGCGACCTGTTCATGCGGGCAACCGAAAGCGGACAGTTCAAAACGGTATCCGACAAAGAGGCGTGGGCATTCAGTCATGCCGAATACAGGGTGGCCGTCGAGGACTTGGGCAAAGCCGTTCAGACGGAAGAACTGATCCGCTGCAATCGCATTGCGTCAGAGGCCCGGATTGAGGCGTGGCGAACGATGAGTGCGACCGCTAGGAGTGCAAACGTATGAGTTATGCCGCTGAGTCACTTCGCTGGTACTCCAAGGACGGCCAGCCGGTCCCTACCGTCAAGGGCAAGAACGGCAAGGACCGCGCCCCTACGATCCGGGACGCCCGCGAACTCGGGTTGTTGCCTTCGGTAAGCAGCATTTGCCGCAGTGCAGCAGCGCCTGGTCTGGAGGCGTGGAAGCGCAGAAACCTGGTGTTGGCCTGTCTAACCCTTCCCAGACTGCCTGAGGAGCCGCTGGAGGCGTTTATAGACCGGGTGGCTGAGGATGCCGCCAAGGAAGGCGAACAGGCCGCAGAACGCGGCAAGGCCATCCATACGGCTGTTCAGCGGCACGCCCAGGGGCAGACCGTAGACCCACAGTACCTAGCCCACATAGCCGCCCTGGAACTCGCCTTGGAGGGTTTTGGGATCAAGCTGACCAAAGGGGTAGCCGAGCGGTCCTTTGCCGCCGGCACGTTCTCAGGCACGCCAGACTGGTTTGACGACCGGAACTGCATGGATTTTAAGACCAAGGAAACCATCGAACCGGACCTCAAGGCTTGGGATAACCATCTAGTCCAGCTTGCCGGGTACGACATTGGCTTGTCCTATCCCGAGCATGACGCCTTGGCCCCCCGCAGATTGCTGTCGGTTTTCATCGGGGCGAAGGATGCGAAGGTACATATCCATCCCTGGACCCTTGAGGATTCATTGAGGGGCCGGGAGATGTTTAACGGACTGCTGCGCTACACGCTTTCACGGGATCGGCTGTGAGCTTCGGATCGCGTTCCCTGCCGCCGCCTACTGCTGAGGAAATCAAACGGTGGGCGCTGATTTGCGAAAAGGGTTGCATCGTTGCCCACAAACATGGTCATTCATTTGTGCCGTGCGAGATTCACCATCTCAAGTCCGGAAACTTGCGGATAGGGCATCTCTACACCATCGGACTGAGCGCATACATTCATCGCGGCGAATACATGAATCTGGAAAGAGGCAATGCCTACGGTGTAAGTCTTGCTGACGGCTCGCGCAGATTCCATGCGGTCTACGGCTCTGACCAGGAATTGCTTGACTACCAGCAAGACCTGATCGGCGAGCCCCGCATCACCATCCCGGCTCGCAGGATCAAGCAGCATCACTCCAACCAGGTAACGGAGCGCGGTGCCGTGCGTGCTACGAAGCGCAAATCTAGTAACAAATCTCGTTGCACTCGCAGCGAGAAAACTGTTCCTCACTCGGGAAAACTTTGATGAAGGGAGGGCGCAAACATGGCTCGCATAAGCGTTGACATTGGTCCATGGCTGTTCCTGCTGGCGGTAGGTCTTGCCGCCGCATACGGCGAAATAACTCTGCCGGTTGCATTCCTGCTGGCACTGACAAAGCTATCGCTGACCGTGAGCCGCAAACCGTTTCCGGGAGAATCGCATGATTAGCCGTGGCGCAAACATGGCAAGTGAACGAGATAAGTTTGAGGCGTGGTACAAAACCACGATGGATTGGCTTGACGACGGTGTAGAAGGTGCACAGTCCCGCAGTCAGGCCCGAAGACTGGCCGTGCAGCGCGGAGAGCCGATGCCGACGTTTGACGCTGCGCCCGAAGGCCCTGCTGCGGGTGTCGTTAAGGAACTGGAGAGGCGGTTGGAACGCATTCGCGCCCGTGGCTATTTGCGTGGCCCAGATGAAACCGCGCAAGACCTAGCTGACGACAACATAGAGCTTCACGCTTTGACTCACGACGCCATCGCCGAACTGCGGAGGCTTACGAAGTGACCACATACGTTTGTCGCAACGGGCACACCGTCAGCGCCATGTTTCGCGGTGTCAAAGACTGCTGGCGGTGTCGCTACAACGAGAAGCGCAAGCTGCTGAAGGAGATGCCGCCGTTTGTCTCGCTGCCTGGCGAGGAATGGCATGCGGTGCCGGGATCGGACATTTACGAAGTGTCGAACCTTGGCCGGGTTCGCACGATCAGGTTCCGCAATCGCCGCGCTGACTTCCCGTGGATCAAGCTGAAGGTGCCGAGAATCCTTAGCTCAGGATACCCGGCGGTGAAGCTGGACCTAGACGGGCACCACAAAAACGTCGCCGTGCATGTCCTAGTCCTCAAGGCGTTCCGTGGGCCTCCGCCGCCGGGACACGAATGCGCCCACCTGAACGGCATCCGCAACGATCCTCGCCTTGAAAACCTCGCGTGGGTGACGAGGAAGGAAAACCTCTCTCACATGATCCTGCACGGCACCGTGCAGCGTGGCGAGAAGAACTGGCGTGCAAGCCTGACCGATAAGCAGGCCGCTGAGATACGCGAACGCTTCGCCGCTGGCGCGACCCGCAAGGAAATCGCAGAAGCCTTCGGGGCCAGCTACGCCGTGGTCTGCGGAGTCATCCAGAGGAAAACATGGAAACACATCTGACCTGTCGCCGCCTGCGCGAGAAGGAGGACAAATGAACAACAGAGGGATTCACCCGTTCACACTGATAGTGCTGATGTTGGTCTGCCTAGGATTCACGGGCTTTGGTATCTTCCTAGCCCGACAGGTCATGCCGATCCCGGGCTTCAAGAAACCAAGTGTGATAGTCATAGAGGCTTTCAATAGAGAGTGGGCTTGTCGAGAAGAGACGCCATGACCCTCAAGCCGCATGAACTGGCGCTAACCGAAACTGCGGACGGTTGGACCGTGAGCGAGCGGCGTGGCGAATCGGTCTATCCGCAAACGTCCTATCCAACCGCGAGACTTGCCGTCGCCCGCATCTTGCAGTTGTTGGACCTTGGCCCTGTCGGCCCGCAAAAACATCCCGAGAGAATCTGCATCGGATTCGTGGAGTACGCCAAATGAAAACTGTAGAGCAGACCTGCAAACACTTTTGGGACGATGACGAGATAGCGTGCATGGTCTGTGGGCTTAAACGCGGGCAGGCAGCGCAGACCCCGCCTCCGTGCCCACGTTGCAAACAAACCGACCACGGACAAACCGGTGAGCACCCATGTCCTGAATGCGGCTTGCCGGTCTTGCACGACGCGCAGGCACCCGCGAGGGGGGCGGAGACAGGCCCACTCTACGTCAAAGCCGATCCGTGGTTGCGCGAGTTGCTGTTTCGCTGGAAGCCGTTTGAAGGCGATCAGCGATCCAACATGGAGACTGAATTGCTCGCTGCCTTACAGCGCGTGGTCGAAGAACAGCACCGCGCCCGCTGCTGTAGCGGTGACGCCACTTGTCATTATCCGAACTGCGGTTGCCACGGGAATATCGCATGAACGACGAACTGATGAAGAAACTTGTAGACCGCTTCCTGCTCTGGCCGTTGCCAGTGAGCGTGTGCAGCGACTTGTGCGTGACATTCCACGGACGCACCGACCGCATAGGGACCAACTTGCTGACTGCCATCGAAGCGCGGGCAATGCTGGAATTCGTGCTGGAACCTGTGCGCTCCGCCGAGGCGATAAAACGGCTCACGGTAATCGACCAAGAACTTGACGCGTCATCCCCCGCAGCCACGGCAGTCGCACCCAAGGACGACGATGCTGACTGATTTGCCAATGGCGCACGGGCGCCTTACTCGCGGGACTTGGCAGCGAGTATTGACGCATACGCCAGAACCGGAATTCAAGCCGTATTGGACGGCGATTGTTTGCTGCCCCGATTGCGGGAAACTGCTTACCTGCTGCCTGCACACCATCGCGCCAGACGGCCAGATTTCTCCGTCGCTTGGGCATCCAACGAGTTACCCGCCCTGCGGCTGGCACACGAACCCGAAACTTCTGGACTGGGCACCGCTCCCGCCAACGCCGCCGACTCCCGAGATAAGCACCTGCGCGAAGTGTGGTAAGCAGGCGCACACCATCGGCGGTTGGGGAACTTGGGGTAATCCCGGGATCATTTGCTCAACTTGCTTCAAGGAGATTTATGGCTGACACGAAAAAAGCCGCAGTCGCACAGCAGGCGGCAGGAGCGGCGCTGCCGCGCAGCAAGAGCGAAGCCAAGCGTTTGACAATCCAGAGCGGCGGTAGCCCGCGTTTATTGGACGAGGCCGTGCCGAAGCAGGAGGCGGTAGCGGAAGTCACCTTCAATTTCAGTGCGAGCGGCCTTGGCGTCAGGCTGCTCAAGCCGTTGTCAGTTGGCACCAAGCTCTACACCCGCAGCGAGGCCCTGCCATCGCGGGAGGAAGTGCTGCGCGTAATAGAAGGCGTGATGGACACGTTCCACGATCCAGATCAGGACGACTACACTGATGCTGTGATGAAGTTGCTCAAGCCATGAGAGACCCGCTTAAGCAGCGCGCTCGGTCAGCGGTCAAGCGCGCCATAACAGCAGGCGTTCTAGTCCGTCCTGACCAATGCTCGCGCTGCAAGAAACCGGCTGGCACTGGCAGCGACGGTCGCTCCCTGATGCACGGCCATCACCACGACTACACGAAGCCCCTAGAGGTTGAATGGCTGTGCTTCCACTGCCACGTAGAGGAAACCAATGAGCAGGGGCAATACGCAATCGGGGAGCGCAACGGGCGAACTAAATACCCTGAAGCCCTGATAGTTCGCATGAGAGAGCTAAGGGCAACCGGACTGCCCTACGCAAAGATTGCTGAGATTTGCGGCTGCGACATTTCCTATGCGTGGAAAGCTGTCACCGGCATTAACAGGAAGCGTGCAGCGTGAATCCCACCGACGCCGTGGGCGGGCTGCTGCACCCGCCAAAGAGTGATTGATTACAGGTGATGCGCTCCGTAGCCTGGAGCGGGTCTTTCCCATCTAACCGGGACAGTGGCACACGACACTACTTGTTTATCGAATGCTCCAGCAGGCTCCAGGCCACTACTCCAAGGGACGTAATCAGTCCTGCGGTTCCTAGAAGCAGGATGCGATAGAGCAAGTCCAGTTTGGTAACGATTTCCTTCTGCCGGAACTCGCAGACAGCCTCATGCATGGCTATTTTGTTTTGGGTAGCCATCGCTATTTCCATCGCCTTGACCGCAGTTGTATAGGTCTGCTGGTCTGCTTCGCGGCGGAAACCTGCTCTTTGTTCATCGTCCATTCAACTATCACTCTGCGAGTGTGGTCACTGTGCGATACCGAACTTAGCCGTTCCTCGTCCAGCGGTCCTCCAGAACTGCTACCTGTTTCTCCGACTCGCATAACCTTTCACGCAAATGCGCTATCTCACGATCCCGGCCTTTGTCAGCGTGCGCGTGCATGTCTAGAACGAGTCCCAGAAGCACGTTTATCAGGAACAGCCCAACATCGGTAGGCATCCTAGGCGTCGTTCTTGACGGCCTGGATACCAGCATCACCGCGCTTGTAAGCCGTGATCCCAAGGATGGCCCCGAGCATCATGAAAGCGAACTCTGGAACGTCAGGAACCTTCAGCTTGAACAGCGGGAGCAGGAAATAGACACCGATCACCAGGAATACGCACAACAGGCTCTCAATGGCGTGGTGGTTCTGCTGGAGCCAGCTAGCCCCGGCCATGTCTGCCCGAATGGTCTGATTCACTTCCGACACGTCCGCCGAATCGGCTTGCCGCATTGCAACAAGAGCGGCCAGAATCTTGTCCTTGTGATCAGCCTCTATCTGGGCGAGCTTCACAGCCGCGTCAGGACTGCTCTGTAGGGCCGTCAGGACCGCATCAGGGGTAGGAGAGTCTCCAAGCCCAAAAGCCTTACCAATGACGCCTACAAGCCCTCCTACAGCGGCTCCAGCGGGTCCAAAGACGGACCCCAATGCAGGGGCTACCTTGGTGATGGCTGATCCCACATCCTTCCAGGTACTCACAACTGGCCCCGCGCCGCCATGCTGAACACAAAAGCGGCCATCAACAGGAAGCCGAGCGTGTAGAACAGGACTTCAATCATCATGGTTCAAATCCTCGCTGGTCAAAACCTTGCCGATCAGCCACACCCAGAACCTCAACACCGCATAGAACACCGCTGACGTAATGACAATAGCGATGATCAGCCATGACAGTAGTTTCAGGTAGAGAGCCATTCACAGAGGCTTCTCAACGAAAGTGCGCCAGACAATCTCCAGCAAAGCTGGTTCGCCATGCATGGACTTGTGGAAGGCCCGAATTGCGTTCTTGCTGCGCAGGACTGCCTTGACCGGTTTCCCGTGACTATCCGGCATCACGCCGGAGTTAAGGCCCAGAGCAATGCATCCCTCTAGTTGCTCCGCCCTGTTGGCGTTGTGTAGAAGGATCCCGGTTCGATTCGGGACCTCCATGATGTGGTAGCACATCCCTCTCGGCTCAATGTCGGGAAAGATGTCGTAGAACTTCTGCGAGAAGTCCCATTCAAGTTTGTATTTTCCAGCAGGCACACAGGACAGATTGGGTTCGTTGTTGATCCAGTTTTTCTCAAGGGACGGGAAGTCGAAATCAAGCCCGGTGAGTTCGCCCGGCGTACCGTCCTCGGCGGGGTCATCTCGGACCAAGAGCAAATTCAGCACAGTACGTCCTCTCTACGTAGCAGAGAACTAATTCGTTTTCTAGAAGCGGGATACTTGCGGAGGATGAGGAGGATCATCTAATACTCCTCAATCCATTGGAAGAAGCGCAGGAGCAGGGCGAGGATCATCACACGCCACTGCCAGCACTGATGACTGTAACCTTGGTATTTTGGGCGAGGTAGGAACCCAAGGTCAGCGTCAGGGTATTGCTCCCGGTGATTGCGTAGGTTCGCGTCGGCGGAGCACCATAGGTGGTGTTGGAAGAAACGGTCTTCACGGTGCTGCCTGCCACCAGCAGTAAATCCGTGTACCCATTTGAGCCATCTCCACCACTGACTTGAATTAGCGCGTCGCTCTGCGTGAATCCGCCGCCCGTTGATTCCCCGTAGAACGTCCAGATGACGTTAGGGCCAACGCCCGGCAACGCAAGAACGTCACTCCCGTACAGATTTGCACGGTTGTACTTGGAGCGGCTCCCGAAATAGCTACCAGCAGCAACCCCAGTAACCCAATTCGCGCCACCACCACCAACGTTATTAGCTTCCCACAGGCTTGTGACATTCCCCGATGTGCAATCAAACACGGTTGCCGATCCAGCCAAGTCGCACCCCAAAACGGTTAGGTGATCTACATTGTTCAGCACAAATCTTGTGAGGCTGTTGCTCTCCATTGCGCCACCAATTACGTTGATGCTGAATACCGCATCCATCGTGTAGCGGAACAGGTTGCAGTTCAGGAACGTAAGCGTACTGGTCGCATCGACCGGCGTATTGCCTTGCACTTTGATGTTGGTGCAGTTGATGTTCTCGAACAGAGACGTATAGCAATTGTGCTCGATATCCAGACCGAAACCGCTGGCTGGTTCGCCGATAACGTGTATATCATGCAGTTTTGATCCGTAGGACCGCTGCCACAGAATCCCGGCTGTAGAAGCGGCGTTCGCCATTGCTGTCATGTCCAGATCAAAACCGCTGATATCCAAACCGTTGCAATAGCTAAGCGGCGATGCGGGCGGATTCACCTTGATGATGTTGTTGTCCGCAGCGCGTCCTATCAGCGTGCATTTGTTCCCGCGAATCTGCATCCCTGTTGCAGCGGTTGAAGGGTTGGTACTGTTGGGGGAAGTAAGCGAGAAACTGCACTTGTATTTCTTGCCTTGTGTGAAATCAACGGCAGTCCCAACAACCCCAAAATTCTCAGCAAAAGTGATGAGCGCCTGAACCGCTGTCGTATCGTCCGTAGAACCGTCTGCTTTCGCCCCGAACATCTCAGGCGTGTAAACGGTTGTGAGTCTCACCCACCTCCCCGTCGCCACTCCCGTTACCTGTATCACCGACCCGCCGTTGTCTGTGGCTGTGCTGGTTGAGTTCCAGTAGAACGGCCCGCCGCCGCCGTCGCCGGGGGTGTAGTAGCCGAGGACGTAAACTTCTTCGTTATTGCTTAATTCTGTTACAGATATGGCTTTAAGTGCAGCAATGCTCGTAATGGTAGAACCAATAAGGTTGCTGACCTGAATTGCTTTGGTGGTTCCACTTTGAACGATGGGGACCAGATCAGAAGGATTAGCTACCGTTGTCCTGTCAAGTTGAGAAATTGTTTTGTCGGTCATTTCTGATTCTCTTCAACCCATGATTTCTTTTACTTCAAGAAAAGAGTTAAGGACTCCGCCTAACTTCCGATTTCCGCCGAATCCGTTAAAGGTGGTCGTTCCACCAGCCGTACTTCCGGCCCTGATGCGTAATGTCGTAGCGGAAGTTGTTGCCGCCAGAAGCCTGTAATGCAGAAGTTGCATACCGCTGGAAGCACCAGCACCGCCGGAAGTGTTTATCACCGCCGCTAAAGCATCAACTGTCGCATCCTGGAACAAGGCAATCGTCAATGATCCACCACCACTGTTAGATAGGTCTCCTATGGAAGAACTCACATCAAGAAGATTTGAAGCAGACGAAGGCGTAATGGCCTGTGTCATGTACTCATCACCTTCAGTGATTTGTGGGATGGTGTCGTCACCTGGGATCACAGTTGTTCCGGTATTTACCGCGCCTGTTTGCGTAGCCTGACTCTGGACAACATCTCCCGGCAGTTTGTGTCCTAGCCTGAACAGACTGATACGCGTCGGAGTTGCGCTCCAAGTCCCTGCGGTTGCAAGACCTGTTTCATAAGAGCAATTCCCTAGAACGGCGTAAGCCTTGGAGGATACCGCCGCTCCGGTGTAGAACACTTGGGAACTGTCGGCTCCGCCCCCTCCGCCTTCTGCCGTAGAAGATGCGAGAGAGAAACCACCAAGAGGATAGATGCTGACTCCCGACAGGCAGTTGATTACGCCCAATCTGAAAGTACCGGCGTCGTTGAATCCAACCACCCAGATACGGAATGCGGTACTGTTGGTCGTTCCAAGAGTTGACCCGGACGAAACGACTACAGAAGTGGCCGCAGTCAGCGTCAATACGGTGTAGTCACCCGTAGCGGCTGTGGCATTCCTGAACATTACAAAGACCGGATCGGTTGCACTCGGATCGGTCCCGGCGAAAGTCTTGATGGCAACCGTCAAAGCACTGGCGGCAGCAGAGGCAACCAGGGTGCCGTTCACCATGTTCATGGTGGGCATTACTGAAGAAGCCAGTTTGATAGCTGTTACAGAGGCTGTGGCGAGTTTAGCAGCGGTTACTGCGCCAGCCGCAATCGTTGTTGCCGGATTACCCAGAACGCTGGTTACGTCACCCGTTAAGGCAGGGAAAACCACAAACTGATTGAGTTGAAACGCCGTCCCCGTGTATTCGATTTCGTACAGTTTTGCGTTGGTAATTTCTCCACCAGCCAGAGCCGAACCGTTATCCTGTATCGCTTTGGCTCCCAATCCATTTACATTGATCGTTGCCGTTGTTGAGTTGGTAGCTGTGGCAAGGAAGGTAATCCTCTGTCCAGCAGTGTACGAACTTGGGCCGTTGGTAATCGTCAGCGTAAGGACGTTAGCCGATCCACCAGCAGAACCTCCCCAGAACGGTCCAAGGTTTGACGAAGACGTACCGAAGTCGTTAAGACCCCCAATGTTGTCCAGAGTCGGACCCTGCTGGACCCCGGAAGAATTTTTTATGATGACCTTTACCAAAGTACCCGAGGCAACCCACATTTCCTGCGTAGTCATTCCGGCACTGTCCAGCGTCATGCTGGTCCCGTTGGATGTGCCTAATGTGGAATCGGTATAGGTGTTGATTGGGGTGGTCGTTCCGGCGGTGTAGGTGTTGATGGACCCACCGGCAAGGATCACGCCTTGCGAAGAAAAATATTGGGTCACGACCGAGATGGGTAGAAGGACACCGGTAGTCATTTACGCCGCCTTAGCCAGCTTCTGCTGGTCATAGGTGAATTCGGTTGCATAGCCATGTTTCTGTAGCTCCGGAATCTTCTTTTCCAGTGATTCCCCTACGTCATCCCTGACAATCATGTCGGGAATACTCAACTCGTCTACCGTAGCGTAGCAGCGTTTTGCGGCCTGACTGACGCTGTTCCCGGTCCCCGTAACGACTATCAGATAGTCGCCAGCGGTTGACCAGATTTCCCTCTCAACAACTGACCCACCTTCCATGTCCGGAAGCTTCTCCATCTTCACTGACTGAGGATGAAGATATTTAACGTTCTTCTTTGTCACCCCGTAAATCGGAATGCCCGTGGTTTCCTTCTTCGTTGCATTGGAAAACGGGTAATCCGGTTGAGCTACAACAACCCCCAAGGCGTGATCCGATGAGAAGTCTGTCGAGTCCTTCCCGTTACAGGCGTCCAGCATCCATTTCACTGGATCACCTTTGTGAGTCGCCATCATGATGTTGAACGCGGGCCAGCCCATCCTAGAAGTGAACTCAAGAGGCCACGCTTTCCCCTTCTCGTCAATGATGCAATTTACGTCTATATCCCCCAAGTGACCCATCTTCAACAGGGATTTCTCTAGAGGCTTGAGAACGGTATCAAACAGTTTGCACTTGCTGACGTACTTGATGGCGGTCCCGGCCTCTCCGCAGTTCTGCCCCATGTCACCGGAAAGGCACTTCTTGAATTCAAAATTGGAATTGGGTTTACCAACAAACCCGCCTGAACCCATCCAACTAGAGACAGCAAATTCAATCCCCGGAATGAACTTCTGCAACATCACTTCGCCCTTGGGATTCATCTTGAGTTTTTGCCACCGCTGTAAGCGGGCAATCATGTCGGCGGGAGAATCTGAGCAGTAAGACAGGCTCTTGTCCTCGTTATCGCCGAGCGTCTTGAACACCCACCGCTCTTCATTCGCCCAAACAAAATCTTCAGCGTCTTTCAGCGTTTTGAAGGTCTTGAATTCCGGGCACTCAATCCCGTGTTCCTCCAGAAATTCCATTCCCTTCGCACGTTTGATTTCCAAGGCTGTTGACTGACCCGAAGGGCCGAACACCTTTGCCCCCCTAGCTTTGAAGAAGTCCATCCGCTGAACGTAATCGTCGTTTGAAGTCGGAACAATCAGGTCGGCCCATTTAACGGATGCCACCCAGTTGTCTATCCGCTCAACCCCCTTAAACCCTATCCCGCATTCCTGGTTGTTGGTGTCGTCGGGTTTAAGAAACCAGCGCACCTGATGCCCGGCTTGGGCGCAGCGCCACGCGAAGGAAAGGCCGCAGGAGTCGGTACTAATGATCAGAACTTTCATTTTGCTCTTGTGCTTTCTCGGTTATGCCGATTCCTGACGATTTCATGGTGAACGGTGCGGCTTTACGGAGCGTCCCCACTTCGGCGGGTTTGGCCTTGCTCTGTAGTGCACCCTTTGAGGCTAGATAAGGAATAGCCACCCTGCCTCCTACTTCTGTAGCTGCTATGCCCCAATGCCCACTGGCGAGAGCGCCCAAGACAAATAGCCCATCAAACACCGAGAGGGAAGGCGGTTCCTCTACTTTCTTTCTGGCTACGGTCTTGAAGCTCCTCGCAAACTCTGCCGCTTCTTTCTGAGCGCCTGTCAAAGCCCCCTTGTAGCGTTTGCTCTGAGAGAGATTGCCTACTTTGGCTAGATCAACGTCGCCTACGTCGTTCGTCACTTCTTCAATGAAGTGAATCTTGGCTAGGTTGGTTCTTGCTGCACGGAATTCGTTAACTACGTTGGGCGCTTTCTTGGCAAGGTTCTCTTCAAACAACCCCTCTAGCTGAGTGGCAATTCCCATGCGTACCCTGCCCTGCTCTGACTTCCCGGCCCTGTACAGTTCCTTGGCTTGGGCGCGAAGGTCTTTAATCGCATTAAGGGTGAGCTTGGTATTGAAGGTCTGTTTCTTCAGCCACGATTCAACCAGAGCCTTTGCGGGAATCAGTGAGCGATACGTTTCACGGTCGAACGATATCTTCTCGTCTATCTTTTGCAGCGTTCCCCTAAGCTCTTTGACGTATCCGGGAGTGCGTTCAAGCGTAGGACCGGCAGCAGATTCCATGCTCCGGTATTTCTGGTAAGCCTCTTCTTTCTTAAGGTTCAGCGATGAAGGCGACAGGTCAGAGCCTTCCGGCAGTCCTACGTCCTTTGCGAACTCCCGGTTAGCCAGTTCCGTATTCTTGGCGGAAATCCACTTGTCCACCTTAGCGTGACCGGCAACACCCGCTAGAGCCTTCTTAATCCCATGCTCAGGCGGAGTGATATATCCCGTTTTCTGTACCTTCGCCTTTACCTGATCCTTGATTGAGGGGTTGTCTCGTTCGATTGCTGCCCTAGCCTCTCTAGCAGGCAAGGCTTCCTCTGCAAGTTTCCCGCCTTTGGCCCCGATGAACTGAGGGGCTTGCTTGATGCCTTCTTCTACGAGGTTCCCAACCACGCCACGGACGGACGTAGCTGGCTTGTCTCCTCTGATTGCCTCTCCGGTTTTCTCGGCAACGTAGTTAACGCCCTTCCCGGCCAGAGCCAAAGGATTGTATTCAGCAACCGCAGCACCAGCTTTTGTCTTTGGATCGTAGGTAAGTTTTCTCTGGACTTCCTGACGGAAACCTTCCGGATCGCCACCGCCTGGAGTCGGAGAAACAATCTCCTTTGCCGTGGCCGCGAGACCGGCAACGTCGGCAACTGGTTTAGCAACAGCACCAGTAACCATCTGTAGGACAGGCTCGACAACCGAGCCGCCTACGTTAGCGGCCACATTTGAGGACAGTTCCGGTTTCTTCTCTTCGTCCTGACCTACGGGTTTTGCCGACGAAAGATCAAACCCGCCCGAAACAGGTTTGGCAGATGCCAAGTCGAAGCCCACTCAATTGGCCTCTTCAAACTGCTTTCCATCCGGGCTTACGTAGGCCTTCTTGCCGTTCTTGTCTACGTGAAGCTTCCAGCCATTGCTGTTGGTCTGCGGGATAGAACCGAGTTTTGGCGTTTTCTCTCCTTTGTCAGACTCGCCCGTAAAGTCTTTCCTGAGTTTATCCTTTACGTCCTTGGGGGCCGACTGAGCGACTTCAATTTCAGACTTCAACTGATCAATTGCCGCCGCATAATCTCCCTTGGAGAATCCTACTTCCAGCATCTCCCGAGCGTGTTCCTTGTCCGCAACCGTGCCAACACCTTGGGGATTGATCGCTCTAGCGTAGGCGTTAATGAATGACGTATTGGCAGCTACGAAACGTCGCAGAGTCGGACTAGAGGTCTTGCTTTCTGCAAACTTGACCAGATCATTCCAGGTCTTAATCCCCGCCCGGCTCCATTCACTTGATGCTTTCTGGGCAAGATCGGCCAGCTTGTAGGCTTCGTTACCGGCCAACTCAATATTGGCCGAACGGGTCCCCAGAGTCCTTTCGCCAGCCTTAAGCCCTTCAAACTCTGCGATTGTGGCCGCGACTTCTCTAGGAGATTTACCCTGCGCTCTCGCGTGTGCAGAGATGGTTTCCCTAAGAGCAACCAGATTAGCCCCGCCCTGCTTGCCTCTCCCAAGATTTTGCAGAACGCTCTTATCGCCAGCTAGGTACTGATCGGCCATGTCGGAAAGAGTGTCTGCATCTAACGTCGCCTTGTCGCTTCCTTCCATTGCCTTGTGATGGCGTACTTCCTCTTCCGCCTTCATCTCTTCAATCTTTAACTTCGCATGTTCCATGCCCTGCTTGGACATGGTGGCAATCGTTGAAAGTGTCCCGTAGTCCATCGGGCCTTGCTTCAGCCTCTCGGACAGTTGCTTAAATGTCTGCTCATCAATGGCATGGTTCTGGAACAGACTTCCAACAGAGTTCATCAAGTCGTCATGGTGTTTAGCCATTGCCTTGTCCAACGGCATCCCGCCCATTACATCTGCGTCTACCTGGTCCTTGATCGTTCCTGCCGCACCTGAAATGAGAGTCTGCTGGTTTTGATAGTCCTCCCAGTGTTTAATCCTCATGTCCCCGGCTTTGGCCTTGAAGTCAATCCCGGCAGAAGGATTGATCTTGAATGCGTCGTTGGCGAATGCGTCCATCCCTTCGGGCGTATTGATATCGTGCTTCTGCGCCAGTTCCTGAAACTGCCGTTCCTGCTGCTGCTGTTTGAAAGCTTCCTGAAGCTTGTATTGGTTCATCTGATTTTGCTGCTGCGCGTTCTTCATTTCCTGAACGTGCTGCATCGTCTGTTGGGTATTGGCCTGCTGACCAACAGCGGCGAGCGGAATCTGAGCATTTATCTCCGTCATGTCAGCCCCCCGTCAGACTGCCGAAATTGCTGGCGATGTTGTAGTTACCGCTGCCCAAGGCAGTTTGCGACGAGCTATTCCCAGAAGAAGGGTTAAAACTGGATAGGCCGCTGTTCATCGTGTACGGCGTGGATGATCCAGACGGCCTAGACCCTGACGAAGTGTTGCCGCCCATCATTGCTGCGGTGTCCTGCCCGGACTGTCTGATACCTCCAGAAATAGCGTTACTCGCCCCGACCTGACCAGCGGCCAGAGCATTGCCGATTCCGATTTGTGTATTCGCGGCATTCACCCCGAACCCGCTGATGAGGTTTGCCGCGTTAGCTCCTAGTTCGGCAGAAGCATTAGCCCCAACCCCTGCAAGGCTGGCGAGCCTCTGAAATTCAGTATTCTGGTCCGTCCGGTATCGGTTGTAGGCGTTCTGGTATTCCTCTGAGGCTAAGTTCTGGCCGTAACTGTTCAGCGCCATCAGGTTTGAACCCGACAACTGCATTCCCTTTGCCGCCGCTGAATTCTCGATTGCCTGTTGCCCCTGCTGCTGTCTGAAAGCATATGCAGGATCAACATTGGCGAAGAAGTCCTGCATCGTAAATGGACGATTGAAGGAACCAAAGGTTGACGACCCCGGACGGTCAGAATCAGGAACGGCAGGGTGAGAACCGATCAAAGACTCAACACTTCCGAGTGAATACGGCGTGAACTTATAGTCCTTGAATACCTGAAGCGGATCGCCGTGGATGGTGTCCAACGAAAGCGGTTTGCTAAAGATATCCTCAAAGTTGGGTTGGGTTCCGTACATGTTGGTACTGCTAAACCCACCAGCCCCACCACCTGTGCTGCTAGTTGAGCCACCTGTAGAACTTGGGAAAGCCGTGGACGGATCAATTCCCAACAGTCCAGCGAGTTCGTAAAGCGCCAGATCGCCAATTCCTCTCTGCGGAGCCGTAGCTGCGGCGTCAGCCTGGATAGCTTCAGTGGTCGTATTCCGCATCGTGCCGATGGCGGCTGTTCCAGCATTCGCCTCAGTCTCGGCCCCGTGTACCGCACCCTTGGCGTCGATCCATGACCCCAAAAGGTTAGTGGTCATGCCGATGCCGCTTCCAATTGCGCCTGTACTCATTTACATCTCCAATGCGTACAGCCGTTGATCCCGCATTTCGCCACTCACTAAAACGCTTTTAGGTATGGTTCCGCACTGTTTGAACCCAATGGATTCAATCAGCCGCATGGCGGGATAATTCCCAACCATTACAAGGGCCATGATACACCGACAGGAAGTGTTGGCCCGCATCCAATCCACACAGGCTAGAGCGTACTTCCGTGAGTTCTTGCGGTGAGACTTAAGCACCCCGGCATGAACCGACCAGAGCGAGACGTTCTGGGGGTGAAACATGAAAACCGCTCCACCCTCAAAAGGACGTAAGTAGATCAGGTGAGGACTGATCGGCGGGGTTAGGTGTTCAGGGGATTTGGTGAAATCGTCCCTGATCCGGTCGTAGCAATCGGGATGGGCAAAAATGGACTTCACGTACTCCGCATCGAACGTGCGGATCAACGCGGCTTCAGACTGGCGCGCCGGTAGCATCACACCACACCACGGTAGGGGTCACTTGCTGGACCCAAATTGGGATTCCAAGATCGGTATCGAAGTACGTCCTGCCCAACCACATGAGCTTGGTAGGCCGGTTCGCTGTAGTCCCGGATTGCTGCACCGCAAAAAGGATGGCTTGGGCTTGGGTAAAGAAATTCATCCACCACGATTCAAACCTGACCCTCTTACCCTCTCCAGCCCCCACAACCGGCCCTACGTCGCTTTGCGGGACCTGACCTATCAGGACGTTCAGGCTCACTGGGCGCGTTCCCTGAGCGTTACAGCCCCGTTCGTTACAGCAAATTTAACAGGATCGGTTACCGTCCATTTGAATACAAAGTCTCTCCCAGACCCCAACCGTCTCCAGACGGCCCTGGGACCCCTGTAACGGCCCCCGGCCCCAAAGGACACCCACCGCTCTGGGCCGAAGGTCCGGCCGTCATCCCGGCTCACCTGGAGCATGATCTGGGGATTCGAACCCTGCCCGGTTGGAATGCCAACCCCGGTTTCCATGTTCAGGTATAGCTCGTCAATGCCCACTACGTTGAAGTCTCTCAGGACATGGCGGGTCTGTAGCTGGCGTTTGATGGTCGCCCCGTTGTCTGTGTAGGTAGTCGAGGAGAAGTAGTAGAGGTTTGAGGCCGAGTAGTCCGAGACGATGATCTTGTTATCAAAGACCACCGAATACTGCCCGATGTGCCGGTTCACCAAAGCCGTACCGGTCTGGACCTCTGACCACAGTTGAGTCTGTGCGTCGTACAGGAAAGACCGGTTAGCGGTCGGAAACGTCACCTGGTACATGGGGTGACCGTCAACGAGATACGACATAGCTACAGCGTCTGTCACCGTTGAAAAGCTATTGATGATTGCGTCTATATCGTTGTTAGAAATCTTGACGACCTGGTATCCCTGAAACTCCATGAACTGCACCTGACCCTGTACGTTCTGGGCAAGGAAGATCACAGAATTGTCTACGTGTGCGCGGGAGAACTGTGCGGCCAATCCCCACTCCTGCGTAGCTCCAATTACTGGGGCAAATGGAAAGTCCAGAGCGCCGACGTTCTGCCAGTACTCAATTGTTTTAGTCCCCAACAGACCCAAAGTACCGTGGTCAACGTCAACAGCTACTAGGGGGTCTGGGTCCTGTTCAGCAGTAGCAAACTGCGTCCCGGTCCATGAAGAGCCGTTGTAGGAATCCGACAACTGGAACCGTCCGTTAAAGGACGGGTTCTCCACGATGAAGAATCCTGAAAGGAATGCACAGGTCTTACACCCGTTGGGAAAGTCAGGATCGGCTATGACCGTCAATGTCCCGCCGGGCGTATCGAAAGCGGAGAAGATATACCCGGCCACTCCGTCAACAATGAGAATCTGTGTGCCGTTGTGGGCCATTGAAACCGGACCCGAGTTAGTCAGAATCGTCCCGGTGTAAACGTCATCCGCTGTACCATCTGCATGGATTTTGAACAGGTACGACCCTGCGACTACGTACAGATAGTTAGGCGAGGCAAGCATTCCCCTGATTGATCCGTCTGGGGTCTGGGACAACGCCTTGTAGAGCAGGAGTCCGGGGGTACCGTAGAAAGCTATCTGCGCCTTGTCGTCATCCGGACGTAGTTCCGCGTAACAGTTCAGGCGACGTTGAGCCGTGACGATAGGACTCTTGCCGTTGATCCCCGAACCGAACAGCGGAAGAGCCTTCACCGGCCATACTTCCCCGGCATCCAGGAGCCGTCATCGTTACCGGGTTGGAAGAACAACGACGTTACTTCCGCGTCAGCCTCCCTAGCCATAGTCAGAGCTTCAAAGTAGTTGGTCTGCATCTCCTGTGTCCAAGGCGAATTGAACATGGGGCAAATCTGCTTTGCCAGCCCCCACGACAGGGCCATGTACCACTGTTGGGGATACTCGGGGTTGTCGGTTGGGTTAACAAAGTCCTGCACAGCCTCCAGATAGACGATGTGGAGATGCTTGGTTACGTCCGACGAAGCCGCAATGTCCGTATACAAAACCCCGTTAGTTAACTGTGATTCGTAGTAGATCGCGGTAGGGTCACCCGTTGCATTGGTGTCCGTCTTTGAAGGAAGCATCTCGTAGTCCTGAAGCGTCAACAACGAAATGGGGAAATCGTCGTTGTTAACGTCCCGCAGAACCGCGGTAACGATTTGTAGAGGACGTTGGGCCTTGCTGGTGTAGTTGAAGACGTAGTTACCTGAGGCTGCTGCACTCGGAAGACCAGAGGTTATCGTGATGGTAGTTCCCGAAGGCGCTCCGTTGATCGTCGTCCAGAACAACGCCCCACTGTCCAACTCAATCCCGATGTAGTCCCCGTTGGTCGCATTGGTGATTGTGGTTGTGAGTGTTGTAGCGGCGGCGGCAGCGTTAGCTGTCAATGTTCTGGAGTAGCTGGTGTTCGTCCAGTTGTCGCCCGAGGGGCCTAGGCTGTATTGCCCTGTCGTACTGGACAGGTACATTTCTCCTCGCTTGCGCTTCCACATCTTCAAACCGGGGGCGAAGTCCTGCGTTCCCATCCATTGCTTAACCATCATGTTCAAGAACATTGAACAGTCGGTCGTTTCTGAGGCTGTTGGAGACTCTCCTTCCCCTAACTTTCCAAGAATCAGCATCGCATTGCGGATCAAATCATCCCGCGTGACAGCGAAAACATATGAGCCTGAAGTCGTCACGCCGCTACCCTAGCCTTGGTCATGCTCTGCTCAACCGCTCGCCAGATCATGTCTGGGGTAATTCTGACTTGGCACATTGCCGTCCCGCTGTCTTCGTCTTTCTTGCAGAAGGTCCACCCGTAATGAAGCTGGTGACAACTAAAACAAGGAACCTCTTTCTTGTCCGGTTCTAATGAAATCGTATTGACCCAATCACGGCTAAGGTTCTCTGCCGACGAATGCGACAGGAACAGAATCTTAGGAACCTCAAGGCAAGAGGCTGCGTTAAGTACGCCAGTCTCCCCGCCAATGATCAAGTCGCATTTCTCCACCATCGAAAGCGTCTGGCGGATAGACCACTTCCCACAGGTCTTAATGACTCGCTTCTCGTTCTCCCACCCGGCCTCAAGCATTTCCGCCTCAGGGCCACCAACAAGGATCACATGAACGTCAGGCATGGTGAGCATGAACCTAGCTACGATTGCGTCTACATGAGGATTGCGCTTGTGGACCGAGCTTCCAATCAGTGACCACATCACTACCCGACCAAGCATCTTGGCGCGTTCGCGTTCCGCCCACTGGCGTTCTTCTTCAGTCGGATAGAACCTTACCTTCGGTTCATGCGGCACACCGGCAAGTTCATGCTGGAACTGGACGTAGTTGTAGTTCAGCATCCGGTGTCTTACGTCATGCGGCCATGCGTGCTGTGCGCGCCCAGGAAGCGCCAGAAACGTACCCTCTACTGACTCCGACAGATTCACAAACTTGTCGTAACGCTTCGCTAGGAACTCCCAGAACTCGCCTAGCGCCTGGTTAGGCACTTGGTCCTTCTCCTGAAGGATGATCTGGTCAATGTTGGGATCGTGCGTGATTACGTCCGATCCCGGAGGGCTGGTGTAAAGCGTGGTGTGATAGCCCTGCTTCTTAAGTCCTGCAAGAACACTAGACGCCATCATCAGGTCGCCGAATGCGCCGTATCTGACGACAGCACAGGTCTTGTCCGGTTTGGGATTCTGATAGGAATACTTGTTCTTGCCAGACTCAAGTTTCTTAAACGAAAAAAACAGGCTGTATTCGTCGTCCTTGTTGCACTTCTCAAACTCGACCAAATCCCACGACCCAACTTCTTTCATCTGGGACAGCACTTTCCCGTAATTTACATTCCACTTGTGGTCTGGGTTAGCGTGTTCGTGACCTACCGGCGGATACTCGTCCTCATCCGGTAGATACAGACACAGGTAGCCGCCAACCTTGATACACCGCCACCACTCACTTAAAACGTCCGCTACGTGTTCGTAGGGGATGTGTTCCAGAAGATGTGAAGAGAACACCGCATCACAGGATTCATTAGCCACCAGATCAATCTTGTCAGCGTTGGCCCAGATATCCGGCCTGATCTTGTAGCCGAACTTGGAGTGGTGGCCGTTATCTACCCCTATGAAATGGGGGAATGCCTTATCAGG
>Ga0247681_1000032_pt1 | contig 22875 bp, 39 predicted proteins | sample CNK22_metaG_FD_182798 | JGI IMG/M metagenome (GOLD analysis project Ga0247681, IMG submission 182798) | Soil microbial communities from Purdue University Martell Research Forest, Indiana, United States - CNK22 | ecosystem: Environmental > Terrestrial > Soil > Temperate forest > Bulk soil... | reverse complement strand
CGACAGTCGCCAGAACCGCGTCCCGCTCACCCCGATCGTCAGTGCGTCCACGTAGAGCCGACGCCAGTCCGTCCGCGATGAGCCAGCCGAGGGCGCGCAGCACCGCCTGAGTCGTCTGTCTCGGTGTTCAGGAGCACCAGTTCACGCAGCCGCTCCAGCACGGCCGCACGTCCACCGGCCTGATCGATGATCTGGCCGATAGCGAAGAGGCAGTCCGGATCGTCTGTGGCGATGTCTGGATGCTGGTCACGCAGCGCCATCCAGAGCAGAAGGCGCGCGTCTCTGAAGCTGCCACGGTTGACACCGTCGATCACGTCATCGGACGTTCGTCCGTCCGAGAACGATTCCAACTCGCAACAACTGTTCGTGGTCAACCGGAGGACATACCGCGTCCGTCCGGCCACCAGGGTCAGTTCACCGCGTTCACGGTTCGCCATCGGATGCCCCGATGACGTTAGCGCGAGAAGTACGCGTGCGCTGGCGTGACTTCGAGCACGAAGGGCACCTTGCCTTCGAGCGTCAGTTCGCCAATCTCATACTTCGTCACGTAGCCCTCGAGCGGAAGCGCGATGGCTTCAGCCGGTGAGCCCACCGTGCCTGCGGCAGTCGGCAGGACGATCAGGAAGTTGTTGAGTGCCGCCGACGCGCGCAGCGCCTGCAAGTTATGCGTGGCATCGAAGCCGTCACCGCCAGCGAGGAGATGCGCGCCGTGCGAGGGACGGAAGTTGCCCTCGATGACGATCGGACCAGAATCCGACAGCGTCGGAATCTTCTCGCGATGACGATCAGGGCTGCGGAGATGGGTCACGTCGACGACGGCGGTCGTCATACTGACGATCGGCGCGATCTTCATCACTTCGGGAACGGCCACGAAGGATTCAGGGCTGTCGCCCTGGCCTACATGGAACTCGGCACCGTAGCCGATGAAGGTCTCTGAGGGATAAAAGGTACCTGTAACGTCTGCCATGTCTGCGCTCCTCCACTACCGTTCCCTGTCCTCGAATGCTTCAGGCCCGATACGAGACCATGAAGTCCTGGGACACTGTGTAGACCCTGAGTTCTGTTTCGTCGTACCCTTCGTGCCGATCCGCGAAGAGACAGCCGAGCACCCAGAAGACCGGACTGCCGACCGCCTCCACCCATCCGTCCAACGCTGTGCCGTCGCCTGGTCCGCGTACCGCATCCGAGACGGCGTTCGCGAGCGCCTTCGGGTTCACACCGGACACTTCGCGCGCGTAGCAGTCGACCTGTATGCGTGCGGTTAGTACCCCGCCTCCGCCCCTGAGATGCCCTTCCCCGATGTCGTCGACCGCGAACACCTTCACCGCCGGATACGTGGGCGACTGCGGGAGCTTCCCCAGATACATCCGCGTGGAGGTCATGGCCGTCAGCGGAGACAGACTTAGCAACCGAGCCAGTACCACATCCTCGACGGTCATGCGTCCGTCCTCGAGGCCGCCACGGTCGTGAGTGCGATGCCCTGCCGTCGCCCCACTTCTTCAGCCGAGGTGATGTCGAAGACGCGCCCCATGAAGACCAGCCTGCGAGACTTCGGCACGTCGACCGAATCCGGGTCCATGTCCTCACGCCAGTTCATCCGCCAGACCGTCTGGAGTTGCGCGGCCACTTGCGATGTAGCAAACCGCTCGGCCCCGCTCGCAGTCTCCTTCTCCATCCACTCCACAGCCAGCGTCGACCACGTCTCAGTGGGATAGCCGCTCGAGGCTTCAGCCACCGATTGAATCGTCACGGAACGGTCCATCTTCCCCGACGAGATCCTCATGCCACGGCTCCGTAGTGCTGACGGACCCACGGCTTCGACTGAGCAGCCGGTGACCACGGATCGACTTGCCCGTGGAAGAAAACAATGCGAGCGTAGGGAGGCAGTTCCTGACGCTGCTGCAGATGCATCCGGTAGCTGTAGACGCCGTCGACGGTCGACCACGTCGCCTCGCCAGGGCCAAGGCGATAACTGATCCACGCCTGGTCAGACCCGAACTGGCCTGCTGCTTTGGCCTGCGCTGGCGAGGTCATCGGATCGAAGTCGTCCCAGACGTGCCTACGCGATCCGGCCGTCATCAGCACCATCGATCCGTTGTAAAACGTCGTCCGGTTCGTATCGCCCCACATCACAAACGGCTCTGAACGGTTCCACAACGGCGACACGTCGCCCGTAATGACCGCATCGAGGTCGAGCGACACGAACCGCTCACCAAACCACTGGGACGCGTCAGGATGGAACATCCGGAGGCGCCGATAACAGCTCGGATTCTTCCCGCCATGTGGAGACGGCAGATCCGAGAAGTCATTCCAGATCGGCACGACCTCCACATCAGGATGGATCCCGGCAGGGTCGTCCGTGACGCACAGGAACCGATGCGGATGCGGATAGTGCTTCGCCACCATCCGACGCAGGACGTTGACGGTCTCTGGCCCGAACGTGGAGCGGTAGCCCTGTGCAGGTTTCCACTTCCAGCAGACCACAGAGATCATGCCGCCACCTCCGCGAGAGACCGTCCGATCAGGTCAACTCGATGTGCCAGCACCAGACGCACATCCGGAGGCACGCCATCACGGCACTGTCGCGCCTTCGCGAACCACTCCGGAGGCATCGTCGTCGCATCTGGCAGCACATGCCCGATCCAGTCCTGATCTGCACGGAACCGCTCCATCACGTCGATGGTGTTCAGGTCGAAGATCTCCCGCCCCGTTGGGGGATCCCAGACCATGCAGCTCGCCTGGTAGCGCCGCACGACACCGGCCATCTCGCGTGGCCTGAGCGTGCCGAAGATGTGGCTGGGAGGCATCAGCGCGATCGGCGCCGGATAGTTCACAATCGGTGTGAGTTCGCCTGTGACGAACACATCGAGATCGAGGTACAGCACGCGATCGCCCAGATCGAGCGCAGGATTAAAGAGTTCGACCTTCGCCCACCATCCCGGCCAGCCCGTCGCCAGCGGAATCGTCTCGACTCCAGGCACGTCGACATTCGAGAGGCACACGAACCGATGCGGAATCGGCAGATGTGCGGCCACCATGTCTCGCAGGCGATACACCCACGCAGGCGAATAGTGGCGCTGCTCGAAGTCGCCCATCCAGAGGACGCAGGCCACCGTCAGGCGCATTGCTGCACCACTTGCGCGAGCGGCGCATACCGCTGCATGAGACCAGACCGCTCCTCGATGAGATACCGCCACTTCGGCACCACGTCATCCCCGTAATCGGCAATGATGGCTTTAAGCCGCTTCTGTGCGCGTCCTGTGGCGCCGAGGTCACAGAGGAACATCGCCGCCCCGCAGGCGAACCGAGGGCGCATCGCCACCGGCAACAGATCGCCCCACGCATCCCACGCTGATTCGACCTCGTCAGGCGTCCACCGACGAATGGACAACGCTGCGTCAGAGACCTGATCCGCACTCCACGGACGCACCACGCGAAAGACCGCCGTCGTGCCGGGATGAACCGCGTCGACCAGTTCGACGTGATCACTGAGGCGCATCATCGCGGCTGGGATGTCATAGGACGGGAAGTATGCGAAGTCCTGCCACGCAAGGACCGTCCCGATCCGAATGGAATCTGCAAACGCGCGCAGGACGAGCGAGATCTCTCGGATCCGCTTCGGTGCATCACAGATCAACAGGGAGACTGGGCCACTTGTCCACGCGAGATCGCGCAATTCGCCAGCATGGACATCGACGTGCTCCATCAGCGGTCCCAGATGGCGACGGAATGCCTTGATGGGTGGAAGACCGAGTGGCCCGCCAGCCTTCTTGTCGTGTGAGGATGGCTTCCAGACGAATCGGTCGAAGGTATGTGCCTTCGTCTTCACACCGGAGTCTCGCATCCCTGCCGCGATGTAGGCCGTTGCGGCGCCGAGCCATGCGCCGAGCTCCACCACGGCTCCGGTCGACGCGGCCTCACGGGTCAGCCGGTAATAGCAGCGCCGCTCTTCGACCGTGGTCATCGCCGGGATCTGGTTCACCGAGTCAGGCAGATCTGGCTCTGGTAAGAGTTCGATGTTGGCGAGGCGTCCGGGTTGGCTCCCGAGCACGTCGACGACCACGAATGGCAGGCCCAGCACTTGAGCCATCGCGAGTCGATGGTTGCCCTGGTTGCCTAAGAGAATCTCTCCATCAGCCGCGATGTAGACCGGAATCGGCGCGCTATTGAGCCGGAACCCATTGGCACGCATGTCGGCATACATCGCATCGACGCGGCCGTAATACTGCGCGAGGAGTTCGGCTTCCGTGCGGCGCCCACGGATACTCTGTCCCTTCGCGAATCGCTCCGCATAGGTCTTCCGGAAGAGCGGCGTCTCTTCCCAGCGCATCCCGTCTCGATAGCGCAGGGCGATCGAGACATGCTTATCGACCGTCGCGAGATCCAACCGCGTCAGCGTCGGCCATTTGTCATCTGGAATGTCGTCGGAGACATCCCAGTACAGCTTGCGGCGGATCTGTTCCGGCTTGACTTTAGCGATAGCCGGTGACAATAGGATCCCCTTCCGCGACAACCGTCCCAACCGTATACCCCGCACGCTCGAGCGCCTGCCGCATCCCGTCGATGCCTGCGTAGAAGTTGAACCGTCCCAGCTCGTCGGAGACATCGCCGGCGGCGTAGCGTTTCGCCCGATTCGGATTCCCTGACAGCACGACAAACGGCACGCGCTTCGCGACTTCCGCCATCACGTCGTCGACATCCTCACGCAAGTGGTAGATCGTCCGAATCGCGACGAATGTCTGCGCGTCGTCCAAGACCTCGAGGTGATGCCGAATATCTCCACAGACCGCCCGGAATGTCTCCACCTTGCGGCCCAGCGACAGCCAGCGCGCCTGGAGCTCCAGCGCAGCATGGCTCCGCTCTTGTCGTAGTTCCAGCGCCGTCACCGGCACACCACGCTCCGAGAGCAGGAGGGAGAGCACACCCTCTGCCGCGCCAATCTCCACGATGCTATCGCCAGCGATATAGGGCAGGAGACGTGTGTATTTCTTCGGCGCCTGTCCGTTCCAGATCGCGTCCGTATTCGTCCGATACGCATACGAGCCGATCACGACAGCGCCTCCTCGAGCGGGACGCGCGGGAAGCAGGTCAGGGCCGTCTTGCGTGAGCAGTTGAGGATCTCAACGCCTGCCGCCTTGAGCGGTTCCACGAGTGTGGGAAACGCCTCGAGGGCCAACTTAAACGGAGGTTTGCTCTTGTCCGGATGCGAGCCGAAGAAATGGTCGCCGCTCATATCCACGCCCAGCAGGATCACGCGCGCCGCCCCTGAGAGCACAGCCACATTGATAGCCTGATACGACGAGTTGTGACCGGTGCAGATGCCGTCAGGATCCAACGAGAGGCCGCGCTTCCCCTTGTTCCGGAGGAGTTCGACTCCGGGCCACTTCGCCGCCGCGTCGGTCATGGCGTATTTGCGTCCCTGGAAGTCAGGAGCGCCCTTGTGCCAGTTCCACCACTTCGCATCGCAGGCGTAGAGGATGTCGGCCCACGGCGCCAACTTGTAGGCGTCATTCACGGCAATCACGCGCGCACGTCCACGGCAGGCGTCCAGATCGGCCTTCGTCAGACTCGGCCCTGTTCCGGCACACACCACGGTTTCACCGGACCAGACCCGTGGAATCAGTGCGTGCGCTGGCGCAGCGATCATGCAAACGACCGATTCTTGTATCTGGAGAGCAGGTTCTCGACCGATGGCCTGAGATAGCCCATCGTCTGCGGGTCATCGCTATTCGCGTCATCGCCACGGAACCGATACGTGGCAGCGGTCTGCTCGAGGATCGCCAGCATCACGACTGGAGGCGGCATCACGGCAGGACTTCCGTTGGGATCCCATGCTTCGATCTCTGCGATCCAGTCGAGGTCTTCCGGATGCCGATCCGCGATGTATTCGCAGACGAGTTGCGTGGCCGCATCCAGCTTCAACTGGATGTCCGCATCCACGACCACGGCGAGCGGAGAACCGGCCATCGTGGGCGTGATCTTGAGATGCGCGCACGCCTGCTCGTAAGTCACGATCGTGGGGATGGTCATTCGGACACACCGTCTTTGCCGTCACGTCCCGGCTTCCCGTCACGCCCGCCCTTGACCGACAGCCGCCACGCCCGTGCGTCCTCTGTTGGGTCTCCCGGCCGTGCGCTCGTCGGCTCCTGAGCAATCCAGAAGGCACCCTTGACGGTCACGCCTGCGCCCTTCGGGTACGTGCGACCGTATTCCCATACGCCGGCATCGAACGGCACAGGAATCGGGAACTCCTTCACGCGCGTGTCATGCATGAACCGCAGGATCCAGCCACGCTTCTCGTCGAAGTCGACCGACAGATCATCGAAGCCGAGACCGTCCGATCCGTTCAGCCCGTTCGCGCCGTCCTTGCCGTTGAGACCGTCAGCGCCGTCCTTCCCGTTCAGGCCGTCTGCGCCCTTCTCGCCTTCGCGTCCTGGCACACCCGGGAGACCGTCGCGGCCGTCCTTCCCATCGAAGCCTGACGCGCCGTCTTTCCCGTTCAGACCGTCGCGGCCGTCTTTGCCGTTCAGCCCTGGAGCGCCCTGCAGTCCTTGGGAGCCATCCTTGCCGTCGAGGCCGTCCTTCCCTGCTGGTCCCATCGGACCCGCAGCCCCAGACGGCCCTGCTGGACCGGGAATAGCTGGGCAGGCTTCCAGCGCAGCAATCTTGATCAGGAGCGGCGCCGTCGCTTCGTGGATCAACAGCGCAACCACGTCGGCGAGTTGTTCGGTCTCGGTCACGCAGCCCTCAATTCGACGACCTTGCGCCGCGTCAGTGCTGTGAACTCGGCCACATCGAAACGCTTCTCAGCCGGAAGCATGTCAGGCTGTGGCGCTGGCGCAGGGGTCACCTTCCCGAATGGGTCAGCCGAGGCATCCCGTTTCGCGAGCGCCTCGAGGCTGTAGTTCTGTTGCTGGGCCAGTGGCGAGTCTCCACCATTGACAGGACCGAGATCCCAGAACCGGAACCGCGCCTCGTTGTAGCTGAGGCCAGCCGTGACACCCTTCGAGGCCGCATCAGCCTTCGCCGCCGTATCCATCATCAGGAGGTCGTCGAGGTCGAGCTCCACGGCGAGCGTCTTCCCAGGCACGCGGTCCATCTCCAGACCCGTCGTCAGTTTCGTCTGGAACTTGACGATCGTTTTCTGGAGGCAATCGGTGTAGTAGTCGCGATTTTTCGCCTCAATATTCGTGTAGGTCGGATCGGGTCCGACACCGACCTTGTGCCGAGGCATGTGGAAGCACTTACAGATATCCTCGTCCGTCATCTGGAGCTGTTCGACGAGCCGGGACTGCTCGGCCGTCATCGCCATCGCTTCGTACTTCATGCCGCCTGTGAGCACAGCGACGTCGCCCTGGTTATCTCCTGAGAAGGCCGACTTCCAGTTGGCCTTCATCTCGTCGGCTTGTGGCTGGCTCAGATTCCCGGGCACCAGCAGGATGCCGCCGGGACGCGAGCCGTTGCGGAAGAACTTGCCAGACGCGCCACGGATGTCAAGCCCCTGAATCGCCGGGAAGCCAGCCGCGTAGATCGGTGACACGCCACAGAGCGGATGGAAGAGCGGACACATCACGTCGTGGATCATCTCGCGCGCTGGCACCACGACCGATTCTTGGAGATCTGAGAGTGGGTCCGCTGCCAACTGGTAGAACACCGATCCGTCTGGCGCCACCAGCGGTGTCACTCGGCAGGGATCAAGGATATAGAGCGCCGTGACGACGTTCCTGTTGTCTCGAGCCTTCAGCGCATAGGCGTTGCCATGTACGAGCTTGGAGAGGATGTACCACTCCGCGAAGTCCACCCACGTCTGGTATCCGTTTGGCTGTCGAAGCACGGGCGAGAAGGCCGAACTCTCGACCTCCGTCCAGATGCTGTCGTCATCCTGCTCCACCAGCATCGGACGCAGCTTCGCGATGTCTCCAGCGATCAGGGTGACGCAGGCATAGAGCGTCGGATTGGACAGAGCGGTGTCAAAGCGGACGTCCTCGTTCCGCTGCCATCCGCCGGTCGTGAGTTCCTGAATAATCGGCCACCAAATGCGCGCCGAGCCGTAAATACCAGACAACGATCCCAGCGTAGATTTGCGCTGGAGTTCCAGTTCCTTCGTGCGCGCGATGGTCAGGCCGAACAGATTCATTCCGCAGCCGCTTCCGTAACCGCCACCTGACGCGGGCGCCGTCGCCGACGAACGTGCGTGTCTCCGTCCTGCTCGTCAGAGATCACATCTGCATTGATCGCCATGCGTCCAGCAATCAATGCCGTCGCATCGAATACCGACATCGGTTCAAACACTTCTCCATCCCCGATGGAGCCACCCGCATACGGAAAGGCTTTTAGAGCGATAAGGGCCGACATGCGCCTCCGGTAAAAGAGCCAGGGTAAGTCCATCGACCTACCCCGGCACGAGTGACGCTACGTCCCAGGCACGTAGGCGATCGTATCGATGATCGCCACGACGGTTGGACGACGCTTCTTCCAGGTGATCCAGCGCTCGGCACGGAGGCCGACACAGTTGCGCTGCCACAGACTGAACGTCGGTGTGGTGCTGCCGGACATGTCGAGCGTGGCCTGATTGCTCGCATCGAGCGAGACCTGCCCGTCATCCGCGAGGAAGATCTCGGACGGCTTGAAGATCACCAGGGTATCGGCATCGACCGAGTTCGACACGATGACCTGATAGCCAAGGAGCGTTCCGCCAGTCGGCGTCAGGTTGAACCCAGACGGCTGGTTGCCGAGGCTCGTCACCATCAGAGAGAGTCGCAGCGCCACTTCTGGCGTCGTGACAATCACCAGACCCTCGAGCGTGATCCCAGCGGCCGTCAACGAACCCATCGCCGTGTTGAGGTCGGCCATCAAATGCGCCAGAGTGGTTCCGCTGGCAGACGGAGAGGAGACGCCCTGGGTGATGGAGGCAGGATTGTCCGCGCCAGCCGAGACGCCGACCTGGATGAATTGCTCATCGAGGAACACGGCGCACTGCTCGACCAGATCTCGGCGCACCGTCGCTTCTGCGCTGGGCGTCGACAGGCGGATCAGTTCTTCGGTGATGACGACGATCCCGGCCACCTTGTGATGGGGCAGGGTGTCGCGCGTGAACGCGAGTTCGCCGACTGGCTTGACGCCGCTCTCCCCAACCCACTCAAACGTCGAGCCTCCCGTCTGCGTGATGATCGGGATATTGAACGGCGTGCGGCGGAAGCCCTGCACCTTCCCGATGATCGATTCCGCGTTCACCATCTCGACGAACTCGGTCGCAATGGTGCTGGGGTTGACGAGTTGACCGCCCCACCCAGGAGACTGCACAACCGACGTGCCTTCTTCGGCCTTGTGTCCCCACATGGACTTCACAAAGTCAGAGACCTGCGGCGTCTGGCCGTTGTAGCGCTTGGCGTAGGCGAGAGTGTCCGAGTAGCTGCCCTTGCCCGCCGCGATCGCCATTGCCGCACGAATGAAGAGCGTCCCCTTGGGCAGCTCGACGGTCTTGACGCTTTCAGTGGTGACCGATCGACGTGACGACATGGGAACCGTCGAGGTCTGCACGTTCACGGCGAGGCTGCGCTGGGCATCCTCGAGCGTCTGCCACTGGCTGACCCTCGACTGAGCGGACTTGATCTCGGTGAGGAGCGTATCCCGCTCCTTGGCCTCGTCGGCTTCCAGACCGTTGTGGGTCTGGTCGTCAGCCATCAACTCTTCGAGGCGCGCGGACTTGATCTGGAGGTCGGCTTTTGCCGCCGTCAACTGTTCGGACGTGTTCATGGGAATACCTGATCGAGAACCCGTGGCGCCGGGAAGAACCGTGGCTGATCGCGGCGAGCCAGTCGCGGCAGTCGCATCAGCAGACTTGACAGAGAGGATGGTGGCTTGCGTGTTCATCGGAACACTGACCGCGCTCAGCTCGCCCCAGACCCAGCGGATGACGCGACGTATCTTGCCGACCGTTTTAGCTTCAATCGGCGCCCATCCAATGGATAGACCGCGCACCAGCGGAGGGTCAGCCGTGAAGGCCGCCCATGCCTCGTCGACCAGCGTCTTGAGTCGCCCCGGAGCAGACACGCTGGAGACACGCGCCCGAATAAAAATGCCATCTGGGCGCACGTCTGCCGCGAAGACTTGGCCGATTGGGTTCCTGTCGTCGTGAAACCACAATAGTGGCATCGGGAGGGTGAACTCGGCGCCGGCCGGATCCATCGAATCGCCGCCACGATCAGGCGTAGGCGTGCTCGCGATGCCCTCGATGATGCGCTGCGACTGATCGACGCTTTTGACTTCAAGGAGGCTATAGGCGCGGTCCACTGCACAGTAAGAGTGGACGAGGCCGATCGGCGATGGTAGGGAGTACCGGGAGAGACTTCAGGCTTCTTCAGACTTCTTCAGAGGCGGCGACAGCACGCGCAGGATCCTGACACCGCCTCCAGGTGTTCGCCGAACTGGCACAGCGCCCTTCGCCACCCATGTCCAGACCGTCCGCTCTGAAACACGCTCGACTCTGGCGAGTTCCTTCACTGTGAGTTCGTCCATCATCGGCCCCCAAGACGGAGTATCTGGAAGTGTGGCGCAGGTTCGGCCATCCGCATCGCCTGCGACAACGCCGTGAACATCGCCACCGGCCCATCGATCTTGTTCGGAGAGTCCTTACCGCCGGCCTTCCGTGGGTAGATCTCGTCCTTATAGTTCCGCTCCACCACGACATTAGAGATCATCCAGGCCATCGCCGGATTCCCGTCGTGCTCGAGTGTCTTCGCCAGCACCAAACGCTCGGTCAGCTTCATCGCTGGATCCATGTAGTCGACGCTCTGGGGAACAGTGATCACCGTCCGCATGGCCGCATCACGTCCGGACTTCGCCTCGATGCGCTCCATCAGGTCTTGCTGCATATGTGCCGCTAACGCTCTATCGAAGTCGATCTCCCGCAAATCAGTCAGGGCATCCACCCACGTCAGGATGTCGGCCTCGATCCGCTTAAAGTCGGCCTGGTTCCCTGGCGTCTTGATGATGTAGCCTTCACGCTCCCAACCTGACAACTGCGCGATCGGTGAGCGATGGATGGCGTCTTCTGGCAGGTAGAACCGCCCGATGATGGCGTAGTGGTCCCGTGCCACCTGGAAAACAGCCACCAGCGCCGCGATGTCTCGGACTTCTGCGAGGTCGACGCCAATCCAGCAGGGGAACCGCTTCAGGTCGTCAAACCGCAATCCCAGCTTTGTGCAGAGTTGCCACGTCGTGGCCGACATCCACGAGCTTTCCGTCCGGATCCAGACGTTAAAATGCTTCGTCAGGACGTTATTCTTCGCGCTCTGGACTTGCTCCGACTCGGCCACCTTGCGCGCGAGGTCATCCGGCTGGACACTCACCCCGTAATTCGGGTTTGCCTTGCGCTGGACCGACTCCAGTCGGATGTCGTCGCCCGAATCGATGGTGTAGTTGATGCCGAAAAATGACTCGTCTGCCGCCACCCCGTCGAGGATCTTCTCCAGATACCCGAGCTTCTCATGGCAGATGCCACCGATCTCGACACCGGCCGTTGTGAGGGCCATGAGCAGGGGTTCGACCTGGGTTCCCGTGGCCGTGTCGAGGACGTCCCAGACGGCTCGCGTCTTGTGCGCGTGGAGTTCATCGATGATGGCTAGCAGGACATTGAGACCGTCCAGGGACTGGGCATCAGCCGACAACGGGGCGAACTTCGCTGCGGTGCTGGGAATAGACAGCGATCGCGTTGTGCGAGACCCGAGTCTGACGCCGAACTGCTCACGGAACTGTGGAGACCGGGAGGCCATCTCCCAGGCGATCTCAGCCACGATCTTCGCCTGGTCTCGAGTCGTCGCCGCCGAGTAGCATTCCGCGCCAGACCCGCCTTCTACCGCGAAGAGGTACAGGGCGATAACCGCTCCGATGGTCGACTTGGCGTTCTTCCGAGGCACCAACACTAGCGCCACTCGGAACCGTCTCGCGCCGTTCTGCCGCTTCCAGCCGAACAGCGTCGTGAGGATCCAGCACTGCCACGGCTCAAGGCTGATGGTATTCCAGAGCGAGCGGTCCTCGTCATCGCGTCCCACAATAAACGCCTTCGGTCCTTTGATGTGAGGCAGGAGCTCGGCAAACTGGCAGATCTTGGCGCCGGCATCCGGATTAAAGCGGTACGGGAAGGCTGGCGTATCCTGCCGATCCAGATCTCGGCGGTTCCGCTCACAGGCGAGACGCACCCACGTGCAGGCCGGAATAACCCCTGCCAGCACGTCGGCCTGGTATTGTGCCGCGATCTGGATGTAGTCCTTCATCGCGCCCCGAAGGATCCCCACGGGTTCACGTCCCGCTTCGGCTTCACCTGAATCTCAGCCTTCCCGAACGGCGCCAACTTGAACCGCGCCATCAGCGTCTCGACGGACTTACACAACGCCCGATAGTCCCGTATCAACGGATGCGCTTTCAGTTCCTGATGCTCCTGACCTGCCCCATCGACCGTGACCTTGATGAACGTCCAACCGTCCTTGTCGACGGTCTTCTTGATCTTGAGGCGATCCGCGTCCTGCTCGCAGAGCAGCCGGAACCCTGAAACCGTCCGCCACGTCAGCGTGCCTTGGGCGATCGCCTTCGGAGCGTTCTCCTGCCAGAACACGCGCTGGTTCGCCGGCAGATCATCAGGAGCCATCACGCTCACCGGTTCATCGGCGCCGTCGACATCTGGCGCCTGGTTGACCACTGCCAACGGTGCTCGACGTATCCGTATCGCGTGCTCACCCTTCGGCTTTTTACCGGCTCCGACTCTGGCTCCTCCCCACGTCACTTCGCTAACCTCCTGATTTTGAACGGGTTGATTTCAACTTGATTAGACGCTTGATTAGACCAGTTCTATCAGTCCGAGCACGCAGCGGGTTCCATCGTCGTTCCCCTAAACATCCTTATGCCCCCCCTCCAACTATGAAAGGCTCAGAAGCGAGTCCTGCCAGCATTAACTCTAAATGGCTCAATATAGGTCCCACATACTGTCGCCCGTACATCACCGCCAGGACTTCATCTATCGTTGTAGGATGTGGACGATCGCCCTTTCTGCTATTACATCCACGGCAGAGACATTGGACGTTATCAACAGTATGCGATCCGCCCTTAGAGAGCGGAACGACATGGTCGAGAGTTGGGCTATAAGTATGGCTGCAGTCCTTCAGGAGAGACCGTGGTGTGTCAACACCGCAAATACCGCAGCGCCAGCCATCTCTTTTAAAAACGGCTATCCTGCTGATATTTTCAGCCTGAACACAGTTGCGTCGAGCGCGCTGGGTATGACTCTCACCCTTACTCCTACCACCGCTATTGCGATACTCGCGCTTGGTACAGCGTTTACATAGAGATTTCTTCGTATGTCTTTTACTGGAAAACCGCTCGCCACAAATCCGACAATCAAGACCTATCACAGCACGTTCACTCAACGCCCTTCTCAGTGCTTTACCCTGGCCTTTTATTGAGCACTGTCTTGAGCAGTATTTGCGCGTGTTCTTTACTACTGTGAACAGACCGCTACATTCCTGACATGACAGGCGATGTAGTTTGGGAGCCTTATGAGCCTTTTGGAGCCTCTGGTTGATCGCCTTATTACTAGCACTCCTAGCAATAAGCCGACAGGCATCGCAATACTTGGCCTTAGCACTAACACTGACACCACAGACGACACAGTCCCTGCGTGGTTGTCTCGCGTTCCAGTGCTGTAACTTGCACAATTTAGAGCAGTAAGCCACGCGCCTGTCTCGCCCAGTGGGACGCCGCTCCCACTCTCTCCCACACCACTTGCACCGCAACAACGTAAATGTGAGAGCTAACTGATGTGTGGTCATTTGTTGAGATTCCGCATCAGACCGCGCCAGGATTCGGCGTGCGTCTTCCGCATGTGGCAGTCATCGCAGAGCGGCTGGATGTTGCTGTCGTCCTCTGTGCCGCCTTCAGTGAGCGGGACGATGTGATCCCTAACCGTGGCGAGGATGTGCCGTCCTGAGGCCACGCAGGCCCGACAGAGTGGCTCCTGTGCGAGGAGTCTGGAACGCTCTGTCTGGAGACGCCTACCACGCAGGCGGTTCGGTGAGACACCCTGCCAGCGTCCACCTGCCTTGAGTGGGCAATGCTCAGATGCGCCATGCCTGCCACCACAGGTCGTGCAGACTCGTAATGCAGCAGTAGGCATCAGACGATCAGCGTGAGAACCCACAACGCCAGCCCGAGCGCCAGCAGATCGATGCGCGAGGATACGCCGGCGGCCCGTAAGGCGAAGCACACAAAGGCCAGTACGAGGACTACGAGATGCACCTGTGTCATCCGTCCACCTTTCAGCGCGTTAGCACAAGTATGTGACAGGACAGGTCACTTCGATACAAATCACACCGGAGGCAAGCCGTAGACAGCCCTGAACTCATTGATGTGCTTCTTATAGGACTGGTCCCAGGAGAGACCGCCGACGTAGTAATCCCATGCTGCCCGTGAGCTGTGGACAGCAATCATGCCTGGATCGAAGGCCGCGCCTGACTCCGTGTAGACGTCGTTGCACCCCAAGCCGAACTCAATGGAGTGCTGCTCGTTGTAGGGGATGGTCCCACTGGGAGGCGGTGTGGGTGTAGGCGTCGGTGGAACAGGCGCATTGCCTATCACGTTCCGAGGCGCCACGTAGACGTAGATCTGGCCGGTGATGTTCTCCCCGTCAGGATTGGCGTTCAAACTGGGCGTCCCTGTGCCTGTGCCGGATAGCATGTCCCAGTTCCAGAGCGTGCCTCCGGTCTGCTGCGCCATGCTGTCCTTGGAGATGGGCCGATTCGGGTCCGCTCGTTTCGAGCCGTAGCCGTAACTCTCATGCTCGAAGCCGATCTGGGCGATGAGTCCGAGCGTCCACTGTCGGCCCCGTTCTTCAGCGGCTTCACCCGGAGGCATTGACCAGAGCGGAAAAGCAGCGACGTAGCGATCGCGCGTCTGTAGCACGGCTGTCGGAAGCTTCATGGAGTCTCCTTCGTAGCGTTATCAAGGGCGAATCGTAGCCCTAGTCGCCACTCACAATCGCTTGAATGGCAGTCCATATCAGGATTGCCATCTTACTCACAGTCGCATCCAGGCGTCCGCTTGGCCTCCTTGGTCACGGCGTCATCGAGGGCGAGGGAATAGCCGGCTTGGAAGTTCGCGCGATCTCGGTCGAATCGGTCGTTCTCGGCGTTCAGCGTGGCGATGGTGGCCTCTGCGTAGGAGAGACGGGCCAACGTTTTGACTAGTTCCGCCTTCGGGTCTGTCGCGTGCAATGCCCTGATGCACGCTAGAATCTTGTCAACCCGGTTTGGAATGTCGGCTAACGCGTCGCGGCGGTCCAACACCCTATCGACGGCGCGAAGGTCGCTGGCCTGCTGGCGGATCGTCTCCAGCAATTGGGCGCGGTCCGTGTTGGTCGCTGGTGCGATGTCGCAGGGCGGTCTATCGTGTTTGTCGAAGTCGTTATGCGGATCCATCGCGACCTCCAGAACCGTCTTTGAATGCTTGCCAGAGCGCAATCATGTGGTCCGCGAGTTCTCCGCGCTCGACTGCCGTCCAAGGCGGTTCTATCCACGTCATTCCGTTGTCGGCTAGGATTCCGAACACGTCAACGCGGCCGACGTCGCCTTCACCTATCTTCCACCCGTCGTCCTCCCTGTCGTCTGGCATGAGCGATACAAAGCCACAATGCGCGTAGAACTCTCTCCCAGACGACAGTCGATAGCCGTTCTTGGTGCGTTCCATTTACTACTTCTCCTTGTGTGGAACATGGCCTTGGGTTCCATTCGTCATTTGTGTGGCCCTTTACAGAAACCAGCGCCCATCTCAAAACAGGCGACACACATCACAGCGCCACAGACGCCACACTCTTCCATCGCTGAGCAGTGGCGCTGGCAGTCCGCGCAGATGTCGTCATCATTCGCTTCCCACTCAGGCTCAAAGTCGGGGTCTTCATCCTCGTCGAAGTCACCACGCATCGTTCGACCTCTCTCCTGCCGGATCACGCATGACCTTCCACGCACCGTATGGGCCGCGATAAAACAACCCGTCCGGTGATTTCCAGACTGTTGAACCTTTCGACTCATTGCCGGTGCGGATGTTCCAAGGGAGCCAGCCAGCCGCGCGAAGCTGGCGTTCCCAACACTCAACATCCTGATAGCCGCACACATCCTTCATGGCTATCTTGGAGTGGAGCAGGCCACTTCGATCTGATGCCGCAGATTTCCCGCGTCATGCTCTGATGTGGTGTCGTTCCATTCAATGTGTTTAAGAAACGCATTCACGTCTTCCAGTGCAGCCTCCAGCACCTCACTTCGCTGCTCAGCCTGTAGGGCTCGCCGTTTCAGCAGTTCTATTGTTCCTTCTGCTGTGCCCAGTTGGCCTTGCAGTGCCTCGCACCGTGCGGTGAGGGTATTTCTCTCTACGGCTAATTCCGCCATTTGCTCAGCCCAATGCTTTGCGGCAGTTTGGGCAATAGCGAGGTCAGCACGGAGGGCGGTTTGAATGATGGTGGCCTGCGCCAGCGCATCTAAATATCTGCGAATGGTGTCTGCCTGCGCCTCGCACTGTGCGGTGAGGTCATCAATGATGTCGTCAGCGTTGTCCTTCATGGCTTCAACCCGATCGTTTTCAGGGCATCGTCAGGACTGCGCCAGATCGGCCACAGTCTGCCAGCGCCGGAATCCTGCTGCGCCGCGGTCAGCTTCCCCTTCCCCGTCTTGACCTCTGCGCCCCACATTTGACCCCTGAAGCACACGAACAAGTCCGGGGCGCCTTTACCTGAGATTTGGAACACCGTGGCTCCTACGGCCTCCAGCGCCTTCCTGATGGCCGTTTCGGAGGTGTCCCGGCGTCGCACTTGGCCGACTCGCCTCACTTGGTGCGCTCCCGAATGAGGGCGTCGAGTTTCCGCGCCCACCGCTCGATCTGTTCCGCAGCGGCCTGTGCGTTCGCGTTGTCAGCTACGTAGGTCGCCACCTTCACGCCGCAGACATGGAGATCGGCGGCGTGTAAGAACATCTCGGACACGATGGGAATGAGCCGCGAAACAAATGCGTGCCGCTCCGCTTCCATCGCGGTCTGTCGGCTTCGGGCTTCCTGCATGGTTGGTAGGCTCATGCCGCCTCCTGCGTCTGTCTACGACGACGAACCGGGGCTTCCCCACTCACATGCGCCAGCCTGAGACGCGCCGTGCGCGCCTGCTGGTAGTCTCGCGCATCTGAGAGGCAGTCCTCGCACAGCACTGAGGCGGGTTCTCGAAGCTCACTGCAATGCCGGCAGATGCCGTTGTCGTAGCGGCCCTGGTTCCGTGCGGTGTGATACGCCCGATGGGCTGTTCGGCAGACTACACACCGGCATTTGTTGACGTAGCCGCTGATACCGTGGGTCCAACTCATCAGACTTCCTCGCTCTCGAGTGCCTCACATCGTGCGATAGACGCTTCCATTTCCTGCTTCACCATCTCAAACGCGCGAATAGAGTCAGCCGTGTGTCGCGTGACGAGTTTCGCTTTCGGCATCGGCTTAACGAGCGGAGTCGTCACGCCAAGCACACCGGCCATTACTCGCAACCGCGCCAGCATCTCCACGGCCTGCGCGGCCGTCAATGGCAGGTCGGGCACCCATTTGTCTTGCGGCACATCGACCACGGACTGATAGGGTTGCTTACCATCTTTCATCCGAGTTCCGCACACCAACGAGATCGCCTTGTCAATGAGTGCCACCTTGACCGGAATCTTGTGCGCCAAGCAGAACCGCTTCGTTTCGTCAGAAATATCGGCTATCTGGGCAACTGGATTACAGGCGAGCACATCTGAGACGATCTTGACGTAAACGCCTACCGGTTCCTCTTGCGCCTGTTCCAGGTGGAGACCGTTATGGCAGGTGAAGCACAAGACCTCGATGTCTTCGTCTCGCTCATTACCGAGGCGCTCATAGCTCTTGTGATGGACGTTCGGGTCTCGCTTTGAGCCGCACTTGTGGCAGCGATAGTTTGCGCGTTTCAGTGCGGCGTTTCGCACCATTAGCCAGTGCGATGAGTTTAGATAAGCACGGTAGTGGGACGGCGCGTCTGCGCGACGGGCACTACTCTCTCGATCTACATCAATGGGCGCCATAAGAAAGACCTACCGAATGACTGTGAATCTAGAAGACGGTTCCTGATCTGGCTCCTGTTCCTGTTCCTGTTCCTGATTTGGCAAAGGAAACGCCGTCGAGTATCCCAAGAGTTCAGTGAAGGCTTGCCGAAAGGGTTCCCCTAACCCTTTCACATACCCTTTCAGGAACCCTATCGCCTCTGTCTTCAATGGACACGCTGGTATTTCGTCCAGAGCGTGGCGCCAGCCACGGATCACATTGGGGTTTTCAGGGGCGTTATACCGGACAGCTTTCGGCAACCAAACGACGCGAGCCTTCCAGTCAGCCTTCGCCATTTGGAGACGTTCTATCTCACGCCATGCGTTTCGGAAGCCACGAAGAGGCCAATTCAGCGCCTCCGAGAGGTGTGCTTCGCCCGCCTGAAAGAGACCAGGAACCGATGTCGTATGAGGGCCAGTGATGAGGTAGATCCAGAGCGTCTGCGCGTTCGGCTGGGGCTTCGACAGTTGCAGAAACTTGTCGTCGCCATACATGCGGCACAATACCTTGCGGTATCGGCGCTTATCAGAAGCCGCCATCAGAGGCGACCTGTAGGGTGGTGGTATACTGCGGAACGGCGACTAGCTGTCATGCGACTTAGCCTCGCTTGATGGTATGGAATGGACGGCTTGGTGTATCTAGCACTGAGCCGTCCCGCCGACTTTAGCACAATCCCGCCTTCACCAGTACCGCGTGGATGTTGGCGTGGCAGATGGCACACACCAGAACGGCCGTCTTCGGGTTGTATTTGTCCTCTGGGGCCACGTTCCGGCCTCTGAGGTGATGCACATGCCCACGCACCGTGGAATCGACTGATCGGGCCACTTTGCGCCCACAGAGACGGCACTGGGACTTATCGCGCTTCCAGACGGCAGACCGGAAGCTGGCTGCGTTGCGCTCGCGTTCGTACTTGTAGGCGATGCGATCGAGCACGCGAGGCTTCGGCTTCGGCACAGGCACGCCATATCCGATCGCCATCAGCGCAGCCCCGCCTTCGCCATGCGCTTCTCGACGCATTCGCAGGCGCACTCCTCTTCCCCGTGGATGTTGCGAGCGGTGTAGGTGACCACACCGACACCGTGGCATTCCGGGCAGGAGGGTCTAGCGCGCTTCGCCAGCTCCAGGCGGATCCAGTTCGGCATCTGCGCCATCTCAGTCGCCCTCCAACTCGCCAACGACGTGCGCTGGCTGTTCGTAGGCTTTCGCCAGCGCACGGAGCAGGATGGCTGGGCCGTGATCCGTAAAGCACTGCTGCGGGAATCCTGCATCAGGCGATCCCCATCCGTCGAGGATCAGCGTGCGGAGATGCGTCAACATGCCAGCAAACTGCACTTCTGGCTTCTGATGCCTGTTTAGGTGCTCGATCTGCGTGCGGAAGACGGCCACCAGCGTGGCGAAGTCTCCCGCGTACTGGGCGTCATCCTGCTGCTCGCGCACGGACGCCGGAACTGGATCAGCCGACGCATCGGCGCTGTCGTTCGTGAAGTTTCGCCACACCATCACAGCACCTCAGAACGGGATGTCGTCTTCCTCGACCATCTTCTGGACTGGCTTCGGCGCCGCTTTCACCTTCGGCTTCCGCACACGGATACCGCCAATGACCTTGCCCTGGAACGAGACGCTCGGATCGGTGTAGAGCACGATCGGCTGCTCGCACCAATCGTCCGTGTCATCGCTCCCGAAGATCGTCTGGCACAACTGGATGTTGGTGCTGTTAAGGACGAGCGGCTTATCAGTCTCTCGGAAGTTCATGCACCACTTCTCGACTGGTTCCGCGCCTTCCTTGGCGATGTTCTTCTGGATGACAGCCTCGACGGTGTAGAGCACGCCTGCACCGACATCTTCTTTTCTGAGGAACTTGCTTTCGAGCATGTCGTGGATCTTGGGCATTTATCTCTCCTGCGAATCGAGCCGTTCACCCCACGGTGTGCTCGGTGTAATACGGGCAATCACTTTGGATTCCTGCGCCAGTTCCAGTGCCGCTCTGTCGACGTAGGCGATGCGAGCCTGGTAGGCCAGCGCGTGCCAGTCGAGGGCGATACGACCGGATGCAGCCACATCGCGCAGGTACAGCGCCTGTGCGCGCCGGCAGGCTGCTGCGGTCTGAGCCAGTGCGCTCATGCCACCCTCCCGACGCGATGAAATAGCCACCACCGCTCCGAGCGTGGCTTTCTGTTGTCCTTGTGCGACGGTCAGCGCAGCTAGCCGATCCAGCGTGCGGCGCTGCGACCGCTTCCTGGCTGACTCGCGCGCGATGGCGAAGCCCAACTCACAGATCACCAGGAATGCCGCTGTAACCAGCAGCGCCAGGGCGAGAGGATGCGTGCCGAGATACTGCAGCGATGCGGCAATGAACACGGGAAGCGAGAACTCAGGCTGTGTTATGGTGTGAAACGGCATCGACGTTTCTCCTTTTACTGGGTCTGTCGGTGTCTGCGACTCACGCTCTGACCAGCGTGGGGCGTTTGTCGTTCTGTGGGAGCGGTTGGCCCCCAGAGTCACCCACTACGAATGAAACCGCACCGCCAGACGGAATTGCCTGAAGGCGCATCCAACCGCTCCCCACAGAGGTGCTAAGGCGTAGGAGTCGTCGGCGCGTTCGCCGCGACGGCGTCAGCCAGCGCCTTCGAGTCGGTGTCCAGCGAGAGACGCCAGAACCGCGTCCCGCTCACCCCGATCGTCAGTGCGTCCAGCGCGGCTGGGTCATCCTTCAGATCGCGGATCTGCTGGGCCAGACCTTCAATCAGCGTCACAGCGGACTGAATGATTCCCTTGGTCTCCGTGACTTCGGCAGTGATCTTGTCGAGGGCTGCGCTCATGGCGTCTCCTTGCGTGAGTAGTTGCTCGAGCGCCTGATTCACGCGATCAGTCGACTCGTTGTGAACGAAGAGATGCACGTCGATCCGGAGAGTCAAACGCGGTCCTCCTTATCAGCCGCCCGTGTCACGTCCGCGAGAGCCCTCCCGCGCTCTTCCCAACTCGCCAGCAACGCCGCGTTGAGGCGTTCCAGTTCCTCGATGCGCGCCTGGTAGGCTTCGATTAACTGCACCAGCACGTCGCGATTGGCGTCGTAGGAGGACGTGAGGCGCACAGGACTACTCCTCTGCCAGCCGGATCCAGTCCGAGCCGAGCCCGAACACCACAAGGAAGACGAACATGCCGACAAACAGAGACGCCACTGCCGCAAGGACACTCATGCGATCCTCCTGTTATCGATGACGCGCGCTGGGAACAGAGACGGGCAGGCTTGGACAGTGGTAGAGTTGTGGCGTGTGCAGCGGCAGATGAGAGTCTGAATCTGAATCAGTTTCTTAGCAGAATATACATTATCGGACCTTCTGGTAAAACCGAAAGGTTTCGATGACGAAGGTTCAGCGTCTGCCCTAAACACGACCGCTTTAAGACTCATCACGCCACACCCGCCAGGACTTCAATGGGCACGCCGGTCAGCTTGATCACCTTCCGGAGAATCGCTGGTCGAGGATGGCTCAGACCGTTCTCGTACCTGCCATACACGACCTGAGAGACGCCGATCAAGGCGGCGGCCTGCTGCTGACTGAAGCCGTGCGCTAGCCGCCAGTCCTTCAACGTCCGAAACCTTTTCCCTTTCAACACAAGCGAAGGTTATGCGTGTTCCGGACTCACTGTCAACAATAAAATGCATCACCGCGAAACGGGCAGCGCGCATATAAGGTCACTCATTATACCGACCAGCTTAGACCGTTCAATCTATGCAACCTCAGGTATCAACACGCCTGCACTGATCTATTCTGAAACGAGGTCGGACAGGCCGCACCACACCGAGGCGGATTGGCTGTGGCGTCCCGCCGGCCTGCCCGACCTCTCTTCAGTTCCGAGACGCGCGCCTCACACTGCTTGCGTCCTGCTCGAGTTGGTGCTGAAACAATTGCATGGGATCCGCACCCATCACCTTCGCCAGCCGTAGCGCTGCGCCGAACGGGATCCGATTCAGACCCCGCACCCACTGACAGACCGTCTTCGGTGTGATCCAGGCCTCTTGTGACCACTGCTCCGATGTCCACTCACAGAACGTCAGGGCCATCGGGATACGCAGGCGAGGCGATGTGATGTCGAGGATGCGCGCGAGGTCTCGCTGACGGCAGGGATTCAATTTCGGCGTAAGTTCGTCGACGTGGACGCCGGGACCGTTCATCGCTAGGCCGGATCAATGCGGAACGCTTTGAGCATGAGACGATCGTCTCTGGAGGGATTCCATCCATCCACGACCGGAGGCGTCTGACTCACCCAGACTGTTTCAACGCCACACGTCGGACAGTGGAGCGGCGCATCACCAATACAGGTATAGCGATCGCCACAACTGACGCAGATGAGGACTACGGGCGCCATCCGCGATACTTCCCTGGCAGCGCGGCCCAGATGCGAGAGCAGACCGCACAGAGCCAACCCGCGTTGATGCGCTCAATCATCCGCGTCTCGCCACAGAATGGACAGAGGCGCCCCGCCGTGATCTCGTAGTCCGTGGCGTTAGAGATGCGATCGTGGTCACTCATCGAGGCACTTGCATGATGCGATGGAAGGCACGATCCGCTGATTCTTCAAGCCTCACCACGCGATATTTGATAGAGAACCACGCCCCAGCGATGCCCCAGATTACGCCCAGCAGGATGGTGACGCCGATGACGTAGGTAAGCGCCTTCTGGTTCATGGCAGTCCTACTTATCGAATCGGCGCCCGTATTCGTTCCCGTAACGCGTCTGGAGCAGCGCCA
>Ga0247681_1000031_pt1 | contig 23532 bp, 32 predicted proteins | sample CNK22_metaG_FD_182798 | JGI IMG/M metagenome (GOLD analysis project Ga0247681, IMG submission 182798) | Soil microbial communities from Purdue University Martell Research Forest, Indiana, United States - CNK22 | ecosystem: Environmental > Terrestrial > Soil > Temperate forest > Bulk soil... | reverse complement strand
TTGGCACGCGAAGGCATATTCGCCGATTTCATGTTCCAGCTTGTCGACTTCGGATGCCGGATAGCGCGCCGGCCAGAGTAATTCCCCGTCTTCCTTGCGCGGATCTTCCCAGAAGATCGCTTCTTCCGGAATCGCCGCTATTTCATCGTCGATAAACGTCTTTATGCTTCCATTATCCCAAGCATTCACATGCTTTACCGGGATGTAGGTTATTGGCACGCAAAAATGGACGTAACTACCGGTCAAACCTAGTTTTCGAAGCTGTTCTTCCTTGAAAAGAATGTCCCCGGCGACGTCAGCCTCGTGCACACGCTGCATGACGACGCCGAGCACGCCAGTCTTGCGATCGTTGAGGCGCGAGGGGATCGTTTCGTTCCACCACCGCACCACGCCGCCGCGTACTTCCTCCGATTCAGCTTCTTTCACGAGATGCGGGTCATCCGCAAAGACACACATTGCGCCCCAGCCGGTTGCACGGGCGTCGACTGACGACGCCATGCGGTACCCGCCCTTGTCATTCTCAAAATGTCCCTTGGTGTTGCGATCGGAGACGAGTTTGAAGCGTCTTCCCCAGTGTTTTTGATACCAGCGTGACTCGACAAGCCTCCGGCACTTCAAGGAATGCTCCAAAGCGAGCGCTTCGGCATAGGACGCGTAGAAAAACGACACCTGCGGGCCGCTCTGGGGGCCTTTTGTGCGTTGCGCCCATACCCAGGCAGGGTAGCAAATAGAAATAATGTTAGATTTCGCCGTTCGCGGCGGGACATTGATCAAAAAACGTTTGATGGTCCCGCGAGCGACCTGCTCCATATGCCGACAGAGGTCGCGCAGGTGCCAGTTATCCTGAAAAGGCGCCGGGTCGAAGTGCTCCCAGGCCGCTTTTACGAACTCATGAAACGAGTTTTCGTACTTCTCGGCGTTCTTAAGGGTCTGACACGCCTGAAGTGCTTCCGCGAACCGAATGAGAAGACGTCTTTTTTCTGCTTCCGACTTCATTCCAACAATTCCTGTTGACTTACCCATAGCATGCGACGTACAAAGCCCAAAATGTACCAAAATGTGGAGCCCAGAGCTTGGCTACGATCCACTGGCACCTGCAGATCACGTGTGAATCTTCCGTGAAATCGCAATTTTTGAAATTATGCCACGAAGAACGCCGGTCAGCGGCCAACCTGGTACGTATTCTGATCGAACGCGAGATCGAGGACCGTAAAAATGACCCGAGATGAACTTGTAGAGCTGCGACAAAAACTCCTCTTGGGATTCCCGCCCTACGAGACTGGGGCAATGGGAGAGTTGATGCGAAAATCCGGGATCGCGGGGCTGCATGAACGCCGCCGGTTGGGAACTTATGACACCAATGCAAGCGGGATCCTGCTTGCGCTGGAAACGATCCTGACGCTGTGCGATCACGCGCTCGACAACATGCCGCGAGGGAAGGACGAATGACGCCAACGATATCAACCCCGCGGATGATCGTGAAGCCGTTGGTAAATGCTACGCCACGGCAGGTGCGTTGGTTGAACACATCGGAGATCGTAAAACATTCGGAACAGCGGCATGTGAAGCATACAATGGAAACCCAGATGTCGTACGTCACCACATTCGAAGGGCATCTATGGGGGATCCGCGACATCGATAAAGATGTTCACATCGGCAACGTTTCGGCCGCCATAGACAAGAACAACAACGTCGCGGACGTCGGCATCCTGATCGGTGAGTGCGATTACTGGGGCAAAGGATACGGACAAGAAGCCTGGATCGCCGTCTGCAGCTGGCTTCTCGACAGGGAAGGTGGCCGGTTGCGCAAGATCGAGGCGGGCTGCATGGCGAACAACGTGGCGATGCTTAGGATTCTCGCTGCTTCGGGGTTCACCTATGAAGGCGAACGGCTCAATCACTTCCTGTTTGGTGGGCAGCCGGTAGGGATGAAATTGTTCGGGAGGTTCCGTTGAAACTTATACCGGTGAAGGAATTCCCATGGGCCGCGCAGGTTCTTTACGACTTGCTGAAAGTTCGCGCCCCGGAGGAAAACATCTCGCACCGGGTAATGCCGAGTTACGAGGAACACATTAATTTCTTCGAGTCCAATCCGTACGACGCTTGGTATCTGATCGAGAAGGATCCAGCTGAATACTTGGGAGCGATATACATCAAGAACGGCGAGATCGGGGTACACTTGTTTCCGCAACATCGCTCGACAGGATATGAGTATGCGGCAATCGCGCTGTTGATGTCGATACATCCGCTGGAACGATATCACATTAACATCGGCGCAAATAACGATGTGTTAAAAGATATAGCAAAGTGTCTCGGCGGAAGAATGATCCAGGTAACATACGAGATCAAAAATGAACGTGCTTGAACGCGCCATCAAGAACTTCTGGGACAAGCAGGCTCAGGAAAATGGCCCCGGGCAGAAAGCGACCAATGAGGATACTTGGTATCGCTCGCTTGAGATTCGAGAGATTATCAAGGAACTTCGCAAAGAAAGACGATACTTTCTCGACGTGTTGGATGTCGGTTGCGGCAACGGGTTTTCAACCAACGAATTCGCAACCGCTTTTCCACTAGTGCACTTCGATGGTGTGGATTTTTCCGAAGAAATGATCAAGCAGGCCCGGCAACGAACAGCGTTTAACACACAATATTACACCGCTGATGTCACCGACATGCGCGGTTTTTCACTGCGTCAGTATCCATCCCAATACGACATTATAATTTCGGAACGATGTCTGATCAATCTGGTGGGAGATGGGAAGCAGGAACAAGCGGTACTCCAGTTGAAAAGCCTTGTAACTTCAAATGGGCGAATAATCATCGTCGAGAATACGCTGGATGGACTTATCCGCTTGAACAAGATACGCGCCAAGCTGGGGTTGCCGTGGATCCGAACGCGCTGGCATAACAGATATCTGGATCACAGCACGTTCCTGCCCTTCCTGAAAGAACACTTCAACAATGTCGAATGCCGCAATATCGGGACGCCGTACTATCTTCTCTCTCGCGTGATCTATGCAAAGTATGCCGCCATGCGCGGGATCGAGCCGAACTATAATAATTGGATGAACCGATTTGCGTGCAAGCTTCCATCCATATCGGGATGGTGGGCAAGTCCTAATATGATGTACGTTTGTTCAGGGAAAAAGTCATGAAGCAATCGGATGTGTTCGCAAGCGGAGAGGGCGATGCTTGGTATGCTCGCAACGAAGCAGCATTGGCGCTATCAAAAAAGATCGACCGTATAGCTGACGATCCAGTCTTAGCAATGATCGAAAAGCATGTTGGCAATCCTGAATTCATATACGAAGTAGGATGCGCCGACGGCTGGAGATTAAGCGATGCGTGGGCGCGTTTCAATTGCAAGATCGGAGGTGTTGACCCATCTCGCACAGCAATCAATGAAGCGGCTAAAACTCTTGAAAACGTCTATTGCGGCAATGCGTGCAGGCTGCGGGGGGCAGAAGGATGCGACGTCCTGATATATGGGTTCTGCTTGTACTTGTGCGACCCGGAAGACTATTTCGAGATCGCGTTCGAAGGAAATAGGGTCCTGAAGGATGGAGGATATCTGATCATCCATGATTTTATATCGGGGTACAAAAAGCCATTCCGAATTCCATACAAACACAAAGAAGGAATTTTTTCCCATCACGTCGAATTTGAAAATTTGTGGACGGGGCATCCTTGGTATCAGGTTTTGGATATATTGCATCGAGAAAGTGAAGCGTTCACGATTTTGAAGAAAGATAGCAAGGGAGCGTGGAAATGAATTTTTGTAAGGATTGTAAATGGAGCCTTGAATCTGAAAATTGGTGGGTCTGTGCCAAACCCAGAATAAATATAGTTTCCGGAGATACTTATGCGACAAACCAACCATGCTCTTGGGCGAGACAGAACAACCTTTTGTGCGGAGAAGAAGGCCGCTGGTTTGAACCAAAGGAAACCCAATGAAAATCGCTGTTCTAGGATTAGGTTCGATCGGTTTACGGCATGCGAAGAATTTAAGAAAGCTGGGCGCGGATGTGATTGGATATGATACTGACGAAACGAAACAGCGGGAATTTCAGGGGAAAGTGGTTTCCCGGAACTTCGCGCTGGAACAATGTGAAGCTGTTTTGTCGGCAACTCCGACGCAACAGCATTGGAATGATTTACGAAGCGCTTCCATCCATGGCAAAAACATTTTTGTAGAAAAACCAATTGCGCACACGATAAATACGCCGTTCATGTCAAGTCAAGTTTACGTCGGATATATGCTCCGCTTCCATCCCTGCGTCCGCTTCGCCGCCGACAAGATCGCATCGGGGCAGATCGGGAAGCCATTGTGGGCCACGTTCATCGTGTCCCAGCTCAATACGAAATATACCGACAGCGTGGTGCTGAACTGGTCGCACGAGATCGATCTGGCTTTGCACCTGTTCGGGCCGGCGCGAGTGCTGTGCGCTTCGGTGAAAACCGAAGAGGAAGTGGCCGTAATCGCGGACTTCGTCCTGGAACACATCACTGGCGTGCGTTCCACAATCCACATGGATTACGTGACGAAGCAGGAGATCAGGGAATTCTGGATTGCGGGGACGGAAAGAAATGTGGGGGCCGATCTTGTCGGCCGGTCAACAGTGTGGGGGCGAAGCTATGAGGTCCACAGCGGAAGTTGGGATGGAGATTATTTCAATGAGATGGCGGCCTGGATGAAAGTTCTGGAAGGGAAGGAAGAAGTAAATTTTTTGGCGACGGGGCAGGATGGGATCGATGTTGTCAGGATTTGCGAGCAAGTGAAGGAGAGGGCATCCAGATGAAAGCCATACCAACGCAATACCGCGGGTTGCAAATGCGTTCGCGGCTAGAAGCTAAATGGGCATGTTACTTTGATTTAAGAGGTGATTGTACTTGGCAATATGAACCAATCGACTTAGCCGGATGGATTCCTGATTTTTCACTCGTTATGCCTCATAAGGCACTGCGCAAACCTTTTCTTGCGGAAGTAAAACCTGTTTTTGACTATAAGGATTTCAAAAACAGTGAAGATGGTAGGAAAGTTATTAAAGCAATCGCATGTCTAGGTTCGGATGAATTCGCCAAAAGATTCTCAGCTTTTCTCCTGCTGGGTGTTTCGCCGCAGCACGTATGGTTTTGGCCGCATAAATCGGGCGACTTTTTCCATATACCACAAACTATAAAAAACGTGAATGAACTTTGGGCTGCCGCTTGCAATTCGGCACAATGGAAAGCGCCAATATGAAAACAGTCGCAATCATCCAGGCACGCATGGGATCGACCAGGCTTCCCGGCAAGGTGCTGATGCCGCTCGGCGATACACAAGTCCTGAACTGGGTTGTTGCCGCCTGCTGGGAGGCCCCCGGTATTGATGAAGTATGGATCGCAACATCGACATTGGAAGCCGACAACGCAATCGCTGACTGGTGCGATAAATCCGGAACCTACCTGCCGTGTTTCCGCGGTTCGGAAACCGACGTGCTTTCCCGCTTCCACGAATGCGCCCTGGAAGCAGAAGCCGATATCATCCTGCGCCTGACCGGAGATTGCCCATTCCTGGATTCGCGCGTGATCTCGGAAGTCGTGGAGCTTCGCAAAAGAACGGGAGCCGCATACGCCTCGAACGTCGATCCCCGCACTTTTCCAGACGGGCTGGATGTGGAATGCTTCACGCGTGAAGCCCTGAAAGCCGCGTACTCGGAAGCAACCGATCCTATCGACCGCGATACCGTCACCTATTGGATCCGACGGAACCGGTCCCGCTTTCCGGCCGTGAACCTGACGTGCCCCATTCCTGGAATGGCGGGAGAGAGGTGGGTCCTGGATACCGAGAAGGATTACCAATTCTGCCAGAAGCTCGCCATGAACCACAAGCCATTTGGCATGATGGCAATCCTGAAAATCCTGGACGAGCATCCGGAATACCGACAGATCAACAACCCAGCCGGCACAAACCCCGGAATGAACGAAAGGTTCTATGATGCGCTGGTTCAGGAGAAAATCACCCCTCGATCCTATCACCGCTCCCAGCAGCTCCTCGAACGCGCCGAGACCATCATCCCGCTCGGAGCGCAAACCTTCTCCAAGTCAAAGCTCCAGTTCCCCCAACCCGCAGCATCCTTTCTCAGCCACGGAGACGGATGCTATGTCTGGGACTGCGACGGCAACGAATACGTGGATTGCATGTCCGCACTGTTACCAGTTGTCCTTGGTTATCGTGATCCCGATGTCGACGGAGCAATCCGAAGACAGCTCGATGCCGGAATCTCCTTCTCCCTCGCGACCGAAATCGAGTATGAACTAGCGTCTAAGCTGGTGGAACTGATCCCTTGCGCCGAGATGGTGCGGTTCGGCAAGACAGGTACGGATGCAACGACGGCCGCGGTGCGCTTGGCGAGAGCTTATACCCGCAGGGGGCGCGTCTTAATATGTGACGGCTACCATGGATGGGCAGACTGGTCGGTAGCGCAGAATGTTGGCGTCCCTCCGCTTGTGCAGAGTTATACCAATAGATGCAAATTCGGAAGCTTCGACGACCTGCACGAAAAAATAGAAAGCACGGATTATGATCCCTACGCAGCAATCGTCGTCGAACCGGAAAGCGACCCAGATTATCTAATAGAACTTCGCGCCATCTGCAGCTTGCATGGAATCGTGCTCATATTCGATGAGGTAATCACCGGTTTCCGGCTGGGAATGGGCGGGGCACAGCAGGTGTGGGGAGTGACGCCCGATCTCGCCTGCTTCGGCAAGAGCATGGCCAACGGCATGCCAATATCCGCAATCGTCGGCCGGCGTGATATCATGTCGAAAATGGTGCCACCGGATAACATCTTCTATTCCGGGACCTTCTTCGGAGAAACGCTGTCGATCGCCGCCGCCCTTGCGACGATCCGTAAAATGGAACGGGAGAACGTGATCGCCAGGTTGGCCGCTACCGGGCTGCAACTTGCCATGGGCATCAACCGATTGCTTCTCAAGTGGGGGTTGGACGAACACATCTGGATCACCGGGCACTCGGCTTTGAAGCGGATCGGGTTCAAAGATGAGAAAGTAGCAGCCTTGTTCCGAAAGGAAATGATGGCATCGGGAACGCTGATAATCGCCAGCAACAATGTGATGCACACGCATGATCCCAAGGCGCTGAAACGTATTCTGAAGTCGTACGACTGGGCTTTTGAGAGGATAAAGGAAGCGCTTGAGAAGGGGGAAGTGAAAGTCGGAGAGATCAGTGGAGGAGTGAGATAAAGAATGATCTTTTGTCCTGTACTTATCACGGGAGGGACGGGGGCGTTCGGGCAAGCATTCGCAACGCGGATGTTGTCCTGGGGCGGGAAGACCGTGTTCGGCAAGATAGCCATCCTGTCCCGCAACGAGTACCGCCAGTTCGTCATGTCCCAGGATTTGAAAAAGCTGGATCCGAACGCCCGACTTCGCTTCTTCATTGGGGGCGTGCGGGAGAGAGATCGCCTCGTGCGCGCGATGGAGGGAATGAAAGTCGTGATCCACGCCGCGGCACTCAAGAGAATTGAAGTCGGGTTCTACAATCCGATCGAGATGGTCAAGACCAATGTGCTAGGAACCATGAACGTGATTGATGCCGCCATTGATGCGGGGGTCGAGAAGGTGGCGTTCCTGTCGAGCGACAAGGCATACCAGCCGATCAGCCCGTATGGACACAGCAAGGCTTTGGCGGAAGCGCTGGTGCTGGCATCGAACAATACCGCAGGGGGGAAGACAAAGTTCTCGGTCACGCGCTATGGAAACGTGTGGCGGAGCACGGGGTCGGTGGTCCCGGTGTGGGAAAGCATGATCGCTGATGGAGCGAAGAAGGTCCCAGTGACGGACCCCGATTGCACGCGCTTCTTCATGCGTATGGATGAAGCCGTGGACCTGGTGTTGAAGGCGATCAAGGAAATGCCGAATGCGCCGCTGATTCCTGAATTGCCAGCATACAGGTTGGGCGATCTGGCAGAAGCGATGGGGGTCGATATGGAAGTGAACGGGCTCCCGGCGTGGGAAAAGAAGCACGAGAGCATGGGAGACGGCAACAGCAGTGATCTGGCGCGGCGGATGAGTGTCGATGAACTGAGAGAGGCTTTGCGTGAAAATTGAAAAATACAATTCTTTAGGTGGATGTGGGCTGATACCTGGGCTGCATGCTTTTGGGGCTAAGTTGGATTATGGCAAGATAGATTCTTCCGGATTCCTGGGAGGAGTGCTGCGGGGAGGCCCGCATGTTTGTGAATTAGAAGAAGAATGGTGCTGGAAGTTCGGTTCCAAGCACGCCATCGCCTGCAACTCCGCAACGAGTGGGTTGATGGCCGCGGTCGAAGCCGCGCGAATCAAGCAGGGGATGGACAGGATGCTGGTGTCCGTGCCGGCGTTCACCATGAGCGCCACAGCAGCGGCGCCGAGTGTGTTAGGACACGCCATATATTTCGAAGACTGCGAGGACGAGACCTTCTGCGTCGCCGAGCACAGCCGGAATGCGGATGTCTTAATCATAACCAACCTGTTCGGATGCCCGGCGCCTTTGCACGAGTTCAGAGAACTAGCCGATTTAAACGGACAGATCATGATCGAGGATAACGCGCAAGCCATCCTTGCGAAGGAAAATGGGAAGTACGCCGGCACGATCGGACACATCGGCGTGTTCAGTCTCAATGTGCACAAGCATATACAGGCGGGGGAAGGAGGCGTGTGCGTGACCGACGATGATGACCTGGCGCTCTACATGCGCATGTTCATCAACCACGCCGAGATGTTCGAGAACAGCGCCATGATCGGCTTGAACCTGCGGATGACGGAGATCACGGCGTTCGTCGCTCTGCAGCAGTTGGGGAGAGTAGATGAGCTGGTCAGGGGCAGGCAGGAAAAAGCCGTGCTGCTGCTGGAAGCGATCGGCGAGGTTCCTGGGGTCAGGATGCCGGTGCAACGAGAAAACTGCGATCACGCGTGCTACGCCATTCCGTTCCTGGTCGGGCGAGGACGTGACAAGTTCGTGCAGGCGATGATTGCGGAAGGGATCCCTCTGGGCAAAGGCTATGTCAATCCGTTGAACCGTATGCCAGCGTTTACAAAGTGGGCATGCGAGTGCCCGGTAGCGGAGGATTTGCACGATCGCCGGCTGTTCTATTGGGAAAACTGTGCGTGGGATCCGACGGTAGAACAGATCAAGGAAATCGGCGAGACGTTTCGCAAGGTAGCAAGGGAGGTTCTGACATGAACATAGAGGATAAGCTTATTTATAGCGCCGCGCGGATAGCTGAGGATCTGTTGGATGAATACGGAGATTCCAAGTTGGCACTGACGGCTTCGATTGCAGTGCTGGCCATGATCGGAAGAAAAGTATATCCGAATAAAAAGCATTATAAAGCTTTTGTCAGTACGGTAATAACGTCTCTTATGACGGCTCCGAAAGGTTCTCCGCTATGATCATCAATGGACGCGAGATTGGAGCGGGGAAGCCTCCGTACATAATTGCAGAGATAAGCTGCAATCATGGAGGCTATCTGGACCGCGCCCTGCAGTTGATCTGGTGGGCCAAATATGCCGGCGCTGATATCGTGAAGTTCCAGTGTTACGAGCCGCAGGCAATGACGATCGATTGCGATCGGGACGATTTCATCATGAAGGAAGGCCCGTGGCAGGGGGCAAAGCTGTGGGATCTGTACCGGGAAGCGAGCACGCCATACGCGTGGTTCCCGAAGATCGCTGCGAAAGCGAAAGAGTTGAAGATGCCGTGGTTCGCTTCCGTGTTCGACAAAAGAGGCGTGGATGTGCTGGAAGCGTGCGGGGTGCCGGCGTTCAAGATCGCTTCGTTCGAGATCACGGATATACCCTTGATAAAGTATGCGGCGAGCAAGGGAAAGCCGATGATTCTATCGACGGGGATGGCGAGCTATGATGAAATAATAGAAGCGAAAGCATGCGTGCCGCCAGCACAGCGCGCCGTCCTGCAGTGTGTGTCAGCATATCCAGCAAGGATCGAAGATTACGATCTGTCCTATTACAGCTCTGTCCTGCACGGCATAAGTGATCACACACTCGGACATGATCTTGCGGTAGCGGCAACAGCGAGGGGTGCCAGGATCATTGAGAAGCATCTGTGCCTGGCGCGAGAGCTGGGCGGTCCGGACGCGGGGTTCAGCACGGAGCCGCACGAGTTCAAGAAGATGGTGCAGGCGGTGCGCGCGACGTGGGGGGCGATACAGCCGAAGGAAGCGGGCACGTCAAGCATGGAAGAGACGTCACGACAGGCTCGGCGGTCGCTATATTGTGTTAAGGATATTGGGAAGGGGCAAGTGGTGCACGAGGAGCATGTGAGGAGTGTGCGCCCTGGGTACGGGCTTTCGCCGAAGGAATTCGATAAAGTAGTTGGGAAGAAAGTAGCGCGAGATGTAGGAAGAGGGGAAGCTTTGACGTGGGAGATGTTCGAATGATAACCTGGTGGTTCCCCTCACTGATCACACTGGATGTCGGCGCAGCGTTCGTCTACGCGGTCGAAGCTGACTGGCGTCGCACGATCTATTGGATCGCTGCAGCGGTGCTGACGGCTTGCGTGACATTTTAGAAAAACGGCGAAGTGTTAGTTCGCCGGAGAAGTTTGGGAGGAAACCGCTCGCGAAGGACCCGAGCCGGGGGAATCGGGGGGACTGGAAAACCCAGGTCCGTTCGCGAGCAGCAGGGGGATAATAGGGTAAGCGGAAGTGAAAGTCAATAGGGAGTAAAGTGGCTCACGCCCGGGAACAAACGGCTGCGGTATCTTGCCCGCCTTGGGCGCGACCCGTGAGGGGCGCATTGGAATCGAACCAATCACTCGTTTATCAGCGAAGTAACCGCGTCCTACGCCACGGGCGTGAGTTATGGAGGATATGGATCCTTTTTGAATCCGGGGCAAGTGTTAAGTCCGAGGCGATCCATCAGCATGGCGGGTGATAGCGACGTTCGCCCACATGGCTACCTCCCTGTGCTTGCGCAGCAGGTAAGTTTTGTCCGGTCCGTCGGGGATGTTGGCTAGAAGGATGTCACTATAGGCTTTCGCGGCTTCGCGCACGCGGGCCATTGCAGCGATTTGTTCGTCGGTTGGTTTCAGGTATTCATAGGTGGAGGGGTGCATTTTTTGGGTCCCAGTTATGGGATATTTTGTATCATGGTTGGGAGATAGTGTATAGGGGGATGTTGGGTATGGGACCCGGGGGAAGGAGGTAATAGAATAGGGATCAACCGCCCATTTGGGGCCCCCTTTTGGCGAGGCAAAGCAACATAAGGCTGATGCCGAGGATGAATGCTCAGCGGGGGTCGGGGGTATGCACCGGACCCCTTTTTGGGCAAACTTCCCTAAGGCGCCGGCCGGCTACCTGGCACCCTGCTGCGCTGCTACTGCGCGCCGCGCGCCTGTACCTCTAACCACCCTGCGACAATGGGCCACGCCACGAGCCAATCGCCGAGCTCAATCCCAACGTTTAGACACCACGAGCTGAACGCCAGCGCTGCGACAAGCGGCGCTGCTAGCGCTAGCGATGCCAAAGCCGTTCGCATAAGATCCATTATGGAATATTTTGGGTATTATAGAGCGATATCAATGGGTTAGGACATGCGACGAGTCGCTACTAGATGTAGCGTAGTTCATTCGTCTTCGCCACTAGGTTCGGGCGTCGCCTCGATCGTCACGGGCTCTCCGACCAAACGCGCGAGTGCTATCACAGCTTCGTTACCGAGCTCCTTGCGCGCGGCTTCGAGGATTGCCTTGACGGTGTCGAGCGCCGCGAATTCGCCTGGGGCGCCGCTTTCCTTGCGGTCGACGATCATGCCGAGGAGTCGTGCCTTGCCAATGCTTGCCGACACCGCGGCCGATGGTTGCGCGGTCGCGCGAGCGAGTTGCCTGCCATCTTCTAGTTCGTTCAAGATGGTATCGATTGTGTAGTCATGCCGCGTCATGGTCCGGAGCCGGTGCGCGACGATTGCGTCTTTCACGCTATCGCTCGCTAACAACCTAGACGCAGCATTAGTTGCCGACCCGCCCGCGCCACTCTTCTGCGGCTTTGTACTCGCTGAATATCCTGCTTTGGCATACGCTTGCGTGCCGTTCCCAGTCTTGACGTACTCGCGGACAAACTTCTCTTGCCTTGGGTTCAATCGCTTTGCCATGCCCCCTAAGATATCCCCAACTTTCACAAAAGAAAAGGGCCGCTCGATCGCGGCCCTCTCGACTCCTCAACTCGCCGCAAACGCTACGGGCAATAACACTCGATCTTACCACACGCGCTACAACCGCACGACATGGCCCAAATAGTCGGTGCCTTTTCCCGCAGCCTAAATCGGTACTCACGCTCTGCCCACTCGTTTACAAACTCAATCGCCACGTCATACGCTTCCTGCGTCAGCGAGCCGTTCATAAGCCGCGCGTCGACTCGATCGGTCATGCGTTCAACGCGCCGCTCGATCTGCTCTTCTGTTAGTCCGCCCACAAAGCCGTCCAGATCATCCGCGCAAGCCACAACCAAAACAGCGATATGTTGAGTCTTCATTTCCCTAGTCCCCATGAAAAAATTCGAAGGGCGGAATTGCCCCCGCCCTTCGTTTATTCCCTAAACTTATCCCGTTGTCAACTTCTATTCCGCTGCTTGCTTCACTTCGATCTGCGAAGTGGAAAACCACCATGGCAACGCTTCCTTACCAGCGCCGCGCACAGGCATGAGAACACCGAAGGCGCGTTCATCATTGGCAAACAGAACAACAGCAGGCGAATCCACGTCGCCCAAAACCCGCACTAGCGGTTTTGTTCGCTCGCCCTTTTCCTTCATAAGATCAGCCGCGATATCGCAAAACGTCGAAAGCAAGCGCCCGTCAAAGTGTGCTGGACGCGTTTTATCTGTAAACTCAATCTTCGGAACAACGCGCCGATAATCCGGGAACACGCCATCAACTCTACACTTAGGCGATACCGCGACAACGTCCCCGGGCGTTCCTTCCAAGTCTTCACCATGCACGGCCGCGTTGGCGCCGTCGACAACAAGGATTCGCTTCGAATGCTTAGTTGCCTTGCATTCCTTCAACGCCGCCGGCGACAAGCTGATGATTGCCTTCTCATCTGCAAAGCCGTTTTCATCATAGATGCTGATCAGCCTGTGCCCATCGGTCGCGGTCAACATCACGCCCTTCACGCCATGCGGTTCAACAAACACGCCGCACAAATAGTACCGCGCTTCTTCCTTCGATTGGCACGAGGTAGCAATACGAAACAGTTCGGCGTTACACTTGATCATGGTCCAGTCCCCAAATATCCCTGGGAGCGGAATTGCTCCCAGGACTTGTTTATTCCCTAAATCTTTCACGCCGTCAAGTCTAAAATCTTGCCAGCTTCCCGCTCGATCAGTACCCTATCATCCTGCCACGGCACCGACCTGGCGTATGCCGTTGCGGCCGTTGTCACGTCCCACAGCGTTTCAATGGGCCGCTGTTCTTCCAGCATATGCACCGCTTTGATCGGCTCAACTTTGCTCTTGCCGAAACGATTCGCCAAAAACGTTTCCAGGTCGTTATCAATCTTCGCTTTCTGCGCGCGCTCTATTGCTTCAACGATTGGAGTCGTCGCACTGTTAGCATACGTCAACAGCGCTGGCTGGATCTCTTCAACGAACCTTTCAGGAGCGCCGCTCGTGTGCCGCACTCTGATTTCCTGATAACCTTCCGCGCCCCACACGATTCTATTGCAGCACACGAAATCAAACAGAAACATTCCGATTCCGAACGTGGTCTTTCCTACTTCGGAATTCCACATGAAAAATCCACGCGCCATGCTACCCGTCGAATTGCCGCCCATAAGATTCGACTTGCGCCGATTCGGCACCTCGACTCGGTTCTTCTCGTCGCACAGAAATACAAACATATCGCGATCGCCAGCAAACAAAGTCGTGTTCGCTTTCGTCACATCAACATCCTTGCCGAACTCGCCTGGCACTTTCCATGATCCCGTGCGCCCGTCCCCGAAATGATCGACAAGCGTCGAACAGATATCGCTGTTCCAGATACGCCCATACTTTGGACCAGTCACGGCCTGGCAGGTGCCGACACCGTTCTTGTGCAAGAGCACCCCGATGTCATTCACTTCACGCTTGAACTGCAAGCCATAGTTCAACACATCGGCCGCGAGCGGCGAAGGCAGTTGGCGCAATCCGTTGGCCGCGATGCCAGGCAAGTTAGCAACTTGCGCCAGTTGCCCGAAGGCCCAATGCGTTGGCGCGTAGCGGTTGCCCGTTGGTCCCGTGATCTCAATTCCCCTATTGTCGTCATCCGAAATGATCTGCAACGCCTTCGTAGGAACAACTCGCTCTGCGCTCTGCAAGCGCCGCGTTTCAAAATGCCGCTGCATGTCCCGCAGATCGATAAAACGTTCGTCGGACGGCCGCGTTGCCCACTGATGCGAAGCTTTCATAAGATGTGTCATGTACATATCCTCTTGATATGGTTAAAGCCATCAGAGCGTCTTGCCCTGACGGCTTAATGTTTACTCTCTAAATTTTTATAACGCAACAATTATTTTTCTAATCCCCAAGGTAAAAATACCAATGTCCGTTATCACTCTTGCCCAAACGTCCAGAGCAAGTACCTTTCTCACAAGCTTCTATAAATTCTTCCTCGGTATTGTAGCGCTCCATCTCGCGAATTGCGGCCGCAACGTCCTGACACATTATTCCCTGCAATTCGACTTCGGTCCAAGCCGCGATTTCCTCCTCCGGCCACGCGCCATAGCCTTTGAAATGCGCCCGAGCTGCGTCCCGCATTTCATCGCTCATCAGCAGGGGGTGATCTTTCCCGTACCGAATCGAGTTGTCCCAAGTGAATTTGCCGGCCTCTTGCCCGTGCTCCGCGCGACTGCCGGACAAATTAAACATTGCGTCCGAGTCTTCGACCATATGCGTCACATCGATTTCCATCTTATTCCTCCACTAGCTCAACGTCGCCATATTCCTCCGACGTGTCGATTTCGGCGATTTCGTCGAATTCTATCAATTCAGAAGAATCACGCTCGAATTCGATTTCAGGATGCTTGCCGTTCCATGCTTCCTCCGCCTTGCGCGCGGCTTCCTCCCGACTCGTCGCTTCGATTTCATTCGAGAAGTATTGAACCCAACAGTCGCGCTTGATAGTCACGATGAATTTTGCCATTTCACTTTCTCCCCAAAGCATTGACGCGTTCCATAACCACGCACATTCCTGTTTTAACATTTCTCCAGCGTTTCGCCGGGATCACTTCAAGCACTCGCATTTCTTTCCCTCTGAATTATGGCGGAATATCCACCGTTTAAAATCAGAACAAAGGCCGTTTTTCCACCGTTTAAAGATCAACAGCACTTCCAGCCCTCTGTCAATTAAAGCAATTTTATTTCGCGCAGCAGAAGAGAGCGGAAGCAGCGCGAAACCGAAAAAATTCAAATTCCGTCATTTCCACCACTACTCTCTAACATTCCTTCACTACTTATCTTATTGTTTTTTCTATTGAAATGAAAGAAATGATAGAAATGAAGGAATTATGCTGATATAAAAAACGATTCGCGCCCCCATGCTAATGCGTGAACAATACAATGTTAGATTTTATCTACAGCGATGTTCGCCCATACTCCCTCCCGTGATTCATATAGCGTTTGAAGAAAATTCCTGCATTTCCGTCAAATGCGTCACTTTCTGCCTCTAAGTCATTGATTTCATTGATAGTGACGCAATTTTTCGTCGCCAAAAATTGTTTCACATTCTGTCAGCTTTCCCAATTCTCTCTGCTGATAGGGATTCTTTTCCTAGTACCTCTTCTCTTGGGGATAAAATGCCACTTCGCACGCCGATAGCACGACACCATCGAGAACCTGCGACTTTCAAGCGCCCGCTCGACCATATACCGGGCACCCGCATACACTTCGTATTCCGTTAGCTCTATCCCGCCGACAATCCAGTGATAGCGCTGCACATCGCGCTTATGGTCCCAATAGGGCACAAGCTTCGCTTCCCGAGGTGCTCCCCATTCCGCATTGTCATATATCGCGCGAGCAACCGGCTTCGTCATTTCCTCATTCCTTTCCTATTGACATCCATTCCGCGAATCATTATAGAGAGTAAATCGACACAAACAAGGGGAATGGGACATGAGCCAAAAATACAAAATCGTCCGGGGCTACTTCAATTTCCGCAAATACGGCAAGCGCACAATCAAAAGCGGCCTGACTTTGGAGCAAGCGCAAGAGCACTGCCGCGACCCGGAAACGTCGTCGCGTACCTGCAAGAAAGCGGTGAACGTCAGGCGCACCCGCACCCGCGGTCCGTGGTTCGATGGATATGAGGAGGAATAAAAATGGAACGCGACAAAGCAAACCGAAATCTTATTTTAAAGGGGACTGCCCGAATGGCTAAACGCAAAATATTCTATTGGGATGGCAAACCAGGAACTGCCCCCGGCACCGCTCCAGACGAATACCTTGTCTGGGACTGCGATGCCAATGCTCCTATGCCGGGATGGTATTGGGGCGGACCTGTTGACCCGCATGGTCCGTTTGCCACCAAACAAGCCGCGCAAGCAAACAAAGGGGACTGACCAGATGCAACTCCTGCAAAAGCACACCTCGCCTGAAACCGCATACGTGGTCGACGACTACCCATATGGCTTTCGTCTCCGCTGCAAAATCCGCTACTGGATCGAATACAAAAAGGGGCATGGATTCCGTATCGTCTCTCAGACGAGCAACCCCAAGCGTCCTGGACTGGTATGGAACAAGCCCAAGGCAGGCACCTACGCCCGCTTCGGTGCGGCGCTGTACCTGGACGACCAAGGCCACGTGCAAGGCGCGTGCCTCGGCGAATACTCCAGCGGCAAGGAAGCCTCTGACTGGCGCGAGAAGTACGGCGAAGGCGTGCCGCAGGAGCACCGCCACGTGCTGAACGAATGGGTTGCTGCCAAGCTGGCCTATGATGCCGCTCGCAACCCCGGCGATCCGCTGAACGTGGGAATACCCGAAGCCCGCAAGGCGTGGTTCGACGAAGCCGTTAAGTCGATGGGAGAATCCCAATGAGCCACACCATAAAATTCCTGGATGGGACCGAAAAAACTTTCGAAACTTTGCGCGGGGGGAACCTGTCCCGGGCGAACCTGCGCTACGCGGGCCTGTCCCGGGCGAACCTGTCCCGGGCGGACCTGCCCGGGGGGGACCTGTACCGGGCGAACCTGCGCGAGGCGAACCTGCGCGAGGCGGATCTGTCCGGGGCGAACCTGTCCGGGGCGAACCTGTCCGGGGCGGATTTGTCCTGGGCGGACCTGTCCGGGGCGGATTTGTCCTGGACGGACCTGTCCCGGGCGGACCTGCGCGGGGCGGACCTGCGCGGGGCGAACCTGCGCGGGGCGGACCTGTCCGAGGCGAACCTGTCCTGGGCGAACCTGTCCGGGGCAAATTTGTCCTGCGCGGACCTGCGCTACGCGGACCTGTCCGGGGCGAACCTGTCCGGGGCGAACCTGTCCGGGGCGAACCTTGGCAATCAATGGATCATCCAAGGTCCGACGCGCAGCGATGAATATCATTTCTTTCTGCAAAAACTCACAGCCGACTCGCAGCCCATGATCAAAGCCGGATGCCGTCACTTCACTTTACCGGAAGCATGGAAACACTGGCGCGCAACCCGCTCCGGCACTCCACTCGGCGAAGAAACGTTCGCCATTCTGGAATATCTCGAAAAAGTCGCGCGCATTCAGGGGAGAATTCCGACATGATATGGAATACGATCCTGGCAATCATGCTGGCACTTCTTTTCATCGCCGCTTGCGCGGCGTGGGAGACAATTCAATGATAAAATGCGCGCGTTGTAAAAAAGAGTTTTTTACAACCAGAAAAACGCAAAAATTTTGTTCTAAAAAATGTTGCGCTTCAGCACATCATAAAAAATGGAGGGCTGAAAATAAAGAACATATCCGTATATATGCCCGCGCGTACCGCGCCGCGAATCCGGAGTACCGCGAACCCGAACGCAAACGCTATTTGAAAATACGACTGCTCGCAGCTGCAATGATAAAAATCATGGAAGGTGAAAATGTCACTCCACATATACGGCGGCCCCGCCGCGGCAAAAAAGGATCGAACGACCGACCCGATCGACTTTTTGCGGCAAATTCGCAACGAAAATCTGAAACTGTCACACGCAGCAATGCGAAAAGTGTTCGTCGAAGCGGCAAGAAACGAGCCTGATTGCATCGATGCCGCTTTGGAATACTACTTTGACAATCACCTGAAGGCCCTCGACCGCTTGGATGCCAAGGAGCAACAGACACTCGATGTCGAACCTGTTAAACGGCAACGAACGAAAATTGAAAAGCAGATAGTTAAAAAATACGTGCAAAAAGCATATTCGATCATGCTAGAAAACGTCCGTCTCGCCGTGACCGGCAAACTCCTGTTGGAAAGCACTTTTGCCGATTGCGCAAAGGAAGGCGGCTGGCTCACACGCCTTGCTGCCAAAGGAAAACCGCGCGAGATCGTAGGAAAAAAGCTCACCAAAGCGCAAATACTCGCACTGATTCCAAAATAAACGGAGAAAGTTAAAATGAACATTAGCGAAGAACTTGTTACAAAGCTACTTGAAATAGTCGCCGCGGGCCTGGCTGCCGGGCTTGGGCCGACTCCTACGCCTGGAGACCTTTGCGTCGAAGCCGCTGTTTGTTTAGCCATGGGGATGCCTCATGGCGATCGGCCAGCTTGCGTTTCTCCTTTCCTGCGGGAACTTAAAATTCGATTGAATGATCTTAACTGGTCTAGTAAGGAGGCTCGCGCTTCGGGGCTTCGACGCTTGGCGATTGCACAGTTAGGGAGCGCTGATACGCTTGACGAAAAGGAATTCATGCGGCGCGTCGTGGAATACGCGATCTGCACAACCCTCCCACGTGCAACTAACAAAGCAGCACTGGTTGTCGCAAACGCGGAAAATGAAACCGCAACGCCGCACGAAGCGATAAAAGCCGCGTTAACTGCAATAAATACCGTCAATCTCGCCAGCAATACCGCATCCGCTTATGTATCCTACATCACTTGGCGTGAGGCTACTATCGGATATGTAGCCGATAGAATCATCCGCGTCATCGAGGCTGCCGAAGCCGCGTCTGTCGATATTATTGGCATCAGAGATAAGGAACTGTCAATATTTGCCGAGGGAATCGTTCAGATACTTGTCAGCATGAACGTCCCCGGATGCAAATTTGTTAATCTTGCGCCGTTGGAAATGAACTAAAGCAAAAACTGGAGAGATAAAACATGCACGGCACCATTCCTGTCCGCAGTACCTACAAGACCCCGGCCGAGCTCGGCTTCACGCAAATGGAATTCGACGCCCTTGCCTGGTTCGTCGACGAGTACGACGCCGGCCGCATCCCCGATGCCGACACCGATAAAGTGAACGTGGTATGTTGGACCCTGCCGTATCCTGCCGATCCGCCCCAAGCTTTCTACATGCCGCACATAATTGCCAAACACGATTGCGGAACGTCGGGCTGCATCTTCGGCTGGGTGGGACATCGCGTGTCCCACGTCTCGATACGCCAGTGGCCTGAACCGGTACAATTGCTGATGCGCGAGTGCCGCCCTGATATCAAAGCCGCCCACGCCCGCGACGCCACCGTGCGCGTTCTCCGCGGCGAGCCGGCGTGGGCATAGATCATGACCGGGAACTAAACGAGGAAACGCTGACGCAACTCGTTGTGGAAATGCGGTTCGAATCACAGCGAGCCAATCGGCCATGGACTCCCGATGAGGATCTCCTTCTTGCCGCGAGGATCGGGGAAGGAATCCGTTTTTCCAAAATAGCTGCGGAACTGAACCGCACCAAGGGCGCTTGCGTCGGACATGCGAACCGACTCGGCATCGTGCATCCTAACCAACTGAAATCCAGGAAATTCGACACCATGCAAATTCCGGAATTTCCTCCCGAACCGCCGCGCAAAACTCCAATAGACGAGATAGCCCCGGGGGCGCAATTCAAACCGTTGGATGAACTAAACCCCCATGCCGAGTGCCACTACCCGCACGGAGACTCCCCGTTCCTATTCTGTGCGGCGCCGCGCGAGCGAGGATCGTACTGCAAATTTCACTACAAACTGACTCACACGCCTCTAAGGAAATAGGCTCGCAATAACTGTTGACCGCCCCGCACAACATCCTGCACACTCGCAATCCGGAACTCCCCGGTTCCTGACCTGGAACCGGGGAGAATTTATCTAAAGGGGTGTTCAAGGGAATTTGCCTGCGACAGCAGTTCCCGTCATGCAGCACCCTGTCATTATTGTCAATGGGTTGTGCCTGCATGCCTGGACAAAATCCATTACTGGACGCCGCTCTCTTCTACGCCTCGATCGGCTGGCGCGTCATGCCGCTGCAAAGCGTCGTGGACATTTCGTCCGATGCGAATCATCCGCAACTCCGCTGCACCTGCCGGAATGGCACGGCTTGCAAGACCCCAGGCAAGCACCCCCGAATCAAGACCGGCCCCAAATACGCTGCTGCCACGACCGATCCTGCAACCATTACCGCCTGGTGGCGCAGATGGCCCAACGCCAATATTGGGATTGCCACGGGGCACGCGCCCGGCACCGATCCCAGCATCCCCGCACTATGCGTGGTCGATATCGATGGCCCACGTGGGGCCCACACGCTCGTGCGCGCGATCCGCGAAGCCGGGCTCATGGAAATTCCACGCACTTTGACGGCATCCTCCGGCCGCCCTGACGGTGGGATGCACCTCTACTACCTGTCCGAAGTTTGCCCGCAATCGTCAGGGGACGGGCTCGACAGCCGGGGCGATGGCGGGCTGGTCGTGGCCCCGCCCTCCCGGCACGTTTCCGGGGCGACCTATGGATGGACCGATCCGACGCCGCCGGCGACTCTGCCGCCCGCCCTGGCCGGCTGGCTCGACAACCGCGACCGCCCTTCCCGTCCGCGCAAACCTCGCCCAGAGCTTCCCAGCGTGCTCCCAGCCCATTTGCAGGGGCGCAAATCTACAGCCGTCAACGCGATCCTCAAGAAGAACCTGCACCCGCCTCCACCCCCGGCCGACGTGGTTGCGGCCCTCAAAACCATTGCCAACCCGGATCTCGGCTGGGACGCCTGGAACCGGATCCTGATGGCCGCCTATGCCAGCAGTCCAACCCCGGAGGTATTAGATGCCTGCATTTTTTTCTCGCGGAAATCGACGAAATACCAGGAAGGCGCGTGCGAGGAACGATGGCGGGCCTACGCCACGTCCCCACCGACCGATCTCAGTTTTGGAACCCTTGTGGAACTCGCGCGCCACGCCGATTCGGAATGGGAAGCCCCGTCCCGGCAGATGCAGGCCGACCTTGGCGATGACGCTACCAGCCGCCTACCGCCATCAAGGCGACCTCAACTGGAAGCCGGGGCGGACTCTGGCATTCAAGCAGAAATTTCGGGCGCTTCTTTCCCCTTTCCGGGCAATTCACGAGTATCCGAGGAACCGCAAGAACCGCACGGGCACGTAAACGGGCACAACGGCCACTCGCATCTCCCCGTCCAACTCACGCAAGAAACCCCGGAGAATCCATTGATAGACCTCAACAAAAGCTATTCCGTCATTGGCAATATCGGAGGCAAGTGCCTGGTCCTGTCCTGGGTCCAGTCCCGGGAAGACGCCAGTATTCTAATACCTTCATTCCAGAAATTCACCGACTTCCGGGATAGGTATTCTAGTAGGTACGTAAAAGCCCTGGGGGATGAGAAATCGAAGGAACTGGGCAAGACGTGGCTCACGTGGCGCGGCCGAAAAACCTACGACGGCATCGATGTGGCGCCCAACGAACCCGAAATCCTGCCTGGCAACATCCTCAATTTATGGCGGGGATTTTCCTGCGCGCCCGCCCCTGGCCGCTGGGACCGGATGCGCGATCATATCACCGATGTGCTTGCTAATGGCGACGCCGAGCACGCGGAATACATCCTGAAATACGCCGCCTGGGCGGTACAGAATCCAGGGTCCAGGGCGGAAGTGGCGCTTGTGTTTCGGGGCGGAAAAGGTTCCGGAAAAGGCACATTTGCCGGGATAATGAAGCGGATATTCGGGCAGCACGGGCTACAGATATTCAATTCCAAGCACCTGACCGGAAGCTTCAACGGACACCTGCGCAACTGCCTCCTCCTCTTTGCCGATGAAGCGTTCTGGGCCGGGGACCGGCAGGGGGAATCCGTCCTCAAAGGGATGCTGACGGAACCGACGCTGATGGTCGAACAGAAGGGCGTCGACGCGACCCCGTGGCGCAACCGGCTCCATGTGATCATGGCCGCCAATGCCGAGTGGGTGGTGCCGGCAAGCCACGACGAGCGCCGCTACGCCATGTTCGATGTCAGCAACAAGCGGATCGGGGACCACGTCTATTTTGACGTTATCCATTACGAGATGACCCATGAAGGGGGGCTCGCCGCCATGCTGCACGACCTCCTGGCCGTCCCGCTCGGGAAGTGGCACCCGCGCAAGATTGTCCACACCTCCGCCCTGCAAGCACAGAAGGCAAGGTCGCTCGATCCGATGCACGAGTGGTTCGAGAGCCTGCTACAGCAGGGCGAGTTGCCGATAGCCCACACCCCGACCGCGGAATATGTGTGCTCGGCCGGGGCCCTGCTTAATATGGTGCGGGAAGCGGGGGGGAGGCATTCCCACAACATCACGGCGAACGCGCTCGGCCGCTTCCTGCGGAAATGGGAATGCGTGGCGCTGCATCGATCGCAAGGATCCGCCTGGCGCTTCCCTTCTCTCCAGAAATTGCGGGAGCTGTGGGAAATTCGGTATGGGAAATGGATCTGGGATGTCCCTCTGAAAATGTGGAATGAGCGCAATAATTAATTTGACATAGAGAGTAAAAAGTGAGATACCCAAATTAAAGGAGATTGGGACATGGAACACGCAATGCTCGCATTCACAAACACCACGCATACCAAAGACGAAGTGCTCGCTCAGATCCGCGCGCACGCTCTCGCAGACGAGATTGTTAAAGGTCAATACTGGGAAGGTGGCAGAGGGTGCGCCGTCGGCTGCACGCTTCATTCTGACAATCATGCAGAATACGAACCACGCTTCGGCATTCCGCAAATGCTTGCACGCTTGGAGGATTGCATCTTCGAAGGACTGCCGAATAAAACCGCAAAAGTGTGGCCTGAACGTTTCATGCTTGCGATTCGTCCTGGGGTCGATCTGTCGCTTGTCGGCTGGAAATTTCTACATTGGTTGTTGACGGATGAAACGGTAAATCCAGGGATTACGTACCCATCCGTAAAAAGCGTCGTTAAGCGATGTGCTGACTTATTGCTTCCTCTCACAAAAGGTGAAAAGGCTGATTCAAGCGCCGAGAGCGCCGCGATGGACGCCGAGAGCGCCGCGAGGAGTGCCGAAAGTGCCGAGAGTGCCGAGAGTGCCGAGAGCGCCGAGTGCGCCGCGAGGAGTGCCGAGAGCGCCGAGCGCGCCGCGTGGAGTGCCGAGAGCGCCGCGAGGAGTGCCGAGAGC
>Ga0247681_1000026_pt1 | contig 28031 bp, 47 predicted proteins | sample CNK22_metaG_FD_182798 | JGI IMG/M metagenome (GOLD analysis project Ga0247681, IMG submission 182798) | Soil microbial communities from Purdue University Martell Research Forest, Indiana, United States - CNK22 | ecosystem: Environmental > Terrestrial > Soil > Temperate forest > Bulk soil... | reverse complement strand
AGTTGCGAACAGGAACTGAGGCTTCCAGTCCTGATCTTCCAATGTGTAATCGGTGTGCGTTCCGGAGTCTGTGCTGTCGGGGTAGTAGGTGAACACCTTTCCCTCGATCGCGTAATCGATGAACGCTTCCCAGTCGGCTACGTCATCCGGCGGAACGAAGTTGAACGGCAGCGTGAGAAACTTGTCGACCCTGTCGGTTATCCATTGCCCGGTTCCATCGCCCGTGAAATCGTCATGCCGCAATGCAGAACGAGTTGCAATAGGTGTCTTGCTCGTTGCTGGGTAACTCGGTGTGAAGGTGTGTGGAGACCCGTCATTCCATGCGAACTTTGGAACTTTCATTTAGCTCTTCCTCCGCACAGAACGAGTTTCAGAAGAGACAAGCTTGTGACCCTTTTCCACCTCATGATTGATTGCCCTAATGAAGTGTGGGAGCGTGTGACCTTCAATGTGGACATGCACTATCGGAGGAGGAAGCTTTGCGGTTATCTTTTCGGCTACGAGGTCGGCGGTTGGTCCTTCCAATGGGTACGCCGCTTCCATCGCGTCTCCGCCGCCAATCGCATCTCCAAGCATCGCCATCGTCCGCCCTGTAAACAGAGCTCCGGTCGCGAAGTGCTGAACGTTGGTGATTTGCGCGGGGGCCGCTTCGGCTTGTCCTGCAGCTCCCTGGGTGGCAATAGGCTGAGTTCCTGCCGGCGCGCCAGAGGTTCCATTGCCTCCACCCGCACCGCCCCCGCCGTTTAGCTTGGAGGCACCGAACGACAGAGCGCCACCCAGGCCAAACCACAGTCCAGCGGAAGCGAAGTGGTGAGCCATCGCGGCGAAGTCAGGCCAAGAACCGAACGCTTCTGCGAGTTGTTCTGTTCCTTTCGCATACGCGATGCTTGCAATGGCTTGCAATTGTGCCGCGGCGATTCTAGCCAGTGCGCCCTCAATCGTTACCGCGCCCTGTGCATACGCGCTCGCCGCATCGGCGATACCGGCTCCGACAGCAGCGCCCCATGCCCTGCTCTTTGAACCAGAGCGTTCAAGTTCTGTCTCATAGGCACGCATCTCCGGAGTGAGTTGTTTGAGGAGTTGCGATACCCGAACGTATTGAGGTATCTGCCCTGCGAGTTGCTGACGAACCGCTCTTAGCTTCTCTTCTAATTTGTCGGTGGATCCGCCCCAGGCTTCGGTCGCTGCAATCTCTTCCTGAATTACGTCACGCAATCCAAGGAGCAGCGTGGTGTCGCCGCCAATCGATTTGAGACGGGTTTTGAAGTCGTCGACGGAATCATTAAGCAGTCGCTGTGAACCAAGAGCTTCTTGGCTTCCAGATTTAATCGTTGCGACAAGGCCGTCATAAGCGGCTTGCGCGTCTCCAGCCTTCTTGGCGGCTCCTACGGCCTCGTCTCCCAGCTTAGAGAGGATGGCCATCGCGTCGACTAGCTGCTGATCGCTGACGCTTAGGGTGATTGTCTCTTTGATTGGCTTTGAGAAATCGCCTTTGTCTATCTGCTCTTGGATCTGCTGCTTGGTTGCTGCGATTGCCTGCAGCCCATCCACGGCTAACTTCAACATCTTGCCGTTGTGTAACTGCTCTGCCTGCTCTATTTGCGCATTAAAAGCCGCCAGTTCGCCAACCAGTGCGGGGTCGGTCTGTAGCGCCTGAAGTCTCTTGTGTTCTTCGGTGTACTCGGTTTCGAGCGCAAGCATCAATGCGCCATGCTCGCGCTGCATCGTTTCAATCTGAGCGTTTAGCGCAGTGATCGCATCGCGGTTTTTTGTGGGGTCTTTCTGGAGAAGTTCTGCGCGATCCTGCGCGGCCTTTAGATCGTTTTGGTAACGTTGCTCATTGGCCTTCTGCTCATCCTCAAGCAGCTGCTGATTAGTTAGAATTCCCTCTGCAACCTGCGCGCGATATAGCGCTAGGTCAAACTCCAGCTGCGCATTATCCTGAATTCTCTTTGCTTCGGTCTTCGCTGTTTCCTGCGCGATGTAATCGGCGGTCGTTTGGTGTGCGAGTTGGGAAGCCCTGTCCGCTTGCTGCTGATCATTGTCTCCGCGACTCTTTGCTAACGAAAGGATACGAGCTTGTTGAGCATCTATTTCTTTTTGGAGTTCAGCGCTCTTCTCTTTCCGTGCCGTCAGATAGAACGCCTCTGCGACGGTCGCAGCGCCCCAGCCTTCTAAGACCTTGTCGTTGTCTGTCTTTTCCTGCAGCAACTGGCCAAGCCTTAAACCGGCTTGCTTTATGCGGTCTTGCTGCAACTTATTGATTTCCTTATCGTCGTTCAGTTGCTGCTGAGTGAGACGTACTCCGTCGAGACCGCGCTCCTTCTCGCGCGCCTTGGCTTCCTCGCGCTTGTCTGACGCCTCAAGGAGTTGCTCGTTCAGTTTCTTCTGCGCTTCGTAAGCGGCCTGCGCCTCTTTAGTCCATCCGGCAAGATCTGAGGTTATCGCCTTGATCTTTTCCGGAATCTCCGTCATTGCTTCGATGAGGAAGTAAACGGCCGTCGCGGCGAATGCACCTTTCAGCGCAGTCTGTATTCCGGGCATCTCGGCAATGAAGTTACGCACATGCCGAGGCAAGGTGATGCCGAACATATCCCCAAGCAATGCGGCTTCACCCTTCGCTTCACGCGAAGACTCTTTGACGTTGCCGATGGACTTGTTTAGTTCGTCGTTCGCTTGCTTATTAGCCGCGGCTGCGATCGCTACTTGCCGATTAGCTGCAGCAACTTTGTTCCAGTTGTCAGCCGTGTCACCGCCCTCTTGGCGCAAAGCCTTCAAAGAGGTGCGGAGATTGTCCTGCGCATCTTTTAGGACTTTCGTCGCGACGGCTGATTTTTGTGATGCGTCGGGAAGTGCCCGGTCGAGCTTAGTTACGAACTCGTCCAGGTTGCGGGTATCCGCTGAGAATTTTCCGACCGCATCGAATACTGTGATTGGCATCTAGTTTGGTTTCCTAGTAACTGTCTGCGGGCGGATGCCGGACAGTCCCCGAACGGGGACGCCCCTCACCGACATAAATGACGACTTGCTGTAGAGTTCTTGCGGTGATACTCGACGGAGAGTTGAAGCACTCTCTGGATTACGTTGCCTCTTTATCCGTTTAGTTCGGGACTTGAACAGAAGGGCCAGCTCTTCATCGGTGCATTCTTCGCGAATGTATTTAGGCGTTAAGCCCCATTCGGAGAGTGCAACTTCGAAAACTGTGCCAAAGCTAGTGGCAGCGATGTCCCCAAACGCTCCATCACTATCTTGAGCAGGCCCTTCGAAGGGAAAGCGACTTTGCAGATGCGCGCGAAGTTGAGTTCAATCTCTTCGTCTGTCGCTTCCGCAAAGAAGTCCTTCGGGATGTTGGTGTCGTATTCGTACATCAACTCAACCATCTTCTGAGGGTCGGAGAGGATGACCCTCCCAGCGATCGAAAAGAATTCCTCGTCGGCGGTGATCACTTCCGCCGACCCTTCCATCAGATTCTTGACTGCCACAAAATACTTTTCGCGCCAGTCTGCTGATTTACCGCTTGGAAGTACTGTCGCTTTGATAACATTCTTCTCGACCTGCAAATCAAGCCGGTGCGCGAAAATATGGTCTTCTGAACGTTCCTGCATTAAATCTCCAATGAAAATATGCGCCGGATGGTGTTCCACCCGGCGCTAGCTCTTACGAGTGGGGAGCGACGATCTGGATCATCTTGAACAGGCGCTCGCCAACCGGCTGCGTGCTGTCGGCCAACAATCCGAACGTGGTCTGGAACATCTGCTTATCGGAACGCTTGAAGGCCAACTTCACGTTGCCAGAAGCCATTGCGCGATAGCCGACCGCTACTGCAGGAAGCAGATCTCCGGTCGGATCATCCGGAGGCGCGTAGCCTTCGAAGCCGATCATCACTTCAGTCAAAGCACCGGAACCAACCTTAAGTTCGGTGTATTTGCCTTTGGACATCGTGGCTGCGTGGCTGGCGTAGATGGAAGCCGAGATCGCCGTGTTGAGCTTGTCCAGCGTTGCCTGGGCAATGGTCACGGAGATTTCCGCCTTCTCACCATCCAGAACGAACAGAACGGGAGCTGTTTCTTCGTCTACCTTGATTTCCTTGATAGACGGCGAGTAAGAAAGTTCGACGCCTGAGTCGGTGTATCCGACACCTACCCATCCGTCTGGCCATGTACCAATCGGATATGTTCCATCCATCGGTGGTAGTGAGGTTCCGGCGGGAGCCACGTAAAGCGCAACGCTTCCAACCATAATTTTGGAAACGTCCCCGCCGACATCTATTTGGGCTTGCGGCATATTTTGCCTCCATGATTCCGCCTTGCTGGCGGGAGCTTTTGAGCAACAGAAAAGCCGCCCGTAGGCGGCTTGTTTGCGTCGATCTGAAATTCAGTTACTGCATGAGCTTTGCGAAAATGTCTCTCGCGCGCTCCGGAATTCTTCCAACGAATTTCTGTATGGCCGGATAGATATAAGGCTGCGCTCGCGTCCTATCGTTCACAGGGACTTTGCCTTTGCGCTGCTTTACCTTCATGCGCGTCAACTTCCGGTCGTGCGAAGTTCCGTGCTCTATCAGCCATCCGTATCCGGACTGAGTAAAGAGCCACGCCGACACCCAAAACGTTTCGAGGCGTTGGCGAAAACTGACTGCGATTGAGTCTCTGTTCTTTCCGGAGTGAACCGGACTCCCAGCCTTCGCCGCGGGGAGAATGTTCTGTTCAAATACCTCGTGCGTGGCCTGAACGGCCGCTTCGTAGAATTTCTCGGCGAAGCCAGTCGCCACGGAAGCTTTGAATCCAATATCATCCGAGGTCGTGTCGACGATCGCCTTGAGCGGCATGATTAGTTAGCTCGCATCTTGACTTGGAAATCAGCGATTCCCATCGCCCACTCGGCGCTTGAATCGCTCACGTCTTGAAGGCTCAGAACTTCCTCCGCACACAATATCGTTGCTTCGTCGACTGAATTCATCAGCACGGCATAAACGAGGTCACGGAGCGATAAGTACGCTTCTTGAACCTGAAGATTGCCTTCCTTCTTCGCCCAAAACACGACGTGAAACACCTGCTCGACGTAGTCTCTAATCTCCGGATGTCCGCCGCCGGGCATAGGCCTGAACGTGATCCACCGCTCGCCTGCTCCCGGGTTCGCGCCTTGCGGTAAATCTCCTTCGACGATGTGCGCGGCCGGAACGAGATCGGTAAGCGTGGTCTCGCTGATAAGCCACTGCCGGAACGCGACGTTAACGTTAAACATTAGGTATTGGTCACGCTTTCAAGGCAGTAGAGACGATGTTCAACGCGCTTTTTGTCGGGATTTAAGGCAACTTGAATCTCAAGATAGCGATCGACAAGCTGAATCGGATCCGCCCAAACAACTCGCATCTTGCCTTCAACCCCTGCGATGTACGGCATCCGCACGACGTGAGTGACCGAATCTGCAAACCGCTGCCCGGCTTGATACGCCTCGCGCCCGCTGGAGTCTTCGACGTTCGCAGGAACATTGTCGACGAAAGTTTCCCAACCGGAAGACCGTCCAAGGTCGTCTTGCGTTGTCGACGGTTTTTCAATCCTGATGACGTGATAGAGGTCACCCGGGCGGAACTCGTTGTTGATCGGCATTATGAAATCAGGTTTCGATAATCTTTCAGCATTTCGCAGGTGTCGGAATTGATCACGCCCCGCGGCTCACGGTTGTAGTACCAGTCGGAAACCATTTCCATGATTGCGAGACGGAGCTGGCCTGGCACAGTGTCTGCCGTATCTCCATACCCGCAGATGAATTCGATGATCACGTTATTGACGATGTGGCGAACCGGAGGCCACGGCACAACATATGGCGGTCGGATAAGCGCCGGTCGAATTCCACCGCCCGCGTCGACCTGATAGCCGTATCCACCGCCAGAAACGTCGCCGCTGCCCTCTGCTGCAGTCAGCGTCTGGAGGTTGCCGTCTGTATCGCGATACTGAAACAGGGTGATTTCTTGGAATGGTGGATTGGGCAGGAAGAATCCGCCATGACCTTCATCGTCGTATCGTGCGTCGTGCTTCGAAAAGCCGTTCCGCAACCAACGCCATTTCTGCGTGATAAGTTGCGTGTTCGTGTAGTTCTCGACTGACTCGCGCGCCGTCTTGATGAGGTCGAGAATCTTGAAATCTTCGGGCCCTGAAAGAGCCAGCGTGCCGCCGCTCGACGTCGCATCTTCTCCAGATTGAGCCCATAGAAGCGTGTTGGCGTCCGGAGCAGACGAAACTGGAAACACTCCACTGAACGAACCGTCGAGGACGTTCTGCACGGTAACAAAGTTTCCAGATACAAGTCCGTGTGCCGTCGCGGTCGCCGTTACCACGCCGGACGCGCGCTCGATCACCGTAATGGCTTTCGTCGCATTATTGCCAGTGATGATTCGAGCGTGCAGCTTCGCCTCTGCTATCGAAACGGGCTCAACGGTCGGTGCTGTGACAAGGACGAGGGACATTGATTACTCGGAAGCCTTTGGAGTGTCGGTGCTCGATTCGACAGGACCTAACTGATCGGCGGGGATGGAGAACACCTTGGCGATTTCTTCGCGACTCAGAACAACTACGTTCTCCTGCATCGTCGAAAGGACGGGCTCTGTTTCGTAAATAATTGCCTGAACTGCTTCGAACTTCTGCGCGAATCCAGTCTGGATCGCTACTTCCGCTTCTGTCTGCGGAAGATCCTTCACAACTCCAGCATCGTTGCCACTGAGAATCTGAACTTTCATATTTATTCTCTCGAAAATACCGAAAATAGAAGCCGGTGGTAGCCGAAGCCACCACCGGGAAGGGAGTTAGTCAGCGAGTGCAGAAGGAGGCGTGCTCTGCGCGTAACGCGCACCGCTCAGGATGTACGTCACGCCATAGAAGTCGGCGTTCGCACCAGGCGAAGCGATGTCGACCGCAACGCAGTCGAAGCCATTGTTGACGTCCAACTGCTCGGCGTCGATCTCAATGACGTAGACCTTGTTCGCGGTTCCGATGGTGAACGTGTCAGAAGAAACGGCGGTCTCCACCAGCGTTCCGGAAGTGGTGACATCGTTGAACTGCTTCGCGAAGGACAGCGCCTTTGCGCTGGTTCCTGCTACCGCAGTCGCCTGTTTAAGCGTGACCGCAGCCGTTCCACCAGCCCATGCACCCGTCTGGATGATGGCGGTGAGTCGCTTGTAGTTCTTCAGTGAAACGTATTTGTCAGTGGACGCCGCACCGGAGTAACTCTTCGGCTCGTTCGCCCACAGGATTTTCTGGCTTGCAACGGAATTTACGTGAACTGACATTTTCTTTTGTACCTTTCCTATGGAAGTGAGAAGGGCTGATCTCTCAGCCCTTCATTGCCGAGTTACCGGGCCGCGAGAACAACAAACGGTGACAGCGTGTTCGATCCCTTGTACGGGGTCAGAGCAGACGACCACGCCGGCTGACCGTCTACGCGATAGGTCCAGCGGAACGTCATTTCGTCGTTCAGGAAGCGCACGTGCATCGAGGAGTCGGCATTGATTCCGCCCTTGTCGATAGTGATGTACTCTCCGAGATTGGCGAACATGATGTCGCCCTGGGTGCCGAGCGTTTCGCACTGCTCGATCACGTTTACCGGACGACCCAAAAGCGTTCCGTTTACCGGAGCGTCTTTGAAGCCAGTCGGCGGGAGATAGATCGGTTGCTGTCCGATGGTCATCAACGGAAGCTGAGGAAGAACGTCCTGATTGACGAACCACTCTGCGCCACCCAGCAAGCGGGCAGGCATACGAGCGAACATCTTCACGACGTTGGCAGCGACCACCGTGGTCGCGGTCTGTGCAGCTTCCGCGGCTACCGCAACCAAGGGGCTGGAGTTGTAGATACCGAGAGGCTGACCGGCACCGTTTCCACGGATGATCGAGTCATCGAGAACGAAGCCGAATTCTTCGGGGAACGCCTTGTTGGCGACACCGGAGAGCGCAGCCGCATCCTGAATCAGTTCATCGGTTGCATAGAACAAGCCGATAAGCTTCTTCAGTTCCAGATCGATGCGCTTGAACTTCGGCTTCTTGGCCGTAGCGGCATCGGCTTCTGCAGCCCAGTAAACCTGCACACCGCCCCAACGGGAACCGGTTGCACGGCTGGTTTCGTCAACCGACGGCAACTTGATTCCGTTCGAGTTTGCGCTGATCGGAATGCGCGTGACCTTGCGGGCTAGAATGCCTGTGTCGTAGGCCTTATCGAGCAACTGAGTCGAGAAGTCCTGCTGAACAAGGAATCCGCCGTCTGCCGGAACGCCTTCGGAGGCTCCAGAGGCTGCAGCGCTCAGTTCGAGCAAGCGCTCGGAGGGACGCTTTGTGCGTTCAGCCCTAACCACGTCAACAAGCTGTTCGCCGACGTTGGCGTAGGGGCGCTTGGCTTCGTTTGAAGCCGATGCGCGGGCAGCGGTGCCCTGTGCGGCTGCTTGGCGCTGACCTTCCATGACGGCTTCAACGCGAGTGATGTCTTCGCCGACAGTTTGGCGTTCCGCCTTGATTGCATCCAGGCGTGCCCGCTCTTCGGCAGTGAACAGACGGTCTTTGGAGGCTTCGAGAATGGCTTCGCCTTCGGCTTTCAAGTCGTGATCGCGTTGGCGCAGTGCCTTGATATTGTTCATATTCGTTTTCCTCAAATGGATTTAGCCCGCACTTGAGCGCGTCAACGGACGAGCCCGTAACGGGGTGCAACAATCGCGGCAACGGCCACGCAAATTTTTGGGGTGTTCCTCTAGATAAGCGCTAACTTCATGCGCTCGCGGTACTGATCGTTATTGATCACAGCAGCGATGCGCTGCTTCTCTTCTTCAATCTGTTCTGGAGTCGGGCCTTCGGGCTCGGTCTCTGACTTCTCTTCCGCTTTCAACTGCTCGGGAACGTGCTTGAATCCGAGGATTGAGAAATCGAACTTTGCAGTTACCTGAGATCCGTCCGTGATTTCATCGCAGAGACCTTTGTCTTTGCATTCTTTCGCGGTGAGCCATGATTCTTCGTCCATCATGGTTGCGGTGTCGCGTTTTCCCATACCAGATTTCGCGACGTAGGTATCAACCATCTGGTCTTTGATCTTGTCCAACAATTCGGCGGTCTTTCGAAGGTCTCCCGCCTCGCCGTAAGTCATGGCCGAGGGGTTGTGAATCATCATCATTGAGTTCTCAGCCATCGTGCAGGTCGTTCCGCCCATCGCGATAATCGACGCAATGGACGCCGCGAGTCCGTCGACGGTGCAGCGAACCGGTGCCGAATGGGCTTTCATCGCGTTGTAGATCGCCATTCCCTCGAATACGTCTCCGCCCGGCGAGTTCAGACGGACATTCACCGGCTTGTTGCCGATGTCTTTCAACATCTGCACGAAAGCTTTTGCGGTGACGCCGTAAGAGAACATTCCTTCGCCGATTTGGTCATAGACGAGGATTTCTGCTTCCTCGCCGGCCGCGCGCACTTCCAGCGGACGCGCTGCAGCGGCGAACTTCTGTTTCCATGCTTCAGGAATGAGGAGTGGGGATGCAGACGCGATGATCATCGTGTTGTTTTTCATTGAACGGAGACCTCCGCAGCTTTCTCTCCAAGCCACTGCATCCCTTGGTTCAAGAGCTGATCAAAATTGATTCCCGCTGACGCTCCAATCTGCGCAGCATCCGCAGCCTCAGAGACCCAGTTGGCATTCATTTCGCAGTATTCCTGCGCCACTGGCAACGGTAAGTGCATACGATCGGCGAGGAAATTGGCGTGTTTCTTATAGAAATCGCCTACTGCATTGCTAAATTCTTTCGTCTCGCAGCGATCATGCAGCCGTCGCAACTCGTTTACTTCCTTCTTGACGCACGGCTCGGCCGCGCATGACGCCAGAAGTCGAAGACGGCCGGCGAGCGCTTGCGGATCAGGAGCGGCACCCGCTGCAGGGTCGGTTGGGTCGTTTTGAGTCGTAGGCGCTTCGATTTGTCCGAGTGGAGCCCAGTTCAATGGACGCCAGAAGCGCTTGCCTTCTCCATTCGGAATCGGGTTCATATCCTCGAGGATTCGGACGTCGTCCTGGCACATCCAACCGTTCTCGATTGCGATCTTGTAGGCGTTGAATCGCGCAGCAGTGTCGCCGCGGAGCAATGCCGCCATCGAGAACTTCGGAAATACCTTCTTGTCCAGAATCAAATCGCGCTGAATGGTCTGTTCCCACATCACTAATCGGGGCAGGAGACACTGAATCGCGAACATGATGTTGAACTGCTCGACTGATGCGTAACTGGCTGTCTTTTCCGTCTCTCCGATCATGTGAGGAGGAACCGGGAACAGCGAGCAAATCTCAATTCTTGAGAACTTACGAGCCTCTAAAAGCTGCGCGTCTTGCGCTGTAATAGAAAGGCTCTTAATGTCGAGCCCTTCTGGAAGCATTGCCGTCTTGTGACGGTTCGCGCCGGTCTGATCACGACGGAATTTCTCGAGGAATGTCTTGCCATCTTCCTCGTTCTTGAACTTCGCTCCAGTGATGTAGATCGGCGGCGTTGCATCGTTGCGGAAGTAGCGCGCGGCGTAATCCTGTGCCGCCATCGCAGTTCCAAACACATCTGCAGCCATCTGCACCGTGCTTTGTCCGGTGTATCCATCCTCCGACCAACTCTTGAGGTGAAAAACCTCTTCTTGTACGAGCGTGCGGGTCTGATTCGTCAACGGGTCGGCGTATTTGTAGACAGGCTGTCGGGTCGGTTTATCGACGAACACCGTCACCTTGTCGGGATTCATCGGAATTAGCTGATCGACCGCACCGCGACGCCCCGGAAGTATCTCAGCGTAAGCATTTCCACGCAGTTCGAGATGCCCTTGGAGCATCTGCCGGAATTCGTATGCTGTCTGAAAGTTGTTCGGCGTCGAATACAGGACGTCGTAAACCGGATTCTTGTCGGCAACCGCGCGCCCGCCGTCCGGTGAATTCGTATAAAGCTTCAGTGGGAAGCTTGCGATGTTTCGGCTGATGATCGAGACGCAAGCCAGTACGGCAGCAATGCGCTTGGCTGACTCCGGACTGATCTTCATGCCCGTCGACGATGCCTGTCCTACCTGCTTATACCAATAGTCGTCAGCGGGTCCAGGGACACCGGTCGCATCGGCTCGGATCTGCATCGCGCCGTTGATTGCTTTTTGAAGTAGGCTCACTGTTTAGTCATCGCCTCGAAGTAAGAAACAAACACTGAGAACGCTAGAGTGAGAAACCCGCCTACAATCCATGCGCTCGGCTTGTGGATCATGGCAACACCGTGAACAATGGCAAGAATCGCCACGAATCCAAGAACGTCAAAGAAGTGCGCAATGATGAACCTGAGAGCTGTTTTCATGCGCTCCAATAAAGCGGCTGGGTGTATTTCTCGCCCTGATTGTCGATCGCGCCCACCATCGCGTCATCCAATGCCGCGATGCCGTCAATCCGCTTGGTAGTCTTGGCCCTGTCTGGCTTAGAAAACATCACGTTGTCTCGATTGTCAGAAACTAGGGCTGCGCAAGATGCGTGCCACTTCAGAACCGGATGATTTCCGTGATGCAATCCGCCGCGCGCAACGAGCTCCAACACCTTCTTCGTCGGCTCGTTCAGGTTCTGGTAGTTTTGCCGAACCTCAACACACTTGAATCCTTCTTCGATCATGTCGACCGAAGCCTGGCGCGAGTTCCACGGATCCCAATAAATGCCCTGCAGGTCAAATAACGATGCACCCCAGCGCAACCGCTTCTGCACATCGCGGTAGTCGATCACTCTGGAGTTCGGTATCAGTTCGATATATCCCTGCTCGGCCCACTTCTTCAGCGGAACCGAGAGTCTGACTTCCATCTTTCGCAGGTTCGCGTCTGGAAGCCAAAAGAACGGCAATACCTCGTATTCGTCCTTGCCTTCAACTTGGAACAGAAACACGACAGACGTCATGTCCGTAGTCATCGAAAGATCGACGCCCGCCCAGCACTTCCTGCCAAAGAAACGCTTGAGGAATTCGTGCGAGAAGGACCGAACTTCGTCTTCAGGCTTCTTTTCGAGAAGCCCTTCTGCTTGCCACTGAACAGCGCCCTTGTCCCACGCGACCATATCGATCGCGCGGTCGTCTTTCTGGTCCCAAATGTTTAGGAAGTAACGCTTAAACGAGGTGAGATCTCCCTCGGAGACCGCCTTCGTGTACTCTTTTTCGATCTTGGAGATGTCGAGAAAGCCACCGTTTTCAATCAGCGACGGACAAGCTTTGATCCACGTCGCTGGCTTTCCCGGGTCATCCCCTTGTTCGGCGGCATACACACGCCCATAGAACCGCTCATCCGAGACGATTCCTTCTTTGATCTTCCGCGTCTTCTCGTGCAGCATCCACGCGAGAGGACTTTCGTCCTGAACACCGGCCGTCGTGATCGCGATTGTCAGCGTCTGCTTGCGGGTGATTCCACCCTTGGAGAGAACGTCCCAGTTCTCCATCTGCTTTCGCGTCTTCCACCGGTGAACCTCATCAGCCACCGTGAATGCTGGGTTGACGCCGTCGCCAAAGTCTCCATCTGCGGCCACCGCCGCATAGAACGAATCCGGATCACTGCGCTTCACAATGCGGTTCGTACCGCGCATGATGCGCAACTGCCGACTCAGCAAGGGCGATTGCTCGACCATCTTGCAAGCCGCCCGGTAGACGTTCATCGCCTGCCGAGTAGCCGCTGCGGATCCATAACACTGGCACCCAGGCGTCTTGGTGGTGATCAAAACGAACAGCAGAATTCCGGCTAGAAACTCCGTCTTGCCTTGCTTCTTGGGAACTTCCAAGTAAGCCATCTCAATGATGCGGTTGCCCTCATCGTCGAGATTTCCAAAGATCGCACACAGGGCTTCTTCTTCCCATGGCGCCAACATGAACGGTTTGCCCCACCATTCGTCTGCGCTGTGCTTAAGAACCAGTTCGAAGAAGTTGCAGGCAGCGTCTGCACTCTGCTTATTGAACGGCACTTCTTGTTGGTCGCTCCTGATTGAGTAGGTCGGACAGGTTTTTGTCTTCCGAATTGCCCTTCTCGATCGTCAATCGCGTGCGACTTACAGGTGAAAGGCCGAACTCGGAACAGAAAGCCTTCACCTGCCGCCACGCTGCGTTGCTTACTGCAACGGCCGGATGCGCCTTCTGCTTCTCTGAAACCAACTCTCCGTCTTTGTAAAACTTGTCTGTGGTGATTACGCCCTGCTCTTTAACGATGTTGTCGGCCTCAACCGCCATCCCATATGCCACACACGCTCCCTCGAGCATCACTCCGTCCGGACTGCAGTCCAGGCTCATGTCGGAAAGTTCTTTTGCCCAAAAGTCGTAGGCTGTTTTTGCCAATCCGTCTAGGTGCTCGGGGCACGGCGGAAGACCACGCTTCGCATTCGGCTCACTCAGCAGCTTTTCCTGCAGCTTGTGAACGCCCTTCTTGCGCGGATCACCCTCTGAAATCTGCCGCGATGTCGGTTTAGGCTTGCGTCCACGCATTTTCGTCTCGTTTAAGCTGTTTAGTATCAGTCGTTTGAAAAACCACGCCTAATTTCGCGGATTTTCAGAGCCATAGTGAACGCGGTCGTTCGTCCCAGTTTTTCCAGAGAAAATGACCGCCCCGGGGTAGGTGGTTGTTGATAACAAAGCACTTACCTCGTTTGGTTGCCAAAGCCGCCGTCTTCACTTGCTGTCTTGAAACTATGGTCTGCATGGCATGTGCCTTGCAGGTTGTTGACGTCAAAGAAGTCATGCACATCGCGTGCTCTGCGTTTATGGTCTGCGTCTGTGCTGGGCATCCTGTGACCGTGCTTCTCTACGCACTTGATACCTATCTTGCAGAGTGGGTCACGCTTGAGGATGAGGGCCCTGGTAGTTACCCACCGGTGTGTCCTGTATAGCGATCGAATAGGATCTGTGTTCCTCTGCTTCTCGTATTCGCCAGCATGGCGCTCGCACCGTCCTGATTGAACCAGTGCTCTGCATCCACTACTTGCGCAATGGCGAAGCGGAAGCGATGGCACTCTGCTTTTCTTCTTTCTTGTGTTTAGTTAAGCGGTCGACGCACGCCGCAGAACAGCACTTGTATGATTGCTCGTCTTTACCCTTGTAGTAGCTCACTGTAAAGCCTTTGTTGGGAGCTACTGGAGTAAGACACTGAGAGCAGTTCATGCAGTTACTACTCTGTCTTGCCAGCTAGCTTTAGAAATGAGGCGGTCCCCAACACGCTTGAGAATCCGCCGTTCCCAATGCTCAATGGGCCTCACGAAACGATCAGCCTTAGCAGTCGCGTAAGCGTCAGAGGTTCTGCTGGTGATGTGCGGTGAGGTGTGTTGCGATCGGGAAGGTACGAATGATGGGTGGCGGTACTTGTATCCTAGCAAGCGGGTCTTTTGGCCGTGCTTGCGCTGCCAGACTTCGGTGATGTCGCCACAAGCTTTTAGTTCAGCGGCCTCAACTTCAAGAATAGGCCGCAACACTCGCGTTTTATCGTGAGAGTAGAGATTCAATGCCATAGTTTTTAGGGACGGCGAATCCTTGATGCGCGGCATCCTCTATCGAGAACCGCGAGGCCACATCTACGCAGGGCCATTGCCTTCTTAGGGCGCGACGCTAATGCGTTTTCACGGTCGGGAGTGGAATCCCCAGGTAGAACTCCACTCCCTTTCGCGGAGATGGTCAGATGGTATTGTGAGTTTCGGCCTTAAGGCACTACAGATGCAAGCACCGAATTCGGCACACTACTGATGGCGCATGGCGCGTGCTTTCGCCAGAAATCCATGACGAAGCGAGTGGCAAGACGAGCAGAGTAAAACTAGATTTGAGATGTGATTGTATTGCTCCGGCGTGTCCGTGATCTTGTCGTGGTGGACGTGTCCGTGAACTATCCCGTAACCTCGCTCGCCAAGCATCGGAATTGGAACCATGCAGTCTGCGCACTGACGCCGGCGCCTAATTTGGTCTTTGACTGTGGTTGGAGGGCTGACGAGCTGCGCTGCTCTCTGGCCAGTGACACCCATAACCGACGCAACCTGCTTGTAGGTCATGCCGCTAAGTTTGAGGGTGACTGCCTCAATCTTTCTAGGATTCATGTGGAATCTGGAAGGCGATCGCATGTTCAATCTTAATACTTATTCCTGCCCTGTTCAATACGATAAAGCGTTGTATTTCCTATCTTTAAAGTCCTTCTAGCCTCGCGCTTGCTACCCTTCTTTTCGACTGCGACGGCTAGATATTCTCTTCGGACCTCGCCGAGAACTTCCGCTAAGGATCGGCCGTTGAACATCAACCAAAGGACTTCACCAAGTTCCCCGTGGCACACCGTTTTCGGTACTTCGATAGCTCCAACAGAGGCGCATGCGCGGTCTAGTTCTTCGTCTGAGAATCCCATGGTTCGTTATTCCTTTTCTTCCAAAAGGTTGAGGACTTTAGACGCAAGCTCGTGGTCTGCTGGCGCGAGGTATTTAGGATTCAAATCCTGCAGCGCGTTGTACCACTGTCGAATCAAATTCAACTCTTCCACCGAGAATCCCATTCACTCCCCCTTGAACGTCTGTGTCCGTTAGTCGTTTGTTTTGTTATTTCTGGCGACGCATTCGTCGCACAGGTTGAAGCGTCTGCCTGCTTTTTTCTGCAATTGCTTGATACGTTCGGGGCTGACGTGTTTTCCGCATCTTGAACACATGTGCAGCTTGGATTTTCGGCTGGGAAGCGATTCGCGTTTTACCTCTCCGGGAATTTCGAGATGAAGTTTCGGATCTGTGACGCAATTCGGGCTTTCCCGATCATGGGCAATCATCGCGGATTGGACGGTAGCCATCAGGTCTTTCCCTTGCGATGCCGAACCAGACGCCCCGCAAGACTCACACTTCCAAGTTAGCTTTTGCATCTCTTCTCCGCGCTCTTTCATCTGAAGCTGCCACACATAGAATCATGTCGATTCCCCTGAGTTCCTTGTCGTACCAGAATCTCGGATTAGCCATCAGCTTATAGTGAATGCTCATGCACAGTTCCACGACTTCGCGCTTCTCTGTGCTCATGCTTTCTCTCCTGATAGACGGCGCAGCTCGGCAGCTCCGCGTTCAAGCCCTTTGGCGTTGCAGAAGTACGTCTCAGAGACGGTCTCGTTCTTGGCTCGCATGGCTACAGTTCTAGACTCTCCGACCATTACATCAAGAACCTTCGCAGCTTCTTCCAGCACTTCCTTCCGTGTCAGGGATATGGCTTCACGGATAGCCGCCTCATGTTCTTCGCGCTTGACGTATCCGCCGTTGCCGGACGTGATGATGTACATCCCTGTGATCGGTTCGTATGTTTGCAGCTTCGTCTCGGCTACTAGTTTGTCTGTCGCTTCCTGATTCACCTTATTCCTCCACAATTACCTTGATTTCAGTACGTTGCGAACTTTATTTATCTCGACAGCAACAGAATCAAAGCAGTCATTGCCGCGAGTGCCATCAACCCTCTAACTATTCTCCAGTTCATTCCTTTTCCTTTTCTGGCGTCTCAATCGTTATTCGCCCAAAGAAGAAGCCTATCCAAAATGTAGCCGCAATAATTACGAATAGATTGGTTGTCATTTACTTTCCTTTTCTGGCGGCGTACCGTTCATCTCTTCCGTAAGACTTCCAGCCGCAGGCGATGAGATTGGAGGTTTGGGAAGTGGACGCAGCATCCAGTGTGAAATCTGGTCAGCAGTGTGCCATCCCGTCGTGTATTCAAGATCGAATAAGCCCACCGATACATCTGCTTCGGGTCGGCACTTCTTCACCCATTCCCTAGTCGGCGCGTTGCCTTCTGAACGCCAAATACAAGGCCTAAAAGCTCCGTCTGCTGGCGCTGGATAGTCGGGAAAGTAGGCCCACACCCGCGTACCATTCATCGGCAATTGATCTTTTACTGGAATCCATTCCTGGCTCATGCTCATCCCCGCTCCTTCGCGGCCAAAACTTCATCTAGTCCGCACGTGCATTCCCCCATCGGATATTCTGCTCGAAAGTATCCATCGCAAATTTCATCGTGCTGCCCGTACTTGTTCAGCGCTTCACGCAGTTCTGAGATAAGAGCGTCTTTGGCTTCGATAGCCTCCTTGGCCTCTGAGTAGGCCACACATTCACCTTCGGGAGATTCTTGTAGCTCGTGGTCGTCCTGTTCCCAACCTTGCGTAAGATGTACCAGTTCGTACCGTTTCAGTTCATTCTGCTCGTTCATTGTCTGCCTCCGCGCTCACGCGACCATTCTGGGTCGAAGATTACTTCCGCATCGAATTCCGAGATGTCAGCCTGCTTAAGTCTCTCCACTCCTACCGCTGTTAAAAGTTCCTCGTGCTGCTTACCCCAGCATCCTTCTATGCGAACTGCAGTCGCCAAGCAACAGGCATACCCACGAAGCCAATCTCGATCTTCTGCTTTCATCTTGCTTCCCCCTAGTCTGTAGCTCGAATAATGGCCGCAAGCATCTCGTCGAGGATGTCATTGCTCACCGTGAATTGCGGCTCTTTGCGAAACTTGGACGACATGAACTCACGAATACGCACGGCTTTCTTCTCTGCCTGCTGAGAGTGTGCAGCGAACCATTGCCGCGCTACGAATGCCAAATCCTTCTTAGTGAATCCCTGTGGCGGATATAGCATGTGTTTCCTAATCTCAGGGTCGCCAGTAAAGAATTTGATACGAGCCTCAACCTCATCGGCAAACTCGTCGAATATGTCCTTCTCCTCTCGCGCTGATGCTGAGGGCTTATCTGATGATGGCACTACTCCAGTCGCCTTACATCGGCATCCGTCGCGCACTCCACAGATGATGCACATTGAGTCGTCTTTCATCGCGGGCCATCTTTCGCTTCTTGCTTCGCTGCATATTCGTCTGCCAATTTTCCGATCTTGGCTACCTTGGCCAGCGTGACTCCGTCGGCCAACAATCGGACATCGCTTGCCAGTAGCGGGAATTCCAGTTTGCAAGCCTCTGCGTAGGCCTTTAGCGCAGCAGCGGCATATTTATCGTGCGTCAGATCCAGCACGAAGTATTCGCAGCCGTGATGCTTCGCGCCGACAGCACTCTTCCCATCGTTGCGATACACCGTGAACTTCTCGTAAATGCCCTTATTTTTGTCGCTCACTTGGAGTTCCTTTCTATCACCGCCTGGATGATGGCCTTGATACGGTCGGTTCCGATCCATGCGATGTCTATGTCGTGGCACATCTTCTTGGCTTTGACGGTTGTTCCCATCTTGTAACTCTCGTCTAGGATCTCGTGGGCGCACTCCTCGGCTGCTCGTGCGATCCACTCAGGAGATACAGACTCAGGCTTCTGCTTCCGTAGTGATATAAGCTCGCGCAGACCAGCCGCCGCGTCAGATTCCCACTCGTTGTCAGCAGTCTCCGAATACAACTCAATCAGTTCTTCGATTCGTTCGTTTGTTAGTTCAGCCATCTTTCTCCCCTCGATTTACCTTGTTATTCAGTTACTTAGAAGGATTTCTGGCGACATCCGCACCATCGAGTTCGATAGGCTTGCCTGTCGCAGGCGAGGAGAGTGGAGGGTCTGGAAGAGGACGCCAATGTGAAACAACGATTGGCTTTTCTCTGTGCGCCGAATGCCATTCTTCGCCATCGAAAGTTGCGTAGTAACAAGTGTTCCAGTGAGAGTCCCAAACCTCTACCCACCGACGCCCGTTTTCTATCTCTTTCGGAAGCCTCTCGCTTACAGAAATCCACGTAGGCGCGGTAGAACTCACAGGCCCGTTGCTTGAAAATCTAAATTCACTTGACCCGCTCATCGTTTCCTTCCTTTGCACTTCTTCAAGCATTTCTGGCAGTGACCATCGCCATAGCTATGTACAGTTAGACTGTGTCCGCATCCAGGGCATTGCCAGCTAGCTACTTTTTCGGAACTACCTTTTCCGGCGAGTGGTGAGCCATGTGACAGGCTGGGCAGCTCCACGTCACGTTCTCTAGTACATCCTTCCCGCCCAACGATCGGTGTCTCAGATGATGCATGTGTCCGTAGTCCCAACTTACTGTCCCCCAGCACTTGAATGAAATCCTTAACTGGCATCTGCCGCCGTCCCGCTCAAAACATTGCCGCCTAAGTTCGCCAACATTAGCTTTCTTCTTCTTTCTGCGTTTTGCTATGGGCTTACGCTTTCCGAATAAAGCTTGCATGATTTCTCGATCTTCCATTTCCTATTTCTTTCTGGCGCCTTCAAGAGCATCTGCATTGACAGGTTCGATAGGCGCAGGCGAGGAGAGTAACGGAACATCAAAGAATCCAAGCGCACCCTTGAAGGGAAATGGATTGGCGAGCGGCATAGGGTTGCGAAGTACGAATCCGTAGCTTCCAGAGAACCACGGGCTAGCGCTCTCCTTCACGCAATCAACGATCTCAACCGTTCCCACAATGTGACCACCCAAGCCGCGCATCTCTCCAATCGTTACCGATCTTCCGCAGAAGCCTGGGTTGATGCCATCCCGCACATCTTGAAAGTTGTCGTACACTTCCTGCTTTCCAAACCACTTGCTCGCGTGGAGATAAACGGTGCCTCTAAACTTAGTTGGCCAGTCTCGATTCTCAATGTCCTTGCCGCCGTACAGGATGAACCACCACCACGGAGCTCTTACGCTTAGAGCTTTCATTTAATTCTCCTTACGCTTTCCGATATAGAGAGTGACCGCTATTAGTCTTTTCTGGCTCCATCACTACCCGTTGCTTCGTAAATGGCACCTGTCGCAGGCGAGGAGAGCAGTTCTGCCTCAACTATTCGCTCGCCGATCCAGGTTGCGATTTGGGGGACGATGGAGTTTCCGAGGCTTCTAAGTCTGTCCACCCGAGCGGGAACCCCATCAGCCACTCGACCCACGTTGGGTTCAACTTCCCATTGCTTCTGTCGGTCCTCTGTAAATACTCGGAAAGATTCACTCCCCGACTTGACTCCTCGGCCCGCCTGTCCACCGTCGATAACTTCATGCCGTACCGGAAATCCCGAGCAGTTGGGGTTGGAAACATCTTCACGACTTGCGATAGTCGAACCTGTGACTGCTCGCCCGATTTGCCTATGTGCCGAATCGTTCCATTTTTTGTAAGGTGCGGCCGCGGGGGTGGCATTCTCTCGGTTGTGTCGGTTGCACATGGGGTAGGCCACAATCCATATGCGCTCCCTGACGTGCGGAGCTCCAAGCGCACAAGCTGGAATGACTCCCCACTCCGCGTCATACCCCACTCCGGCCAGGTCTCCGAGAACTCTGTCAATTCCCCTAGCAAGCAAAGCTGAGACGTTTTCCACGATGAGGTATCGCGGTCGTAGCTCGCCAACCAATCGGAACATTTCAGACCAAAGACCGGAGCGATGTCCTGCGAGTCCCGCACCCTTTCCTGCCAGGCTGATGTCCTGACACGGGAATCCCCCTGCAATAACGTCTGGTCGCTGCCATCCATCGAAGTGCTTTGCTGTGAGGGTTCGTACGTCACTGTGTATGTAAACCTCCGGCCAGTGCTTATGCAGTACACGCTGGCAATAGTTGTCGATTTCGCAAAACGCTACGGTCTTGAAATGCCCTGTTCGTTCTAACCCTAGGGAGAATCCGCCGATACCGCTGAACAGATCCAAAACTTTGAACGGCTCGCTCACTCTTCCCCCTCGTACACCGCAAAAAGAACAACACGGCCCGAAACCTTAACGTCCTTCAACTTCTTCCTACATCTCGCGCAATTTCCTAAGCTCGATAGATCGGCAAATCTCAAATCTCCCTCAACATCCAAAACTACTTCTGCTCTTTTGATCTCTACTCCGCACAACGTTCTGTACGGCTTACCAGAGATAGGAGCAGCGTCGCTGATTCCTGGATGAAGCTTCATAGAGCCTTCACCGTGATCTCTGTTCTCTCAGGAAGCCCATACAGCTTCTTCTTGTCCATGCCCACTACTTGACCGTCATCCACGTAAGCGATTCCTGTCAGCGCATCGAGAATGCAGCGCTCAAGTTTGTCGATGTCTGGCTTCACGGATGGATACTCGCGCTTCTTGGGTGCGCTTGGCGGCTTGGCAAGAAAGAATCTGACTACCATCTCAACCGGAACGTGCTTGCCGGCCATTCTTCCGCGAAAAGTAACCGCTGCTGTCTGCGATACCATCTGGCGATATGGAAGCATCTTCTTGTTTGACTGCGTGACGATCGCCTTTCCGCTCTTGGCGTGGTTCATCGCTCGAAAAGAACCTTGGGGTTCTGGATGACCGTACACAATGAATGTGATTGAGTCGCTCACGCCAGCGCCCCTGACATCTCTACAACCCTGTGCTCCAACGCTTCCTGCAACATCTTTGCTTTGGTCGGTTTGGGCGTGAAGCATCCTGCGCTGTCGAATAGCAGCCCCTTGAACCACGTCTGATCCACTCGTCGCAGGTCATACTTATCGGGATGATTGCGTATGAAGTGCCTGACGGTGTTCTCACTGAACCTTCCGGCGTAGCGTGAAACGATTCTCTGCTTCTCCCATTTGAGAACGGTTTGGTGCGCCACACCGATGCAGTTACAGAAATCCTCCATCGTGTAGCCGTCGTGCGAAACTCTTGCACTTACCTTCATGTACTCCATTTGGGAGGCTACTTTTTGGAAGCCGTGTCCCAACGCCTTCGCCATCTCCTTTATCGTCATCTCGCCGGCGTTGTCACGGAGGAACCGTTTCTCTGCTTCCGTCCAGTGGTGGCGAGTGTCAAACGTCACACCTAACTGCTGCGCTCGGTTCTTGAAGATGTAGCGCGGGAATGTCGGATACTTCTTAACCAGCCGATCGATGCCAGCCGTAAGAGCAAACTTGTCCGTCGCAAACTTCGTCCACACATCGCGAACTTCTACGTCCATCTCTGGCGTGAAAAAGAATCTCTTGCGAGGGTTCGGCGGTCGATGTGAATTGCACCGCCGCAGTGACGGAAAGCCAGGCTTACCGCATACTTCACATGCAACCGGATTGTTAGGTATGCCTCTCATGCTTTCCCCTGCGCTTTCAAAGCCTTCTGGATTATTTCGGCAACATCAGCCATTCCGTAGAACTGCTCACCAGCCTCAGCACGCTTTCTCAGCTCGGCCATCTTCTCGACTGTTGACGGCTCCAGAGCTTTCGGCGGTTTAGGCATCCACACTTCCCACTCAGAAACTGACGGTGCGAACGATCGGCCATCTGGTGAGCGATGGAAGCGGATACACTTGCGAGTGCATTCCTCGAATCGCGCTGGCCCAACCTCCTGGTAAATTCCGCGGAAGATTGGATCTAGTTCCGCCCACTCTTCGGCATCACGATTTTTCCAGTTGTTTGCCATTAGCCGCATTTGCTCTTCGAAGTGCGACTGCTGCGCTGTATCGATCACCGGCTGTTTGTTTTCGCTGTCCATCTCCATCCACCTTCGTTTCTTCCCAACATGCTGGATCTTGTTGCCAAATTCCCTTATCTAGCCACGCTATGAGTTCAGGAATGTATTTCTTGTCGGCCCCACGCTTCGCCTGGACATAAGCAGCCGCCGCCTGCTCAATCGCGTCAGCTATCTCGTTCCTGTCTGGCCTATTTACAGACACCATCGACTCCACTGCGCGCTGGTACGCTTGCATTCCGAGATATGATCTATTCGGCTTCGGATACACGCCACAGAGCGCAGAGAACCGCGTCTGAGGGTCAAAATCTTCCAACAGAAAAGCTGGTTTGTAGTCTGGTTTTAGAACCTGTAAACCAATTACGACTTCATCTTCATCTTCTGTAGATTTACGAACCAAACCTGACGTTATTTGCGTACCAATTTGCGTACCGTTTGCGTACTTCTCTTTCCCGCGATTGCCGTTTCGGTAGTTCTCTTGCTTCTCTGCACATCGCATCATCCCTGCATTACCCCGGCGACCACCTTCCAGAATCGGCCAAGCGGTATTGATCTGTGGCCACACACGCCGCCATGTTTCGTCTGACGGGTTGCGAAGCCAGCGACGCAATACGGCCGTGTCGTCGGGTATGGTGCCGCGTGGATCTTGCTGCCAGGAGATGTCGAGTAGCCAGTTGTGCATACCGTAAGCATCCCAATCCATAAGGAGAACCTTGTCGTCTCCCATGATCTGTTTCGGGTATCGCTGATAAGCTGGGGCCTTTTCTCTAGCCACGATTCACCTTCGTAATGCGCTTTCGGCGTGGCTTCGTGGATCCAATGCAGTTGAATCTAGGTTTCAGCCGATCGATCAGGCGAATTTCCAACATGGCGTAATCGCCTAATCTGTGCTGGAACTTACATTTCAAAAGAACTTCTTTCGCGGAGATGTGCTCATCTAGCCAGGGGACATAAGTACTCGATCCCCAGCCGCAGTTAAGTCCGTGAGAAACCATCCGACTGAAGGGGTGCTTACTCTGCCCGACATATATGGCCTCGCCCCTAACAATCACTACGTAGCAACAAGGAACATCGGGCATTTCCAGTGGGCATCCAGCATCGTAGGTAATCCACTTCGTGCCCTTATGCCCGTTTCCGTAATGGCTCGCCATCTGTATCCGTGTCCCTAATTCCAGCTACTCTGATTCGTTATAAAAGTGGCGGTGCGCGATTGGAGGAAGTTCACACACCGCCCTGACTACTACAGCTTGCTAGTACGAAATTCGAACGTTTGGAACTTTGCCGGACGCGATTGCTTCGATTGCGAGACGTGCTGAAGCTGCTTCGACGCCAGCCGACTCCAAGGCTGCTATTGCATCCGCATTCACGATGGCGACGTGCTTCTTATTGGCCTCTCGTTTTGCTTCTGATTCCGCTGCTGCCTTCTTCTCGGATTCCACGCGCTGACGCTCACGCTCTACTGCTGCCTCTGCGTCTGCTTTGGCTCTGGCTTCGGCTGCTATGGCTCGTGCCTCCGCTTCCTGCTTTTCACGGATGGCCTGTGCGGCCTTGGCCTCTGCATCTGCTGCTGCTTTTGCGGCTATGGCTGCGTCTCGATCTCGCTGCTCTCTTTCCTGCTGCTCTTTGCGGAGAGTCTCAAACAGCTCGGCTGCGGCCATCTTCTCAACTAGAACTAACGCCGACTCGCCACTCTCAACCGCCATTGCATTCGTGCTCATTTGCTCTCCTGAAACTGCTTCCGGTAGTAGCCCCGCCATATCGTTCTAAGGGGTTCCCACGCCCCTCATAGGCCACTACCGGAATCTCTCTAAAATGGTTCGTCTATCAACGTGTTCACAAAGAAGCCTTTGTTTCCCCACTTGCCAGTTACCTTGATGGGAGTTCCGACAAGCTGCTTCATGCGATCGTGGAGCTTGATGTCGTAGCAGAAGGCCATATCCAATCCTTCAACGGGGTTGATGAGCATCGAGAACATGTCCTTTTTGCTGTTGGACTTTGTAATCTCGTCAACCTTGCAGAGTTCGAGGATCTGATACGACTCATCAATGTTTGTGACAGGATTTAGCGGAGCCGGCGAAGCAACTGCTGTTGGCGCTGCTGCCTTCTCTGGCTCGATCTTTGCCGACGCCAGCCACTCGGTAAGCATTTCGGCAACCTTCGCATCACGGAGGTTCACCGGCTCGTCTGAGAACAACGTGGTGCGGTCTTTGATGGCGATAGCTCGGTGATCCATCTGCACATCGAGCACAAGCGAGAACTCATACTCGAATCCGTCGCGCTGGATAGGTGAGGTGCCAACCTTCTTCGGCATCTGTTTTCCACGGTCATTCGCCTGAAGGATGTACTCAGTCTTGGAGCGCATCGTTGCGATGATGTGGATTGGAGCCTGTTTGATCGTCTCTATGAAGTGCGTATGCTCTGGCGTGAACGCGGCCCAGTTGGTGAAGCTGTTCGATCCTGGCCGCTTGTCGAGTTCTTCCTTGCGGCGAAGGATTCCACCTTCACCATCCCATTGAGGCGTGATGCCATCGAGAACTAGAACGTCGTAGCCGCCCCGTACTGCTGCGTCAATGCAAGCCTCGTATCGTGCCGACGTGTACGGAGCTGATAGCGGGATAGTGTCGAACTCAAAGCGGTCAGCGTAAAGCGATGCAGACTCGTTCTCCGTATCAACCACCAACACTTTGCCGTTGGGAACAAGGTTCTTGGCCAGCGACAATGCGCCGTCAGTCTTTCCGGATCCGCTAGTTCCCTGAATAGCGATCTTGAGCTTTACTCTGCGCTTCTCTGCCTTGCGTGGTACTGGTATTGCCTGTGCTGCGGCCATCTCTCATCCTCCTCGAACTACTGAAAACTTGCTGTGTGCGGCTTATTCCAAGCTCTTGTAGGCGGTCAACGTACCCGCGTTTCCCTAAGCAGCCTCGCGGCTGGTGGTTGTAGTTAGAAACCCGCCGCACACAACTCTTCTAAGCCTTGATTCGCATAGCCTTTAGAAACTTGGTATCTTCCAGGCTGATCGTTACTCGCTCGTGCGCTGCTAAGACTCTCTCCGCATCTTCCTGCCATCGAAGAAAGTGGCTGCCGTCAATGATGGTGCGCGGTCCCTTCACCTTCATCTTGTTCCAGTCGTAGTCGAACTCTTTTCCGCAGTCGAGGCAGCAGACGTAATGCAAGCCGTTCGTCTTTAGCGGGAAGGTGTAGCGAGCGTGTGTGCAGCCAAATAGAAGGTCGAATAGCTTGTTCATTAGGCTTCACCATTTCCGCCCGTCAGGCGCTTCCAGAATCCGGCTTTCTCTGCCAGTTCCTTTGAGGTTGGCGTGGCTCCCAACATCGCTTCGATGTCGATACCGTCGAATGTCTCCCGCAGCAGCATAGGTAGCGCCGTGCGAATCTCTGGCTCCATCGCGTTGTAGTTGACGCAATGAATCGTTTCTAAAATCTTGTAGGATTCAGATGTCGGCACGATGCCAAGCAGTCCAAGGCAGTTCCGCACTGTGCAGATGTCGAAGTACCCTTGCTGCATCATCTTCCGCATCGCAGACTTAACAGCTAACGCCTTTAGGTCGTTGTTCATTACTGCCTCACCCACAACACATTCGTTGCGTAGAAGAAAAGAGCTATACCTATCACCGCAGCAGGAAGGACTATCAACATCACGTTGTACTCACGAGGCTCTGGAGTCAGAAGGTTTGCGATTCTCCGCTTCGACTCTTCCTCCGCAGAAATCAGTCTTCGCACAACTGGAACCTGCTCTATTCCGTCCCACTGTCGGCGTACATCAATCTCGTGTGTCATGGGCTTCTCCGTTCTTTACGCTGCTATCGAGTACGCAGGGAGCGCAGATGTTTCCAGCACTGATGTGAATCAGGTCGTTGATCGGAAATGACTTTCCGCACTTGAAGCACTTGGGGTCGATAAGCTCATCAACGATTTCGTCTGTACTTTTACCGCTCAACATTCCCAACACCGCCGCCATGAAAAGACCGCCGCCTCGACTCTCGCCCATTGCTATACCCCCCTCACTGCGTAATAGATCGAACATCGTTCACGCCTACCAAAAATGTTTAGCTTCCCCGCTTGCCGGAGCTCAGTTAATCTGCCCGAGAACGTGTTCTTCTCCCATCCAAACTTCCGCTGTATGTCGCAGAGCGTTGTACCCTCTTCCGGTCGGCTCTCGATAAACTCCAGGATCGCGGCCCGCTGATTGGCTTTCGACTCGTCGCTCGGGTTCGCATCCTTGCTGGCTGCGTTATCCCGACCACGGCTGACGTCGTAAGTTGAAAAGTTGAATACAGGCTGTGTGCTCACCCTTCCACCTCCAGCGGCATGTACTTCTCTCCTGTAGCTTCTGCGTTACGGCGTTCATCTAATTCCAACTTCTCGCGATTACCGAACGTCAGCTTTGAGCAGCCCTTCCACATGCACGAGTCTGCGTGATTCCAGAGGTTCTCTTCACAGGCTCCGCATTCGCAGGGAGGATAGGTCTTCACAGTTCACCCTCTGCAGCGGCGATAGCGTCCTTGACTCGTTTCGTGCAACCTTCGCAGTCGCGAACATATCGGCAGTTAAGGAGTTCTTTCAGTGCTTCCAGCATCGTCGGCGCGGCGGAGATCAGTCGGGCGTTAGCCTTCAGCTCATCTGGACTTGCTTGGTTTGCCGATTGCGTACTTACGGAGCACTGAAAGCGGTTTGCGTAATTATCTGGATACAGCGAGTACACGAACCTATCTCCGTCAATTTTCCACGGACCTGGCGTGTGCTTGCCCATTACTGACCGTCCTTGATGTACTGCGGAATAGGAGCAAACAGGAAGTCAACCGTCTCGCGAATGTCGAAGGGTTTCTCGAGGTCAACGATCTGCGCTGGCGAGACTTCAACGATCTTGGGCGCTGGGAACTGGAGGAGCTTCCCCATCGGACGAGTAGGCAGAAGAGACTTTCTGAACTCTTCTACGTTGAACATCCCATCGCTAACCTTTGGCTGCGAAGGAAGGTTCTCAAGTTCGCGGATAACGCCGATTTTCTTATCGTTGTTCATGGCTACCGCCTCCCTGCGTGCGCTTGCTTGTAGTGCGCCTTGTAATCGGAATCGCTCGAGAAATAATTAGGGCAGCTCGGACACTGAAGAGACTTGGCTTTTTCCGAGTACGGCTTCCCGTAGCGCTGCCTGTTCTGCAATGTTTTCCAGTGGCAGCAATCCGCGCAGCGGCATCCATGAGTCGAGTATCCAGTTGCACTTCCGTGAATATCTTCTGGCGCGATTGGCTTCCTGCCGGACATTGGTAGCGGCTCCTAATCTGGGTGTGACGGCTCCTAAACCAAAGGCCGCCGATACAAACCACTAGCCCAACAAACGCCAAGAACTGGATCGTGTGAAAGTCCATATGTCCTCCTAGTTGCTCTTCCGCGGCGCCAAGAATCGGGTAGTTCCCTTCTTCCGGCGAGAACCGATCTTTCTGCTTGTGGCCATACCCTTGGCTTCCAATTCCGCCACCCACTTGGCCACCCATCCCATGCTTAGGCCCGTATGTGCTACCAGTTGGCGAAGGCACAAGCCTTGGGTTCGGGGGAGTTCCGACTGGAGCATCCGGCCCGTTTTCCACACCAACCGTTCACTTGGTTCAAGTTGAATCACTCGTGTCTCCTGCCGTGTTACTCGTGTAACAAGACGCATACTACTACTCTGAATTTCGATGTCAACAACTAT
>Ga0247681_1000025_pt1 | contig 29489 bp, 34 predicted proteins | sample CNK22_metaG_FD_182798 | JGI IMG/M metagenome (GOLD analysis project Ga0247681, IMG submission 182798) | Soil microbial communities from Purdue University Martell Research Forest, Indiana, United States - CNK22 | ecosystem: Environmental > Terrestrial > Soil > Temperate forest > Bulk soil... | reverse complement strand
AAGACGCCTATGGCCCGGCTTTCGGCGAGCAGCTTGCCGGCCACGTTGCTCCCGTCTCGATGCCGGTGCCGGTGACGCTGCCGGCAGTCAGCGGCGGAGCGTTCGCCGGGGCAGCGCCGGGGATCGTCCAGCCGGAGAACTACGCCGCGCGCAGCAAGCAGCGCGAACTCGACGTCGCGGCCGAGCGGCTGCGCGGCCCGGCGATCGTCCAGATGGCTTCCAATTCCGGCGACCTCGCCCAGGGCAGCGCCTATGGCCTCGGCTCCTCGATGCTGGATCAGCCGGCGACGCCGGACGATGCCCGCCGGGCGATGTTGCTCATGGGGAAAGACCCGACGACGACCACCGTCACCTCGTCGGCCGACAACATCGGCGTCGATGCGGCGACGCGGCAAGCCGTCCAGACGGCTGCCGGCAAGCTGCCCTCCGAGATCACCCTCGCGCGCGAGAAAGCCACCGCCGAGGCCGAGGCCGCGCGTGCCGCCAACCCGCTCGGCACCGCCGGGGCTGGACCCGCCGCCACGACCATCGCCCGGCTCAAGGCCAAAGCCGCCCAGTTGCCGCCGGGGCAGAAACTCAGCCCCGAGGATGAGGCGCTGCTCAAGGCGGCGCAGGCGGACTTCACCAAGGAAGCTTCGACCGTCGTCAGCAAGGACGCCACGCTCCAGACGCCCAACATCGACACCGGCAAGGTCGAGCAGACCGCCGGCCCGACCCCTGGCTCGACCGGCGATCAAAGCATCTTCGCCGGCACCGGGACCGCCGACGAGGCCAACAACATCGTGTCGACGATCGCGACCAAGATGCGCGACAAGACCTTCAAGCCGACCGGGCAGGGGGCCACCGACTACGCCCACGGCTATTTCATCAACTACATGAACCCCCGGACGAGCTTCGAGACGGCGACCGCCGACGACCTCCCGAACGGCATCCACGCCGGCGACCGCATCCAGGTGACGCGCTTCCTGGCGATCCCACCGGGTACGCCGACACCGGAAGAAGTCTATGCGCGGGCAGGCGTCGTGATGCCGACGGCCGGGGTCCGGCCGGCGGATGCAGTCGTTCGCCTCGGCCCCGGCGACCCGGCCAACCCTACCGTCGTTCCCCCTGCCGCCGCCGCTGCCGTTTCGTCACCGGCGGTGCAGGTCTACTCGACCGGCGGCGCGTCCGCCGATGTGGCCGGGCCGGCGGCGCAGTACATGGTCCCCGACACGCCGGCGGGCAAAACCTTCGTCACCAAGATCGCCAGCGGCTCCGGCATCCAGCCGACCGCCACCGAGATCGCCGATCGCACTTATGCCGGCCGCGCCCTCTACGCGACGGCTTATCTCAACAACATGAACCCGAAGGACATCCCGACGATCCTGGAGCACTACTTCGCGGACCCCAGCAACAAGGGCGTGCTCCTGCCGCAATACATCTCCTCGCACTACTCCGGCGACGTCAAGAACGTCTTGATCAACGAGTACGCCTTCCTCACCGCCGTCCTCCGGCGGGAAAGCGGCGCGGCGATCAATGTCGACGAATATCGCGGCTACAGCTCAGTCTTCCTGCCCCAGCCCAACGACGGCCCCGAGCAGGTCAAAGTTCACATGGGCCAGCGGATGACGTGGCTGCGCAGCGTCATCGAAGGGGCCTATGCCACCGATCAGGCGGGCCTGCGCCAAGCCAAGGCCCTCGCCAAAGAGTACAATGTCGACCTCGACACCTCTCCGCCGGTCCTTCCGACCGGCTCGCAGAAGGATGCCGTGCAGGCCGGCGGCGCGCCGCCGAAGACTTTCCGCGACGGCTCGCCCGCCCGGCCGCCGCCGCCCGGCGAAGACCCCGATATCTGGTACAACACCACTTCGGATGCTGACCGGCTGGTGCTCGAAACCCTGGCCAAGCGGAAAGCCGCCAAGGCGGCGCAACCCGCCGGCCAACCCGCGATCGTGAGGCCCTAGATGGCTGGCGAACCGCTCCCTGACCTGAACAGCATGAGCGACGAAGACCTCGCCGTTCACGCCGCGCGTGCTCGCGCCAGCGCCGCCAAGGCGAAAGCCGACGCCGAAGCGAAAGCTGCCCAGGAGGGCGGCGGCTTCTGGTCGGGTGTCGGCTCGACCATCGCCGACGCCGGCAAGAACGCTCTCGGCTACGCCGGGCAGTTCGCCCACGGGGCCGGACGCGGCCTCGCAATGGCGGCCGACATGCCGGCAGAGATCGGGACCGGGATAGGCAACGTCTATAACCGCCTCGCCGGGGAGCCGCTCGCCACCGCCCCGACCGGGGTGACCGACTGGTACGACCGCAACGTCCCCTCGGTGAAGGGTTTCGAAGACAGCTACGCCGAGGACATCGGCAATTTCTTCGGGCCGATAATCGCCACCGGCGGGGCCGGCGAGATCGCCAACGCCGTGCGAGCTGCGCCCGGCCTAGCCCGCGCGCTGTGGGCGGGCCTTTCCAACACCGGCCGGATTGCCGGACGCGCCGCCGTGACGGCGGGGAGCGCCCATGTCGGCGGGGAAGCCGGCAAGGCGATCGGCCAAGCCATCGACGAACGCACCGGCGGCACCGCCGGCCAGGACTATCTCGAGCCGTTGCTCTCTACCTTGGCCGGGGGCATGGGGCCGGAAGCCATCGCCAATCGCGGCTACCGCGTCGGCAACCGGATATTCACCGACCGAGCACCGCCGCCGCCTCCCGGCGGTGGCCCGGCCATCGTCGACATGGAAACCTCGGCCGAGCGCCTTGCCGCCGCAGACCGGCTGAACGCGGCGCGCCCCGCCGGTGCCGAGGGCGGCATCCCGATAAGCTTGGACTTCCTCGGCAATCAGGCTTCCCGTGATCTCGGCGACTTCACCGCCTCGCCGATCGGCGGCGGTGCTCCGGCCGTGCGGACCCGCCGCGCCCAGAACCGGGGCCTCGATGAGGCGATAGGCATCAACGCCGACATGATGCGCGGCATCCCCGACCCGGTCTTTCCACGGCCAGGGCCGGGCCGCGCCATCGCGCCGTCGACCATCGGGGCGGACGCCACGCCGGTCTTCTCCCTCGCTCACGCCCACGCCCAGCGCATGATCGACGACGTCTATGACGGCCCCGGCGGCCTGCACTCGACCCCCTATGTCCATCCGCAGACCGGAGCGCCGACCCTGTTCTCCCGCGAGACGGCGACCGACCCGCGTCCGGTGCTCGCCGTCATCGACCAGATGCTGGCCGACCCGCGAACCCACCAGAGCGCGCAAGGCCCGATGCTCCAGGGGATCAGGGATCGCATCGTCGGGGCCTCGAACCAGATCATCGACCCGGCGGTCGACGCGGCTTTGCGCCAGCAGCGGGCCGCCGAACTCGGCAATGCCCGCGCCCAGAACCGGCCACCCGACCACAGTCTGATCGCCCGGATCGACGCGCAGATACAAGACAACCTGGGTCCGAGCTTCGACGCCATGCGCCGCGACCGGGCAATCACCCACGACTTGACCACTGGCTTTGCCATCGACAACCCGATCATCGCCCGGCTCCGGGTCGCCCAGGATGACGCGATGCGGCAAGCCGCCGAGAGAGCCGGCGTGCCGCGTGGCCAGTTCGACGCCGCCGAGCAGCGGGCCAGCGACCTCATGCGCGAACGCGACCAGCTCAAGCTGGCCCCCGATCGAACCGGGGAAGAAGCCGCTACACGCGGGCAAATCCACAGCCGCCTGTTCGGAGCCGAGGGCGTCGGCGACACTGCGCAGACCGCTGCCTTGCTGGAGCACAACCCCGCCGGCGCGCGTGGATTGGCGGCCGATCAGTACGAGATGCAGATGCGCGGCCCGGTCGCCGCCGGCTCGCCCGTCGCCACCGCCGAGAACTTGAACGCCGGGAGCGCCGCCGACTGGTACGCGAAGCAGCGCGACCCGATCACGCAGCGGCTCTACCACGGCGACGACCCGGTCCTGCGCCAACGGCTCGAAGACACCGCCCTGCTGGCGCGCACCGAGGCCTTGCGGCCGACACGGACGAAGCCGGGGCGCGGTCGCAACACCCTCGGCGGGCCGGCGATGGCCTGGGCGCTGCCCTCGATCCTCGGGGGAGCCGGCATTCTCGGCGGCGGACCCGCCGGCATCCTCGCGGCGGCAGTCCCGACCATCGCGGCGCGCTTCGTCGGCAATCGCTTCACCGACCCGACCTTCACCCGGCGAACCATTCACCCGCCGACTTTCCGGCAAAGCGTCAACCTGCCGCGCGTTCTCAGCAGCGCGGTAGCTGCCGCCGCCGCCGCTGCGGCCCCGCCGAGGAACTGACGTGGCGTTTGGCCTGCTCACCGGCACATCAGGCATCCAGCCGGATTTCCTCTCCCGGGTGGAGGCCCTTCGCCGCGCCATGCCGAACGGCCTCGGCGCGCAGATCGGGGTCAAGTCCGGCTATCGTTCTCCCGAGCACCAAGCCGAACTCTTCGCCCGGGCCGTCCAGAAATACGGCTCGGAAGCCGCCGCCAGGAAGTGGGTCGCGCCGCCGGGGCATTCACAGCATAACCGGGGCAACGCCATCGACTTGTCCTATGGGTCGCCGGAAGCGATGCGCGTCGCCCATCAAATGGCGGCCCAGTACGGTTTGACGTTCCCGATGAGCTACGAGAACTGGCACATCGAGCCGGTGGGCGCTCGGGGCGGGGGGCAGATTGGAGGGGCTGAAACTGCCCCCTCTGGTGGGGGTCCGGACCCCGGAGTGTCGGACTTATTGGCGCAGGCCGCCTCGCTAAACAACAGCCCCTTAAATACCCAGACCTCCAGCTCAGGCATCAGTCCGAGCTTAGGTGCCGGTGGTTCTGCCGGCGGCATCATCGGCGACCCGTCGCCGATCGCGATCCCCGATCTCCGCACCCGGACAGAAGCACAACCCTCCGCGCCGCCGGTGGCGACATCGGCTCCGGCCCCGGATACCTCGCAACTGGCTGATCTCTTTACGCTCCCCACGATCGGGGTGCCGGGCGGTGGCCCGCAGGGTGACCCGGCGGCGCTGCCCGGACAAGCCAAGCCGCTGGCCAGGAAGGTGTGGAAATGAGCTTCCTCTCCGACCTGATCAAATTCGAAAGTGGCGGCAAGAACGTCACCAACATCAACCAGAGCACCTCCTCCGGGAGGGCCAGGGGCCTCTTCCAGATCACCGACGGCACCTGGAGGGACTTCGGCCGCCGGGTGGGTATCGACTTCACCAAATACCCGACGGCGCTGTCAGCTCCGCCTGAGCTTCAGGCGCAAGTCGCCGGCATGATCCCGCTGAACCGCTGGGACCCGATCACGCTTCGCAAGCTATCTGCCGCCGGCCACAAATTCGACGTCAACAAGACCCTCGCCGAGAACGCTGCTGCTCTCGGCGAGAAGATGACCGGCGACATCTCCGGGGCTTTCACCGGGGTTTCGAGCGAAGGTTCCGTCGGCGCTCCGTCCGCCGGAACCCCGATGAGCGGCGGCAGCCCGGGCATCGCTTCGCTTCTCGGGAACGCCTTCAGCGGCATGTCCTTCGGCGGCTCCGGTGGCGGCGGCAGCATCGGCGGTGGCTCCGCCGACGCGGCGCAGCTAGGCGGGGCCGCCGATCTCCGGACGAAATCCCCCGACGTTCCGGCGGGTCCGCCCCTCGACACCGGCAAGTCGCTCGCCCTCGCCGACCTGTTCACGCCGGCGACGATCGGCAAGCAGAAGCCGGGCATGAACATCGCCGCGAAGAGCTGGATTTGATGGCTTCGCTCGCCGACACGTTTGCTGGAAAAGTCGGTCCGACGCTGCCGTCGACTACCGACGAGTTGGCGCAAGCCTTGAGGATGAGGCCGCCGGGACCACTCGACCCGGCCACCCTGAAAGCCTATTTCGACGAGAACGGCGCGCAGATCGAAGACGCACAGCGCAACGCCGAGCGGCTACTGCAAGCGCCGGAACCCGGCGGCAGCATCGCCGAAGCTCTCGGCATGTCGCGCCAGGGCGTCGATCGGCTACGCCAGACCAATCTCTCCAAACTCGGCGGCATTCCCTGGGCGATCGCCCACGACATCGGCGACCTCGCGTCCCTGACCCACGACGCCTGGGAGGGCAAGCCCGAGGGCGATCCCCGCCTGCCCGGGAACATGGACCGGATCACGCGCGGCACGCTGGCGCTGACCGGCGCAGGCATAGCGTCGGCCCCGTTCAAGGGCGCGGGCCTTGGCGTCTTCGGCAGCCGCGCCGCCGCCGAGGAGGCGGGGCCGAGCAAGCTCGCCGAGGTCTTTACCAAGCCCAAGCTGAACCGGGAAACCGGCATCGACTTCTCGGAACCCCCGGCGGCGCGCCCCGGCGCGGTCGACGACCCCGAGTTGGCGGCGTACATGAACCGGCCGCGCACTTGGCAGACCAACTACCCGCCGCCGCCATCGCTGCCGTCGGTCTACGAGGCCCGCGCCGCCCAGATGGCCCTCAAGCCGTCGCAGCGTATCCAGGCGGTGGCCGGACGCGAGCGGGTCATCGGCAACGACTATACCAACGTGCTCGATCCGCCGCCTGGCGGCCATCCCGACATGGCCAACCTTTACCCGCGCAACCCCAACCCCGACGCGGCTCTCCCCCAGGGCGGACGCGGCCAGCCGCTGATCGATTTCCGAGAGCAGATCGCCGAGCGCCTCGCCCAGAAAATCCGCGACGCCGGCCAGCTTGGCGCGCCGACGCAGTATTTCTACCATTCCGACGGCCCGATCTACCGCGCGGCGCGGGCAGCCGGCCTCGGCGACGAAGACGCCCGCCGTTGGGTCAGCGACTTCGGCCACATCACGGCGGCGACCAGCCCGCGCACCAACGTCGACCAGAACGTCCTCAACGCCACCTCGGTCATGGCCAAGCACGCGGCCAACGTACCTTTCCGCGAAATCCTCGGACCCGGTTCGGGGGGTATTTCCGAAAGGGGCTACCCGATGATGACCGGCGGAGGCGGCATCCACGGGCAGCTCATCGATGACATCCTGTCGGGCCGGGGCATCGATCCCAACGTCAACACCAAGCCCTCGCAATTTGCGGCCGCAAATTCCGGCAACCGTTCCGGCGTCGTTGTCGACACCCACATCATCCGGGGCGTCATGCAGACCCTCAACGAGCTACAGCCCGGTTCCATTCCCGAGAAGTGGATCATGCCGGCGTTCCGCGAGGCCTACCGCCACGACCCGACCACGCTCACCCCGAACATGATCTCGGACACCCTGGCCAAGCAGAGGATCGGGCCGAAGGGCGCGACCTACAGCGCGCAGACCGAATACCCGCTGTTTGCCGATATCTATCATCGGGTGGCCGAGCACCTGGGGGTTTCGCCGTCGGAGGCGCAGTCGATGGGCTGGTTCGGCCTCGGCCAGCACACCAACCTGGGCAGCGCGCCGGAAACCCTCGCCGACGTCCTCGACAAGCACATCTCGATCACTTCGCAGGGGCTTAATCTGCCGCCGCAGGAGGTTGCCCGGCTCTTGTTCCAGCGTAAGCTACCGCTGATGAGCATCCTCGGCACGGCGGCGGGCGGCGCTGCCGCCCTCGACGCTCTCAACCAGACCAATCAAAATCCCGGAGGAACCTGATGGCAAAGCCACCTGCAGCCAGCCCGCTCGCCAACATGATGTCGAAGGCGGTCGCGCCGCTGCCCGGCCAGATGGACTTGCCGCTCGACAAGTCGCCGGCACCGGCACCGCCGCCGAAGAAAGCCGGCGTGCCGTTCAAGGGCGGGGTGGCCACGCCCCCACAAAAAGGAACGCCGGGGAAAAACCCCGGCGGCCCTGGTCGCGGCAACATGGCAAATTTCAAGGGCAAGCACGCGCCGCCCTTCACGAAGAAGAGCTAGATCAAAGCGTCTTCCTCGACGTCCTCGATCGCGGTGAAGGCGCGCTTGGCCGGCGTCCTGCCGTCGATCCGGGGAGCGTCCCGCTTGATCAACTGCAAGTGCTGAAGGCCGAAGGAAATCCCCTTCTTGCCGCTGTTCGTCCAGGAAAAAGGTGCGATGTGGGCGCGGACGATCTGACCGGCCCAAATCTCGGCGGGGTCGAGGACGTCCTGGAGGCGGACATCGACGATGCCCGGTTTGCCCTTGCTCCACGGGCTGATGTAGGTCATCCCCGGCTCATAGCCGTTGTAGGTCTTCTGGCCGGCGTCCTTGAAAGGAAGCTGGATGTTCTTGACCGGCGTCGTCGGGAACTTCTCGGCGGCGAGCGTCGCCACGGCGGCTTGCATCGCCTTATACTCCTTGGACTGCTGCGCCTCGGCCGTGAACAAGAGGGCGCAGGAGTAGACCGGCTCAGCGCCTTCGGAGCGCGGATCAGGAGTAAACAAGTGGGGAAAAGAGAGGATTGCGTAGGGGGTATTGAGGCCTTCGGCCATGATCGCTGCCTTTCGCTACATAGAGTGGTTTCGCAAAGCCCACATCTCGGTGGGGCTTCGTACATTTAGAATGATCAGCCGAGAATTTCAAGAGAAGAAGTGAGCTGCTTGAAGACGGTTTGCGGATTATTTTTGACCCCGGGGCGGGGGTCTTCCTCGGGGGCCAGGGTCGTGCCGGAACTCTCCTTCTTGACCAGGGTGGCGACGATGTCGGGCTTGATCTTGTGGCGCTTCAAGGCGCGCTCGACACCGGCCGGCGTGTCGAGCACGACCATCTCGTCGTAGACGTTCGGGTACTCGTCCGACAGGCGGTCCATCGCGTCCTCCTCGTCGACCCACTTCCTCATTGCCCGCTTGGCGACCAGCTTCCAGCCGGGGACCAGCCCGCCCCGGTCGATGCGGTTGGACGCCTCGGCGCGGACCCGCTCGATCCAGCTCACCACCATGTCGGCCTGATCGAGGATGGCGGCGAGTTCGTTGTCGCTGAGACTGGCGACCTGCTTCAGGTCGGGGGTTCCGGTCTGATCGTCGAAGACCACGGCGGCGCTGCTCTGGGCGAGGTCGGCCAGCGCCCGGCACTCGCCGGCCCTGACGCACCAGCGGCAATGCTCGCCGGGTTTTTCGGTCGGGTCGTCGAGGCCGATCTTAGCGAGCGCCGGCAGGAGCACCGTGTCGCGCCAAGCGTAGAGTTCGTGGACGTCGACCATCTCAGTGTTGACCCCGACCTCGCCGCCGGTGCGCGGCTGGATGATGGTCATCCGGACCTCGCTGATCGGATAGGCCCCGCCCAGGCTGTCGATCGCGCCCAAGGCATAAATGCGAAGCTGCGGATTGTTCGCCGCCGAGACAGCGACGCCGCGCCCATACTTGAGATCGACGATCTCGATGTTCTCGATCGCCTTGGTGTAGGCGATGACGTCGGCGGTGCCGTAGAGCTTCTCGTTGCCGAACGTCGGCACTTCGACCAGGGTTTCGGTGCGGAAGATGTCGGCCTTCTGCTTGAGCGCGCCGGCGTAGCCGCAAAACACCTCGACCGCCTCGACCATGTCGTCGTCGACCGGAAAAGTGAAGCCGTCGATGGTGACTTCGCTCGGGGCCGGCAAGCCGTGGATCAAACGTTCGGCGACTTCGTGGGCGGCGGACCCCTCAGCCGTGTAGACGGTCGGAAGCCGCTTCCGACCTCGGGCCTTGGTGACGCTGGCAGGACACTTCAACCAGATGCTCGCTGAGGATGGCGAGGCGTCGGCGTGGGCATTGGCCATGATCTTTGTTCTCCAAAAAATTTCCGCCGGGGTCCGGATACGCTGGATCGCGGGGCATCTCGTGGCTGTAGGTGCAGACTTTGTGCCAACAGCAGCCGCAACATTGTTTGTCGATCCGGCAACACGGGTGCCGGCAAGTGGCGAAGCTGTTCATCGCTCAGCGACCAGAGCGAGGACTTCCTTGCCGGCGTCGGTCAGGCGCTCACCAGCGAGCGTGGCCTCGCCCCAGGCCTTGGCCGCGCGGACGCCGTCATGGTTGACGAGGCGGCCGTCGGGCATCTGGAATACAAATTCGCTCCAGCCGGCGACCCGGCAATAATAGCCGGCAGCCGACTTGGGCAGCGAGCGGCCGTTCTCCTCGACGTAGTGGAGGTTCCGGATGCGAGCTGCGGTCAGCCTGAGCTGATTGGTCATTTGTGCTTCTCCAGCCAGTCCTTGAAGTCGCGATGGCCGAAAGAGCGCGCGGCGTCGTCCATGATCACCGTCGCCTCGACCTCGGTGCTGACCCCGCAACAGGGCATGTACCAATGCCCGAAGAGCGGCGGCTCCTCGGGGTCGAGGACGTAGTCTTTCACCCAACGGGGCTTGCGGAACTTGCCGCAGTGCGGGCAGTCGATCCAGCCCAGGCGGCGCTTGATCCGGGTCAGCAGGCTCATAGGACACTCTTGGTGAAGTGGGCTTCCGCCGCGGCTTTCCACTTGTCCCGCTCGGCTTCAAGCTCGGCGATGTCGTGGTTCTTGCCGCTGATTGTGTCGGCTAGTGCAATGTTGAGGCTCCTGACCTCGGCCTCAAGCTCGGCGACGCGGTTCTGATTAGCCAAGGTTAAAGAACCGGCGAAGTGGTTTTCCGCCTTGAGGCGAGAAGTCTCGGCCTCAAGCTCGGCGATGCGATTGGACAGACCCTTATTAAGCGCGCCAAAGCGGAACCTTTCTCGCTCGGCTTGGTCCCGCTCGGCCTCCAAATCGGCGATGCGAGCGGCCTTTGCTTGCAGGATCATCTCTTCAAGCTGACGGTGACTTGCGGCCTCGGCTTCGAGTTCGGCGATGCGGGCAACCGCCTCGACTGCCGTGTCGGACGCATGGCCGAGAAGGCTGACCCGCCAGTCGTGCTCGGCGATCTGGTTCAGGCGCTCGATCAGGTTCACGGGGCCGGCTCCGCGACGAGGGCATCGACGACGACGCCGATCTGGCTGGCCGGCTTGTCATCGGCGGCGCGGGTCAGCGCGGCCTTGACCTCGCCGACGGTGACGCCGTGCTGAAGCAATAAAGAGAGAAGCAAGCCGGCGTCGCGCAGCGACGCCTCGGCCGGCGAGCCGGGCTTGCCGGCGGTGATGAAGACTTCGCTGATCCGGCCGTCGTTGTCGCGCGAGTAGGTAAGGAAAGCCTTCAGCCGCAGGCCCTCGACGTCGGCATATTTGACGGCGACGGTGGTGCTCGCCCGACGGGGCGGGAAACGGATACGGTCGCTCACGGGGCCGGCTCGTCTTGCAGTTCCGGCTCGTCTTGCAGTTCCGGCCCTTCCAGGTCCGGCGTCGGCTTCGGCTTTGGCCCGTTCAGTTGCTCGACGAACCACTGCCGCGCCACCTTCAAAGTGTGAATGTAGCGGTCGATGTGCGCGACCGACGTCGCGATCTCGTTGCACTCGACGCGCACGGCCAGCGGCTCGCCTTGTTTGTGGGTTTGCAAGGTGACCCTCATGCCGGCACGCGGAGTTTCGGGGGATTGCCAGGGCGGATGGCGAGGAGATGATGCTCCGGGCAGTAGACCGCCCCTTCTCTGGTGGCGCGGGTCCGCCCGCAAAAGAGGGTCGCCGCCCCATCTCCCGAGACGGGCCAGCGGCAAGTGTCAAAATCCAGTTCCATGAGCGTGATTTTTCCTATTTTCACTTCCGGGATCACCCGCACGGGTCTTGGCTTGGCCTTGGCCGCCAGCATCCGCTGGCGGCGTGTCCGGACCCGGCTCTCCTGCGGGCGTTCCTGGCGGCGCTCACCGTCGATCATGTCCGGGTTCTGCTTCCACTTGCGACGATGCACCATGCCGAGAAAGGCGTTGCGGGAGACGCCGCACTGCTCGGCGCAGTATCTCGCCTTGAAGCCGCTCTTCCACAGGTGCTCCGCCAGGATCAGCCGATCATCCGGCCAAGCCGGGAACGACGTCCTAGTCAGCCCCATCGTCGTGATCCTCCCGATGCGGGACGAACCCCAAGGCCCGTCCCGCCGCCATGCGGAAGCGCCGCCAATCGTCGATCGGCAGGTTGGCTTCGAGAACGCCGATGTCGGCGAGGATCGCCGCCGGCGATGCCGGCAGCCGCAGCGACGGCCCGCGCAGGCGCACCGCCACCTCGTCCTTGCTGGTCACCGGCAGCGACCGGGTGTCGAGGCCGTACTCGGGGGCGTTGGGCGGCGTCGCCGCCGCCACGGCCGCCTGTTCACGCAGCGCGTCGATCGGCGAGAACTCTTCGTCAGGCATGGGCCTCTCCTGCACCGTTGCCGTTGGCGGCCTTCGGGATGTTGAACTCGGCTTCCATCTCGGCCCGGATGTCGGGGAAGAGCGCCGGGTCGAGGAGGCTCAAGCGGACCCCGCCGTGGCGTCCGGTGACGACGTCGATGAAGGCCTTGGCCTTGAGCTTCTGGCGGGGATCGCCGAAACGCTTGACCATCTCGTCGACCACGAACGTCTTGTCGGCGGCGGCCAGAGCCGCCGAGGCATCCTCGGCGACCTTCTTCGCCGGGGTTTTCTTCGCCTTGGCGGCCGGGGCCTTGGCGACCGTCTCGACCTCGGCCGGCGTCGGGTCGGTCGGGCTGGCCGGCAACGGCACCCCCTGCGGCTCGCCGACAATCGCCTTGACCTCGACAGCGAACCCGGCGACGCCGAAACGCTCCTTGGCGACTATCAGCAGGTCGTCGAGCGGCATGGTCTTGGCGTTGGGTCCGCCAAGGGACTTGAGGGCGACGTTGACGTCGTCAACGGTGTCGCCGGTGATCTTGATCTCGATCATGATTGCTGTTTGCTCCTTCTATAGGGGTTGCCCTTGGCCGACTGGACAAGGACGTAGACGGCCACGTTACGCTTCGCGCCGGCGTGCATCCGGTGGGTGACGATGCTGTGGCCGGCATCGCGCAACTCGTAAATCCGCGCCGCCAGCCGGAAGCAGCCATAGCGTTGCAGGGCTTCCAGTGGAGTAATCGACGGGAAATTCTGCAGGTGATCCAGCACCAGCGCGGCCTGGGCTGGGCTACTGTGTTGTGGGCTGACCATCGGCCCCGGCTCCCTGGTTTTTACGGACTTCGATTTCTTCGATCATGCGCAGGACGACACGCAGAGCAGTGTCGACCTGCGACATGGCCAGCTCGATCGCCAGCTTGATGGCGGCTTCTTCCTCGGGGGTCAGGTCGCCCCTGACCTTGAGCCGGTTGAGCGTCTCCATCGGGTTGGGGGTCATGCGCCTGTCTCCTGGACTTCAAGCCACTTCCAGACCGAGCCGTACTCGGGATGCCCGTGGATGGCCTCCAAATCGTCGAGGCAGTCCCACACCGACACCGACCGCTTGGCCGTCAGCCAGCGCACGGCGACCCGGCCGTCGGAGAAGACCACGCCTTCGAACTGCGGCTCGTCGGGCGGGTTCTTCTGATTGGCGTCGTGGGTCGCGTCAGGGACGGCGCTGCGATAGACGATGAAGGCCTTCATGCTGAATGCCCCAGCCGGGCGATTTCTCTCTGGAGATACCAAGCCGCCTTGCGGAGGTCTTCGACGCCGCCTTTGTCGCTGGCCCGCCAGATGTACTTGATCGCGTTGCCGAGGTTGAAGTTCATGTGCTCGGTGATCTGGATGCACTCGATCCCGGAGGGGTGCGAGGTGTAGTGCTTGGGATGATCGACCGGGTCGTCCTTGGTGCGGTCCCAGCCTTCGTGCTGGCGGGCGATGTCATGCAGGGTCCGCATCGGATGGTCCGGCTCGTTCACCAGCTTCTGCATGCTCTTGCCGTAGGCTTCGCTCATCTCGTCCAGCTTTGGGTTCAGGCTCATTTTCGGCATCTCCAACTTTTGCCTTTGTAAACAGTCTTCATCTTGTGGCGGATACAAAGCGGCTGGCCGGCGGGTCCGGCCACGATCTTTTTAGAGGGCGCAAGGGGTAGGTTGCCTCTAACCTGTTCATCTTCGCTGGGGGCGTCCGTCGCCGGCACCGACCCCGGTGGTTTCTCTCTTGGCGTCGGGATGGCGTCGTCGATGATCGGTTGCTCCTCGGGAGTGAAAGTCATCGGCGGCAGCTCGTCGGCATTGAGGCAGAACGAGTAGGCTTTCCGGTAGAGGAACTTCCCCGCCGCGACGTCGACAAAGGGAAAACCCAGCAACTGCCGGAGAGCCAGCGCGGACCCGCGATTGGCGTAGGTGCGGCAATCCCTCATGTCGGCGGCCTTGGCGAGGTCGATGACCAGCACGACCGGCAACAGGACCGCCGTCAGGGCGAGGGCGAGAGCGATAGCCCGGGTCTGCCATGTCCAGTTCATGCGCGTCTCCCCGGCGGCAGCAGCGACGGCAGCGAGCCGCCTTTGTAGGCGCTGGCGATCTGCGGGATCAGGCTTTCGCCGACGGTCGCGCCGTCGGGCAGCACGACATGCGGCAGGAAGGCTTCCTCGAAAGTCTCGATCTTCGAGGCGACGCTTTCCAGCTTGGCCTTGATGCACAGGAGCAGCGCCCGCCAGCGTTCGCGTTGTTTCTGCTCGCCCTCGGGCAGCAGCAGGTCGAAGCGGACCCGGCGCTCCGCCGCCTCGAAGACGACGGTGGCGCGGAAAGTCTCCGAGTAGTAGGCGAATTTCTTCGCCCCGTACTTGGCGAGGATGGCTTCGATATCGGCCTTGGTCTTGCTGATCGAAACCTTGGTGCGCGCGGCGTAGGTCATCGAGCCATCACTCCTCGTTCGCAACGCTTCAAGTCCGCCTTGATGTGGTTGATGGTCGAGACGTTGCCGGGGGTGCCGGAAGTGATCACATACCGACCACCGCCGGGCGGGGTGAAGCGCCAGTGCTGGCCCTGGGTCTTCTCGACGGTCCAACCTTTCTTGCGGTACTCGCGAACGATTTTCTCGAGATCACGGGTGGTGCTCATGCTGTCTCCTTTTCTGCGGGGGTGACGATGTCGTAGTCGTGGACGATGACGCCGCGCGTCTCGTCGCCGCGCCGGTGGGCCTTGACCCACCAGCGCCGGCGTTGACACTTCCGGCATTCCCAGACGCCTTTCGTGTCAGGCTCCGACGGCCAGTCGTGGCCGCAGCCCTGGGTCAAACCCCCATGATGATGAAAGTTGCCTCGGACCTGATGGTCGCGCGGCGGGGTCCGGGGAGCGCCCAGCAGGTAAGCCCTTCGGATCGAGCGAACTTTGCCCAACTCGATCTCGACCGTCCGGTAAGCCGTGTAGGTTTGCAGCTTGCCCCGGCTTATCCGCCGTGCCGGCGGGACGTCGGTGAAGACGCAGCGGGCCGGCTGATTGAGCCACAGCAAGAGGGTCCACAAGTTCCGAATGTCGCCGTGCCAGCCGCGCATGTCGGCGGCACGCAGCGGGATCAGCGGCTCGACGGCGTGGGCAGCGAGGATGTCGTCCTGGGCAAGCTGGGCCGCCGTGGTGTTCATGGCGGTGCCAAGCAGAAGAGCCATCTTGCCGTAACGGTGGGCTTTGGAAGTGACCGGCTCCGGGTACTCGGCGTCGGCGTCGCCGAACGCCAGCACCGGACGGTCGCGCCGCGCCATCGAGCCGGGCGGTGCCGTCCAATACATGAACGGGGCCAGGGCGTGCTCGCTGCGCTTGCGCGGCGTGGCGGCGAAGCCGTAGACGCCGGCCCCGTCGATCAGGTAGCCGACGCGGAGGTCGCGATCGTCGTCGGGCATGCCCTGGTCGAGCATGCGGATGCCGAGCTTGGCCCCCGCATCGAAAAAGGCGCGACTATCGAACTCGACATAGGTCGTCGGGTAGGGGGCAATCGCAAACTGCCGGTGATTGACGATCAGTTCAGGGGCCTCGAAGGCAAGCCGGCCGGCGACGGCGCTGGCCTCAGTTGAAAAGTTGAAACGCTGGGCGTTGCGCCAAGCGGAGTAGACCCGCTGGCGCAGGGGGCGGGGATAGTCGGGACTGGGATGGATGAAGAAATCGTCGGGGATCATGGTCGCTGCCTTTCGCTGCTTCGCTTAGGTGGGTAGGTCGCTCACCCGAAAATCTCTTTGATGTCGCGGGACTTCCGAGCGAGGATTTCCTGGATGCGGTCGTCGAGGGTGCCGGACGCGGCGGCGTGCCGGACCAAAACCCCGTCGTTCTGGCCTATTCTGTGAACTCTACACGCGGCCTGATAGTTGTCGGACGGCGAGAAGGAACTCTCGGCGAAAACGACGTCGGAGCACTTCGCCGTCGGCGAGACGAGAGTGATGCCGGTGCCGCCGGCTTGTATCTGGCCGACGAAAATCCTGGCATCGCCCGACATGAAGCGATCGATGGCCAGCTTGCGCTGATCGAGGTTGTCTCTTCCGTCGAATTTGACCGGCTTATACTCGGCGAGCAGGCCGACATATTCGTCGATAACCCGGTGATGGACGCACCAGACGACGAGGCGGCGATCGGGATCGTCACGAAGCAGGTCGACCACCCACTCGACGATCGCCGGGATTTTGGCGAGGCCGAGATTTTGGATTTCCGACTTGACCTTGCCGCCGGCCAGTTGCGTCAGAAGGTCGTCGTCATCAAGCCGTTCAAGGTCTACCCAATGCGCATGTTCTCCGCGCACCGACACCGGCAGGACGACGAAGTCGATCGGCGGCAACTGGGGAAGAACGTCTTTCTTCCGGGCCTTGACCACCATCGGCGCGATCCGCGCTTTCAAGTCGTCGGTGTTCTTGGAGCCGGTGACCTGCTCGACCCAATGATTGTTGACCTTGAACTGCCTCACTGTGCAGTAACGATTTTGGAACTCGCCCTCGCGCATGGGTTTCCCGGTCACCGGCGACACGATCAGGTCCGGACGCAGGTGATAGAGCAAACCCCACAATTCGCCGGCGTGGTTGGGAGCCGGGGTTCCGGTCATGGGATGAACCCAGCCGAGCTGCCCCTCGCCAAAAAGATCGAAGACCCGCTTGGAGCGGTTCGACTTCGGGTTCTTGAGGTAGTGAGCCTCGTCGATGACCGTGGCCTCGAATGGCCCAGTATCTCGCAGATGTTGGGCCAGCACCCCCGCCGTCTCCGACATCAAACCATAGGAGACGAGATAGACGCCTTCGCCGGCACTCATCCGCGCCGGGGCGGTGACGATGCGCGGATGACCCGGCCACCACTTCGCGATCTCGGCTTCCCAGACCAGCACGACGCTGTGCGGGCAAAGGACAAGCACCCGGCGGTGGCCGCGCGCGATCAGCGCCTCGATGGCGACGCGGGACTTGCCCAGGCCAGGGTCAAAAGCGTTGAGGATCGGCCGGCGGGCCGTCGCGATCGAATTGACCGCCGTCTGCTGGTAGGGGTAGAGGGCCGGGGTCATCTGAACCGTTCCCACAGAATGAAGGTGAATGCGCCCAGCCCGCAAAGCGCGCCGACGAGTTCGAACCAATCCCCAAAACTCATATTTTCTGCTCCTGCCACCAGAGCGCCATGAGCAGCGCCTCAGCCCTGCCGGCGTCTTTCTTGCGAGACAGGTTTTTCGCCACGCCGGGGAACCTCTTCAAAGCCAAAGCCCGGGCGTCTTCCTTGTCGGGGCCAAGCCGGAAGTGTCGTTTCCACAAGCCGGGAGCGACCTCGATCATCTTGAAACCGAGACTGGCGACGACCCCGTGAATAATGCCGAGGCCCATGCCGAACCTGAACGAGGAACTGATCCCTTGTTTGGGAAAAGCGTTCACCTTCTCGACGACGACGATGTCGGCTCCGGACCCGGCGACCATATCCGCCAAGCCCACCGCGCTGACCATCTTGCCGGCCACCGGGACGTCGTCACAGAGGCAGACGCCAGGGCCGTAGAGGCCCCACGCGGCTGAGACACTTCCGGGATCAATGCCGAGAACGATCACGGGGCATTCCTCGTCGCTTGCCGCTTCCAATAGCCGGCGTCGGCGATCGCATCGTCAGCGAGCTTGTGCAGCTTGCGGTTCTCGGCTTCCAACTCGATCACGCGCGCCTTCAAGCGTTCCCGCTCGCCATGCTCAGGGGCGTTGTAGAGTTTTGCCCAGGTCCGGGAGACGATGTCTTCCTTGCTGTCGGCGCTGCTCATAGCTGCACCTTGTCCTTGACCAGAAGCTGGCCGACGTTGGAGATCGTCCCCTCTTTCATGGCCCACTGGAGGAACAACGGCACCCATTGGGAAGGAACCCTTCCCTTGAAGCGCCAGCCATTGATCGTCGTCGGCGACGGCGCGTCGTAGCCGGCCTTCTTGATCCGCTTCACGATCTGCGGGCTGGAGCCAAGCGACAGGAGCAGGCCCTTGTAGTCCCAGATCGGCACGATCACGCTCTTTTTGCGGGTCGTCAAAAAATCATGTGGCATCGGTCTTCCGTCCGTGTTTCAAATCCACTATCGTTACCCATATAACTGTTTTCGCAACAAGGTCAAGCCGCCCCGTGCAAAACGCCCCCGCCATCTCGCTGGACTTCGAAACGTTCAACCTTCTTGACTTGAAACAAGTCGGGGCCGAACTCTATGCGGCGAGCTATTCTCTCGAAGTGACTGTCATCGCCTGGGCGATTGAAAACGGCCCCGTCAAGAGCGTGACAAATCCCAGGGTGCTCCCCGCCGAGATCGCTTCTCATCTTGCCCAGGGGGGACGGCTAAGGGCCTGGAACGCGGCTTTCGAGTGGGCGATCCTCTTCAATCACTACAAGCTTCAAGTCCCCTGGGAGAACGTCGACTGCACCATGCAGCGCGCTCTCTATGCTGGGTTACCTGCTTCCCTGGAGAAAGCCGGCATGGCCCTCGGCCTCGCCCCCGGCATGCTCAAGGACAATGTCGGTCACCGGCTCATGTTACAAATGACGAGGCCCCGCCTCGGCGGCGGCAAGTGGCACAAGGACGACCCCGGCAAGCTGGCGAGGCTTGAACTCTACTGCCAGCAAGACGTCATCGCCGAACGGGAGATCGCTTCCCGGCTGGCCTACCTGCCGGAAACCGAACGGCGCGTCTCGCTGCTCGATCATCAGACCAACCAGCGGGGGATCGCCCTCGACATCCCGCTCATCCAGAGCCTGACCGACCTCGCCCGCGAGGAAACCTCTCACCTCAATCAGGCGTGCGCCACCCTGACCTCGGGCGCGGTGACGTCGCCGGGGACGCAGACCGCCAAACTCACGGCGTGGCTGCAAGCCAAGGGCGTTCCGGTCTCCGACGGCCTCGACAAGGCAGCAGTCGCCGACCTCCTGGCCGGGGTCGCTGCCTATGCCGGCGACATCAAGCAAGTATTGGAGCTGCGCCAGGAAGTAGCCAAATCCTCGACCCGCAAACTCGTAGCGATGACCCGATGTGCCGGATCAGACCACCGGGTCCGGGGCCAGCTCATGTATTATGGAGCGAGCCGAACAGGACGCTTCTCGGGCAAACTTATACAGCCGCAGAACATGCCCCGGCCGACTTTTACTAAGCCAAACCTCAAGAGCGCCATCACTGCCATCAAACAGGGGGCCTCTCGCGACACCATCGACGAACTCTTCGGAAGCCCGCTCGACGTCGTCGCCTCGGCACTTCGGTCCTGCCTTGTCCCCGGCCCCGGAAAACTTTTCGTCTCCTATGACTTCAAGCAGATCGAGGCCCGGGTCCTGGTTTGGCTGGCCAGGGCGCTAGACACTCTCAAAGCTTTTGCCGACGGCGAGGACATCTATGTCCGCGAGCAGAAGAAGATCGGTCTGGCGTCACGCTTAGCCGGCAAAGTGGTGGTTCTGGCTTGCGGCTTCGGCATGGGCGCGCCCCGCTTCCTAGAGACTGCCGCGACCTACGGCCTGATCATCACGCTCGCCCAGGCCATCCAGATCGTCTGCGACTGGCGCGAGGCCAACCCCGAGATCGTCGATCTCTGGTACGCCTTCGAGCGAGCCGCCAGGAAGGCGCTCTTTAGACCGGGGGTGGCTTTCCCGGTGGCCGGCGGCAAGGTCACCTTCCAGGCGCGAGGGGCGTCGTTCATGGAGCCGGCGACGCTGGCGATGACGCTTCCGTCGGGGAGGCAGCTTTTCTATCGGAACATCCGGACGGTGCCGGACCCGTCGCGACCGGGCAAGGGCGGCGACCTGACCTATTCGGGCATCGACCAAACCACAAGGCAGTGGGTCGACGACATCCGCACATGGGGCGGAAAACTCGTCGAGAACGCCGTCCAGGCAACTGCGCGGGACGTTCTGACCGACGCTGCTTTGCGGGTAGACGCCGCCGGTTTCGGCGAGCTAGTCTTGTCGGTTCACGACGAACTGATCTGGGAAGTCCCGACCAGCCTAGCTGCGGAAAGAGCCAAGGCTATCCTGGCCTGGGTCGAGAAAAGCCCCGCCTTCGCACCGGATTTGCCGATCGGTGCAGAAGGCGGGGTTAAGGCAAGCTACGGCGTCTGACGGCCATACCCTCCAACCGCAAAATCAGAGGAGAATTTTTCTACCATGTCTCTCGACAAGACGCCAACCCCCCTCCCACCCTTCAAAGAACCAGCATTCGTACCCAAACAAATCCTGGCTCTACCCCAATGGATTTGCTGGCGGGCGGTCTGGGACGCCGACAAGCTGAAGTGGGACAAGAAGCCGATCTGCGTAGCTACAGGGGACGGTCGCGGCTTCACCAAAATCGAGATGGGTTCAACCTACGACGACGCCGTCACCGCCACCCGCAGGCTCAACCTCGCCGGCGTCGGCTTCGTCTTCCACGCCCACAACCGCCTGATCGGGATCGATCTCGACCATTGCCGTGATCCGGCCACCGGGGTGATCGAGCCGTGGGCGCAAGCGATCATCGACAAGGCCGAAACCTACGCCGAAATCTCGCCTTCCGGCACAGGCGTGCACCTGTTTGCCCTCGGCGATCTGGCCGGGACGACAGCGATCAAGAACACCCCGGCCCAGGTCGAGATGTACGCCTCGGGCCGGTACTTCACGATCACCGGCGACCACATCGAAGGCACCCCGGGCGAGGTCAACGAAGCACCCCTCACGCTGGCCGCCCTGCATGACCGCCTGACGGCCTTCCCGGCGGGTCCGGCTCCTGGAGCTGCCACCAGCCCGAAAGCGCGTCAGGCTCCCGCCGTAGGCTCCGCCGACGCCTTCTCGCAGCATGTCTACAAGACGAGCTTCTTCGGCCGGATCAACGACCTTGCCATGAAACGGATGGCCGAGTGGGTGCGGGAGTTGTTTCCCACCGCCAGCCAGGAAGCCGGAACCGGGGCGTGGCGGGTGAAGTCGGCGGACCTGGGCCGGGGGCTTGAGGAGGACATCTCCCTGCATCCTGACGGCATCGTCGACTTCGGCGAGCACGACATGGGCGACTTCGATGCCAACGGGGTGGATCGGAAAGGGAAAAGAACCCCGATCGACATCGTCATGCTGTGGCTGAAAGGCGGCGAGGCCGAGGGCGCAGACAAGACTTCAGCCGTCGAGGCGGGACTATGGCTTTGCGGAAAGCTGAAAGTGGACCCGAGGAGCTTGGGCTACCGGGGGAGTGCAGTGGGTCCAGATAAACTTTCTTATGGTGAGGGCGAGAGCGAGCCGGGGCCGGACCCCGAGGCCGGTGTCACAGCCAAGACCCGCTGGCAGATGCTGCGCGAGGCTTCGCGATCGTGGCCGTCAAGGGACAAAGTCGCCGGGGCCGGCGGCGACGGTAACGTGGCGAGGTTGAAGCCGGGGATCGCGGTGTTCGGGAAGGGGGCAAAGGCTGGCCCAGCGCGAGAACGGCTGTTCATCACCAATCGGCTTGCTCGAGGGATCGTCTCGGTCCTCAACGGCGTGCCGGGCCAAGGCAAGACGGCGGTGGCGGTCGCCTACATGAACGCGATCGCCTGCGAAAAGCCGACGCTGGTGGGGCTGAGCGCGATCCGGCGGGCCGGGGCGTGCGTCTACATAGCCGCCGACAACGAGAAGGCCGACGAGTTCAAAAGAAGAGACGAGGCTTTCCGGCAGCGGCACGGGTTAGTGGCGGCCGACTACAAGCACGACATCTATGTGTTCGACGAGCCGGGAGTGTTTTTGGAAATGGTCGACGGGGCGTGGGTGCCGACGCTGTGGATGATCGAGACGGCCAAGGTATTGGCCGGGATGCGCGAGACGGGGAAGCTGGCCGTGGTCGTGGTCGACACGTTGTCGGGCATGGCGGGGGGCGGGAAGCTCAACGACGACAGCGACATGCAGGCGGTGATGGCGGTGGCGCGGATGCTGGCGATGGGCCTGAACTGCGCCGTGGACTTGGTCAATCACCTGACCAAGGGCGGGGCCAAGACGGACCCGGAGAGCATGGACGCCGGCGGAGGCGCGCGGGCTTTGACGGCAGTCCCCAAGTTCGTGACGAACGTGCTGGCCGAGGCCGGGGGAATGGTCCGGCTGCATGAAGCGAAGGTGTCTTACCGGGATGGACCCCAGGGTATGGCGGTGATGCGTTGGGGCGAGGAAAGGGTGCCGGTCGAGGTCTGGGAAGAGGGCGTCCTTGACGGGGTGTCGACCAGCGCGATCGGGGTGTTGATCCCTGAAAACCCGTTGGTGCTGGCGCAAAACCAAGAAAACGTGGTGGTGCAAGCCATCGCCGACGCGATCCAGGTCGACAAACTGACGGTCATCCGTTCCAATACAACGAAGGGCGGACGACGCGGGAAAGGCCATGTCATTGATATCGTGCAGAAAGCCATCCCCGGCATATCGGCGAAAAAGGCCGACGATTTGGTCGGCACGCTGGTCGGGCAGGGGAGACTAGCCGAGGCCCGCCGGTACGACATGGCGACGCGCAATAAATGGATCGCCGAAATCACGTTGCCGAGGCTGGTCGACGATGCAAACATTTGAAATTGACAAACACGCGAAACTCCCCGGAGTTTCGCGTGTGTTTCGCGTGTCCAACCCCCCCCGTCCCACACGCGAAACAACCCCTAAAGGGTAGTTGTTTAGCGTGGGAGGGATACGGCACCGGAGTTTCGCGTGTCGAGTATCGCGTGCTGGTTAGTCAACAGAGGAGAGAGTGGCGTGCCGAACGAAACGAAGAAGCCGATCTACGGGTATGGGATCATCCGTCGCTTGATCGGGTCGGGTAGCGGCTGGGTCAAGATTTCCAAAACCGTTTCCTGACGATTTTGCCGATCGTTGGAAATCAAAGCCATTTCAACTTTGCCTTTATATTAGGCCCCTCGGGTACGCCGGCCGCGCCCGCGCCGCCGGCGCGGCCGCCGGCGCGCGGCCGCCGGCGCGGCCGCCGGCGCGCGGCCGCCGGCGCGGCCGCCGGCGCGCGGCCGCCGGCGCGCGGCCGCCGGCGCGCGGCCGCCGGCGCGCGGCCGCCGGCGCGGCCGCCGGCGCGCGGCCGCCGGCGCGCGGCCGCCGGCGCGGCCGCCGGCGCGCGGCCGCCGGCGCGGCCGCGAGCGGGTGCCGGACCCCCGGCTCCGGACCCCCGGCTCCGGACCCCCGGCGAGGCCGGCGTCGAGGCCGAGGCCTCCGGCGTCGAGGCCGGCGTCGGGGCCGGCGTCGGGGCCGAGGCATCCCAGGCGAACGCCCCGGACCCGAGGCCAAAATAAAATCCGGACCCCGGCTTGACCCTCGTTTCAAATCGACTTACTTGTCCTGGCGAGGGCGACGGCATCCCGCCGCGTCCAAACGCGAAACAGCGTTAGCAGCGAAAGGCAGCGATCATGTTCGATCTTTCTTCCCCTTGGTCCCGTGAGGCCCGCAACGAGGCCCGTTCCCTGGTTCGGTCCCAGCCCGGCTGGGCGGCCTGGACGGCTCGCCATCCCGAGGTGAACACCTCCGCCCCGTCGAAAGACGAGATCATCCAGGCCGCCGCTGACCTGGGCGTGGCGGACGTCCTCGCCGCCACCATCGCAATGACGATGGGCGTGTCGTACGACGCGCCGGCCGCGCCGGCCGACAAGGTGTGGATCGCCGGCCCGATGGCAACCGGCATGGGCGCGGCCCCGGCGGCCCCGGCTCCTGTCCTGGCCGAGAACGTCACCCAGGCGACAACTCGCGATCTGGCGACCGGCACGCTGGGGACGCACACCGAAACGCATGTCGGCGAGAAGGCATGGAAAGCCGCTCTTGCGGCGACCATGCCGCCGGTCGTGACAATCCCCGACACGATCGCGGCGGCGATCGAAACCGCCATCGGCCCGGTGCGAAATTATCTTGCTCCTGGCCTCGTCGCTGATCTGGCGGAACGCATCCGCCCGATCGCGGTCGAGGCCGCCAAGCCGGCGGTCGAGGTCGTTCGAGAGGTCGTCCGCGAGATCGCGGCGGCCCCGGTGGCTCCGGCCGGCGTCCGGCCCTACGCCACGATTGTCGGCACGTCGACAATGGGCAAGCTGTTCGCCCTCAAGGGTGCGCAGGGCAAGCTGCCCGTCTCGCTGTGGTCCGCCAACGAGTTGACGCCGGACCCGACATACCAAGTCGACGTCGCGGTGATGGCCGCCGTGGTCACGGCGGCCGAGCACGGCGAGCTGGTCTGGCTCGCCGGCCCGATGGGTTCCGGCAAGGGGTCGCTCTCCCGCGAGATCGCGGCGCGGACCGGCCGGGAATACATCCGGATCGGGTTCCACAGGGCAACTGAGATCATCGACTTGCAGGGGCAGTTCGTGCCGGTCCCCGGCGATACGCACGGCAACAAAATGATCTGGCAGGATGGCGTCTTCGTCGCGTCCATCCGGCGACCCGGCATGGTCATCCTTCTGGACGAGCCGACAATCGCGCCTCCCGGCACTTTTGCGTGGTACCAAACCATCCTCGACGAGCGGCAGGTGACCCTTCCCACGGGCGAGGTCGTCCATTTCGCGCCGGGGGTGATCGTCCTCATCGCGGACAATACCGCCGGGTTCGGCGACGAGACGGGAGCCTATGCCGGCACGGTCCCGGCCAATGCGGCCTTGGTCGACCGGGCGGTTCGCGTGGTTACCGTTGGCTACCTGGACGCCAAAAAGGAGGCCCTCGCCCTCCACAAGCGCACGGGGGTTCCGTTCCTGGCGGCCGAGCGTTTGGCTAAGTTCGCGGCCTTGGTGCGGGCCGATGCGCTCAAGGCGGGCGGCGAAAGCCGGTCATTCAGCTATCGCCGGCTTGTCGCTTTCGCACAGGCTACCTACCGCGATCGGATGAGCGTGAAGGACGCCTGGGAGTGTGTGGTTCTGACCAGCCGGCCGGCCCCGGACCGGGAGACGCTGTCGACCGCGATCGGCCTCCATTTCGACGGTGAGACGTACGCTCGCGAGATGGACGGTGAGGTCATCGACCCGGCGGCGGCCCCGGTGTCGGGCGCGCCCATCTCCCAGGCTCCCGAGCAGGTCACCGCGCGGGACCACGACTGGAACCGCTAAACCCCAAGCCCCGGCTCGCGCCGGGGCTTGCCATCGTTTCAAAAATGCTTATATCTCTTGCCGGGGCCGGCATCCCGCCGGCTCCTGTTTCAGAAAGGCTCAACACCATGTCAGCTTACATTACGATCGCCGATGCGCTTGTGGCGGTCGAAACCAACCTCGCCGCCATCCTGGCGCTGATGGGGCGCAAGGGGAAGGTGCGGGCGCGGGTCGACGCTACGGCCGGCACCGCGAGCGTGCTCCTGACCCTCTCCCCCGATGGCAAGACCTACGACGCGATCGTGACGTTCCCGGTTCGGCGGCACGACGAGCGCATCACCCGCGTCGAGATGGATCGGTGGACGGGCTACCTTCTCCACGAGATCAGTCACGTTCTTTGGACTGATCAGCCGCAGTGGAACGCGGCGTGTCGCGCCGGCCTGGGCGTGCTCACCAACGCTCTCGAAGACCCGCGCATCGAGAAATGCTCGATCGACGCGGCGGTTGCCGGCAACGGTCGCGCGCGGCTGACTGAACTCCTGACCTGGGCGGTTGACGAAACCCCCGACAGTTTCAACCCGAATGATCCCCGCAATCTCCCCTGGGTGCTCGCCATGATCGGCCGCGTCCGGGTGTGCGGCTACATCCTCCCCCGGGTCGCCAAGTTCGAGGCCCGTCTCTCGCCGCGCATGCGGCGCACGGTCGACCGGGTCATGCGCGAATTGGCGGCAGCGACCTGCACTGCCGACTGCCACGCCATCGCGACATGGCTCACCGCCAAGCCGGCGGTCGATGACCAGCCGGTGATCGATGACCAGCCGGCCGAGGACGACCGGATGGTGAACCCTGACGGTCCCGGCGGCGAGGCCGGCGAGGCTCCCGAGGGCGACGAGGGCGACGAGGGCGAGGCCGGCGAGGCTCCCGAGGGCGAGGCTCCCGAGGGCGAGGCCGGCAAGGCCCCGGGCAAGGCCCCAGGCGAGGCCGGCGAGGCCGGCGAGGCTCCTGATGCCGGCGAGGCCGGCGAGGCTCCCGGCGAGGCTCCCGATGCGGCTGACGAGGCCGGCGACGAGGCCGGCGAGGCCGAGGGCGGCGAGGGCGAGGCCGGCGAGAGCGGCGACGGTGAGGCCGAGGGCGAGGAGGCCGCCGGCCCGCAGGGCGGCAATGGCGAGCAGGGCGGCGGCGACGGTTCGATCGCCGATGGCGAGGCCGAGGCCGGCGAGGCCGGCGGGTTCGACCCGGCAACGATGAAGGACGTTCCTTCACTCGCGCCGGCCGGCGCGCGTTCGTTCGATCAGGGCGAGGCCGATATCATCACCGTCCTCGCCTCCGCCGTCCGCCGGTCGCGGAAAACGTCGCCACCCTTGCAGACGCAACCCACGCCGCTGCCGTTCCGCGAGCGGCTCGCCAAGGCGGCGGCCGGTTGCGGAAGGCTCCGTACGCAGATCGCGGCGGCGCTCAAGGCCCCGGCGAGCGAGGATTGGCGGCATCGTCTCGCCGCCGGTCGCATCGACGGGCGCGCGATGGGGCGGATGGCGGTCGGCGATTTCGCCGGCCTCTACGCTCGCCGGACCCTGATCGACGGTCACGAATGCGAGGTCGCGGTCCTGATGGACGCCTCGTCCAGCATGTCGAACCTCGACCTGTTCGCGGCCGGCGCGCTGATGATGGCGATCGTGCGCGCGGCCGAGACGGTCGGCGTCAAGATCGAGGTGACGCAGTTCGTCCGCTCGAAGCTTGCCACGGTCAAGGCGGCGGGCGAGCGGCTGGCATCGCCCAAGGTGATGGAGCGGGTATGGACGGCAGCGTCGTGCGCTGCCGGGTTCACGCCTCTCAGCGAGTGTCTGGCGGTCGTGTGCGAGCGGCTCCTGGCGCGGGCGCGCGGCAAGCGGAAACTGGTTTTCGTCATGACCGATGGCGGCTGCGCTCTCGGCCCGGTGGCGCTCAAGGCAGTCGCGGACCGTTACGCGGCGCGCGGCGTCGAGATCATCGGCGTTTCGATCTCTTCGAGCGTGCATGGCGTGTTCCAAGACGAGATCAGCGTCGACAGTTCGCAGGACGTGACCAAGGTCGGGCTTGGCCTCCTGGCGCGCACCCTGGCGGCGCGCGGCGCGCGGGTGCCGGCATGATCATCCTCGCCATCCTGGCGCTGTTCCTGATGGTCTGGCTGGCGACCCTCTGACCCTCGCGCCAGTGCCGGCGGCCTCTCCCCAGGCCGCCGGCATCGCGCGGCGATCGTGCCGCCTTCAACGGAGTACGAGACGATGACACGCTACAGCGAGACGATGACCGAGGCCGAGGGCGCGGCCCTCCTGGCCGAGGCGGCGACACTCGACGCCGCCTATGCCGGCGCGGCGGCGTTCGATGCCGAGCGGCGCTATGACTGGCTCCTGGCCGAGGTCGACAAGGTGCATGCGATGATGGCGGCCGAGAACCCGGACGCCTTCGACCGGCTGGGCTGCCTCATCGCCGAGGCGCGCGGCGAGTACGACCCGGAGGGCGAGTGATCATGGCGCAGTTTCGAACCCGGGTTCCCCCGGGCCGGCCGGCCCGCTGGGCGACGATGACGCCGGCCGAGCGGGCCGAGCAGGACCGATGGGTCGCTGCCGTCCAGGCTGAGCTGCGGGCCTTGCCGGCCGATGCCGTGGCGGACGTCGTCCGCGAGGAGATGGGCGGACGCCCGGGCGTCCCGGTGCGCCTCGTCCGCCGCAAGGCGAGTAGATAGAAAACTACACGTCATAGGCTAGATCGCGACCCCTGGCGGCAGCGCCGGGGGTCTTTTTGCGCATGCTGTTTGCCGGGGCAGGGAGGGGCCGCCATTGCGCGAGAGCGTCGGGAGGCTCCTGGGCAGCCTCCGGACCCGAAAAACGCGCCACGCCTCACTCGCTTTTAAGTTGTTAGAACGTTTTGTTGTTTCAAGTTAGAATGATTTGACTGTCCCCGGTTGCCGACAGGGTGTTTTTAGACTTGCCGGCGGGCGCGCCGCGCAAAGCGGTTCTAAGTGTGGCATTTTCGTCTGCAAGCCCGATAGTACGGCTAACACAAACCAGGGTATTTTGTTCTAGAGCGGTTCCGGCTATCCTGGCCGGCATGGCAAGGCCCCGGCCCTCCTGGCGTGCGCCCTCGAAACCCTATCCGGCCGGGGCCGGTCCCGGCATGCATGCGGCGACCTGGGCGCGGCGGACGTCGTTCGGTGATTTCTCCCCAGGCTCCGGGCGGACGCAGTGCCGATGCATCGCCCGGTCGACCGGGCTACGCTGTCGACAGGACGCGGTGCAGGGCGTGACGGCTTGCCGGTCGCATGGCGGCACGGCGGGAGCGGTCACCTGGGCGAAGAAACGCGACCCCCGGTTCCGGCGAGCGGCGAGCGGCACGGCGGCGCGTCGCATCCTGGCCGAGGTAGCGCGGGCCGCGATCGCGGCCGGCGAGCCTGTCGGGCAGGATGCCGGCTTGCGCGCGATGGGGCGGAGGATAGCGTGTCAGAAGGTCTGAAAGCGATCGCGATCGCGACGCTCGAAAGCGTGTGTTCTGACGCGAACGCGCCGGCAGCGGCGCGCGCGGCGGCCTCAAGAACCCTCCTCGAAATGATGGGTCTGATCGGTCGTCTACAGGCTCCCGAGGCGACCCGTGAGACGCCTCTCTCAGAGATGTCGGCGAGCGATCTTGATCGCGAGTTGGAACGCCTCGCGAGCGTCGTGAACGGCGCGAATGAGACGGGCGTCTCGCGTCCGGACGCGCGTCTCACGCCGCGAAAAACACGCCGGAAGAAATCACCTTACCCCCTGATTTGATCCCTCGAGCGAGAGCCTCGAGCGACACGCTCGCGTGCTCATGCGCGCATCCGGGGTCCGGACCCGGCGCGCGTGGGGTCCGGACGTAGCGGGTCCGGACCCCAGGGAACCGAGGGTTTCTGCGGGTTTCTGGGGGTTTGCGGGGTCCGCGCCCCTGCCGGTCGCGATCGCCCCCTGGCCCCACCCGGCGCGAGGCGCGGTGACGCTGGCAGCCGGAAGGACAAAAGTTGTAGCTCCCCAACTTTTACTCGTTGTAGTAGAAGTCCCCAGCAATTTCGCGTGCTCTCGCTTCGTAGGCAGCTACGGCTTCTTCGATGGTTAAGAAAGAGCCGAGATGTTCATTTTTTTGATTTATCTTGATCTGAGCACGCCATCGGTTTTTACTGCCGCGATACACACCTCTTCGTCCAGAAGTCTTGTTACTGTGTGGCTTGTTCCATGCCTGTTCGGAGTTGGTTGCTTCGCGAATATTGGTCCAGTGGTTGGCAAGCGTGTTGCCGTCGCGATGGTCGATGGTCGCGCGGGGGTCGCGCCCAGTCATCATTTTCCACGCGACCCGGTGCGCGGGGTAAGCCTTGGCGAATATTTCCAGCATGCGATAGACGCCCTTTTTGGCTCGGCGCAACGATCCTGCGGCTTTATATG
>Ga0247681_1000024_pt1 | contig 30541 bp, 50 predicted proteins | sample CNK22_metaG_FD_182798 | JGI IMG/M metagenome (GOLD analysis project Ga0247681, IMG submission 182798) | Soil microbial communities from Purdue University Martell Research Forest, Indiana, United States - CNK22 | ecosystem: Environmental > Terrestrial > Soil > Temperate forest > Bulk soil... | reverse complement strand
ATGACAAATGCCACCCATGTCTTCTGCTCTCTGCATCGGCTTGACGAAGCGAACACGCTGGCAATGGGCACACGTGAACGAGTCCATTTCGCCCGTACCAGGCGCTGGACCCGTGATAATCGTGTAGCCCTGTGCCTGCCTCATTCTGCGAACATCTCGGTCATGACGACGGTCGAAGCGTAGATCGCGGACTTGGCCCGGCCCGCGATACCTGCAACGTTGGTTGCCGGAATGATCAGGGCCGACTTTTCGTCACGGGCGATCCAGCGCTGCGAATTGCGCTGATTGAGCGCTACCGTCATCAGCGAAACGCCAATCGTCGGCTCAGCCGTGTAGTTGACGGTTGATACCAACCCTGCCGCCGAGTCCGCCAGATCAAGCGGTGACGGGGTTGCGGAGGTGCCCGTTCCCAGCGTGCTCTGCCGCGACCAATCCCACACAATCGTGGTATCGGAAGCGTTCGGAGCACCATCGGCGCCGACTTCCCATTCATAGATCCAGCCGCGCTTGAGCGTGGCCGCGCCCGTTGCTGCCGTCAGCGAAACGATGGTCTTGTAGGCCGATGACAGGTTCTGCTGCGAACCCGCCTGCGTGTTGTTGGTGCTATAGAGTGCCATAGTTATTGCTCCTGAAAGTCGGTAATGACGTGGGATGCCTTGCCATCCGGGCCTCGGATGATCTTCTTGGGCGCCGCATTACGCCGTGATGCCATGTCGAAGACTTTTGCCGCCTCGGCAATCTGTTGCAGCGCCATGTGAGGATGGATACCATCACTATCGGATGAGCTTCCCTCGCCTTCTTTCGGCATGGATGCTTCAATCCGCTTCCCGTGGAATTCGAGCTGCTTGATCTGGAACTCGATCTGCTTCATTTGCAGGTCGATCTTCTTGCTTTCCAGATCAATGGTGGCGTTACGTTCCTCGCCCTGGTTCTCAATCTCCTGCCGGCGGATTTCCGACTGCGCCTTCATGCGCTCGGTTTCTGCCTTGATCATCTCAGGATCAGGCTTAGCCTGCGGATTGGCCGCGGCTGCCTTGGCGTCCAGTTCTGCTTTCTCACAGAATTCCTCAATGGCGCTTTCGAGATCGCGCCCCACCCGGAAGCCGCGCACGCCAAACTGAAGCATCTTGGCAAGCAATGGCGCTGCCTCAGGAACCATCTGCGTAACCTGCGCTCCGGTCTCGATGAACTTCGTAACCGCCGTAATGAACTCGATGCGCTGGGCCTTCTCCTGCTCCTGATCGCCCTGAACCGTGGAGTCGGTTTCAATGTCGATCCGGAAGCCGCGCAGCTTGTCCTGCCGCAACAGGCCAATGGCTTCCATGATCAGAGCCATCTTGCGCTGTTGCTTCTGCTCGGGTGTCTCCTGAGGCAGAGCCATGGATGGCGGCCCCGGCTGCGGGGAAGGCGCACCCGCAGCCGGGGGCATCGCGCCGGGAGGGCCAGCAGGAGGAACTGCGGCGGGCGCGATAGCTGGACCAATGGCCTGAGGTGGCAACTGATTTGCGACCTGTGGGGATATGGCCGGGGGGTCCAGACCTTCATCGTTCATAGCCCCCGAAACCTGGATCAACGTTTCGGGAGTGTATTGCTCTGAAATGATCTCGCCCATGATGGCGATGATGTCCCGGCAGAACCGGGCCATATCATCCTGACGCTCTTGAATGCGCGTGGCTGAATTGTTGGTCTTGAGCCTCTGGGCTCCCATGGTCTCCCGAGCATCGGACGTGCCGCGCATGATGTCGGAAATGCCGGTCATCCGGTCGAGGTCTTGAATGATCTGCTGGCGCGTCTCGATCAGGATCTTGAGGACGTTGGCAACCTGCTCAATCGGAACCCAGTCAATCGCCCCTTTCAAGCCGCCCTTCTCGGCAAACATGGCCCAGCTATCAACCGGGATAAGGTTTGGCTCCTGCGCTTCTTCAAAGACACGCTTGAGCGATTGAGCCGCCGCGTCATAGACGCCAACTACCTTACAGGCACCGACCAGGATATCGATGCGCTTGGTAAGGTCGTCAATCTGCGCGTACTGATCCTGAAGCTCGGCATAGTCCGGAACCGGGATCGTCGTATCGTTCGTCATCGTCGCCGTAATCGGGGACGGACACGGGAAGAAGCCGTCGAGCTTCAGCGGGTCATCAACCTTCTTGCAAAGCTCGTCATAGCCATCAGCAAAGAAGTAGACCATGCGCTCTGGCTTCCACCAGATTTCATAGACGACGGCCTGCATGCCGTCTTTGCCTGTCAGTGTTGACGGCGATGTATTAGAAGATTTCGTGGAGTCCTTGTCGTCTCCGGGCTTGTGCGTCAGCGGAATCTTAGAGCCGATTTTCTTGCCGAAATGCTCAATGCAATCGGAACGGCTCATGTAGATCTTGCGGCCCTTGCCCTCGATCTCCTCTTCCGTCGCAGCATAGGCCGGTAAGGTGTAGTATCGCTGCCAATGGACGTAATCGACGCAGAGGCTTTCTCTCAGAAGCTCGCGCTCGGCCTCTTCTTCCGGCTCAGTGTCATCAGGGAGCGGATCGCTTGACCCGGAAAGCTCAATGTCGTTATCGCCAGACTGAGCAGGCGATATTGGTTCTCCGAAAAGGGGATAGTATCGTAACCAAACTTGTCCTCGACCGACCAGGAGGTAATCGTTGCGCGCCTTACGAACAGCCGCGTCAAATCCGGACATCTGAACTTCATAGCGGAGATTCCTCTCAAGGATGGTCGAGGCCATCCGGCCGGTCGTATCCTTGTCGAGGAAGCGACGCTCGCAGATCGGGACCGGAGTTTTGGAGTAGATGACGGGCTTGAGCGTTTCGGTATTGGCCCAGAACAGGTTCAACCTGCGGGCGACGCCAACCGAATTGTCATCGCGCTCATCGCGGTAATGGCGCGAAATCTTCTCGCCGCGCTTGTGCCATTTGTTGGTCTCGCGGTCGCATTGCTCGATCTGGCTTTTCCAGTAAGCCGCAAGCTTCTGATCTTTTGACTTCTCTTCAGCCATGCGAATTTTGAGCCCAAATCGGTTTGCGCGAATTATACTCCTCTCGACTCAACCCAACTAAAACTACGTTCGACTTATCCCAAAGTGCGTAATTCCGAGGGACCTCAGCACCCCCGGCAGATGCTCGGAGGAGCTGGAGGGACAGGCGGAAGGTCGTCTACCTCAGCGGATGGAGGGAAAGCGCGTCATCCCGCCACCTCCGAGGACCATCTGAACCAGCCACAGGATGACGATCAGCGCCACGATGACCCAGAGAATCTGGATGACCTTGGCAGGGATCGGAAGCCCGAGGACATCCCGCAGCACCCACAAAATGAGATAGATCACGAGTGCGAGCACGCACACGTAGATCATAAACGTAATGACTGAGGCGAGCATGATTGCATCCTTTAGTTAGGGAAAAGCGGATCAATCGTGATCCGGTAAAAACGCCCGTCCTGGGGAACGCCACGCTCACGCAAAAGGTTCGTCATGACGTACTCGGGAAATCCTTCCGGGCCGTCCACTACGTTGAACTGCGCGCGGATAATCCGGTAGTTTGGCTCAAAGATATGGCACCTGACCCGGAGTATGATCGGTGCGATAGACATGTCACGCCACTCCCCGGCGCCGCAGAAATAGTGCGGCCCCCGCAATGACAATTCCTAACCCAACCGAGATGAATCCCCAGAGTTGTGCAACCCCCTCTGCCCTGCTGTTGAGTTGGGCTACCTGCACCGCATTTACAGCAATCTTCTCCTCTATCGATTGAAGCTTTGCATCGACCTCGGCGCGCGGGGCCAGCATGGCTTGCTGGTCCTTCAACGTCGCCCGGAATTCGTTGACGGAATCGAAACGCTTCTCTGACGCGCTTTCGGCCTTTGCGGTGGCCTCTTTTGCCGCCGCCAATGCCGCGGCAACCGCTTTTTCCTGTGCCTCGAACCTTTGCGTGTTCGCGCTCTTGTGCTCGTTGATCAGCAGCATCAGTTCGCGGGTGGTCGGGGCATCCTCCGCGCATGCTATTTCAGCTTGACAGTGAAGAACTGCGAGAGCCACTCCCACGCTTTGACAAATCCGAAGATGGTGACGCCACCTGCCAACAGGAACTTCCAGACGATCCCCGTGGCATTCATGAATTTGAGTGTCGCGTCGAGCTGCTCGATCTTCTGTTTGTCTGCCTTTCGGAGAAAATCCTTTGTGTCCGGCGAAAGGTCGGCAATGAAGTCTGCGGCGTCCCACATGTTGGCAGCCCGTTGATCGGTCATGCCTTTTAGAAACGCCGCCTGAACGTCCGTAAGGTCGGTTTGGTTCGTCATCCCGACTTAACCAATGAGCAATTTTGAACAGCATGGCGCTGATAACCTGTGGTTGAATGGTTGGCAGCCGTCATTGGAACCTCATCCTTCCGGTGGTCGGTCAGGGCTGGCCATTCGTTCGCGCGTATGGCTGGCCCGCTCGTTATCTCTTCCAAATACCCGCAATCTTCTCGGCTACCTTTTCTGCCGATCGACCACCCATGTACGCGATTGTTACTGTCGTGCAGTACCACCATATCTGATCGCTAAGACTGTCCGTCGTGCCGCTGGTCCACTGCCCCAGCGCCTTGTCCCAGACAAGCAGCTTCCACATCAGAATGATCACCGGCAAAGCCAGAAGCGGACGGATCGACCGCGTGACCCAGTTGCCCTGCTCTGCCTTTATGGTTGAAGCGTTGACTTCCGCTTCTTTCATATCAAGATCGAACGATCGCTTGGCGAGGTCGGCGGCAACGGCTTCGTGACTGCCAATCGCGTCAAGTTTCTGCTTCTGCGCCGTCAGCAGCCCGTTGATGATCGGTGACAGAATGGCGCCGATGACCGGAGCAGCAATCAGCTTGCCAAGCAGCCATTCCACCTCAGGCCGCCTTTTCTTCGTTAATCGCCGTAATTGATTCCTGCTTTGCGATGGCTGCCACTGAAACTGCTTCAGCAACCTTTGGATTTTCTGCCATTACCTTGTCGGGAACAGAGACCACTTCAATCGGTAGCGTCGTCCGATTGCGAAGCTTTTCATCCATCCAGCCGACGATTGAGAGCATCAGAGGTGCAAGATTGAATGCCGCATGAACCCAGGATTGATACTTCTCCGGGACAAACGGCATGATCGGAGTTAGGTCAATCGTTCCGATCTGCGTCAGAAATGCGAGCAAAAGCCCCGTTACCATCTTCATCCGAGCGAAAAGGATCGTTTCGGACTTCTTGAAGAGGACGAGTTCGAGCGGTTCGATCAGGTCGAAGAATGGCTTTGCCCACGACTTGGTTTTCAGCCAGGCGCGGCCCCATAAGGCGTACCAGGTCAGGGCCAGCGACAGGACAAAAAGGGATAAAGCGAGAACCGTCATGCTAGACCTTCTTGGTTCGGAAGATGGAATAGGCAATCACTCCGACGACAAGCGCCATGCTGGCTGCAATCATCCAATAGGAAAGAGGCCATCCCTGATGCACCCCAGTTGCGACCGTACCAGCCGCAACGACCACTCCACCTCCGGCAGAGGCCACCTTCGTTTTGCTCACAGTCCCGCCAAACTTGATTGACGGGTCGAGCGCCATCATTGCCATGAGCATCGCGGCGCAGCCGAGCTGCTTGTCTACAACAGGATCAATGGGACCATGATCGCGCTGAACCTTGCCGCCTGGACCGGTCGGCGGATCGTAGATCGACGTTCCCGAGAAGACGTAAGGCGATGGCCGCCCTTCGCTGGCGTATCGAAGACCATTGAAGGCCTCCAGATTTGTCAGCACGTCGCCGGGCGTATTCCAGTTCTTCTTGCGGGCGAGATAGGGCGCGCAATCAGCCAGCGCGTCGATCGCTCCGCGCTCCCATGCATCCGGCCCGAAGAATGGTCCCCGGCCAGCAGGAACATGAACCGTCTTGCTGCTCAGCGGATCACCCTGCCCGAGATGGGTCGTCCAGCTCTGCGAGGATTCCCGCTCGTGGATAACCGCAATCACGAACCAAGGAACGCCAGTTTTGGACGATACCGTCTGGTAACGGGCCTTGGCGGCGATCAATCGCTTTGCCACGGAGTTTGCCATTGAGGCTCGCGTCGGCTTGGCATTCGCCCAGCGTTTCGTATTTGCCTCAGTAAGGGCTCTGAGATCGACCATTATCCCTTACCTCTCGTATCAATCCATCCATAGGTGCTCATGAGAACCGTCGTACTACTGGCGTTGGAAACCGCTCTCACTTGGCTTGAAGTGTTGGTGAGCGCGGAAAGGCTGCCGGAGTTCGCAACACCAGCGACAGGGTTTGATATGCTCGCGCTGGCCGCCGCAGAAGCTTGAGCGCTCTCCGATGGAGAGTTGACGATCACGTAAATGCTGGCAGAAGCGTTCGACATCGAGCCCCGAAGGAGCGCTGTCGTCTGAACGCCTAGCGGCGTGGTCAAAGCGAATAATGTTGCCGTGGTCCCGAGCGTCGCCGTATTGATGTCGTTCACCATCACGTCCCATAGGAACTGATCACCGACTTGGACAAACTTCTGCCAAACTGGAGATCCGGTCGTCGTCTTGATCGAACCAATACGACGGTACAGCGTGTAGTTTGCCGGCAGCGACGGCGCCGAGGCTGACAGCGAAAAGATGACATCGACCACGCCAGTATCAGGACGCTGGATCTGATAGACGTGATACCAGGTGCCGTTCGCAATGGCGCCCGTATCCAGCCCTCCGTTCGTAGACCCGACTGCCCAGTTAGAGGTGGTCTTGGTATAGGCTGATCCAAGCTGCATTAGCGTGGTGTTGGTAGAATCGTTTGCAACGCCAGCCGCAATGCCGAAGATGGCCGAACCGCCACCCGTAGACAGGGTGAGCCCTGAGATGTAGTTCGGAATAAGCGTCGGATTGAGCGTCGTGGTGAGCGTCGGCGGACTCGTCGCATTGCTCAGCAACGTTCCCGAACCGAACGCGATGATCGACTTCGCATAGTCATAGGCATTGGCCTTTGCCATGATGCCCGAGACATATGAGGAAGCGCCAAGGCGAGTCCAAGGAAGTGCCCCGGCTTCGTTCGTCACAATCGACCGGGTAAACTGCGCCGCCCATGTCATATTGAACGTTGCGCCAGTGCCGCTTCCAGAGGTCGATCCCTGCGCAACCGGGTCTGTAGGCTTGGCCGAATAAAAGCCGGAATAGGTCACAGTGACAGTTGCAACGGCCGATCCGCTCAGGGTCGCAACCGTCAGAACCGCTTGCGTGATGGCGGTTCCACCCGTCAGGGTGATCGTATCGCCAACGGCATAGCCGGAGCCGCCCGCCTGCACTGCGGCGGCGGTCGCACAGTAGATCGAGGAATTGACCAGAATTCCCAAGGATTTTGCGACTAGCCCAATAACGCCCGAAGACGACAGGTAAAGACCTGCGGTTGCATCCGAGGTGAAACTGATGCCGGGCGTTGCCAGAGTCCCGGAAATCGCCTTAAATGCCGCCGTCATGCCGGCCTGCCCGTCCCTGGTCAGACAGTCAGAAAGGCCAGTGGCGATATCGGTATAGTTCGCGTTCACCGCAGACGAAAGAATCGTGGTGTTGGGCACGAAAACGTTCAAAATACTGAAGACCCCGGAGCCGTTGAATGGCACTTGAGCCTCCTATTGTTTCTGAGAGGGATTGGGGACCCTCTCGGTTGGCTTGGTGTAGTTCAAGCGTTCGAACTCATGCGGGCATACGCCGCCATTGTTGTGTTTGCCCGCATTGCAGTTCAAACAGAGAACCTGAATGCTCTCTGGAAAATTGTTGTCGATCATCCAGCGATAGAACACATGACCGGCACCGATTTTTCTCCGGTGCTGAGCCCCATCATTGTTCTTATGATCGAATGTAAGGAAAGGCCTGCGATGCTCCCCGCAGCATGCACAAACACCGCCATATGCAGCTAAGCACTTGTCTTTCTGTCGTTCGTAATAGAGCTTCGCCGCTGTATTTCGCATGCCGCGCTTACCGGCGTGCTTTTGCTGATGATAGGATTTCAGTTCATCAGCATTGTCCTTGCGATACTTTTCTTGGTAGGGGCGACGCTCCTCACTCCAACATTGGACACACAATTTTCTGAAATAGTACCGGCCACCAGATTCTCTCTGATAGCGCGCCATTTCCTTCTCTTGATTGCAGACTTTACAAACCGATATCATTGCTGCCTCTGAAGCATCTGAACGACCAAATCGTTTTGAGACGGTTGCTGCCCCGGCAGATACTGCATTCCGCCTGACATGAGCGCTTTGATCATTGCGCTTTGCCGCGCCTGTTCGATCGGCGTCATAACTGCCGGACCAGCGGCAAGTTCGTCGCCGAGTGCGGAGCGCATCCGCGTAGTTTCATCAAGCTTGGTGATGGCGCGACGGGTCATCGCATCGCCGCCCTTTTTGAGCAGGGCGCCAGCGATAGGAAGTCCAGCGACATAGGGATTGTACATTGCGCCGGTCAGGCCATAGATGGCTGCCAGCATTCCGCCGCCTCCACCTAGCGCATTGCCGGTATTGCGCAGCGTGTTACCGAGCGTCGTTCCGTTGTTGATGTCCTCGATGCGAGCGAGTTCGTCCGGAGACCACCCGTAACTTTTCTTCTCGCTGTCGAGGATACCGCCGACCTTGGCGCGTAGCCGGTTGTCTACGTTTTGCCCGGAATTCGCGCGGGCTGCTTGCCTCTCGGCAGTGTCGGTAAGGTCTCCGATCGTTTCCGACCGGCGCGCTGCGGAATAGTCACGTTGCGCAGCGCGGAGCGATTTCGCAGCAGCGTCGGCATCACCAGCCAGAACATCGGTTTTAGGAACGCTAGAAAGATAGTTATCAATATGTTGCTTGGCGATCTCGGCAGCGGCTCGCTCGGTGGGAGACTTGGTGTGGTCTTTGGCGATATTGCCGAGTTCTTGCCGAGCGGCATCAAGCCCTGTGATAGGGACGCTGACAGCTCCGGCGGGAGGGTTTGCCAGCTCATTGACGAGTTGATGGGTTTCGGGGGCGCGTCGCTCACTTCTGCCCTTGGCTTCCAGCGCTCGCGCCAATTCCGAAGCTGAATTCGCGACGGATTGAGGAGCATATTCAACACCTGAAGTGCGAACGGCATTATAGCCGGCATCTGCTGCGGCGTCCAATGCCTCCCTCGTCGGAGGCCCGCCAATGGTCTGCGAAACCATACTGCGGGGCGAAACAGGGGACGCGATGGCAGCCAAATCGCCGGAACGCCTGACTAGCTCCCTATCGGCAGCGTCGAGGTTGGAGATATCGCCTTCGGTGACCCATCCAGGCTTCTCCGGCTGCACCGCAAACTTGCCCTGATAGGCATCTCCGGGCAGCGTGACCGCACTATAGACCCCCTTCGCCAATTGCGCTGGCCACGTTTCACCGAGCTTTTCGACAAACGTCTTCTGGTGAGGCTCAGTGGCATTCGGATCAAACGGCTTGTATGCAGCCCAGCGATCATCAAAGCTTGCCGATGCGCCAACCTGAGGAGCTGGCTGCTCTGTTTGGATCGGACTATAAGCTGCCCAAGGATCGGCCATTACGGCACCCATCCAATGCGGCCATCGGGAAGCTTAACGGGCGTCCCCTTTTTCAGGCCCAACCGCTTTTCGTCTTGCGGATTCTGGATCGGCACTGGGTCCATGATGAGATGACCCGTGTTCGGCTCAACGAGCGGGTTGGCCTGATAAAACTTGCTTACGGCTGCCGGAAATTCCGACAGTTTCCCCGCTTGGGCGAACTGAGGATAAAGCGAAGTTGCAATATACTCGTCGCGCTTGGCGCCTTGTTTCATCAGGCCAAGAAGATCAAGCGTACCCTGCCGGCTCTTCTCGTTTCCAGGCGTAGAGCCCTGAGCGAGATTGATAGCGCTCGGGTTGAGGCCCCACCGGCTTTGCATCGCGGCAGCCAGCGACAGATTGAGCTTTTCCGTGGCGTCGGAAGCAGCAAGGGTCTTTGCATCTACGAGCTTATCGCCCGTAATGTTCTGGATGATGCGCAAAACCTCGTTTGTCGGCTTCGCCCATGCCCCGAATTCCATTTTCGGATTGGAGCGGATCAGGTCTTCCATGACACTGGCGTCTTGGCCGAATTGCCGCGCGCTGTTTGCCTGCGTCACAGTGTTGCCGATGTTCTCAGCTTCCGCCTTAGCCCCACCCTCGGTTCTAGCCTTTTCAGCACTAAGCTCGCGGTCCTTTGCGGCCAGCGCATCCAGCCGCGAGCCTCCGGTAAACCGTTCGTTGAAGGTAGGAGCAGCAGGCGCCGGCGCAGCGGGAGGCACTGCACCGGGCGCCTGACCTCCACTCGGGGCCGCGGTTGGGGCCGGAGGAGGATTGCCATTCCAGCCGACAGGGCTCGAATTCATGCCGCCGAAGATGCCGCCTTGCGGGCTGACCGCATCGAGTTTGGGACGCTGTGCCGGCATCGGCGCCGGGATCGGCGTAACCGTGGAGACGCTGCCAGCGCTTTCCGGAGCACGGTAGCCGGGCTGGAAATTGCCTTGCACGGGAGTAGCCTGAACGCCTTGGACGGGGCTTGCGTAGCCGGGACGACCGACAACGTCCTCCACGCCCTTCGGCCGCATCAACTCAATGGCAAGTGCCCTCTGCTCAGGCGACACCATCGGATTGGCGATGATATGCCCAAGGTTCTGCGGATCGATCTTCTGGCCACCCTGGAGCTGCGAAATCAGCGCCGTCATATTCCCGGCATTGGCCGTTGCGGCTTCATTCTGAAGTGCGTTTGCCCTGTTGCGTTCAAGACCGCCAGCGATGCCCAAAAGAGCGTTGGCAAGCGCGCCAGCAGGATGCTTGACCTCCTGCCCGCTCTGCTTCATCAGCTCAGCGGCATAGGCCCGTTCGTTCGCCAGTTGCTCCGGCGTCGCGTAAGACGGGTTGACGAACGATGGGCTGGTAGAGAAATAGTCTGCCATCTCTCACCTCAACCGAACGACGGCCACGATTGGCCGCCATAGTTCATGACGCCTGCCGTTCCACCTGGACTTGACCCGAACATCGAACCGAGACCTCCCGCGAGCGACGCCCCCCCGGTCATCGGAGCCATGGCGAGGCTGACACCAGCGCCGGCAAGCTTGCCGATGCCGTTCCAGGTGTTCTGGTAGTTTTGCATCTCGTTCTGGTAGTTCTGCTGCACCTGGCCGGAGTAGTTCGGAGGCTGGATCGTTGCGCTCGGCGTGCCCTGGAAACCCTTGGGAGCCGCCATTCCGAACAGGCTTTGTGCGGTCTGAAGCGGCATGCCGTATTCGGTGACGGCCTGATTGAACGCCTGCCCCTGGTTTTTGGTCAGGTAGTTGGTGGTGACATCGCCTTGGTTACGGGCCAGCAGGTTCTTGGCGTTGTCATAGGCTTGCGATCCCGGCGTCAGCCCCTGATTGCGGAGCCTCGCCTCAAGGTTCGAATCCTGCTGATTGAAGATCGGCTGAAGATACTGCGCATTCCACTGGTTGAGCTTGTTTGCAACCGCGCCCGTTTCGCCGTTCAAATCCGGCGCCTTGGAATACATGCTCGACGTGTTGGTCAGCAGATTGCCAGCCGTGTCGTATGCCGTCTGCTGCGGCGCAGAGAGCGTCGTCGAGATGCGATATCCAGACGGCGAGCTAGGATCAGCGACGTACTGGATGTTTCCAAACGGCGTAGATTGATTATACGAATTGAGCTGATTTTGCGTCTTCGCCGCGTCAGTATTGTACTGCTGCTGCGCATTGCTGGTCGCAACCGGATCAGGAGATTTTGGCTGGTTGAAGCTCATTGCAAGACCTTTCCTGCCAAGCGAGCAAGGTTCTCTCCGAACAGGCCAAACATCACAGCATCTTCGTTCCCATAGGCATGATGCCGAATACCTTCATAGACAAAGCCGAGCTTGTGAGCATTCTTTGTGAGCGACTTATTCGACTTCGCAGTTCGAATTGTGATCCGGCTGACTCCGAGATGATCGACGGCGATCTTCGCAATCTGCTTGACCAGATCGAGCGAGAGCGTGTTCGGCCCGAAATACGAGAGTTCAACATCCGGACCATTGTGAGCCTGGAAGAAGCACGCACCTACAATCTGGTCGTTCTCGATCACGCCGAGCGCTATATCCACTTTGGTGCAGAGCACACCGAAATTGTGATAGGTCCAGTCGATGATGAGTTGATCGTTTCCAGATGCGAGGATTCTCATCAGAAGAACCCCGCGGCCGGTTCTGCGATCAGATCCCACCCGTTCAACTGCAACAGCACGCCTTGATCGGTGCCGTTATCTGAGGTGACCACCTGTGTGATGATCGAGCAGCATTGCCCGATCCCCTCAACAGTGGTCCAATTGGCAACGGTTGCGGAGTTCAGCGGCCACACAGCCTCATCCCACTGCGAAACGTCCCATTGTGCGCCGCCAGTGCTGATCGTTGAAGGCGTCGAGATCGGAGCGCCGGTTCCGAAATCGATGTTCAATCCGATGCCCGGCGTGATCGTCCCGTCCGTGGTAAGGATCGGCCGCGCCATGGTCCAGCGCTTCAAATGCCCCCGGCTCTTGAAGTAGTTGAAGGCGGTCTGGACCGTTGCCGTAATGGGAAGATCGGAGACATCGACGTAATCACCCGACCCAACATCCCATTGATAGACCGTCCCGTCATTCGAGCCGAAGAACGGAACATCATTCAGGATTTCCCAGCAATTGGCTGTCAGCCCCGTGAACTGGCACCAAGCTCCGGTCAGCGTGTTCATGACGAACTGAACCGTCGTCTGTCCCTCAACCTGTGGAATATTGAGGATAACGAGTTGCCCCTTGGCATACTCCATGAGTTGCCAGCCGAAATTGCTCTTGTAGAGATGCGAGGCATTCATCATCGCATTCTGGATCATGGTGGTGGGTGCGACCTTGGCAACCGCGGCCCGGTCAAGCGTCATCATCTCCGACATGGGAGTGATGCCGTCCACATTGATGAGCCAGAGGTTACCGGCAATCCGCATGAAGCAGCGCCGTCCAATGGGAGCGCCGAGATCGTAGATTCCCACAAGCGCGAAGGTGTCGGCTGTGCTCGGATCGGTGCCGCCGTAGATGATGACCTGACCGCGCGAGGTGATGAAGCAGATGTATTCGTCAACGTTCTGCTTGTCGTCCTGCGTCCACGTCGCAATAGCCTGGATATAGCCGCCTCGGGTCATGTTTTGCCCGAGATCGAACAGGGTGACGTTTCCTGCAATCGCGCTATTGTCGAGGTAGCCGACCTGTGTCGAGTTAATGAAGGCACACCACAGGCGTCCCTTCCAAGCGGCCCAGTTCACGATGTTGTTTGCCGATTGCCCCGTAATCGTCAGGCTCATGGCAGCCCATGCCGAGCCGTCGTAATAGTTCGGGACGTCAAGCCCGTTGGCCGTCACCAGAAACGAGGTTGACGCGGCGTTGGTGAAGTTCACATATTGCAGGCGCGAATTCGACAGCCCCGTGACCGTCGTGATCGAGGCCGCGCCGCTCGCCGTGATGTCGTAAATACTACCATTCCCAACTGCAAACATCTTGGAGTTGGTCAGGTTGGGCGAGTTGTAAACCATGATGGTTTCGACAAGGGTGGAAGCGCCACCGATGCCGGTTGCCCATGCCTGCGAACCGCGGCGGATCTCAAGGTAGCCGGGCCGCGGAATGAAGTTGTCGAGCTGCACCGCATGATCAGGCGGCATGTCGGCAAGCGAGCTGATCTGGTCCCAGCCCTTGATGGAGGCGGGGATCGACATCGGAAGGGCCTTTCCCGTGCCCTTCATCATGTCGTTTTTGATGGCGAGGGTATTACGCATCATGCGCTCCCGTCGCCTGCGGGGTAGTTAGCGTCCTGCACGTTGTACGGGCTGAGCAGGTAAGGCTGCCAGCGACGGCCCATCGAGAGCGTCGGAGCGCCGCCGTCGCGCGCAATCAACTGCTGCACGTAGTCCATATATTCCGTCTGCATGGATGCAGCGGTCGGAATGCCCTTGGCCTGTAGAAAACGCCACTTCACGCCGAGAATGATGGCCTGTGAATCCAGAATTGGAGTATCAGTGTCGGCAGTCATGGACGATTGAAGCGTGCCGCCGCCGTTACGCACCCAATTGAGCGAGAGATATTCCCATGCAATCTGAAACGGCGTGTCCACAGTTTGAGGTGGTGGCCATAACCGATAAGTGCCTGCTGTTAAGGAACCGAGTTGACGGAAGTGTCTACGTGGCCCCGTCGTCACAATTCCTGAACGGTGGTATTCGTCTAGTTGTGGAGAATCCGGGCCAAGGAGTGCCCAGCGGTTGGTTCTGTCCCACGCCGTCCCGTTCAGGAAGCGGTCAAAGTCCGCATTCTCAGGATACGTGTCCTTTGAGAACGTCAGAGCCGTCCCTGTAGCGCTTCCCGTCGCCACCATGTCCATGGTGACTTGGGTTGCGCTATCCACCGTCAGGACGCGCGCAGCCACGGGAATGCTGCTTCCGGTCACGACGAAGGTTTCCGCCGTAATCGCAGCCGTAGTCGGGATGCCCGTGATGATGGCCGAGCCGTTCGTCACGTTTCCGGTCGTGACCAGCGGCGCCCCCACATTCAGCGTGAACAAGCTTTGCAGCGCTGTCCAGTTATGGGTTCGCCTGAGGTTGTCGCCCTCGCGGTTGACGAGAGCCCCCAACTGCTGGGTCTGAAGGTCAGTTGCGCCGACGACAATCGACGGCTGCACCAAGCCCAATTCGCCAGTGACAGCCTGAACAATCTCGATATACGTCAGTTGCGCCACTTAGGCCCCCAGAACGGCAATCCAAGCGGTTGAGCTGATGCGATACCAAATCTGAACGGTGGTAGCGTTGCAGGTCTCGCCGGCATCGGTCGAACCGCTGTTCACGGTGCCACCTGTATGGGGATAGACCTTGCCGTTGCCGGCCGCGGTATTGGCCACCACGATCGGGGTCAGCAGCGGAACGGATGCGTTCATACGGACGCCATCCGAACCGGAGGCCGTCATGATGAAGATGGTATTCTGCGCATCGCACGCGGTCGCATTGGCCGAAGTCGTTCCGGCTGCGGTAATAGCGACCGACGAATCTCCGAGAGCGATCGCTTGGGGCCACGAAAATCCGAGGCCCATCATATCCTGCATCTTGGTCATTTCAGTGCTCCTTGTTCTTGCTGCCGGGAGGCCGGCCGCGGGGTTTCCTCGGCTCGACGGAGCCGGACAAGTCCTGCACGAACTGCGCGGGAGGCTGGAGGAAGGCTTGGCTTTCATCCGCACTCGCATGGATGCGGTTGATCTGCGCTTCCTGGAAGTCGTAGCTCTGAGGATTGGGGGCTTCCTTGGACCGGCTCTGCACCAATGCGGCCAGTTCCTCGACCTGCCGCGTCAAGGTCGCGATCTGCTGATCCTTCTTGGCAATCGCCGTCTCGAAATGATGGTGATCGATGCCCTTCTCGGCCCGCTCCATGTACTTCTTGGCAGCGTTCACCCAATCTTGGGCGCCCATGCCGATGGTGCCGATACCGTGGGCCGAGAGATTGGCGAGCTGCTCGACGGTGTGGATGTTGTAGCCGCGAAGCGTCGTCTCGATTTCCGGCTTGGTCGGAAACAGCAGGTTGATCGGAATGCCATCGGGGATCTGGTTGACGCCGGCCTCGTACTGCGCCCATTTATTGGGCCATCGCGCCTTGTCCTGCGGCGTCACCTCGCGATCGACCACATTGAGGCTTTCGCCGGGATGCTGGATCTTCACGAAGTCGCGGCTTTCGTGGATGGGAACGCCGGCCTCCTGCGACTTCGCCCGGTTCAGGATGGAGCGCTTGTAGAAGCCGACCATCAACTGATTGTCGTCAGGCCCGGAATTGGCCATGCCCCAGCCCTGCCGGCTGACGGCCTGCTGATCGTACTTGATCGGCGCGAACGGCGTGTAGGAATCACTCATGCTGCCTTCTCCCTATTGATCAGTGCGTCGGTCTTCGCTCGCATGTCCTTCCAGACATCGGCAAACAGGCTGTCTCCGTGCACTGTGACGGAGAACATGTGACCGTAGTTCGTGCAGAGGTTCTGCAAATCCTGCGCTTGGGCGATCAGCGGCAGCGTCGTCTTGAACACGCGCCCATTGATCTTCGCCTCTAGAATTTCGTTGTTGTCGGTGTCGTCGGGGTACGCAAATTTCTCATCCTCAAACGAGGAATCCACCCCGAAAAAGTGCAAGTCCGTGTACCCAAGAACCATGCCGAGCGCGATCGAGCGCATCGCGGCGGTACAGCCTCCGGCAATCCTGCCGCGCCCCTCGAATAACTCTTCCGGAAGCTCTCCGGCCACGTCCCACATCATGACGCGGCAATCGGACAGGTGATCGAACACTGATGGATGACACTGCGTCGCCAGCAAATAGGTGCAATCCGGGCGCTTCAGTTCCAGCCATTGCGGCGATGGCATGGCATCGCAGAACACGGCGTAATCAGGGATGACACCCTGTTTCAGCAAATGGTCATGCGCGGACGAGCACACCAGGACAGCGCCCTTGAACTCGCGAAGCTTGTCGATTGTGTATTTGAGGGTCGGGCCGCCGCCGACGATGGCAAGCGGCTCCGACTTCTCTGTTTGCTGTGTGAGGAAAGGCAGCGATCGTTTCGAATTGGCGCGGATATTCGCTTCCAGGCTCTCCTGGAAGTTAGGCCAAACCGATATGATCGCTGGCTCCCAAATCACTGCGTCGCACCCACCACAGGGAAGTTGAAGATTGCCTGAGTGAGGCCCGACACGTTCGCCGTGGTCAGGACGACACCCGAAGCAATCGAGGTGGTGGAAGCAACCGAGGCGGACGAAAGGCGGCCCGCCGTGGTCGTGGTGTACAGCGTGACGTTTGCCGAGGTCGAGGCGATCACGCTGATGCCGGCGCACTTGCCCGCGCGCTGCACCCAGCAATACTGGCCGCTGGTGACGGCAGTGAACGGCTGGGCACCGAGCCAGTTGCCGAGTTTGGATGCGGCGAGCGTGTTGGTGATCGAAGTGGCCGTCCAGAGCGCACCCGTGTTGGTGATGATAACGACATCGCCTTGGGTGATGGCGCTACCAGCCAGCACGTAGACCCATTCCGAGCCGTCAGCACCCTTGGAAATCTGACCAAGGGAATACTGGCCGGTCGGGCCGGGATAGTCCGGAGTGTTGGTCGAAGAGACCGCCGAGGACTGCGCATAACCGGTGTAGGTCGCGGTGTAATCCGCACCTTCAAGGCCGATGGTGCTGAAGCCCGCAATGTTCGGGTTAGCCATTAGTGTTTCCTTTCGTAAAGAGGCGGCTCCGTAAGAGCCTGTTCAAGGGTCCAGCCATAGCGCAGCCGCGATCTCACTCGATCCCAAGGGACATTGAACTCTTCTACCCACTGCATCAGCGTTTGTTCACGGCCGAACGCTTTGAGGCGTCGATTTCGGCGCGTATTGTTTCGCTGAGTTTTTGATGTCGCCCATTCGCAATTGCTTTTGCAGTAAGGGCCATTGTTATCGACACGTTCAATTGAAAACCCCTCAGGGCAATCACCCATGTCAGCAACAAAGGTCTCAAAATCACGCCACGATGGATCAACAGTGATCCCTCTTGCCCCATAGTTTTTGTACGAAGGCGATTTGGGGTTCTCACATCGTTGGAAGATTTGCTTCCATACGTTGTAGGTCAGAGTTCGCGACTTGCCGTGCTTGAAAATCCTTTCGGCATTCAAGCACCCGCATGATTTTACTTTTCCCCTTGCAAGGTCATGCCCGTAGGCAAGGACCATGCGTCCACAATCACACTTGCAGCTCCAGCGAGCGTTCGTATCGCGCTCGCTAGCGTTCGGTGCACGGGCGACAACAAGCAGGCGGTCGTATCGTTGTCCGATGCGATCGATCAAGCGCATGAAATAGCTCCTTCCGGCATTTACATTAGCCGGAAATTCTACTACTTCTTTGTGTTCTGCGCTACTCATTGTCATCAGGTATTGTACAAAACACCCTGCAAAAATGCGTTGGAAAGTGTCATGTTCCCTGCCCATCCAATTAATTTTACCATGGCGTCCTGGTTGACGCTGAAGCGGTCGGGATCGAGCGGGACCATGTTGCGGCGAGCGTGCGGGCGCCAATGGATGTACTTGGTGTTGAGCATGTACATCGTGTTGGACGGGGCACCGCCAACGGCAGAGGTGCCGGCCGAGGTCTCATAGGGCAGCGGATCAGTGCTGAAGCCCTGGAAACCGCCGTCGAGCACGACATCGGCCGTGTTGTACTTGAGCGTCTGATAGCCCAAGGTGCCGAACTCGCCCGAACCGTTTTCGCTCGCAATGCGCTGGATCGCCTGAAGCGACTGCCAGTAATATTTGTAGTAGTTGTTGTCCGCGACGATCAGATCCGGAGCGTCACGGCCACGAACCAGAGTGACCCACAACGAATCCATGTAGTTCTGGATGTTCGCCGCGGTTGCAGCAGCGCCGCCGTTGGTGACAGCGCCGTACGCCTGGTTCTGCCAGAACGTCCAGGTCGCGCGATCGATGCCGCCGACGATGCCCGAGGACGGCGAGGCCGACACGAGCAACTGAAGCCCGTTGACGGAGCCGGTCACCGTGCCGTCGCCATAGACGCCCTGCGACATGCCGTTCATGAACGTGTCTTCGGCGTTCTCGATACGGCTTTCGAGCAGATCGATGATCGCTTCCTCGCCGGAGTTCTGGAGTTCTTCCAGGCCGGAGATCGACACTGCAACCGCAGACTGGCGGATCGGGTATTCCGCGGCAGAGAAGGTCTGCGACGGCGCGATATTCAGGGTCTGATAGCCAGAATACCACTGGAAGGTCTGGTTGTTGGCGTAGTTGAGTTCCTGGACGATGGTACGACCGCCCGAGAACGTCTTCATGCGCCCGCGCTTGCTGAGACGTGCCAGCAGAGCGTTGTTGCGGCTCATGTTGTCAGCCAGTTCACCCGTGCGATTCCGCAGAGTGGTCGTCACGATTTCAGAGAGATTTGGAAAGGCCATTGCCTACCCCTGTGGGTTAGGCCCGATTCCTCTCCGAGACCTCGTTCACGGCTGCCAGAATGGATCCACGAACACCCTTGCTGCTCTTGTCCTGCGGCACTACGGCACTTTGACGTGCGCGCGGCGCGGGGGAGACAGCGGCGAGCCTGGCCTTGGCGGCCTGCTCTGCCTGCGTCCTGGTGTATTCGGCCTGTCGCTTTTCTTCCTGCTCTCGCAACATGGTTTCGCGCAGTTCGGGATCGGCCCAGATCGCCCGTTGATAGGCGCCTTCCAGGTCATTGGGTTGCACCAGCCCTGCGGTCATCATCTGACCCATGGCCACGCGCACCTTTTCGAAATGCGGCTTGTCCTTTGCGAACGCGGAAAGCTCAGCAGCAATACGGCTCTGCTCTGCCTGCTGTTGGGCAGTGACAAAACCAGAGACCTGCTGCTTCAACTGGCCGACTTCATCCAAGACGGGACGAAGGTGCTCCGGAATATCCTGGCTGCCATCTGAGGGCGCGGGAGATCGGGCGAATTGTGAAAGGTCAACGCCATACTGCTGAGCAAGTTGGGCAATGGTCTCCCGCGGACTGCGAGCAATCGCGGCTTCCCACTCAAAGAGGCGGCTGACGGCCTCCGCATCGTTCTTGAGGCCAAATTGCTGAAACCTGGCCCGGTTCGGTGCTAGCACCTGCTCGATGGCGTCGTACTGCTTGGTCTTCTCCGAATAGGTTTTGAACCCATTGGAGACTTCATCTTCCCGCTTCGCAATATCCTGTCTGAGAGGATGATCGGGAGGCAGGGAATTGTAGAATTCTTTGGAGGCTTGAGACCAGCCCGGCGGAGGGCCGCTCGTCTTGGGGGGCGTTTGACCTTCCGCCGGGGCTGGAGCCTCACCGCTAGGTGACTCTTTGGCCGCCACTGCGGGCTTCTCCGCACTGGCCTGCTTTACTGTTTCCTTCGCGAACTTGCCCTGCTCATCGCGGGCGCGCTCAACACGCTCTTTCTCGCGGACTTCCTCAACCGACTTGTTCAGGGTTTCGCGGAGGGAAAGACGCTCGGGCGGCGAGGTATCGCGTCCGATATCACCGCCTGACGTGGAGGCGATCTCTGCGGATTCCGCTGCGTGGGTATCGGCTAGTTCTTCAGCCAAGCAAATTCCCCGTAAGAATATGCAGGCTGATATAGCTTATTCGCGAATCGCGCTCAGAAATGAAATTGAGTTTTCAACATGCGCACGCACAATTGCTCTGTAGGAACCATTTACCGAACCACAGATTGTCAAATCTCCTCCATCGGAGATTATTATCATGGCCACCGCAAACGAAGTCGTTGCATCGTCCTTTGATGAATTCAACTGGACGGAAACTCCCGTCGATCTATCGTCAACGGATGGAATCCAGCGTGCGATCAAGGCCAATACCCTGGCCATCCGCGCGCTCGCAAACCACATCGATGGCGTCAAGCCCGGCGAGAAGCCGGCAGTCGTCGTGCCCGAAGACACCAAGGCCGGCAAGAAGCATTAACGGTTCTTCAGTTCGTACAATGCGCGTTTGATATCCTCGCGCCTCTGTCCCCTGTCCAGCTTAACAGGAGCGCGAGGTTTCATCACCTCATTGCCAATCTCAATGCATCCCGCCGCCCGCGTTGCCCTGCTGAAGGCCCGCTTGCTGGTCATGATCTCGCCCGTTGCGTGATGCTTCAGCGCGTCCATGTTGTCGGAGATGACGTAGGGCGCTGCTGACTTGAAGTGCCTTACGCAGGGATCAGGCCACGCCTCGTCCAGGTCGTGCCAATCCCCGCATACCCTGCACATCCGCTGCGTCATACCCTCGCCCTCCTCTGCGGCGCCTGCTTTTCCCACAAATCATTCAAGCTCACCTCGTTGCCTGGCCCAACAATCAGGATTTTGCCCTGCTTCCTGATTGGATTGTCCTTCACATATGGCCGGCTCATGCAGGCGTACCTGATCTCATCCGGCGCATGGTCCTCGTTCTCCGTATCCACGTCCTCAGGCTTGTTCTGGTCGTGCTGGAGCGCGGGAAGCGTTCTTATGCTGTCTCGACAGGTGGAGAAGAAATACATCATGGGGCGCTCTCCGTCGCCCACGAGACGGGCACGTACCTGATCCCATCCACCAATAGCTCCGACCCGTGCCGTTCGCTTATTGTCAGCGCGCCTAAAGAACACTTTGCGGGAGGCCATTCGTTCAGCGATGCATGGACCTCCGTCGGCGTCAAAACAGGAAGGGTCCAGCACCCCATAACTGATGGCAGACTTGCCTTCGAGGTCTCTTGGCTCATCGGTTTCCCTCGCTATGATGCCGTCAGCGACTTCTTCGGCGGGGAGTTTGAGTCCGACGTTTGGGGCAGATGCTCCGTACCACTCGCGGTAGCGAACCAGCGACCCCCGCGGCAAAATACGAGCTGGCCCACCTCCAATTTCTGGCCCGCCAATCCTGTGATCGTCACCCACGACGGCCCACCATCCGATTGAGAACGGACGCGCTGAACCCCAATCGCCAGATCGAAATCGTAGCCAAGAATCTGGAATCTGAAACGGCGGGATGACATGCTTTTCCGTGCTCCACTCTGGGAAGAATGCGCCCTCGATGACGCTCCAATCGCCTTCCAACCACGCTTTCACGAGATTTGCCGAGCCAACCTGAAACAGGTTCGCAACGTAGTCATCGCCTAAAAACTTGTTGTCCACGACCTTGGAGGGAATGAAAACGCGCGTCTTCTCGATCTTCTTCTTCGTGAACGGGTTCTCGAACTCGTACCGGAAGACCTCCATGCCAAACGGATGGGTATCGAGCTTGTATCGCGCCTTGACCCACTGATGACCTGGTCCTCCAGGGTTGCAGGTGCCCTTCATCTGGCACGGCACGCCATGGCCCGACCGCAGCGTCGCAGTCATCTTGTTGATCGGCGCCTCATTGGGGAACGTACCCATCTCCTCGGGATACAGCCTCGTATAGCTATGGCCCTGATACGCATCAGCGTCCGAATCCGAGTCCAGGTAGGTGAAACGAAGCCGGCCGCCCTTCGGCCCCCTGAAGTACTTGTCCTGCTCATGCCACTTGTAGGACAGCGGCGTGAGGATCTGCTTGGCGCGTTCGATAAGCTCAACGAGCTGCGTTCGCTCACGGCGGAAGGCCATCGCAATAGCATGCTCGCCATAGGTCTCCTCATGGTCGATGAAATCCCCAACAACCCCGTCAGACTTGCCGCCTCCTCGCGCGCCTCCGAACCCAACGTCATCGACTGGGCATGTGATGAATGCTTCCTGACGCGGCTGCGGCTCCCAAATTACTGTTTGGTCATCGTCCGGGGCGTCACGTAGTTCTTCTGCCATTCATCAATTCCAGTGACCTTAGCGGGCATGCGCGCGACGTATGTCTTTTGAATTTCGCCTGAAATCTCAACTGACTGGAGGTCAGGCAATGCCTTCTTGAGCAGCCCTAGAGCGGCTGTGACGGCATGGGGTGGCATGTCGATCTGACCGAGGATCAGAGCGTTGAGCCTATTGAGGATTTGAGCCACCTGGATTTTCTGCCGGGTGTTCTCGTCGTGTCGGATCTTTCTAATTCGCGCGGGCATCACTTCCCCTTCGGCCACGGCTCTTGCATCACGGCAAAGCCCTTGCATTCGTTTGGTACGGTGATCCTGTTCTTCCATCCGGGTCGGATCGATACCTTGAGCACGGGGACGAATCCGTTTGTTTCAGGGTCAACTGTGTTCTGCACCCAGACGGCATGTGCGATGGCCGGCGAGTTGAGTTGCTTTATCAGCTCTTGGGCTGCTTCGAGGATGGTTGCCATCAGGCTTTCTTCCTTTCGTGGTAGGCTTTTAGCCATTCGCGGGATTTGTCCAGGCGGATCATTGCCTCGGTCTTGGTAGGCTGGCGGATGCCGGTGTCTGGACCCGGCGCCGGCTGATCCCGGCGGGAAGCGCTCGTACCGCCGGATTTGGGTGGCGGTACCTCTCGCACCGTGCCGTCTGAGGGATCGCGGATCATTGCATCGTCCTCAATCGCGGTGCATCGGCCTGACCTGCAGATGGGTTCGGCGTATATCCAGGCGGCCATTGCGACGTGTGGTGCCAGCCGCCCTTGCTATCCCGGGGGAATGACTTCCCCTCCCGGGCCTTTCGGTAAGCGTCCCAAGCATCCTGCTCCTCGCTCCCAAACTTGGCGTAAAAGCCGGATACGGGCTGTCCGACAGGGACTGCAGGCGAGCCAGCGGGTTTGATTTTGCTGGATCTTGTCCACTTGCGCCAAGTAGCCGGCCAATCGAGTTTGCACCCGCCTGACCCGGGCTTTGCGATCCAGTAATCCCGGAAGTTCGCAGCCTCGGCGTCGATCTGGGTTTCAGACCAACCGAGCTTCCGAGCGAAGTCACGGTCGGCGTCACTCGGCGACCAGATTTCCGAAAGCCTCTCCCCTTTCTTTCTATTCTTATTTTCTAAAGAAGAGAGAGGGCGATCGTAACGCGTTATGCTTTCGTTACGCTCCGTTACGTTTCGTGACGCTTCTGCATCAGCGTAACGCGTTACGGTTTCGTTATGGTTCGTTACGCTTTCATCGCATTCAGAGGCGTTACGACGTGACGCTTCGTTACGGTCTCGATAGCGTTGCTGGCGGATCGCAGCCGAGGATTTTTTAGTCAGTGCGCCTGTCATTTCAACTGCAGCACGCGCGACAAGGCCGGCCGCCTCGGCGGCATCCATGCCGCTGGCGACCAGCCTGTTGATGAGTTCTGCAGTAGCAGTCACGATGGGCGCACCAATGAAGCGAGAGCGGCCATGTAGAGGTCAACCTGGGCCTCGTGCTCAGCGCGCTTGTTGGCATCCGCCTTCCGGCGCCGAACAGCATCCTTGAGCGCTTTTACGTTGTGCCCATTAGACTTGGCTTCGGCGTAGATTTCATTGCGTCCGGTCTGCAGGTCCTTAATCTCAATCTCGACCTGTTCAATTCGTCCTACGATTGCCTTAAGCTGGCTGTTGTCGCCTGTCGTCGCCATCCGCGTTCTCTTCAGTTGTGGTGGGTTGAACGCGGTTGATACTGTCAGGCTCAAGCGGGGCGCCTGCTCCGCTCCACTCAATGATGGAATGGCCGGGCTTGCTGAAATCCGGCATGATGTACTCCCAGTTCAAAAGCCACCATTCATGCACGCCCCTGGTCGGCACACTCTTGCGAATCTTGGTCACGCTGCTTTGACCTCGCGCTTGAGCTGCGCAACCCGCTCCAGGATACGCACACGATGCCGGAGGCGATCCCTCGACTTCGGGGATGCTTTCCTCAGCGCCTCTTTCTGCGCCCTCAGGAGGTCTCTCAGGCGGGGCTTCATCGGGCGCCCTCCACCCGTGCCATGACACGCTTGATCATCGCGGCGAAGTAGCAGTCGGCCGCAACCATCGATCCGATCTTCTTGACGGCATGGAGCACCGTGGTGTGATCGCGTCCCCCAAAGCGCCGGCCGATGTCGGGCAGCGATTGGTTGGTCATCTCTTTTGAGATATACATGGCGATCTGGCGGGGCTTGACGACGTTTGCAGTGCGCCGTCTCGACTTGAGGTCGGCCATCGAGACGCCCTGAAACTCCACCAGGACCGCGCGCTGAATCGTCTCGATCCTGGTGAAGCCGCCCTTGAAGAAGATTTCGTGGGCCTCTTCCATCTGCTCGTTTGAAATAGATGGAAACTTGGATGCGATCTCGATGATATCGGGCATCTGTTCCGGAGCGATAATTCCGGAGAGACGGCGTAAGCGCTCCCGGCGTTCTGCTGGTGTCACTATACGAACTTCCAATGATTCCATTCCCTGCCTCCTCTGTTAAATTCCCCTACGGATCTTTGCCAAGAAAACGGCCCACAACGTTCTCGTTTTGACGGAGACCTTGTGCATCAAAGCCTTGAGTAACCGCATCGATCTCTCCCTTGATGAGTTTCAATCTCAACTCATCAGCTCGGTTTTCTTGTTCGACGCGGCTACAAAGATTTTCGTAACTGGCCCTGATATTTTGGAACAAAGTTATCCGGGGTTCTTTGACCCCTTCCGATTTTCCGAGGAAAGCGCGCACCCAGGATGCGGAGGCGCCGATCGTCTGCGCGACGATCTCATAAGCCACCATGCGGGAGCCTGTGCGGCGCTCCTCACGATCGACCAGGGCGCCCAAGGCGCTGCGGGTGATGGACGTTAACGCGGCGGCACTCATCGCTTTTTTCCTCGCAAACTTTGACAACACTTTCGCAATTCCTTCCCTCATGTTGCGGACATGAAGAAAGCGGCGAACGATAATTCAGACACTTGGATCGAGCTTGCGGCGGCAACCGCAAATCTCGTCAGATACCTAGAAAACTCCCAGAACCATCAGCGCGACGGCGAGCGGCAACCCCCCGAACAGCGCAGCGAGGAAGAAAAGACCAAAGAGCACCGCGAGGCCGTCGAGAATGGCCTGCGACAGATTGAGAGATTTGAGCGGAGGTACAGGCGATCGGATCGAGCCTGAAGGCAGAGGAATTTCGTTGCCGGCGTAGTATTGCGTGACGCCGCGCCCCGGCGTGCGAGTGCTTATCCCCGTGAGGCTCGCACGCCGGGTCATTGTGTTCCTCCGAAGGAACGGAGAAAATTCGATTCAACCTCAGAGCAACTTTTGTCGCATGCGCGCGCAGCGGTTTTTAACTTGCGAGTTTTTCCCAACCGCGCATAGGATGTCTCCTTCACCCGAGGCGGGGGGCACTTCCCATGAACGACAAAGAGTTGCTTTTCCAAGCAACCGGAATGCAGACGATTTACGTCGATGGATTTGGAGCGTTTCGAAAAGTCAACGGCGTGCTTCGCTGCGTCGGATTTACCATCGACGGCGGCGCGCAATTGAACTTGATAGTTTCCCTGATCGGCGCCGAGGCCGGAATTGCCGATGCCCGTCGAACGCTGGACGAGGACGGCAGCAAATCCATCATGCAAGACCGGCTGCGGCTGGCCCATTAAGCCACCCCAAACAGTTCAGCGAGATCAGGGCGCAGTTCCTTGGCTGGAATTCCCGTGATCAGCTCCAGCGCCGGGACCATCTCTGCCGGGATGTCCTGATCGCGCTCGATTCTGGAAAGCTTTGCGATGGAGGGCTTTGGATAACCGCGGTCGGCAAATAGTTGGCACGCCTCCTCAAGGCTGAGCTTTCGCTCATTGCGCCATTTCCGAACAGGGTTCGTTCTCTCTGCTTCACTCATGCCTCAATCCCTTACACTAGTTGTAAATCGTCCGCAAGCGATTTTGCATCTAGTGTGAGGGTAATTCACTTGCATAGAGTGTAAAGTGCTGGAATGCCAAAGAGAATCGCACTTCAGAAGCCACGCCAGCGGCGCAGGACATTCTTCAAGGAATGGCGCGAGTTCCGAGGGCTGACCCAAGAACAGCTCGCCGGGCGCCTTGAAACGTCCGTGGCAAGCATTTCCAGGATCGAGAAGGGAACGCAGCCCTACACTCAGGATGTCTTGGAGGCGCTGGCAGATACGCTGATGACTGATCCTGCCAGCCTCATCATGCGCAACCCACAGGAACCTGAGGCCATGTGGTCTATCTGGGACCAGGCCAAACAGGGCGAGCGCCAGCTTATCGAAGAAATCGCGCGATCTGTCGTCAAAACTGGAACCGACAAATGACCGAGAACAATCTTTCCGATGGAGCCTATGAGGCGCGGGCAAAAGCGCTCATGCGAGATTTGGCAAAGACGATGCTGATCTTTGTCGTACTGGCTGGCGGCCTGCTGATCTACTTCCTGAGATAGTTAATCCCGAATCCGATGCCCACCGCCCGGCCCAGCGCCGGGCTTTTTGTTGCGCTGCACAATATTATTGTTACGCTAGATGCAAAATAGTTGTTGCGGTTATTTTCATCTAGTGTAAGGTCGTTCTCGTCAACACGGGGAACGGCACTATGAACCAGCAGCTTCCAGCCTCCAACGTCATCGAGATCGCAGCGATCCGCCCGGCCGAGAAGTTCATTGTCTTCTGCGGACGTCGTGAGCCTTGGATCGACGGCAACGCCATGGACCGCGCCGAGGTCATCCATCAGGTCTCGACCGGCGAATACAACGACCTTCGCCAGATCGTCGCGTTCTCGCTCGAAAACGGAACCTGCCGGGATGCGACCGCCGATGTGTGCGGGACCGTCATTCAGCGCTGGGCGCAGGACGGCAAGCTGCTCTCCCAAAAGGAATACGAATTCGTTGAGCTGGTCGCTGGCGTGCGCGCAGCCAGTGCCTTCGGGATGGAGGAAGCGTGATGATCATCGCTGGCAACCTCTGCGACAAGTGCAACTGCTCTTGCTCGATCCGCGAAGAGAACGAATTCGGCGAGATCATCTGCGACGACTGTGAGCAGAACGCCGCTGAGGCCGCATGGGACCGCTTCTGCGGCAACTTTTACGGCGGGAACGATCCACTCACAATTCGCGAACAGCAGGAAGCCGCGCGGAGGCTGAAATGATCCCCGAGAATCGTATCGATCTTTTCTGTGCCTGCGTCATCGCCGGACTTGGCGTGTTCTCAATCGTAACGTGGGTGCTGTGATGGGTGCCATGTCAGACCTAGACCTCGACAGCCAGCTTCTCGAAGCCGTCCGTAAGAGCATGGCCGGCGAGCCCGCTGAGGTACAGATCGAGTACCGGCTCGACTGCATCATTCGCGAGCTGGACGAGATGTGCGGCCTCGCGGCGAACCCGGAAACGGTTGACCTGATCGAGCGGCAGCGCATTGCGATCGGTCAGATCCTGACCCGCGCCCAGCTTATCGCCTCTTTCCTGATGGCCCGTCAACCGTCGCAACTGCGAGTGATCCACAATGGCTAGTATCCCGCGGGAAGTCGCTGACTTCATGAAAAAGTACGGCGTCACCTCCGACGAAGTGTGGCCTGTTCCCGGCGGAAAGGCTTACGCGGTCAAGCACAAGGCTCTTGAGCGTATCGCCATTGAGCTGGACATCAAGTTTGAGCGCCCGTCTGTCGTCGCTTGCGACCTCGTAAAGCGCAGCATGGTGATCTGCACGTTCGCGTCAATGGGCGATAAGACGGAATGGTCGTTCGGCGAGGCTGCGCCCGAAAATTGTAAGAACGCATATATGGCTGCGATGGCTGAGAAGCGGTCGCGAGATCGGGTAATCTTGAAGCTTCTGGCAACTCACGGCGATCTTTACTCCGAAGACGAGTCCGACGAGTTCAAGCGTCCCAATCCGCATGTCACGCGCCCTGCCGACATCTTGCCAGCCGCCGACTATGACGAGCACGGCGAGGTGATCGACAACATTCCACATGCAGAATCTGCCAGGAAACTGCGCGTGGTTGACCAGCGGCCTATATTCGAAACTCTTCAGAAAGAGGCCCACCAGTTTGGTGAGTCCAAGAAGTTTATCGCTTGGATGAATGATGAAGGTGTTATCGCGCGCGTCGCAGACCTCAAAAAGGATTGGCAGGAGATGTTCCGCGGTATCTGCAAGGAGCACCTAGCCGAGCTTCGCAAGCAGGAAGCCGGCGATGTCATGAGGATGGTGGGATGAGCAACCGTTCGTTCATAACCGACGACGAGATCGACAAGGCACTGGATTATCTCCGTGACAATGCGCGGGATGCAGCTCAGGCCAAGGCCAATCGTGTCTACGTCGAAGAGTACCGCAAGGTGCTCAAGGCCAAGCTGATGAAGGAACACGGCGCGATGTCGGCCGTCCTTCAAGAACGGGAAGCTTATTCTGATGAGCGTTACGTTCAGCACCTTGAAGCAATCCGCCAGGCGGTTGAGATCGATGAGGGCCATCGGTTCTTGCGGGCTGCGGCTGACGCCAAGATTGAGGCATGGAGAACGCAGAGCAGCAACACAAGGGCGCGCGTATGACCCGCGAAGTCCCCGAATGGATCGGAAAGACGCCGGATACGCCAGCCCCTCCGCGCGTCCGTCTGCGGGTGTTCGAACGCCATAACGGCATTTGCTACTTATCCGGCCGAAAGATCATGGCTGGCGACAAGTGGGAAATCGAACACCCGCAGGCCATCATTAACGGCGGCGAGAATAGGGAAGCGAATCTGGCTCCCGCGCTCGTTGAGCCGCACAAGGTCAAGACCGCCGAGGACGTGAAGCAGAAGGCCAAGAACGATCGCGTTCGCAAGCGTCACCTTGGGATCAAGAAGCCCCGCACCATGACGAGGTGGAGGAAGTTTAATGGCGAGATAGTCCACGCGGAGCGCGAGCGATGATGATCTTTTGCGTCTTCGCATTCTTCGCCGTGGTGTTCGTTCTCGCAGGAGCTACGTAAATGGGCTGGATAATCGCACTCGGAATTATCGCTGTGATCGTTGTTCTTCTCATTTGGTTCTTTTGGGACGCGCGTATCTGAGCGCACTTTCACTGACGCTACGACATTGGGGATGCCTATGAGCTACGACGATTGGAAGACGCACAATCCCGACGACGACCGATGCGAGTTCTGCGGTGCGGCTCCGTGGGAATGTCGCGGAGGATGGCAGCCGGACAAATGCAGTGGAGAGTGCGGTAAGAGCTGGCGCGATCCGGACTATGAATACGAAAAAATGAGGGACGAGGCATGACCCGCGTCCTTCTCGTCACCTTCCTGGGCTGCATGCTGGCGCCGATCGGCTTCCCCGCCGCTGCCTATGCTGTCGGCTTCTTTCTCCAATTCGTAGGGATTGCGCAATGAGCGACATCGGACAATTTTGCAGTCGCTGCGGAGGTAGCGATCCTGCCTGCTACATCTGCGGGGCGGGGCGCCAGTCATCCGCTGACATCGCAAGTGACCGCAAATATGCGGAAGAACTGCTTAACGATCTCGCTTGGATCAAGGACACGCACGGGCAGTTTCTGTGTGTCGAGTCATGGGTCAAGAAGCTGCGCGCCATCGCTCCTGCCCAATCAGTGGATGGGCACTGCCAGAAATGCGGATGCGCTCTCAACGGAGAGGCTGCGCTTGTCGTTTGGTGCCATCCTTGTGCCGACGCCGCCCAGCCGGCCGCTCCGGTCGAGACGTGCCCGTATGCGATCGACGGGTGTGTGCTCGAAAATCAGAGCGTCGGGCCATGCCTGTGTGCGAACCCAGTCAAATGCTCCTCTGCCGCGACCTGTGACGTGTGCTGCGGGAGTGGCTATAGCAATCACCCCGATAGCGGCGAAGTCTGTTCTTTCTGCAATGGCAGCGGCGCGCGTCCCGTTAAACCACAGCCATCTGCCGGCACGGAGAGGCCACCCTGCCCGCGCTGCTCATTCCCATACGAACCCGGCGCTGCTGAACGCTATTGGGAAGCGCGCTGGCGTGACGAGAAGGCGGAGAACGACCGGCTCAGAGCAGTACCGCAGGAAGCGTGGCAGCCCATCGAAACGGCGCCGAAGGACGGCAGCCGCATTGTCGTCGGGCGCGACATGGGAACGTGGGGATTTGTGCGCGGCATTGCCCATTGGGAGGATATCCGCGGGATCTCCGGCTGGGTGACTACCGCGGCGTTCTCTGACCCGCCCGGCGTGCTCGGGCTCGGCAATCCTACCCATTGGCTTGTCGCATCGGCGGTGACGCGCCCACAACACCCAACCGGTGAAGCATGAACGGCCTTCCGCCAGTGCTGGATGCCGCC
>Ga0247681_1000023_pt1 | contig 30552 bp, 41 predicted proteins | sample CNK22_metaG_FD_182798 | JGI IMG/M metagenome (GOLD analysis project Ga0247681, IMG submission 182798) | Soil microbial communities from Purdue University Martell Research Forest, Indiana, United States - CNK22 | ecosystem: Environmental > Terrestrial > Soil > Temperate forest > Bulk soil... | reverse complement strand
AAACCTGTCCGTGTTGGCTCCCGCGTCTTCTGGGACTCTGCTGAAGTTGAGGCCTGGGTTCAAGCTCAAAAGGATCTGCGCACGCAGGAGGCCTGATGCCCCAATACTTCAAAGACCTGGGCGAAGACCTCGTTCGTCACGGGTATCGTATTGTCCCGTTGCCGCCCGGTTCCAAGGGCCCGCGCATGAAGGGATGGCCGCAGGCCTCGCTAACCGTCGAGGACGTGCGAAGGATGGCCTCCAACGGCTCCGCGCAGGCTGGCGTAGGTGTGATAGCCGCGAGCACGCCAGCGATTGACGTAGACATTCTGGACCCGGGCATTGCGCAGCGCATGTCTGACGAGATCGACCGGATCTTCGCCGGCCAGTCGCTGATGACCAGAACCGGGATGGCGCCAAAGTTTCTTGTACCGTTCCGTTCCGATACACCGTTTCGCAAGATGTCGTCCGCCATTTACACGGATGGGAAAAATGAGCACAAAGTTGAGATACTCGGAGACGGTCAGCAGTGGGTTGCCTACCACGTACATCCGGTCACCGGAAAGCCTTACAGATGGTTCGACGGACTTGGAGATGATGGTTTGCGAACTGTTTCACGTGAGAGCCTACCGTCTCTATCCCGAGGAGATGCTCAGCTGGTTATTGACGCATTCGAACGCATTGCGTCCGGTATGGTTGCAACGGGAAAGTGGTCTGTACGAACCGTGGGCGCACCAGATCAAGGATTGCGCGATGTGGCTGCGTCTGATGATCCGTTCGAGGATCAGCCGGTAGGAAAAACGGAACCGGAAGTAGCGCGGCTGCTGCGCGCGCACCCGAATGGTGACGCGTCCTACGAGCACTGGTTCAACGTCATCGCGGCAGTGCATCACGAACTGTCGGACGCGGGGCGCGATCTGGCGTACGAATGGTCTTCGTCCAGTGCCAAGCACACCGACGAGAAGTTCGACACGACCTGGAACAGCCTTGGGCGTTACACGGGCCGCCCCGTCACGCTTCGCAGTTTGCTGAAAGTCGCAGGCGCGGAAGAACACAAACCGCGCGCCGACGGCTCCGCTAACCCGTTTGCGGTTCACGAATGGGGTTCCTACAAGCAGAATTACCTTTCCACTCCGTGGATCATCAAGGGCGTCCTGCCGCAGGCCGAGGTAGGCATCCTGTACGGCCAGTCGGGTTCAGGGAAGACCTTCTTCGTGCTGGACATGGCGGCATGCGTCGCGCGCGGCGCGGAATGGCGGGGGCGCAAGGTCAGCAACTGCCGTGTTGTCTACGTCGCGGCTGAAGCACGCGAGGGCATCAAGAAGCGCATGGATGCCTACGACCAGCATATATGCGCCGACGGTGCGCGGCCTGACATCATCGCGTCAGCACCGAACCTGCTATCGACGGACACGAAGCAACTGATCGAGGCTATTGGCTCTGCTGGCCTGATTATCCTCGACACGATGGCCGCTTCCCATTCAGGTGATGAGAACAGCGCGAAGGACATGGGCCTCTTCCTGGCTGCCTGCAAGGACATCAGCCACGCTACGGGCGCGATGGTGCTTGCCGTACACCACACAGGCAAGGAAGACAGCAAAGGTATGCGCGGCTCGTCAGCACTGTTCGCGGGCGCCGATTTCGTGATGGAGATCTTCAAGAACAAGGTTGGCGACCGTTTCGAGCATGGCGCCATGCTTTCCAAATCGCGGGATGACGTAACGGGAACCAGTTTCGGGTTCGAACTGAAGCGCGTAACCGTCGGCGTAGATGACGAGGGCGACGAGGTAACCACGTGCGTGATCGAGCCGGTGCAGAAGGAGGTCAGCAAGACACCGAAGCGGCCCCGCAAGCTGGCGAATCTTGAGGATTCGCGATACGACATGCACAGGGAAATACTTACAATTTTCGAACGCATCACTGACGAATCGCCTACCAAGGTGGTGACTGATGATCAGTTGCTGGACGCTATCATCAAGAAGTTTCCGAGCAAACTCAGACGCAACATGGTGCCCCTTGTGCTGAGGTTGGAAGAATTTGGCGTAATCCGCCGAACCGAAGCCGGGCTTAGCCTGGCGGACGATGACCTTGACGCTTGCTGACTTTGGCTGACTTCTTGCTGACGTTGTTGCTGACTTCTTGCTGACTTTCTGATGTTGCTGACGTGTCTATAAGACGTCAGCAACGTCAGTAACCTCAGCAAGCAACTTTACTGAACGGAGATTTGACGATGAACTACGACTGGGATAACTGGGCTGACGAAACTGTAAGGGAAGTGCTTATCATCCAGACACTGAAACTTATGATGAAAGAGCGAAACACGGACAGCGTGCCGGAAGATGAATTGATCGCCCGCCTGGTCGAAGACCTGAACGGGATGAGCAAATGAGAAAAGACGACTCAGTCCTGTGCGTGTGCTGTGGCCAGGAGTTCAGCGTGCGCCTGCTGGAGCTGGTGAGGTGGGAAGGGCCGCTCTGGTGCCAGCCGTGCATCACGTATGCCGATACCGAGCTGGCAGAGGCCGCCTCGCGTGCGAGGAAGGCGCAGGAGCCGTTTGTGGAGAGGGAGTAAGGGGTAGATAGCAGAACGCCCCTTGCGGGGCGTTGTAGGGGGTTTTACGCTGCTTTTTCGAACCATGCCTGTTTGCTCATCGGCTTGTCGTCGCAGCGCTTGCAGATCGTGAGGTACGTTTGATACTGAAGTTCGACGTACCCTTCGTACGTGCCCTTGTAGCCGTTGCGACGTGCGTAAGCGTGTTGCGATGCGAATTTCGAGTACATGGTGTTTCTCCTTCGTGTTGTGTTATCCAGTGACTCCACTATAGCAATTGCAAAACGGAATGGCAAGCCTGAACTGGAAAATTTCTCCAGTTCGAGGGTTTGTCCTAGTGGATGGGCGCGAAGCCGATTGTGTTGAGTTCAGGGTTGGCGAGGAGAAAGGAATCGCGGTCAGGGAATCCGGCTTCCGCTGCCAGCGCATCGGCGCACATCTCCAGCGTAGGCAGGCCAGCACAGTCGATGAAGCCGATCATCTCGTCACCGGGGATCAGGATGGCGTAGCGGGTCATTTCGACTCCAGAACGATGGCCTGCGGTTTCAGATAGTCCAAGCTGGCGGTGTGCTTCACCAGCAACTCCACCTGAGCCCGCAGATGAGCAAGCTCCAGGTCGGATCGCTCCCGTGCTGCGCGGTAGCCCGCTTCATAGCCACGGTTGAAGCCGTATTCGTAGTCCGCGCTCATGTCAGCACCACACCACGTGGCGGAAGTCGACAGTACGACGGATGAGCCAGTGCCGGCGCATTTCAGGCGCTTCCATGTCGGGGCAGGCAACTTCCATGTAGGCGTTGGCGAGCAGGATGAGGACGGTGTGAAGGGTTGAGAGTTTCATGACGGTCTCCTTACCAGAGTTTCGTGATGCTGCGGATGGTGCCGTGCACGTTGCCTTCCAGTTCCAGCCATGCGATCAGCTTCTCCTGCGCTGCGTCGCGCGAATCCGCGTCTTCGACAAAGCGTGCAGCGCGACCGTTGACCTCAATGACGATTTCGTAAGCGAACATTTTGTCTCTCCGTTGTTGATGACTTCACTATAGCAGTTGCAAAACGAAATGCAAGAAAAACAAATGCAACTGCCGCAGTTACGCATTATGGACGCGCGAGCGGGGGCGCCAAGTCTTGGTTAGTGAGTACTAACTTCGAATCGCGATTTGCGATTTGGTGGCGAAATGACCTCCTTTGCGCGTCCCGAAAATATCGATGGTCGGCGCTCGGCGGATTTTCCGGAACGAGAATCGTTATCACCTGATAATGGTTGCCCAGGCCAGCAAATCGCGGTCTGATAACGCGTCTGTGCATTTGCACTTTCAGAAAAGCCAATAGAATCAACGACTTACGATTTAGTTAAGCGAACGTTTAATTTGACATAATGAGCACTAACGATGTAGCGGGTGATTCCCATTCTCATGAAACCGATTCCAATTAGGGTTTACCCTTAGGTTTAGGCTGATATATCAGGAGAACGAGAATCATTCTCAAACTCTGGGACCCGGCGGCCCTCCTGCCGGACGGGTGGGTAAATTTGCAGACCCTCTTCCCAAACCGCGAACCGAAAAAACATTCCGTAAACCTTTTGTAAGGATAGGCATGCCATAATCGCGCGAAACCCCCAGGAGGGAATATGGCAAACGGATACGTGAAGAGCGTCGCGCAGGACCCGGTACAGATCGTGTTCCCGCTGGCCGTGACATTGAACCGCATTGGCGGGCATAGCCGGGTGGCGGTGTACGGGCATCATCCGAGCCCCGTGGTCGCGGGCAACGACGTGTGGGAAGGCGCGAGCGTGTACCCGTTCCAGGCGGCGGCGGTGACGCTGGAGATTCTCTCAGCGAGTGCGAACGACACGGCAGCAGGCACGGGCGCCCGGACGTTCACGCTGACGGGACTGGACGCGAACTACAACTCACAGACGGAAGTGCTGACGATGGTGGGTGTGACGCCCGTACAGACCACGAAACAGTATCTGCGCGTGAACAGCCTTGTGCTGGCCAGTGGCGGGAGCGGTCAGACGAACGCGGGGGACGTGACCTTGCGCGTGACGGGCGCGGGCGCCACGCAGGCCATCGCGCGCGCCGGGTACGGGTACGCGAAGCAGGCTATCTACACGGTGCCGGCGGGGTTCACGCTGCTGGTAACGGATCTGTTGCTGGAGTGCGGCGGCACGGGTGCGGCGAGTGATATCGTGTTCAGCTTCACGCGGATCAATGCGGTGGCGAACACGATAGTGACGACCAGCGAATACATCGCGGGGCCGTTGTTCCCGGTTCAGCGCAGTGTGATCGTAGGGGCGCTGGTGGCAGAGAAGACGACAGTCACGAACCGGATCAAGGCGGTAACGGGCACGGTGGACGGATTCAGCGCGTTCGAGGGGATTCTGATCGACAACGTGGATCTCCAGTGACAGGACTCACAAGCGCGGCCACGCTGCGCGTCATCTCGGAAGACCGGGCGCTCGCAAGCGCGATGCTCTTCCCGCACCGGCATCCGCAGGCCAGTCCTCCGTTCCACGTGCGGATCATGGACGCGTGGCGAAGTGCAGACGAGCTGGTACTGATCGAGGCGTTCCGGAGCGCTGCGAAGTCCACCCTCTCGGAAGAGCATCTGCTGATGGAGGCATGCTTCGCCAACTTCAACTACTGTCTCATCATCGGCGAGACGTACACGAAGGCGTGCCAGCGGCTGGAGGCGATCAAGAACGAAGCCGCGAAGAACATGAAGCTGCTGACGCTCTTCGGGAAACTGACGGGGCATCGCGGGCGCCTGTGGAACGAGCACCAGTTCGAGCTGCCGAACGGCGTCCTGCTGGAGGCGCACGGGTGGGAGGAGGAGCTACGGGGCTTCAAGTGGCACGACTGGCGCCCGGATAGAGCGTACCTGGACGACATCGAGAACGAAACGATGGTGAAGGACAAGGCGGCAGTGGACGCCACCTTGCGCAAGCTGTATCTCCAGCTGATCCCCGCAATGGACAAGGAGAAGCGCAAGGTGCGGGTCACACAGACCCCGCTGGCGGAAGACTGCCTTGTGTCGCGGCTGCGCGCGGACGACCAGTGGACGACGTTACGCTTTCCGATCTGCAACGGGGATATCGATGACCCGACGACGGAGGCGCTCTGGCCGGAACGCTTCCCGATGGACTGGATCCGGAAGGAGCGCGACCGGTACGAGAAGGCAGGGCAGCTCCGGGGATTTTTGCAGGAACTGATGCTGATGGCGATCGGCAGTCAGGATAAACCTTTTGAAAGTGAGCATATCCGTGAAATCGCACTGGACCCCGCCCCATGGCTTCCTAAAACGCTTGTGGTCGATCCTGCTCGCACCGCAAGTGTTACTTCCTCTGATCGCACTGGCCGTGTTGTGCTCTCTCGTCTCGGAACCCGTATCTACGTGCACGCAAGTTCCGGCGAGTACTGGAAGCCCGACCAGATAATCGCGGATGCATTCGACACGTCGCGCCGGTTTGATGACGCGAACGTCGCGATTGAAAAGAACTCGCTTGACGAGTGGTTGCTCCAGCCAATGCGCGCGGAGATGTTGCGGCGCGGGGTCAGCCTGCCGCTGAAGGCGATCCAGGCCCCGCAGGACCGGTCGAAAGAACAGTTCATCATGGGCCTCCAGCCGTTCTTCGAAGCCGGGGACGTGGTACTGGTAGGCGGACGCGGGCAGCACGCGCAGCTGGTCGCGGAAATACTGAACTTCCCTTCCGGCAAGCGCGACATCCTTAACGCGCTGGCGTACGCGCAGCGTGTGTTCTCAGGAGTTCCTGTTTATGAAGACTTCGGCAGCTACAACATCATCGACGGCTATGAACCTACTGCCCGCGATGCAATGGCGCTCTGCTTCAACGCGAACGGGGCGGAGACTACGGCGGTGCTTGTTTCTGTTGAAGGTGAGCGCCTCGCCGTGGTTGCCGACTGGATTTCGCCAGTCGTGCCAGCACAGGCTGTACCGGACGTGCTGCAACTTGTACGCGCAGCTTTCCCGCGAGCAAGACTGACCTGCTGGATTCCGGGCGACGTGGCGGACCAGGCGGACCGCATGCCGCTGATGACCGCCTTGCGTACAGCGAAGATGAACCCGATGCGCGGAGCGTATCCGAGCATGGCGCGCGGCGCGCTGTCGCCCATGATCCGCACGGAGATGAAGGGCAAGCGCCTGTTGCTGGTCGATAGCAACGCGCGGCAGACGTTGAACGCTCTCGCCGGCGGCTACTGCTATCCCGTCAGCAAGACGGGGCAACTCGCGGCGGAGCCTGAGCGCGGCGCGCACCGCACATTGCTGGAGGGGCTGGAGTCGGCAGTATTTGTGCTAACATCGCGTCAAAACACCTTGCCGGAAGACCTGTCTTCTGCTACTAATCCGCAGGGTGCAACCTATTTCACTTCACTCCCCCGGAGATGAATCATGGCAATTTCCCGTACGATCACCCCGAAAGCCCCTTCGCAAAACCCGGTTTCGTTCTATAAGGGCCAGCAGCAAGGCGGCGCGCAAGGCAAGCCTGAGAAGGTTGGCGAGAAGCTGCAAGGCGGTCCCCAGCGCGAACAGATGCGCCGCAAGGGGCTGTAAGTGGAAGGCAAGAAAGGCCGGATGAACCGGGTTTATACGGCCCCCGGAGTCAAGGCGTCACCTGAAGCGATCAAGAAGGGCGGTCGCTCGGAAGATCCCGGCAAGGGCAAGATGCCCATGCGCGGCGAGCGCACGTCGAAGCACAAAGCGAAGATGGGCGGCTGATCGTGGGCTATCGCGACCACCACAAGAGCGAAGGCAGTCAGGGCCGGGAGCGCGACACGCGCAAGACGCCCGGCAAGGGCGCCAAACTCCCACCGATGGGCGCGAAGCGCAAGATCGCACCTAAGAAGAGGCCAGCATGAAAGTCACGAAAAAGGATCGCGCCGGCAACAACGGGCGCAACTGGTCGGAATCCGTCGAACTGCGCCACGGTGTGCCGTGGGGCGGCAAGACGACGGACACGGTGTTCGGACGCACGTCGAAGAAGCCGGAAGAAGATGACCGGCCCGCGCGCACGCCGCGTGATCGTAATACCGGCTCGCCTTTGGCCAGGAAGCTCGCTGGGAAAGTCATAGGATGAAAGTCTGTCGATGCTGCGCGGTAGAGAAAGAATTCGCTGCTTTCCCTTTACGCGACGGAAAAGTAGATACGCGGTGTCTTGATTGCAAGGCAGCGTATCATCTGGCTTGGCGCGAAAAGAATCGCGCGAAAAGAGCGGCTTACGACAAGGCTTGGGCTACGGCGAACAAAGAACGTGCGCTGGCTACGAAGCGCAGATGGGTTGAAAAGAACCCTGAAAAGTCGAAAGAATGTGTTGCGGCGGGCGGTAGGAAGTGGGCTAAGAAAAACGTCCACAAGATAAACGCGAAGACTTCACGCCGTAAGGCGCTACGCCTTCAGGCTACACCCGCATGGGCGGATAGCAAGGCAATCGACCAGTACTATCTGATCGCGCGATTTCTGACAGAAGAACTCGGCACGCCGTTTCAGGTCGATCACGTCGTACCGCTTCAATCAAAGCAGGTGTGCGGATTGCACGTCCAGACTAATCTGTCGATCCTGCCGGCGGCATGGAACGCGAAAAAAGGCAACCGAACATGGCCCGGAAAGCCGTAAAAAAAGAGAAGAAAGAGGAAGAAAAGCCCGTCATCGAAACAGTCGATAGCCGGGCTATCGACGCTGAGCGCCTGGATGAAGAAGTCGAGAACTGGGCGGAAGACATGGGCAGCGACGCCTATATCGAGGCCTGCAAGCTGTACCCGAAGATTCAGAAGGGGTACGAGAACAAACAGCAGCAGTCGGACCGCGTAGAGGAAGCCTGGAATATCTACAACGCAATTCCGGACGAGAACCAGCAGTATACCGGAAATTCGCAGTGTTATGTTCCAGTAGTCAGAGATTGCATCAATGCGCGGTGCAAGCGCACGCTATCGACGCTCTTTCCCGCTAACTACAAGCACGTGGACGCGGTGGGTCCGGCGGAAGTCACGCCGTTTCCTACGCTCGCGCTCCTGGAGCATTACATCCGCAAGACGAATCTGAAGGATATCGTACGTGCGGATCTGCTTTCGGGCGACGTGACCGGCCAGTGGCTTCTGTACGTGGACTGGATGCGCACCACGCGCCGCGTGACGGAACTCGTCAAAAAGCCGCCTATCGTGGAAACGGTAGTTGGTGAAGACGTTGAAGACACCACGGTCGAAGAAGAGTGGGATGTCGAGGAAACGGAAGTAGTTGATGAGATGCCGGACATCACCCCGATGGCGGTGGATGATCTGGTGGTGTACCCGCCTACCGTGAATGACATTGAGCGCGCAACCGCCACGGCGGTACGGCTGCGTCTGTCGAAAGAGTCCGTCCAGCAATTTATCGATGAGGGCGTCTTCGTCGGCTGGAACGCGAAAGAAATCATGGACAATCTGAACGAACCGGACGGCGGTCGTCAGAAGAGAGTCCCGAACAAGCGCCGCACGGCAGATGCCGGCGTGCGTACGGAAGGCACGTACAAGTACGCCCTAATCTATGAAGTTCACACGAATCTGGAGCTGGAGGAAGGCAAGGGCAAAGAACCGGTCTTCGTCTACTATGCAGGCCCTGAAGTCATTCTTGGCATTATTCGCAATCCATTTTGGTCTAAGAAACGCCCGATCATCACGGCGCCTGTGGAGCGTATCCAAGGAACGATTTATGGCATCTCACGAATCGAACCGGTAAAGTATTTGCAGTGGAATATCAACGACTTCTATAACATGGGAATGGACAGTGCGCAGTACGCACTTCTTCCTATCGTGATGACGGACCCGCTTGCGAACCCCAATTACCAGTCCATGGTGATGGGCCTCGCCGCCGTGTGGTTGACCGATCCGCAGAAGACGCAGTTCGCGCAGTTCCCGGCCATCTACAAAGACTCCATCGCGCTTTGCAACTCCATCAAAGCGCAGATTCAGGAATCGATGGAAGTCAACGACGCCATGCTCGGCAAGATGCCGCCAGGCCGGAAGAACCAGGCGCAGGCCGCCGCGCAGGCGCAGGAACAGCAGTCGAACATCATCGACCACGCCAAACGGTACGAAGGCTGCATCCTGAATCCGCTGCTGGAGCGCATGTTCGAACTTGACCGCCAGTTCCGCACGAAGGAACTGACCGTCGTGACAATGGGTGAAGTCGGCGCGCGGGCGAAGCAGGAAGAGATTCCCGTTCAGGCGTTCAACGAGCGGTACTTCTTCCGCTGGTGCGGCACGGCTTACCAGACGGGCATGCAGCGCATGCAGCAGATGATTGCGTGGATGAACGTGCTGCGCGGCATCCCGCCGCAGCAACTGGACGGCAGACGTCTGAATGTCGGCCCGATTCTGGAGATGGGCACGGAACAGATCTTCGGGCCGGAAGTCGGACCGCGCATTCTGATCGATGAGCGAAACCTGTTCCACGTCGAGCCGTCAGACGAAAACCTGATGATGCACAACGGCATGCCGGCGGAAGTCCACCCGGCGGACGACGACCAGCGGCACATCGCGGAGCATATGCGCGGCGCGCAGCTGACGGGCGATCCGCAGGGCCTCTTCCGCGCGCACATACAGGCGCACCAGCAAGCCATGAACCAGAAGATGCAGAAGCAGTTAGGCGCACCGCAAGGCCAGCCAGGAGTACCCGGCGGCGCGGCGCCAGGCGTGGCCGGAACACCGCGCCCCGGCGCGCAACCCGGTCAGCCGCGTCCGCAAGGCCCTGCCGGGATGATTCATCCGGATGTCGTGCAAGATCCGCAGATGGGGCCACGATGAAAGACTTCTGCGCGCGAGTCACGCCATGGGGCACAATACAGACCGGGAGTCAGTTCGACTCCCTGTCGGCGTTCGAACAGAACGCAGTGCTGGCGCACGAGAGGGGACACCTGCACCATAAGCATGTGCGCACCCGGATTCTGTGGATGGTGACGCTGCGCGCGTTCTTCCGCACGGAAGCGTTCTTCGCGATGTGTGAGGCGCAGGAGTTTGAGGCAGATCAGTACGCGAAGGCGTGCGGCTACGGGCCGGGACTTGTCACGTATCTCCTGACGCACTGCCCCGGCGGGCGCCCCTCGATAAGCAAACGGTTAAGGGCACTCCATGGCTGACCAGTTCCTGATTACGCCTTACAAGGTGCGCAGCGCGGGCACCGATGTGCCGCCTGAAGAAGTGCAGGCCGGTATCAACTCGCTCGCGCAGCAGACGACATTAGCACTGAACACCATCGTGGCGGCAGGGCCGCAGGGTGCGGCGGGCGGTGACCTGTCCGGAACGTACCCGAACCCGACCGTGGCAGCGGTGCATGCGACTTCCGGCACGATGTCGGGCGTTGCCATCACGGGCGGCACGATAAACAATACGCCCATCGGCGCCACAACGCCGACCACCGTGACGGGCACCAGTCTGTTCGCAAGCGGCGGCGCGATCCCGGCGGTTACCGTCACGGGTACGCAGATTTACAACAGCCCGAACCCTACCGTCCAGTTCATCGACTCGATCCGCAGCGCGAACAATAAGAACGCGTTCATCACATGGGGTTCGACGGTTCTGGCATTCGGCTTTGCCAACGATGCGTTCGGCGCTTCTGTGAACGCCTTCACAATCACCGGGGGCCAGGCAGCAGGCATCAGCGGCATCACGTCGAACAGCGGCACGGGCGCGTGGGCGCATACAGGCGGGTTCAGCGCGACGGGTGGCATTAACAGCACGGCTGTCGGCGCGACGACACCTTCCACGGGCGCGTTCACCACGCTCACCGCTTCAAGCGGCATCAACAGCACGAACATCGGCGCGACGACGCCCGGCACCGGCTCATTTACGACACTGGCCGCCAGTGGTGCAGTGAGCGGTGCGGGCTTCACCGCGCGCTTCGCGTCGCCCGGTCCTATCGGTAACACGGCGGCGAGTACCGGCGCGTTCACCACACTAAGCAGCACGGGCACGTTCACGCCGTCCAGCACGAACGGTATTGTAGGAACGACAACGAATGACAACGCGAACGCCGGCAGCGTGGGCGAATTCGTCACAGCAACGGCCACAGCAGTTTCCGCGTCGTCGGGGGCTGCTTTCAACGTAACCAGCATCTCCCTTACCGCCGGGGACTGGGACGTGACGGGGATAGTCAGATCTAACCCTGCAGGGACCACGGTGATTCAACAACAGCTGGAAGGTATCAGTACGACTTCGGCAACGGTGGGAGCGTTCGGCACATTCAGCAATCTGACTATAACTTTCGCTGCCGGAAATGGCGCTGCTAACCCCACGCCAGCTGTGAGATTGAGCCTCGCATCCACTACGACGGTATTTCTGGTAAGCATCATGGTTTTCACGACCAGCACGCTTACCGTGGACGGATTGATCCGCGCGCGGCGCGTACGTTGACTTTTTGAAACAAACGCTATATAACCGGCGAAAGCCTAATCAGGGGAATACCATGCGAAAAACCCGTCTTAGCGCCCTGATCGGCGCGCTTTTCCCGTCTGTGCAGGGGCAAACCCCTAACATTGTGCCGATGCTCGGCGCACTGGCAGACCAGACCGGCCTCATCAACGCGATTCTCGCGATCAACCCGTGGCAGGCAACTGTCTACAACAACGCGACGAATACCGCCAGCTTTACAGCAACGCAATCGCAGATCATGGGGGCGGAGCAAACCTACCTCGATCTGACGGGCACTGCTGGCGCGGGCGTCGCACTGACGCTCCCCACGGTTGCTGTCCTTCTCGCAACGCTTACCCCGCAGCAAGCCGTGGTTGGATCTTCGGTCAGCCTTCGCGTGCTCAACAAGACATCGCAAACCGTTACGATGACGACGGCTACCGGTTGGACGATCAGCGGCACGGCGACCATCGCTACCGCAGTGTGGCGCGACTTCACCGTGACGATCACCGCAGTTGGCGCCTCGCCTACCGCGACGCTCCAGAACGTCGGTTCGGGCACTGCGAACTAAGGAACCCAAGTGAACAAGCTGCTTAAAAAACTCTTAGGCCTTCTTTTTCCGGGGATTGACGGAGAAACGGACGATGATCCCCTACCTGATGACCTGCCTGCATCTGATCCCGATGATGATATTGATCTGGATCTGCCTGCTGATGACCTGCCTGACGATCCTCCTGCACGGGCCGCATCGCGCCGCGATGATTCTGCTGAGCGTCTGGCTCGTCTGGAAGCTGAAGTCGAACGCCGTGGGCGCCTTGCAGCGGAAGCGCGCCTTTCGAGTCAGCCTGCGCCCGTAGACGCGGAGTACCAGCGCGAGGAAGAACGCCTGCGCAGTTCGGACACGACGGAGATGGAACGCTGGCAGATTCAGGCCAATCGCACGCTGCGCGACACGCAACGCCAGGCGCAGCAGGCGATGTTCCAGGCACAAGACATGTCGGATCGCGCGCGCTTCGAATCGAAGATCGCGAGCGAACCGCGCCGCGCGAAGTACACGGAGCGGGTGGAAGAAGAAGTACAGAAGGCACGTTCACGCGGTCAGCAGGCCTCACGCGAGGATGTGTACTACTGGATGCTCGGTAAGGACATTGCTGAGGGCAAGCTTAAGGCAAAGCCCAAGTCGTCCGCACCGGCAGTGCCGCGCGGGAAGTCGGCAGGAGTTCGCAGTGATGTACCGGCACGTTCGGGGCGCTCAGATCAGGACAAGCGTCGCGAGCGTCTCGCGAATCAGAATATTTAACCACGAAGAGGAAACCATGCGACACCTCAAAAAATTGGGCCTCTTGTGGGCCTCGCTGTTCCCGGGCGTTACCAACCAGTCCACCAGCTTTACGGCGGACGTTGAAGCGTACATTCAGGAAGAAGTCGAGCCGCTGGCACGCCGCCAGCTGGTCGCGTACCAGTTCGGCAAACCGCTGAAGCTGGACACGAATCGTGGCACGACGTACACGGCTTCGCGCTATCAGCGTCTGCCGCTGCCGTTCGCGCCGTTGCAGGAAGGCGTAGCGCCTCCCGGCGAAGCGATGACGCTGCAACAGGTTTCGGCCACGGCACAGCAATGGGGCGACCGCGTTATCATCACCGACGTGGCGAACCTGACCATCAAGCATCCGCTGTTCCAGCAAGCCTGCGAACTGGTCGCGCTGCAACTGCCGGAAACGCTGGAACGCAACACGTTCAACACGCTTCTCGCCACGACTCAGGTGAACTACGCGAACGGCAAGGCCTCGCGCGCGAACCTGCTGGCAACCGACGTGATGACGCCGCATGAGACGAACCGCATCGTCGGTTCGTTCCTCACGTACGGCGTCCCGCGCTTCATGGGCGACGAACGCGAAGACATGATGATCGAAGCGGGCGCGTATCGCGATCCGTCGAAGTCGCCCGCTGTCATGCAACACTACATCGCGCTCATCCACCCGCTGTCGGCGCAGGACATGCGCGAGAACACGACGGTTGTGAACGCATGGTCGTACAGCGACGTGAACCGCCTGTACAACAACGAACTGGGCCCGTTCAACGGCGCGCGATTCGTTGAATCGAACATGATGCCCTACTGGACGGGCGCAGCCGCCATCCAGGGTACGGCGTCCGCTTCGGGCGGCACGCTGGCAACGAACGCCGGCTACCAGATCATTGTGACGGCTTCGCCTGCGCAAACGTCGGTCGAACAGATCATCTATCAGGTGTCGAACGCGATCAGCGTGACGGGCCCCACGGGTTCCATCTCGGTTGTGATCCCGAACGTGCCGAACTACGTGTTTAACGTGTACATCGGCACGTCGGCCACGCCGTCGAATCTGGCAACGGCAATCGGTAACGGCGTTCCTGTTACGGGCCCGCTGGCCGGTCAGGCTACGCAGTTGCTGCCGAACCAGACGGTTACGCTGACGGGTATCGGTGTCGCGCAGACGCCGCCGGCAGCACCGGCAACGGGCGTGAGCGTGTTCCCGACGATCTTCATTGGTAACCACTCGTACGGCCAGGTCCTGCTGGAGAACCCCGAGTTCCACTACCTGACAGGCGCTGACAAGAGCGATCCGCTCAACCAGACGCGCGTCGTATCATGGAAAGTCTTTTACGGGAGTATTATCCTTAACCAGGCGTTTTTGGCCCGTGTTGAGGCTGGCTCGGCGTTCACGCCGGGTTATACTGCCGGCACTGTGACCACACCGTAATAGGAGCTTAAATGCCCCCGCGCACGCCTAACACCCCCTCGCAAGAGGGGGTTTTTGAAGATGACGACAAGCCGGAAGTTACCGGCGCCGAAACCCCGGAACAGCTTAAAGCCCGCATCGCGGCGCTTGAGGCCGAACTGGCGAAATCGACCGCTGGCCGGCTGATCGCGGAAGAAGAATCCGCGCGTCTGTCCGCTCAGGCCCAGTCGTCACTCTTTACCGCCAACGTAACGGAGCGCTTCTCGCGCCGCACGGACGACGGTAAGGACCTCTGGTGGTATCGCATCGATCTCGCGCCGTGTGGCGGGATTGACATCCGCCTGAACGGTCAGCAGTACGTGCATGGCACGACGTACGAATTCAGTACGGACGTGTTGCGCAGCGTGAAGGAAATCGTGGCCCGCACCTGGGATCACGAGAACAACATCAGTGGTGCAAACGAAAACGCCTACAAGGTAGCTCAAGACCGCGTGTTGCGCGGTGGCGACCGCCGTCGATAAGAGGAAACGATGAACGAACATACCGTACTGGGAAACTTCCAGATCAACTTGCCCGCGCCGAATGGCGCTTCCGTTTCGATCAGTAGCTATGTGATCGAAGGCGAGACCCCGGAAGGTTTGAATGAACGGATGGATGTCTACCGCGAAGCCCTTCTTCGCCAGCAGGCGATTCTGGAAATTCCTGTGCTTGAGAAGGCTATCGAGGCGCAGGTGAAGATGCTCGAAGATCACCGCAAGGCGTACGCGGATCTTCTGGAGCGCTCGAAGGCAAAGTACAAGCTGACGAGTCAGGAACAGGCACAGATGACGAATCTGCCCGTTCAGATCAAGCAGATCGAGAAGTACCTCGATGAAGGCAAGGCGAAAATCGCTTCTGTGAAGAAGGCGGCGTAATGGCGTACCTCACGAGCCAGCAAATTGTCTCCTTGGCCTGCACCATTGCCAAGTGCCCTGGCTACGTCCAGCAGGGCGGACAGTTCCTGAACATGGCTCTTGAGGACCTCTGGCTTCACCGTGACCTGAAAATCAATCGGGTCACCGAATTCATCACTGTGCAGGCGAATAACTTCGGGCCGTTCACGCTTCCGCTGAATTACCTGCGCACGTACGATCTGTTCTTCGAACAGAACAACCTGCCGTACTTCCTGAATCCGATCAGCACGGAAGAGTACGACCAGGAGTTTAAAGACCCGTCGATTGCGAACTACCCGTATGAGTTCATGACGATCCTCGTGGACGAGACGACCGCGCAGGCGCAGAACTCCGCCGGCACGCTGTTCATCTATCCGCAGTCGTCCGGTCAGATCACGCTGACGCACCGTTACATGGTGAAGCAACCGGATATCACGACTCCGGAAACGTCGCCCGTGATTCCGTGGTTTCCGGATCAGGATTACCTCATCAAGGCGACAGCTGCGCGCCTGATGGACATTACGGACGACACGCGCCGGGAAAGTTTCCTCGCGCAGTGCGACGCGATGCTTAGAATCCATCTCATCATGGAAGGCGACGAACAGCAGGTAGTGAAGTCTGTGCGCCTCGATCCGCGACGCTTCCACACGAACCGCACGTTGAAGCCGACCAAAATCACCGACTAGGGGGCCATGTGGGAATTCGCAACGGCTACCCGATGCGCTTCACGCCGAAAGGGCTCTGCGATGCGTTCGACGCAACAGACGCTTTCCCCGGCGCGTGCCAGGCGTTAAGCAATCTCATTTTTGATCAGGGCAACCCGGAAATCGTTGTCTCACGCCCCGGTGTGGGTGCAGCGCTGACGACGTTCGGGAGCTTCACGGCACCCACCTTCGTATCCGTACAGGCGTCTATCGGAACGATGATCTACGGTATGGTATCGACCGCGCGCAATCCCGGTTTCGATGAGCCGTTCGCCTATAACAGCCTGACGAACACTTTCGTGACGATCTCCGGCGTGGTCGCAGGCAACGTGCCGGCCTCCCCGGCCACGTCCGGCGCGTGGACGCCACCGACAATGGCCGTAGTCAGCACGAAGATTCTCGTGACGCATCCGGGCTTCAGCGGCACGGGTACGAACTTCTTCGGCGTGATCGATATCACGAACCCGGCGGCACCGGCATGGAGTTCGACCGATCTCACGACAAACCCGATGGGCAAAGTGCCCACGGCTGTTGCGAACTATAACAACCGTGCGTACTTTGCCTACAACAGCAACCATCTGGCGCTAAGCGATGTGCTCGCGCCGACGGTGCGCACGAACGCATCTCAGGATCTGACGATCGGCGACACGACGCTGATTACCGCGCTGTCCGGCCTGCCGCTGACTACCACGTCTTCGGGCGTGCTCGGCGCGCTCGCCGTGTTCAAGGTGTCGCAGATCTGGCAAGTATCGGGCGACCCTGCCACGAACAATCTGGCGCTGAACTACATCACGCTCACGACAGGCAGCGTCGCGCCGCGCAGTATCGTCCCTTCACCCTTCGGGATCATCTTTGCAGGCGTAGACGGGCCTTACGTAGCCAGTTACGCCGGCACGGTTGGCCCGCTGTCGAAAACGCCGGGGCAGGGCGGCATGTCGGACGTGCAAGTCCCGTTCCAGAACGCGACGACGCCTTCGCGGATCGCGGCTTCCTATTCCGGGAACATCTACCGGATATGCATCCCGACAGTGATTCAGGGCATCGCGCAGACAAACGACTACTGGTACGACATCCGGCGCTTACGGTGGACGGGGCCGCACACGTTCACCTACGATTGCGCTTCGCAAGTCGGGAATTACTTCATCCTGTCAGGAGCGGACCACGGCGCGGCACTGTTCAAGAGTGACAGTATCCCCGGCCTGAATGACGTGTACAACGACGCAGGCACGAACCTCACCAGTCACCTGAAGTCGTCCACGTTCCCGAAGACGAATCACATGCGCCAGTTGCAGGTTGTCCAGTCTACTATCGAACTGTCGGCTTCCGGCGCAGCGGTGAACTACAACATTACCGCGATGGACGACCAGGGCAATACGCTCGGCTCGACGTTCATCATGACGCAGGCGCAGCAGACGATATGGGGCGCTTTCTCATGGGGCGGCGCGCTGTGGACCAGCAACACGAAGGTTCCGCACGTATACACGCTCGCGTGGAAGGCACCATTGAATTTCCAGAAAATGGCAATCGATGTTCTGGCGACCAGCGCTTCCGCGCTATCAATCGGCACGTTCTATGCCGAATACCAGGACACGGGCTTACTGAACGCGGGGTAACGACATGGCTATCATCGGCACCTTGCCGGTAACACTTCAGAACGGCACGACGGCGGACGCCACACAGGTCATGTCGGATTTCAACTTCATCGTTAATCAGGTGAACGCGAACGCGCTTCCGACATCCTTCGTCGCGCCGGGAACACTGATTAACGTGCAGACGTTCACGGTCAGCGGCACGTACACGCCATTCTCCGGTGCCACGAAAGCGCTTGTCTTCCAGATCGCAGGAGGCGGCGCAGGAGGCGGCACTATCGTAACAGGACCAGGACAGACAGCGGCGGGCGCGGGTGGCGGCGCGGGGGCCTTTCTCATAGGTTACGTGTCGTCGGGCTTGTCAACGCAGACAGTAACGGTAGGACTCGGGGGTTTAGGCGCCAGTGCATCCATCGGCGGCACCGGAGGGGCGACCACGTTCGGGACTATATTTAGCTGCGCGGGTGGTCAGGGCGGGAATGCCGGGAATGCAGTAACGCCGCCAAACAATAGTGGCGTGGGTGGCGGCAACGGTGGGGCGACTTCAGGATCGGGAACCATACTCGTGGGCGCGCGAGGCCAGGCGGGACAGTTAGGTTTCGCATTGAGCACTGCGTCAGTCGTGAACGGTTCCGGCGGTAATTCTCAATGGGGTTCGGGCGGAACTGCGTTATCGGCTACCGGATTGGGTTTTGGTGCAGGCGGCGCGGGTAACGGCGTCGGGCAGAACGCAGCCGCTACGGCAGGCTTTAATGGCGCACCGGGTTTGATGATAATTTTCGAGTTTGCATAAAAATGTGCTATTCCGGGGAAAAATATGGACCAGAGAACGCTCACCGAGGGCGATGTTAAGGCAATCGTAGATGAACTGGAGCGGCGCGCGGCGCAGCGCTTCCAGCTGAATATTGGAAAGGGCGTTCTCTCCCTGGTGTGGAAGGCGTGTTTTTATCTCATACTCTGGCTTGCGGCTTACGGTGCGGCTGGCGGTTTCGGGAAGTTCTTTAAATAGGAGCAATATCATGTCGTTTTGGGATCAGATCGAAGCAGATTACAACGCGGTAATCACGAGCGCTGACAGCGTGGCGACGAAACTCGCCAACCTGGTTGGCATCCAGACGCGCGCTCAGGAAATGACGACGCTGACCAACCAGTTCACGGCGATCATTGACGACGGCGCGAAGGCAACGCCGGACAAGGTGACCGAACTCCTGACGCTGGTGGGCAAGCTGTGATTCCGGAAGAGTTAGCCGCCTGCCTTGGGATTCCTCTCACTCGCGCGCAAACGTGGGCTGATCCGCTGTCTGCGGCAATGGCGCTTTATGCGATCGATTCGCCTAAGCGCCAGGCTGCGTTCCTCGCGCAGATCGGCCACGAATCCGGACGCCTGATTTACGTTCGCGAACTGTGGGGCCCAACGCCCGCGCAGGAGCGCTACGAAGGCCGCGCGGATCTCGGCAACACCGAGAAGGGCGACGGGTTCAAGTTTCGGGGGCGCGGCCTGATTCAGGTTACTGGCCGCACGAACTACCAGCGGTGCGGCGATGCACTGGTCTTGCCGCTGACGGATCACCCTGAACTGCTGGAGCAACCGGGCAACGCTGCGCAATCTGCGGCATGGTTTTGGAACACGCACGGCCTGAACGTCTCGGCTGACGTGATGGACTTCGAGGGTATCACGAAGGTCATCAACGGCGGGCTGAATGGGTATGACGACCGCGTGAACCTGTGGAAGATGTGTTGCACGACGCTCGGCGTCGGCGACGGCTACTGGAGTGAGTCATGGCACTAGACCCTATCACCGCCGGAATGGATCTGGCGCAAACCGTAGTCTCGCGCATCTGGCCGGACAAGTCGCAGCAGGAACAGCAACAGCTTGCCGCTGTCCTGTCTATGATTCAAGGCCAGATGGACGCGAACAAGGCGCAGGCTTCCAACCCGTCCGTCTTCGTGTCGGGCGCGCGCCCCTTCATCATGTGGGTATGCGGCATCGCGTGCGCGTGGAACTGGATTGGGATCTCCGTCGCCAAGGCAGTATGCGCGATCCTGCAATATCCTATCGTCCTGACGCCCGCTGACACGTCGGAGATGATGCCGATGTTGACCGCGTTGCTCGGACTCGGCGCGTACCGCACGGTAGAGAAAATCAAGGGCGTAGCCCGTAACAGCCTGGTGGATGCTCAATGAGAAACATGGTAAAGATCGCAGCGGGGATCGACACGGCGCCCTTGCTTCTGGCTATCGCGAGACAGCCGAAGTTGTGGAACCGGCACGATTACAGAAAAGAAGGGTACGAGAACAGCCCTCACAAAGGGTCTTCGGATATCTGGCTGCGATACAACGATGAGAAGCCGTTCAAGGAAAAAGGCGACTGGTCGGGTTTTCATGGGCCCCACGACCCTGTGTTTTACCCGGAGTGGTATGCGCTGCCGCAGGCTAGGCCGATTGTGTTCGGCATGATGGCGCGCGTGGAAGGAACTCGACTCGGCGGCATCCTGATTACCCGCGTGCCGCCGGGCGGGCGTATCTTGCCACATACTGACGATGGCTGGCATGTTCACCATTACAATACCAAACTGTATGTGGTACTCCAGGGGAATCCCCATTGCATTAATCGGGTGGAGGATGAACAGGTAGCGATGGCCCCCGGCGAGGCGTGGTACTTCGATAACACGAAGGAGCATGAAGTCGTAAACGACGGGCCGGATGACCGGATCAGCCTGATTATTTCGGTCAGGTGCGAGAAATGATCCTGCACCACTTTTCAGCTGGCGGTGTGTACGCGCGCGAACAGACGCTGGACGCAGGACAGGAAGTTGAGAAGCACGTCCACGACTACGACCATTTAAGCTACCTGGCTAGAGGTATCGCCACGGTGGAGGTAGACAGCGAATTGCAGACCCTACAGGCCCCCTGCATGCTAGAAATCAAGGCCGGAAAAAAACATCGGATCTACGCGGTAACGGATATCATCTGGCTCTGCATTCACTCGGAAGCGGTAGCAGATCCGGATATCGCCAAGGAGTAAACCATGCCTTATGGAATCGCAGCAGGCGTTGCCGCATCTGTCGCAGGGTCAGCCATCTCTAGCGCAATCTCGCCCTCCAGTTCCGGCGGCAGTGGAGGCGGAGGGGGTTACTATGTTCCTACCGGTCTTCAGCCCGCCGACCAGCAATGGCAGGCAATCCAGAACCAGAATTACAACAAGTACATGGGGTATGACCTCGACCAGTATGGTTTGGGTTCCCTGTGGAACGGCATTCAGGCCGGCCAGCAGTACGCCCCTGCATTGCAGAACGCGGCGAATCAGGCGGGCAACCAGTACGGCACCCTGGGCAACCAGTTGACAGGCGCCGCCGGCCAGCAGTTCGGCGCGCAACAGGGTTTGCTTCAGGCCGGTCTGAACACATACAACACCGCGCTCGATCCGCAGAACGCACTTTACGCTCGCACTGCGCAGCAGTTGCAGGACCAGACAGGCGCCACGAATAGCATGTACGGACTCGGCGCTTCCGGCGCGGGTGCGGGGATTGCGAATCAGGCACTGTCGAACTTCAACATTGACTGGCAGAACCAGCAGTTGCAGCGTCAACTGTCCGGTCTCCAGGGATACGGTCAGGCAGTCGGGCAGGCGGGTCAGGCAGCAGGGCAAGCCGGCGCACTCGGCGGCGCGGGCGCGGGTTACACGCTGCAAGGCGGGCAACTGCCCTATCAGACCGCGCAGGACATCGCAGCGAATCAGGGGCAACTTGCGAACACCTTCGGGCAGTTCCTGAACCAGAACGTCTACGGTCCCGGTCAGGCGATCCAGGGGCAGTACATCCCCTACGCGAATCAGGGGCAGGGTGCGCAGGCCGTCGCCTACCAGAACCAGGCGCAGCAGGCGGGCGCCGCCGGCGCGCTCGGCGGTCAGGCAATCGGGCAAGGCATCAGCGGCTTGGGCAGCGCGTACCAGAACGCCGGAAGCTGGGGTAACCTGTTTGGCGGCACGACAGGCTCATTCGGTGGCGGTGACTTCAGCGGCGCGTTCACGTCGAGTCCCTATTACAGCGGTGGCGGCAACAGCTACGGCTTTACCATGTAAGGAGGCATCATGGCAGGACTCGCGGGGCTTCCCTACTTCATCCAGTATCAAGGACAGTTGCAGCAGCAGGAACAGGCAAAGCAGCAACAGCAAATGCAGTTGCAGATGTTCCAGCAGGCGCAGCAGGACCGGCAACGCCAGCAGGCCGCGCAGGCGGCAGCGGGTAACGCTTTGCCTCAACTCCTGCAAGGCGGGATGCCGGCGCAGCAACCGCAATTTCCGCCTCCCCCACAGCCCCCCGCACCGGGCCAGGCGTCGCAGCCTATGCAGCAACCGCAAGGTGCGGCGCCGGGTGGCGCGCAACCCCCGTTGCCCCCTGGCGGTATTCCGCAAGGCGCGCAGGGGCAGCAACAGCCTATCCCGCCTTTCCGCCCGATGCCGACCACGCCGCCGCAGTCGATGGCTCCGCAAGGCGCGATCCCTGCGCCGCCGGCACAGGCTGCGGCAACCGCGCCACAACAGGGCGGCGGACCGCTGACGCTTCAGGGCGCGGTTAAGGTGCTTCAGGATCAGGGCCTGTCTGGCGCCGACCTGATGGCTGGACTGCAACAACTGACTCCGGTTCTCGATTCGGCATCGAAAGCACAGGCCGCGCAACTGCAACAGCAGTTCAATCAGGAATTGAAAGTCCAGCAACTGGGCGTTCAACGGGAATCGTTGCAGGCGCGCATTGACGCCGCGAAGCAGGCGTCGGAAGACCGACGACTCGGAATTCAGGAGCGGCAGCAGGCGCATCTGGATTCGCTCGGCATGCAGCGCGAAATGATGGCGTTCCGCATTCAGGAAGCGAAGGCAAAGCATGCCGCCGATCCTGACGGCAAGCTGGACAAGGAAACAGTGGATATCCTCGCCCAGCAAGCACTGGCGGGGGACACGTCCGTCTATCAGAACCTTGGGCGCGGGGTGCAGGGCGCGCAGAACATCGTTGCGATCCGCAAACGCGTGGCGGAACTGGCGAAGGGTGAAGGCAAGGGCGGCGCGGACATTGCGGCGGGTAATGTCGCGTTCCAGGGTGAGAAGGCGGCAGCACGTTCAAGCTACGTCTCAGGCGCCAAGCAAGCACAGGCAGCAGATGAGGCGAACACCCTGGCAGATCAGGCGCTCGACGTGTCGAAGCAGATCGCACGGACGAATTCGCCTACGATTAACGCGGGGCTAAACGCCTTGCGCAAACAGGGTGGCGATCCTGCGGTGTCGCGCTTTAACGTCGCCATACAGGGCTTCCGCAACACCTATTCACGCGCGATCAGCCCGACAGGCGCGCCCACAGTTCACGACAAGCAGCACGCCGACGAACTGTTCGACATGAATCAGTCCCCGGAAGCGTTCGCGGCGAGTATGGACCAGGCCAAGCGGGAAATGACGGCAGCACTCAGCGCGCCGGGGCACATTCAGGCGCAGCAGCGCGCGCGGATTGCGGGCGGTTCGAAGCCTGCGGCAGGCGGGGCGCCGGAAACGAAAGTCATCGGCGGCAAGACCTACGTCCAACAGAACGGTAAATGGTACGAACAATGAGAGAAGTCACCGATCCGGCACTTCTGGCGCAGCTTAACGGCGGCACTCCCGGCGGCAAGGAAGTGGCGGACGTGAACCTGCTTTCGCAGTTGAACTCGCCCGCCGCTCCGACGCAGCCGAAACAGAACATGGGCGCGTTCATCGGCGGCAACATCAGCGAAGGCGTCGCGGATGTGGCGGGCCTGCCGGTGGATCTGGCCAGTTCGGCTATCGAAGGCGTGAAGGGCGTCGCCAACCTCTTCGGTGCAGGACTGAAGGAAACCCAAGCCCCAATTGGCGGTTCGGAATGGATCAAGCAGAAGCTTACACAGATCGGTTCGATTGGTCCTAGCGCGGAACCGCGCACGCCGACGCAACGTGTAGTTGCTGCCGGTCTTGAGGCGGCGCCTTCGGCTGTCCTTCCAGGGGGCGGCGCGAGAGCACTGCCGCGTCTCGGCGCAGCCGTGGGCGGCGGGGTGGGCGGTGAAATCGGACGCCAGATCGGCGGCACGCCGGGGCAAATCGCGGGCACGGTACTCGGTGGCGGACTTGGCGGTATGGCGGGCGCAGAGCGCGGCATCCCGAAACCCCCATCGGAAGCCGCGCGCGCATCGCAAGCTTCCGGCATTCCTCTTACCCTCGGGCAGGAGACGGGGAGCAAGAGCCTCGTATTCAGTGAGAACCGTTTGCGCGAACTGTTCCCGTCCGCCGGAACCGCGCACGCCGACGAACTGAAGCAGGTAGAGGCGGGCGTGAACCGCATCAACCAGTTGGCAGACCAGATCAGCGCGCCGCAAGGTGTGCCGGGGGAAGCGCTCGCCACGAACATCGGCGAGAAGTTGCGGCAGGCGTACAAGAACACCGTAGACAAGATCGACTCCTTGCGCGAAACGACCGCGAATCGCGATTACGGCGAAGTCCGAAAACTGGCCGGGAGCAACCCCGTCATCGGTTATAAAAACACGATGGCGACGCTCGACAAGATCATTGCAGAGAACGCTAACGTGCCGTCCGCCGACGCGCGCAAGGTGGCAAAGCAGGCGCAAGAAATCAAGGACGCCCTGACGACTACGACGCCAGGTGCGCCGGCTTCGTCCATCCTTGGCCCATCCGGTAAGCCGCTAATCCCTGCCGCGCCGTCGGTTACTGGCACGGCCACGCATACGATTGACGACGCGATGAAGACGCGCAGCGCGTGGGGGAAAGCCGCGCGCCGAACGGGGAACATCTTCTCGGACATCGATCCGAATGCGAATCAGGTTCTGGCGAAGCGACTTTTCGGCGCGATCAACAAGGACTTCGAAGACGCAAGCACCGCGAAGACGCCCATTGCTCAGGCTTTGAAGGCCGCGAACCAGAATTACGCGAAGGCTTCGCAATCGCTCACGTTCGTGGAAAAATCGGCACTCGGCAAGCTGTTGGGCGAAGACGTGGCTGATGCCGCGTTCACAGGCGTACAGGGTTCGACCAAGGCGCCGGAGGCCATCGCGCGCCGCTATCTGAATATGGATCCTAGCCAGGCGAAAGCGGTTACGGCCATCCTCCAGTTGCATTCGCCTGAAGTGTTGCAGGATGCGAAAGCGTTCGTGCTGCGCAACGGGCTGGAACAGGCGCGTAACGACGCGCCGGGCGCGCCGCCTATCTCCTTCGCCAAGTTCCGCAAGGAGATGGATAAAGTGGTGCCCAAGCTGTCGCAGATGGGCTTCTCGGACCGGGACATCAAAGACATCAAGGACGTAACAGACACGATGGCGCGGGCAGGCGACAAGACGGGCGCAAATCCGTCGAAGACGACGGGCGCCGCGCACATGCTCAGCATTCCCGCACTGGCGGTAACGCATCCATTAGGCGCCGTGGCCGCAGTCGTGACGCCTTACGTTGCCTCGAAAGCGCTACTAACGCAGCAAGGCCGCGATTTGCTGCGCGCAGCCTACAACTCGACAAACGGTAAGGCGCAAGCCGCCGCTGTCGGTGCGCTTCGCGCGCAGTACGGGAATGTTAGTGGTGATCGTGATCAGGCGAGTCCATCAACCACCAACACACAACTGCCATCACCGCCGCAATGATATCCAGCCACGGGTTCAGGTTCATCAGTACCCTGCCGCGTGATAGTGACCGTACCGATCGAAGCCGTTCTGGTTCATGGGCGGTTCGTACTGGTATTGTTGAGGCGGAAGCGGCGGGCGGTTCCACTGCTGTTGCTGGTTCTGCTCATACTGCTGATATGTCTGCCCGTAATACTGTTGCGTTTGAGCGTTGCATTGCTGATAGGAGCCAAGGCAGACGGCGTGCGCGGAAGTGCAGGCGAACAGTGCTACGATTGCGATGAGTTTCATGGTGATCTCCCAGGTTGTTACGACCACTATAGCAGATGCAAAATGAAAATACTAGTGATTGACGTTGGCTCCAACGCGCTTGACCTGTGCATGCGCTGGCAGATGCAGGGCCATGAAGTGCGCTGGTACGACAAACCGCGTCCTGATGGTACCGACCGCCACGCGGGCGAAGGGTTCGTTACAAAGATCCGCGACTTCAACGAGCTTCGCAAGAAGTGGATCGGATGGGCGGATCTCATCTACACGCCCGACAACACGCACTACCTCGACCTGCTAGAGCCCTTCCGGCGCATCGGTTATCCGATCTTCGGCTGCAATCTCGATGCCGTCGAATGGGAACTGGACCGCGAGGTAGGCCAAAAGGTCATGGAAGATTGTGGGATGCCGTGCATCGATGGCAAGACGTTCCACGACTACGATTCAGCTATCGCCTACGTAAAAAAGCAGGGTAAAGCGTTTGTCTCCAAGCCGTCCGGTGACGGCGAGCGGGCAATGTCCTATGTTGCGAACTCGGCGGCGGATCTGGTCTACATGCTTCAGCGCTGGAAAACAGTCCCGAAATACGTCAAATCGGCCAAAGAAGACGGATTTATTCTCCAGGAGAAGATTGACGGGATGGAAATGGCTGTGGGCGGGTGGTTCGGGCCTGCTGGATGGTCCAAAGCAGGATGGGTTGAGAACTGGGAGAACAAGAAACTGATGAACGGCGATCTCGGCGTTAATACGGGCGAGATGGGCACTACTGTGCGCGTCGTGAAGAAGTCGAAACTGGCTGACCAGGTACTCAAGCCGGCTACAGATCATCTCCATCGCGTGGGGTACGTCGGCTACGTTGATGTGAACTGCATGATAACGCACGATGGAACCCCCTATCCGCTTGAGTGGACGATGCGTGACGGCTGGCCGATCCGCCACAACCTTACCGCATTGATCGAGGGTGATCAGGCCCAATGGATGCTCGACCTTGTGAACGGGCGCGACACGCTGAAGGTGAAGACCGATGTAGTCTCCATCTCCGTCCTGATGGCGCTGCCCGACTTTCCTTACTCGAAAATAACGAACAAGGAACTTTGCGGCATACCGATTTACAATGCAGAAGATATGGAGCATCTTCACTTCTCGGAAGTCATGATCGGCGACGCGCCCAGGGAAATAAACGGGAAAGTAGTCGAGCTACCGGGTCCTGTGACTGCTGGCGATTACGTATTGATTGCAACGGGCTTGGGCGACACGATAACAGGTGCTCGCCGCAGTGCTTACAGTGCGATAAAGAAGGTAAAGATCCCCAATTCTCCTTTCTACAGAACAGACATTGGAGCGGGCCGATTGAAGAAGCAACTGCCGGATCTTCAACGTTTGGGGTATGGGGTAGGTCTTTCATATTAGGATTTGTCATGGCAGATTGTGGACAATGCGGTTATGACGCCTCTAAATGCAGTTGTGACTTTGGAGTGATAAAAAATGCCAATGAAATCGAAAGCGCAAAGCCGACTTATGCACGCGGCAGCGGCGGGCAAGTCTTCCAAGGTGCCTGCCAAGGTTGGCAAGAAATTCGTGGAAGAGCAACACGGCAAATCCCTGAAACGACTTCCTGAACGGCGGACGAAGAAATGACCAGCAGAGCGCGAAAGAGCGGCCTGATTTCCGAACAGTCAATCAAGACCGCGCTGACAGAAGCCAAGGGGGACATCTTCCTGGCCGCGTGCGCGCTAGACTGTACCCCGCGCGAGCTTGACATCTTCATCCGTCGCAGTGCTGCCCTCCAGTCCTTCGCTGGCGCCATAGAAACAGTAAAGGTCGATCCGGCTTACTCGCGCATGAGTGCTGAGCAGTTCGAGAACCAGGTTGCGGATCTCATGCGCGCCTTCCGGGTAGACGGGATAAATGAAGTTCACAAGCTCGCCACCATGGAGTTCGGTGACAGTGCCGCGCTCGCCAAAGTTAAGCTCGATGCGGCACTCGCGCTCACCGGGAAAACGGGGGCGAGTGCTGGCAACAGTGAGACGGAGAACGCCCTGGCTGAACTCAATGCTCTCTATCATGCTAATGCCCCTCGAATTAAAGAGATACGGCAAACCGTCATCACGTTGCGAGATGATCGGGAAGTGACTCCACTAACGATCGAACAGACGCCAGATCGCTAAGCGCGCGTTGCCGCTTGCGGTCTACGACTGCCCAATCCGGCTCTTCAGCCGGGTAATGCTGGTAGCGCTTCAGGTTGATGTACCCGAACTTCCCCAGCTCCTCAATCATTGACTTGTGGCCGGATTCGATGATTTTCCACTTCGACACCGTGCCCGCCTCCAGCCACTCCCACGCGGGCAGCATCTCTTCGCGCTCCGGCGCGAGGCGCTTCTGGATGTACCAATGCTCGACCGGGTGAAGCGAATTTTTGATGTACTGCAACTGGCTAACCGGAATCCCGGTTTCCGTCGCCAGTTCGCTATTCGTGAACGGCTGGCCGTTGGCAACGGTCCAGATCCCGCGTAACAGTTCCGAAGTCGGGAAGCGTAAGTCGATGCATTCCTCATGCGTGGACCACGATACGGGGTTCGGAATCACGCCATACTCATTGTTGCGCCAGTTGCACTTCTTCAGACGGTCCATGTCGTAGGGCGCCTCGACCATGACCGTTACATCCGCCTTCGGGAAGCTGTCCGCCGGGTGCGTGTCCTGTTCAATCAGGATGCCGCCCAGGTTCGTCCAGCGCTTCAGCTGAGGCGCGGAAGCAGGTATCCAGCTGGCGTACTGCAAGACGGGCAATCCGTCGAGCGTGGCCGTCTTGAAGTAGACGGGTTTCAAGATCGTGTACCCGCGATTCAGAACGACGTGCGTGAACGTCTCGTACGCTTTAATGACCGATGCCGCGATGTCGGTTGTGCTGTAAAGCTTCATTTCAACCCCAAAGCCCGTTTCGCAAGTTCCCGTACCTCATCCGTTACCGCGTGGCCGAGGTCCTGCATGTCGATCAGGCGGCGCGCGAACGCTGCCAGGTCGATCACGGCTCGCGTGTCGCTGCGCAAAGGTGCGTAGAGGTTCTGCGTCGCTTCCATTTGTGCAGCGCAGCCCTTAAGGTCTGCCGGATGCTTTATCGTGTTCGGATACTGGACGAGTCGTTCCAGATGCGCCAGTCGAAGAGCCAACGCCTGAATGTGTTCCATAGCCCGCATCTTTTCTAGAGCTTGCAAGCGCGTCTCCAACTCATGAATCCGGCTTTCGGTCCACATCGTTTCTGTCGTCGCTAAAGTCACCATTTCTATCTCCTTCGCTTCATAGCCTGCATCAGAATTTCCTGAACCGTCTTCTTGCTCTCAAGACGTTCAAGTACGTCAAAGTCCACTGTATCGTTTGCCAGAATGTAATGAATAAATACCGGTCTATCATGTCCTGCCTGCATCTGGCGTGTCGGGCCGATGCGTTCGATAATCTGCTGGTGCTCTTCTAGCGACCAGTTGACAGAGAAGAAAACGAGTATATTTCCGCCATCCTGAAGATTAAGACCGTGACCGGCACTAGCAGGATGAGCGAAAAGAACAGGAATTTTCCCAGCGTTCCAAGCCCTGATAGTTTCTGGATCACTGTCCAGAACCCTGCCGCGAGGAAAAGCGGCAGTAAGGCGAGCAAGATCATGCTTGAAATGATAAGCGACCAGTACCGGAGCACCATTCGCCTCTTCAATGATGTCGTCAAGAGCCTGGATCTTTGCATCATGCACCTCCTGCCAGTTGCGTTGGTCATCGGTATAGATCGCGCCTGCTGCCAGCTGGAGACACTTCTGCGTCTTGCTGGCCGCGTTCAGCGCTTCGATCTCCGTGGGCCCAAGATGCCCCTCCAGTTCCAGGAACATCTTCTTTTCCATATCCCGGTACATCTGCCGCGCCTTGTAAGGCAGATCCACAACTATCCGGTTGCGGATCGGTTCGGAGAGATTGAAGTAGTCCTTCGCATCCAGCGATAAGCACACGTCGGATATGAGACTCTGCATCTCCTTCTGTGCGTGCTCCATCGGCTCTAGCCCAAAACCATCGTAGCTCGTACGAAACCACCGTTGGGAAAAGGCTGAGAACGATTTTCCAAGTCTCTGGCCCCCATCCACGAACCACATCGGCCCCCAAAGATCTTTCAAACCATTCGGCGCAGGTGTACCCGTTAATCCGATCCATCTGTCCACCTTTTTGTGTGCAACTTCCGCGAGCGCCTTGGCGCGCTTCGTACCCTGGCGCGTGCGGAAGCCTTTGAGTTTCGTTACCTCGTCCGCCACTATCGTTTTGAAGGGCCAGGGGCGGGGGTTGTACTTGAACCAGTCCACTAACCACGGTACGTTCTCGTAATTCATGGTGAAGATTTGAGAATCTTCACGAAGCGCTTGCGCTCTAGCCCCCGCAGATCCAACAATCGGCGTAACAGACAGCGGCGAAGACCACTTCTTTGCTTCATCAGGCCAGGTGCTTTGCGCAACGCGCAGCGGTGCCAGTACAAGCGTCGGGGCGTCATCGACCAGGGCCAGGGTCTCCAACGCCTTAATGGTGCTGACCGTTTTACCGAGGCCCATTGGGACAAAGGCATTGCATCGCTCCTTTTCCAAGATGAAATCACGAATGATTTCCTGATACGGTCTTAGTTTCATCGCGGACGCAGGCCCCATCCACAAGCGAAAGACAGAATCGCAATACCCCAACACAGAATAACAATTGACAGTCCGCTCATTCCGCCCACCTCTTTAAATAGTCGATATACATGTCAACCGCCTCCTTGGTGCGAAGCGTATGCGTATC
>Ga0247681_1000021_pt1 | contig 31819 bp, 50 predicted proteins | sample CNK22_metaG_FD_182798 | JGI IMG/M metagenome (GOLD analysis project Ga0247681, IMG submission 182798) | Soil microbial communities from Purdue University Martell Research Forest, Indiana, United States - CNK22 | ecosystem: Environmental > Terrestrial > Soil > Temperate forest > Bulk soil... | reverse complement strand
CATCGTGTGCGAAATCAATATCCACGGCGGCACACACACGGCGGTGGCGGGTGAATACTTCCAGCAGACGACGCTTTCCGCCACGGCTCCGATCTTTACTTTTCAAGGAACACCAACGGCAGGTGGCACCACGTATTTCGTCACGAGGCGGTGCGGACCATGATTTCTCAGGGGACTGCGGCGAGCAATTCACGATGATCGAGATCTCGAATCCGGTAGCCAAACGCAGCCAGGAACGCACGGCACTCGCGGTCCAGCACTTCGCTATGCGTGGCCAGGAAGATGGCCGGATGCTTCGCGGAAAACATTCGCGTGCCGCCCTTCAGCACGTCCAGCTCCGCGCCTTCAACATCTATCTTCAGAACGTCCGGCGCGGCGTGCCCGTCGCAAAACGTGTCCAGCTTCACGCAGCGAAACCGGAAGAGGCCATCGGGATCGATCTTGCCCTCGCAGTTGGTTCGGCCAGGCGCGAACGCTACCATGCCATCCACGCTGCCGACGGCACACTCCTCGGCATTGCAGTTCGTCAGTTTATTCGTGCGAAAGTGCTCTCTCAGAAAAAAAGCGTTCTCTGGATACGGTTCGAACGCGTAGACCTCGGCAGATCGCCTCGCCGCGACGAGCGAATAGTATCCCGCGTTGGCTCCCACGTCGTAGACAACGGAGGACGGTTTGAGCCACTTAGAAAACTCTTCAACTTTTTCCCGCTCGTAGGTGCCCAGCCAAAAATTCGGTTGTCCTGCGCCGGCAATCCAACGCAGATTTCTGGCCGGACCTTGCAGGATCCGCATCGTGGCGGTGCGCGGCACACGGTTGGCCAATGGAGAAACCAGCCACCCGAGAGGGATCTCGACGTTTGTGTACGGCAGCCGCATGGTAAGGAATTATAGCAACTCAGGAGGCAACACATGAAAAGCAAGCTGTTAGTTCTGATTCTGGTGGCGTTGACGCTCGCGGGGGCGGCGCCGGCACAGGCCACGCACACGGTGAAGGCCACGCTGAATTATGATTTCAGCGTGGACAACGGCTGCAGCTCCACCGTCACCACCGGGTGTCTAAAACAGTTCAACATCTACGACATCACCGGGGGCGGCACGCCCGTGAAACTTTTCTCGATCACCGCGCCATCCGGAGCGAATACCGCGCTGACGGGCATCACCGGCACCAGTGGCGCGCTTACGCTGAAATCCGGCGTGCACACTTTCGCGGCCACGGCCGTGATGGCGGACGGCACGGAGTCAAGCCCAAACGCATCTACTGCTACTGCCGGGGTGGCGCCCACCTCACCTGCCAACTTTAGCGTCGTCGTTCAGTAAGACGAAAAGGGGCGGTAGCAGATGCGGGACGAAACCGAACAGCGCGTGAAGGCCTGCCTGGCCGAGGGGCTGAGCAATAAAGAGATCTCCGATCGGATCCACGTCAGCGTGCGGATGGTGAAGTGGCACATCGGCCATCTACTGCGGCAGCGCGGGCTGTACGGCATAGCGGACGCGCGCCGGCTGATCGTTTGCCTGGTGCAGGAGAAAATCTTCGCGTTGACAGGGAGCGCAGCGCCACCTAGCGTGAGCACAGTACCGGAGAAACCAAACCATGCCCACGATGCTGCTCAGCTTTAAGAAAAATTCCAACGGCCGCGTGATGTTCCACGGCTTCACGGCGCCCAACGACAGCGAAGCGGAAAAAGATCTCAAGGGCCACGCCGGCGTTTGCCCGCAGTTCGGCCCTGCGCACCGCGCCGGCGAAACGATCGACGTGGCCGTGGAGATCGACGAGCTGCCGGAGTTTGACGAGGACTCGATCCAGGAATGGATCGACGAGCTGCTCGGCATCGAAGACGAGGATGATGAGGACGACGACGTCGGCGGCGGACCGGAAGACGAAGAAGACGACGACGAGGAGAAATAAATCCCTGGGGGGCCAATGACGGCGGAAGCATGGATCGCTTTGGTGGGAGTTGCGGTCAGTATTCTACTTAGCTGGTCGGTTGCGAAGGACCACACCCACAAGGAAGCGCTGGCCAACGCCGAATGGCGCGGCAGGATCGGCGCGCAGGTGGACGCGATGTGGAGACTGGTTTTCCGCACCGGCACTTCCGAAGGCCTGGAGTCCGGGATCCTCAGCCACAACAGCCCGATCACCGCGAATCTGGAGGCCTTCAACCAGCATCCCGACCTGGTGGCAAAACTCAAGGAATTTTACGAAGCCGCGGGCAGCAAACTTTCCGACATCGATCTGCTGATCGAAATCGAAAATCGCTTCACGCCGGAGCTGGAGGCATTTGAAGTGGCGCACGATCTGAAACCCGCCGCCGCGCTGGCCGTCGCGTGTTACCTTCTCCGCCCCAACATGAAGTTTTTTGACCGCAGGAAACAGGACCGGCCGGACGCGCAAGCCGATCCGATGCGGGGCGAGTCCCATCATGGCTAGGCGACGCAATCCATATTTCGCGCTTCGTGGGCTTGGCGACACGGTGAGCGCCGCCAGCATCCAGCAGCTCCTGGTGCAGGCTGCGGCGCGCTATGGCTTCGATCCTTCGCTGATCCTCGCGCAGGCGCAGCAGGAATCCGGTTTTCGCAACGTCATCAATCCCAGCAGCGGCGCTTGCGGCGTGCTGCAGCTCCTGCCGTCGACGGCCGCGCAATACGGTGTTTCCGATTGCCGCAACGTCGCCGCGAACATCGATGCCGGCGTGCACTATCTGGCGGATCTGCTGAATCGGTTCGGAGACATCGCCAAGGCGCTGGCGGCTTACGATTGGGGTCCGGGAAATCTCGGCAAGGCGATTGCCGCCTGGGGCGATCAGTGGCTGGCGCACGCGCCGGCCGAAACGCAAAACTACGTGGCGAAGATCGCCGGGGTCACGCCACCGTCGGTCAGTTCGCCGGACTCGACGCCTCCGAACTCGCAGGGCGCGTCGCCCCTCACGATCGACGCCGCCACCGGCCAGCCGATCGACGATTCGACTCCCACGCCGCCGGCAACCGCCGCTTCCCTTCCCTCTCTGGATCTTTCTTCGGTGCCTACACCGGTCCTGGTGGCAGCGGGCGCGGCGCTCGCTGTTGTCCTCTTGCGCGATCTCCTCAACGACTAGGGGGAAATCTTCGTGTTGACGCGCATCGCCGCGGAATCGACACTCTCACCGTGTTCAGTCTCTTCCCAAACAAAAAAGCGGAGCGCGACGAGATGGCGCGGCTGCTTCGCCTGGTGGCCGAGGAAGAACAGAAAAAGCGACTGCGCGAAGATCGCCGGCAGTGGGCGATCGAACAAGCCAACTACAGCCCCGCCTCCGAATGCACCTCGATCGATGACGTGATGCGTGCGGCGCGCCGGTTTTACCTGGAAGCGTTCGGCGAAGGGTGGGACGAGTGACCGATCAGGAGCTGATGCAGTCGATCAAGACGAAGTGGGGCGCGGTGATCGACGCCGCGTGCAGGGCATCCAGCGTGCCGCCGGCGTTTCTCGCGGCGCTCGTCGCCAACGAATCTGGCGGCAATCCGGACGCGAAGCGCTTCGAGCCTGGCGTGCTGGCGCAGCTCTTCGCGGTGCTGCTGAACCGCAAAGCGTTTTACGGCTCGATCGCGCGGGAAAACATCATCGCCTTTGGCCAGCAGGTTTCAAGCACGCTGAACATGCAGATGATCGTGGCGCTCGATCAGCTCTCCACGTCCTGGGGCTTGGTGCAGGTCATGGGCTACGAAGCCATCGCGCTGCACACCAACGGGATCGTTGCGCTGCAGACTCCCGCTTCGGAGATGGACGTCGCCACGCGCATGCTGGCCGATTTCGCCCGGCGCTATCAGTTTGACCTGGCGGCGGATTTTTCCGAGATGTTCGACTGCTGGAACACTGGGCGCCCGCACTCCCCCACCGCCGATCCCAAGTACATCCCCAACGGCCTCCGCCGCATGGAAATTTACCAAAACATTGACGGGGCGCTGCCCGGATGATCACTCCCTCGGTGATGCAGATCTGCGACGCGATCGACGAAGCCGGCCGCTTTGTCGCCACCGTCGCGGTGGCGCTGCTGATCGCAACGGTGGTGCTGACCACCGCGGCGCTCTTCCTGGGCCTGGCGATCCGCGCCGCCGGCCGCGCCATCATCCGCCGCTTCGCCTCTGGAAAAATCTAAGTCTTCCTCACCGGGGGAAATGTTCGTATAGCTTTCCGTTTGCCCGCGTGCTTACGATGCAACTCATGCAGACGATCTGGGAATGGTTCACGCAGAACACGCTGGTGATTGTGGGCGCGCTCTTCGCGTTCTATGTCATCGCCTTCAATAAATTTCCCCGCATCACGGCGTGGCAGGCGTTTCTCGATAGTTTCGAGAGCAAGGGCGGGCAGCTCCTGCTGCTGTGGATTTCCGATGGCCTGGTCCTGCTGCTGCTGATCCATTTCTGGAAACAGTTCGATGCGCAACTGCAGACCACCATCGTTGGAATTCTTTCGGCTGTGAACGGCGCATTCCTCGGCGCGATCGGCGCGCGGAACACCGGCAACGGCAATGGTCATCCGCCACCAGGTCCGGACAAGTTGACGCCCACGCTCATTCCCGAAAAGGAAAATCACTGATGTTCGTGAAACTTTTGCTAGTCAACACCAGCAGCGGCGAAGAGCACATCCCCACCTATGCGGACGCCAACGAAATCTCTTCGTGGGGTCCGTGGGTGGTGCCGGATCCGCTGCCGCAGGGGATGCACCGCAGCCTGCGGGGCCGCACGCTTGTGGTGCTGAACTTCAAAACCGGGATGATGCATTGGTGCGAAGAAAGTTTCGACGCGGTTTCCGCGCGCATCCTCGCCGCCCGCGGCCAGGACGCGGAAGCGAAAGTGCACGAGGCCGCTGCAAAGACGAGCGCGCCGCGATCGGCCTTGGCGGTCTGAAATGGCGCGCCACCAACTCACGGTCGAAGAGCTGATCCGGGGAGTGGAAAAAGCGCTGGCGAATCCGAAAACGCCGAAACAGTTTTTGCCCGCGATGCGGGCCAGGTTGGAACAGTTGAAAAGGAGAGTCACCCCATGAAGCCACGCAAATTTCTCAGGTCCGCGGTCACCCTGCTTTTGTTTTTCTGTGGTGTCACCGGCTGCCAGAAAAAGCCGATCACCGCGGCTTCGGTCCACCAGACCATCACCACCGCGATCGCGGACGCCGGCACGGTGGCCATCCTGGCCGAGCAGCAATACCAGGCCGGCACGATCCCGCAGACGCCGACGAATCGCACACTGATCAACGATCTCGGCAACGCCTATAACAAGGCGAAGGAAGTCTTCCAGGACGTGCTGAGCGTGGAAGCCGTGGCCCGCTCCACAACGCAGATCCAGATCAACGCTTGCACTCCGGCGGCGGCGAATTCCGCCGCATGCGACCAGGCAACGAAAAACGCGCAGGTGGCGCAAGCGAACGCCAGCGCAGCCCAGGCCACGCTGAGCAACACCGTCAACGCGCTGGTGACGCAGACCAGCTCCGTGAAGGTGATCACCAAACCGTAGTGAGCGATGCAAAGACAACCATGGCACAAAAGAAAACACAAGCCCTGCTCAGTGTGGTACCTGACGCACTTCCGGAAGAGAACGTCCCGCTGCTTCGTAACTGGGCGCTCGTCGAGCTATTCGGCCACCAACGGATTGTCGGCCTCGTCACAGTTGATCCCATTGATTTCCCAGGCATGGTGCGCGTCGATGTTCCCGACCTGCTAAAAAACAACGAAGTCGAGCGGCCGGGATTTACGCGGTACTTCGGGAAGTCGGCGCTGTACAGCGTCACGCCGATCAGCGAGCAGAGCGTACGCGATCTGCTGCCTCACGTGGACGGGCATCCAAGCCGCCCGCTTTCGATCGGCGCGAGTGAGTGGTAGAGATTTTTTCTAGGAGGACACGATGGGACTGCAATTTGTTTTGGGATTGATCGGCATCGCGGCGAATTACCTGCAGCAGCTCCACAACAAGACCGCGCAGACCGTCGGCGAGGCGATCGCGCTGGCGGACCAGGCGACGCTGGCGGTGCTGCAGGAAAACGCGAAGATCAAGGGCGTCGCGATCGATTGGGCGGATCCCGCGGCCGTGCAGGCCTTCGTGTCCACGCTCCCCACGTTCACGCCGATTCCCGATGCGCCGAAAGCGTGATCATCGCCACGCACCGGATCGCCTGGTGCTGTTTCTCTATCCGCGGCGGGCAAACCGGGCGGACAAGAATCGCCTGGAACTGATCGCGCTGGCGCTTTCGAGCTTCGTGGGCAAATCCACTTTTAGGGAGTTTCGTATGAGCAATGTGCAGATTTTTTCGAACGCAACAAAAGGCTTGGTGCTCGCGATCTTGGAAACGTTCGCGGCCACCGGCCAGGTGTTTCCATCGGCCGGGCCGTTTCAGGTCGACGTGACGGATCCCACCGCGGACGCGAACGGACAAAACGGCGCGATCGTGGTGGTGCCGGGAACGCCGGATCAGAAAACGCCGACGATCTTCCGCGTCAGCGGCAACGGCAAGACGGGCACGATCAACGTGAAAGTGACGGACACCAGCAACAACCTGGTGGGCTCGGTCGACTTCGACGTGATTGCCCCGGTCGCCACCGCACCGGACACGCTCACGGCCAGCTTGACGCCTGAGCAGTAGGATCTTCCACCCCGGCGCGAGCTGCCCGACCGCGGCTCGCGTCTCCCCGTAGTTTCCTCCCGCGCGGCCGTTTTACCCTGGGCGGCCTCGCACTCCGTCAGAGCACACGAAGGCCGTCCGAGAAATCGGGCGGCCTTTGTGTTTTTAGAGTTCGCGTTTTCCCCTACGGCGCTCGCCGGCGCCGGCGGAGCTGGGATCTGCAGCCGTAGGGGAACTACGGGGCGCTTTGCCGAGATAGAACGTGCGAACTCGTTTTCCCGATCGCCAGCACAGATACACATATCCCAGCTTGTTTCGCAGGTGGGCTTTGATGAAGGGATCCCGCCACGGGTGCTGTGCATCGCGCTCGTGCACGTAGATCACCGGCGGCGATACCCTACATCTGGCGATCGCTGCGCGCGGCCGCTTTTTGGATCCTTTGACGGCCGTCGATTTTGTAGGGGAAGACTTTTTCATGCGAGCACCCCGTTTTATTTTTTCCGATCACAACGCTTGTGAATGAAAAACATATTGCCGAAGCGGGCTAACCAGGTGTCGAGCCTGTACGGTTCGTTGCCGATCGGCCGCTTGCAGAAAAGACAGTGGACTTTCGGCACCAACGCTTCATCGAATCCCCAGCGTTTATTTGCTGTGGGCACACGACGGCAGCGCGGACAATCGCACTTCTCTTTTCGTTTAGATCTGGACCTTCGCGCCGATCGAGCCACGGTGAGTCTCCAGGTCGAAATAGCGCCAGCCGCGGAAACCTTCGTGGAAGATCTTCTCTTTGAGTGGGTGAAACGGCGGCGGGCAGACAGCCACCCAATTCATCAGCTTGATCTGCCACTCGCTTTCCGTGCCGTCGATCGCTGTCAGCTCCGGCAAGTTGTCTCCCAGGTTGCGCACGATGGTCTTGATGTCGAAGTGGCCGAGGATGATTCCTCGGTGCGTGTGGTAGATCTGCGTCACGTCGCCCCGCTGTGGTTTGCCGCGGCCGAGCGTGAAGTAGAAATTGCCCCAATCGTGCGTGAACACTTCCAACACCTTTTTCGGTGTCATGAAGGCTGGCCAGGTCTTGAGGATGGCTCCCACGGCGTCTCAGACCCCCACTTTCGAAGCGGGGCTGGATATGGCGGGGTCTGTGGAAACGGATGGAGGCAGGGTGCCTTCCGGGGGCGTCCAATCCCACAGTTTGCGCTGCCCGCGGACAAAAACGGGTGTTTCGAGCCGCTGCACGTCGCGGAGGATCCACGCCCAGCGTCCGCGATCGTAATTTCCCACCTGCAGCTCCACTTCCCAGCCGTGCTTCGGAGAAAATTGCGGCTTGATCTGCTGCGAGCGGATCCCAACCAGCGCCGTGGGCACGCACGCCGCCATCCGGCACACCGCCACCACGCGGCCCATCTGGAATTCCGGCAACACGTGCCCCTTGGAGCCGAGCAGAAACGTGAGGCGCGAAGTTTCCACCTTGTCCGCGGGGTGCACGCTCGCATGAATCGCCAGCGGCCCGCGATAGCTGGTGTACCAGTCGCGCGTCTCCACTTCTTTCCATCCGGCGGCCACCAGCGCCGCCCACGGTTCGTAAAGCGTCAGCGCTTTCATCAGTTCATCTCCGCTATCTGGTGCCGTCTCGCCTGCCGGATGTGTTCGATGATGCTCCACGAAGGGCTGGACTGGATCTGTGTCAACTCTTCCTGCGTGGGGAGCCGAGCAACCAACGCCTCAGTGAAAACCAAAACTTCCAGACAGTAAAAGCACACGGTTACGTCGCCAGGTTCAGGGCGCCTCTCTTGATTCGAAGCATCAGTGGCGCGATCGAAGCGGTGGCGGCAGCAGGGGCAGTGATGCGTTGGAGTTTCGTGGCTCACGGCACTTGCTCCGCGCGGACGAAGCCCGCGAATTTTCCATCCTTCACCAGCAGCTCGGCCAGGTCGCCTTCGCTGTCGAAATAAAAGAGCCGGCCAAGGATCGGCAGTATCCGTGCGACGACGCTCTCCGCGTCGTTGGTGATGGTGAAGCACTGGTCCCACGGGCCGATGTCGCGGATCAGGACGCTCTGCTCGGTGAAATCCACAATCTTGAACTGCGCTGGCATCCCCATCACTTGATCACCTGCGTTGCGATGCCGAATTTGGCCAGCATCGCGCCCGACTCGGAACAAAAGCTGATGAATTTCAGCGCGTCGTCCTGGACGTCGTAGACGAGCAGGCCGAGGTTGACGGCTTCGCCGCTATTGATCAGATCCACCAGCTCGCCGTGAATGGTGATGGCCGTGTTTTGCGGATCGATCATTGCGTGGCCTCCGCTTTCTCGATCAGCTTGATCAGCGGCGGCTTCGAGCCGTTGCGGCTGCGGACGCGGCGCGCTTCCAGACAATCTTCGCAACACACGTGGCGCTTCCTTTTTTCGTCCACGTGGGCTTTGCCCTTTCCGCAGTCCGGGCAGATACCCCGCGCGCGCAGATCCGCGCGGCGCAATCGCTGCTCGGCATTGAATTCCTCGCGCGTCATGTGGACATCCCCCTTGTGGCCGCCAGGAATCCTGGCGCTAGTTGCTCGATCGGCTTCGTCGCGCATGCGCTGCAGAGCCCGAATTTCTCGTTATCGCTTACCCACGTCCAGAAACAGGTGCCCGTGGACACCAGCGCCAACGGCGAGGATCGGACAAGGCACGGCGAACTCTCCGTGCAACCGCAGCCGATGCACCGCGCCTCTTCCATCACGGCGCCACCTGGGGGAATTGATTCCACTCGCGGCCGTCGAGCAGACGGCCGGCTTTTTTCTTGCCGGCTTTTACGATCGGCTCAGTGATCGTGATGTTTTTGTAACCGTCAACCCAACCAGGTGAGGATCCTGTCCTTCCATCCACCGCCATGTGCTGAACGTGGTCTGTACCAAGACTTGGCTCCCATCTCGCCCACTCGCCCCACTGTTTGAAGAAAAACGGGACGCCGGCGGCTTTGCACTGATCGCGCAGCGACCGCGCCCAATCCGGATGCATTGGCCGTGCGTTCGCGCCGCTCTCTCCGCCGCACACCACCCAATCGATTCCTGGCCAGTGCCCTGGCCCTATCGGATACGGCGGCGGATTAAGCCACACTCGCATGTCCACTGGACCGAGCAGCGGCTCGGCGGAGATCCAGCGCACGGCTGCAGGCATTGAAAGCAGCAGCGGGATCCGCTCGTCGGCGAAGTGCTGGTTTTCCACGCTCACGCCCAGCCACACGTTTGGCAGCGGCTTACCCTTGAAAAACGTGGTGTATTCGGTGTAGCCGGAGAAGATCTCTTTCATCCGTGCCGCCCGCTTCGTGAGAATTTGGAACGTGTGCTGCGGACACTTTGCGATCGTCTGGACAACCATGCCGATTGCCTCCACGTCCACGGACTCGTGGAAGAGATCACCCATGTCGCAGACGAAGATCCGCCGCGGCTTACGCCAGTGCAGCGGCTCTTCCAGGCGTTCCAGCAGGAGCCGGACGCCGCCATTCCAGCGAGGTTTTCTCTCTTTCAATTCAAACTCGCCCTTGTCCAGAGTCATGGTCGCGAGATTTTTGTACTGCGGCGTTTCGCGCAGCCGCGTGGCGGCCAGGCGCGCGGCGTAGCAGTTCGCGCAGCCGGGAGAGATCTCCGTGCAGCCCACGATGGGATTCCAGCTCGCGTCCGTCCACTCGATCGAAGTTTTCCCCATCACTCGTCTCCCAGCCGATCACGTATGTCGCGCGCAAGTGCGCCGTCGACGATTCCGCAGAGCAACGTGCTCCACAACGGAAGGTGCAGCGCCATGCCGGTTGCAAATGTCGCCAAGACGGCAAGCGGAAAGAGGAGTACACGGGCTGCGGCGATCATGACGGCTGGATCCTGGTGATGAAGCGGAGACGCCAGATCAGTTCCGCTTCCTCGGCGGTGCAGTTGTATTTGGCGCGTTCGATCATCCGCTCGATCAGGTGAACCGCGTCCACCAGGTTGGCGTACATTTGCAGCTCGCTGAGACGAGGATTGGGCGGCGCCTGGCGACTGGCGGCCAGTGATGGGCAAGAGCATTCGTCGCCACACTGAGGCACCGGCTTTCCGTTGATCGAGTGCGTCACGGCTGCACCGCCGGTGGTTTCACGTAGAGCTGAGCGGACAACTTCACGCGGTCGCCAAGCTGCAGCGTTTCGCTGGGAATATGAAAGCGGCCGAGCACAACACGGTCTTTCGGAAGCGAGTCCACGTCGAGGAGTACGAAACGCCCGCGCGGGCAGATCTGGATAGCAACGACTCTGGCAAACAGTTCCGTCATGACGCGCTCCGGGAAAAGCGTTCGCGGAGTTCGCGGTCGAAGTCGGCGGCGGATCCGTGCGCGCGTCGGCGACGTGGACGGGCGGAGACGTCCACGCCGCTTTTGCGCGCCTCCCACTCTTGGAAAGTGACACGAGCCGGAGAGCGGGTCCCCACCAGTTCTTCCGGCTCGCGTTTTGCCGCGCTGCCTACAACAGTGGGCAAACTCGAAATGCACGCAAGATCGTCGCGCAGCCGCAACTCCGCGGCGTGCAGCCATTCGTCGGCGGTCCACAGAATCGACCGCAGCGCCATCAGCAACCGCTTTCGCAACCACAATTTATTTTTGGGCGAGATCATGGGTCACCTTCTTTGGAAATTCGGAAAACTTTGTCGCTCGGCAGTGATCGCAGATGCCGTCTGCAATGATGGTCGGCAGGCCGTTCACATAGGCGCGGTGGAATTCCGGGAAGAGTGTCACCACGCTGTCCGGCACCGGCAGCTCGACGATGATCTTTTTGCAGTAGGTGCAGTTGGTGATTTTGGTGGGACTCATCGGGATCCCCGGTGCGTTATTTCTTCCACCACGTCGCTGTCGAGTTCGCGCAAGGCCTCTTGGGTTTCTTCTTCCGTTGCGCTGGTTCTGGGGCTTAAGGCCCGCTGTGAAAGTGGATAACCGTGACTGCTAACGAGATCCCGATCGAGACGTGGTTGCGGCGCGGCTTCTTCGTACTCCCTCTCGCCGGCGGAGACAGTCTTTCGATCAAGGCCCAGGGCAAGCTGTGGCCGTCGAGCGCTGTGGCGATCGAGAAACTCTTCGATGAACTGACAGTTGTCGGCGCGGACCTTCTTCCCCTCCATCGCGCGTTTCAACGTCTCCCAGGTGAAGGGAGCGCTCATCGATGTCTTCAGCGCGGGAATGCTAAGAGAAGAAAACCCGAGTCTCGCGGCGTGACGCGCGCGGAATTCTTTCAGGCGCCGGCGAACGTCCGGAGACAACGCGCGCGCGGCTTCCCCCGTCTTACGAATGTATTTCCTTGGCATCGATCCGCCTCCTGGCTAGGCTCTGTTTTCCGATCGCAAATAAAAAAGGGGAGTGCCGGCTCATCGTTGCGGCCGACACTCCCCTACTCCATCGCAGTCAGTTAATCTGAAGGGGTCTGCGACGGAAATTGTTTTGGTGGACGTCGTCCACGGCGTCCGCGCCCAGCCGGCCGTCCGCGGCCGCGCCTGGTGGCCATGTACTGGTCGAACGTCGAACGCGACCGGATCTCCAACAGGTGGACGAACTGGTTGATGTGCTCGATGCCGGCAAGAGCCGTCAGAGCGCGATTCAGGTCGTTGCGCAAAATTCCTTGATTCGCTTTGCGCTGCAGATCTTCTTTCATGCCAGCAGCGGCGTCCTCGATCTGTTGGATGGACAAATCCATAAAGCCTCCGGGGGATGGGGATTGATCGAACGGAGGGTACGTTAGGCCGGGATATAAGTAACTGGAATGGTACGGGGGATAGAACTAAACTAGTAAACAGGGAGCGGGCAGGTAACGACTTAAATACACCCGTCAAGCTATAATATGTTAACTTGCAAATCAGGCAGGTCATTGCGCACCGTCCCGATTGGCAGGACCTTGCGAAACGCTGAAACACTCCCACTTCCCTTGATTGTTGCGCGCCATGATCGGGCTTTCGGATGGGCATCCATTCGGCGTGGCTGCGGCGCTGGTCGGGGCGGGTGTTAAGGATTTTCCGAGCTGGCTGGCGATCGTGCCTAAGCCAGGCTTGACGGCGTTGAGCATGGCCACTGCAGGATCCTGTGGCGCAACCTGCTGGGTTTGGCTATTGGACACGGCAAACCAGTGTTCCGCGGCCGTCTTGTACTGAGTCTTTTCCTGGTCGAGCTGATTGGCGCGGCCGGTCGCCTGGGCCTTCTCTTCCACCAGCCTCTGGATCACCGGCCGCGTGGATCCGGCGTACCAGCCACCGCACACCACCAAACCCAGGGCAAGACCGATCGCGGCCGATTTTAGGTCGAGGTTCATGACCGGGCGCCGTTCCCTTCTGGCACCGCCACCGCTTCGTGGACGACTGCCTTACGGTCCTCGGTGAATGTGATCACGCCTGAGTTCACCTTTTCCACAAACTCGTTGAGAGCGTAGCGGTGGACGTCACGGACGGCCGTTCCCTTCTTCACGATCACCTTGCGGATCGTCGCGTGGGAGAGCCCGGTCAGCCGGCCGATCTGCTCAAAGGACATCCGGTACTTCATCCGAATGTCGTTTAGGCTTGTCCGGAGCTGCTCGCCGATCTTGACGCCCTTGGCCATACGCGCACTATTTCAAACATTTCAATCCTTGTCAATAGGACTTTGGATAGTGAGACAACTTTTTTCGATTCGGAAATTCGAAATCGCCGCATGGGCACAGGGTGTCTCGCACTGTCTCGCGCCTCTGTCTCGCGTTCACGGTCGCTTTTGTTACAAACACATGACTTAGAAGAGAGGTTGTCTCATCCAAAAACCTTAAAATCAAGGCCTAACTCTAAGAGAAAGAAAGAGTTTTTCTTATTTTGTGTCTCAGGGTGTGTGGGTGAGAGGGTCTAAGATTGAGTGCAAGTCACGCAAAAAGAATTCGATGGAGTGGGGTTAGGGTGAGACTTCTGGCTTTATTGTTTTTAACTCCCTATTTTTCTGTTTGTTGTGGCGTGTCTCAGGGTTTTTGTGTAACGGACACCACACTGGATAAGTGTAGGCACACCAATGGGTTAGGCGTGTCTCACTTAATTGTCTTATTTTGTCTTAGTTCGTGGTTTTGAGAGTTTCTTTCCACTGGAGATGCCAGCGGTAGACGGTGGACCGCTTTAGATCGGGCACCATTCTCCACACTTCGGCGGGTGTTAAACTTGTTGAGAAGAGATCGAACACCGCCGTTTTTTTTCTATTGTTCATCGTCGTCGGAGGACGTGGTGTCGGAGGACTTCTTCTCTTTCCACTCGTGGTGCCAGCGGTAGAGTGTGGGCCGCTTCAGGATCGAGAAGGCGCGCAACACTTCGGTTGGTGGCGCGCCGTTCGAGAACATTTCGAAAACCGTTTTCTTCATCGCGCTCATCGCCGGCCGCGTCAACCACTCCGCGCCGCCTTCCGGCGAGGTGACGAGCTGCGCTTCGAACGGCACGCCCCAGTGCGGATCGCGCAGCTCGTGGCGGATCTTCTCCACGCTCAGCACCACGCGCAGGCCTTGCGATCGCCGATAGTCTCCGGGATGTTCCAGCTTGATGTACGAATCCAGAATGTGGACCTGCGCGGAGTCGCCGAGAAAATCTCCACCCTTGCCGGCGTGCTGGAGGAAGCACACCGTGATCCCGCGCGAATTTAGATCGATGAACCACTCTTTCAGCTCCGCGACCTGGCGCGATTGATCTTCCTGCGCGGCGCTCCACAGCGTGGAGATGTTGTCGAGCACCAGGAACGGATAACCCTCACCTGAAAGAAACTCTTCGATGAATCTCCGGTCGCGCGCGTCCTTGATGCTCGGCCGCCAGGCATGCGCGCAGCGCGGCGCGCGCGCGATCCGCTGATAGTCTTTGGAGACAGTGGCCAGGTCGGAAAAATTCGGCTCCGTCTTGAAGTGTTTGCCGATCAGTTTCAACCGCTCGCGGATTTTCTCTCCGTGCATTTCGCCGTAGAGATACAGCGTGCGCATCGGACCATAGACGGGCCAGTGTCCACCAGGTCCTTCATGCCCGCCGAACAGAACATCCAAACCATTCGAAACACCAAACGCGAGGTGAGTGGCGATCCAGCTTTTTCCCCAACCGGCCCAGGAGAAAATCATAAACGTGCCAGCGCGCGTCACGAGCGGCTCGATCAAAGGATCCGCTTTCGGAAGTTCCAGCGTCAGCAGCTCACTGTATGGCACCACCACCACCGGGTTTTCCGTGGAGGCCTTCTCTTCCCGGATCGCGGTGATCTCCTCAATCGATCTTTTCATGATCGACTCGATGCCTTCGTCTTCGCCGTCGCGGCCTTGCGCAGCCTTGAGCTGCAGACTGTAGGCCAGGTGCATCAGCCGCCGCTGCTGGGATTTTTCGCGAACGATCTTCGCGTAGTGCGCCACGTTGGTGACGCGCGGCATGCCGTCGATCAGCGACGCCAGGTAACCGGCTCCGCCAGCCGCTTCCAGTTTCGAAATCGCCTGCAGACGTTCGGTGAGGATCACCAGGTCGATCGCCAGCGTCTCTTCCCTTGCGGTTTGCTCTTCGGCGATCGAAGACATCATTTGAAAAATAATTTGGTTTTCAGAAACGGAGAAATCCGAGGCCTTTAGTTCCTTCAGGGCAACCGTGATCGATTTGTTCTCGAGCAGGATGCCGCCGAGGATTGATCGCTCGGCGTCTATGTTGGTCGGCAGTTTTTCTCGGAGATCGTTGGGAAGTGGAACTTGGCGCGCGCGCGTGAATGGGACAGTGGACATTTTGGCAGGTCGGTCGCGGAATCACTGGGCTGATCGAAGGGAGCGGAGCCAACCTGCCAGGCCGTTCACCGCTCCCGATCAGCTTTGCGATTAGCGGACGGATCGATGGCGAGGATACGGGCACACAAGGAATTGTGTCAACACGAAGATTTGCCCACAGGTTGTGGTTCAGTTACCACCGCTGTGGAAACCCGTTGCGCAATAGTGCGCAGTATTGCGCACAACGAGTATCAGTTGACGGTGATCTCTTGGCCTTCGTTCACGAACTCGCGCGCGTCGGCGAGCACTTCATGCAGCCGCGTGGGAAAAGTGGGATCGCTTGGCGGCTGCCTGGAATCCACCATCACCTTCAGGATTTCGTCGGTCGCAAAAAAACTGATGATCTGGTCCGTGGTGTATTTGCCGAAGTCCGCCGCGAATTCTGGATCCACATCCTCGACGTAGCTCGCGATGCTGCTGCCGCTGGCGCCGTGCATGAATAAATTTACCACGTTGATTTTCAAAGCGTGCCGGTGCTCTTCCACTGACAGTGGTTGGGCCGTGGCGGTTTCCGCACGCTGCTCGGGTGCCGGCGGCGCTTCGTCCACCGAATCGCGCGGCACCAGGCGCAAGCCACCGTTCGAATTCACCGGCGCCGCCGGCGCTACTGCGGCTATTGCAGGTGCGGAGTTCGCTGGCGGCGCTGTGGGTGCAGCGGCGGCCGGTGAAGCTCCGCGCATCACTTCCGCGGCGCGCGCGCGTGCTTGATTCGCGGCGACAGTGTTCGCGGAAGTTGTTTTGAACGTGTCCAGGATTTCCGGCAGATGCGAGGTAACGGCCTGCACGGCCGCGGCGCGCCAATCTTTCGGCGGCGCGTCCCCGGCACCACCGCGAATTTTTTCCAGCACGTCCATCAGCCCGGCCATTTTTTGCAACTCCGCCAACGGATCCACTGGGGTCACCAGTTTTTCCATGACGGCTTTCAGCAGAGGACCGATGTACTGGCCCAGTTCGCCCAATCCGTTGCTTTGCGGGGCTCGGAGATCCGCGAGAGTTTTCGCGGCGCTCAGCAACGCATTCAACTGTGCGGCCGGATCGCTTGCGGGCGTCGTCTGTTTGGTGACGATCTCCATCGCCTTTTCGCTCGCGGAGGTAAGCATCTTGATCACTTCCTCTCCGCCAGGCGCTTGCCCGTCGCGGCCGCGTTGCAACTCTTCGCGCAGCATACTGACGAGTTCTTTCTGGAAGTCTCCGCTGATTGCCGCGTTGCCGTTCACCGCCGGCCGTTCGCGATTCGGGTCGTAGATAGGCTGGCCTTCGATTTCAAATTCGTGGCTGGTGTGCCAGCGGCCGTTCTTGCAAAGGTTCAGGCGGAAGCGACCGCCGCCGAAATTCGAGCGAATCGTTTCCAGCGTCACCGGCTCGCTGAACAAACGCAGATACCCTTTCGTACCGGGTACTCCTGGCACATCCGGTTTCAACCGGTGCAGCTCCAAACTCCAGACCCTTCCCCACTCGTGCGTGGGTTTGTCCGCGAGTTCGGTGAAAAACCAGTTAATTTCCTTTTCTTCCTTCGGGACTACCGGTTTTTCAGTTTCTGGAGAGGATGCGGGCGCAGAGGTGTTGATGTTGATCACCGGCGTGGCCGGTGAGGCGTCGATTTTTCTCGGCAATGTATTTCTCCCATTGCCATCCGCTACCGCGAAGCACCCTACATATACCACTACTCAGCAAACCTCACAACGTAAAGGACTGTTCAGAGTTCCCTTCGTCGCGTCTCAGCGCGCGTTCTATCTCGTCTCTGAGTGCAAGCCTTTGACAGAACAGCACACCGGCCCGATTGTTGCCGCAGGTGGCAAGTTGTGCGGTGGCGGGGCCGCCTGTGAGCCATTCCAAGCCCGCGAAGCACCCGCCGCCAACCTTTCGATGAATGAAACTCACGCGCATACCGCACCTCGACGGCGATCCCGGAGTAGAGCAGACCATCCGGCAGATGCGTCGATTGATTCACCAGGGCAAACAAGATCCCAAGGTGCACGAGCTGGCGGCGCAGATCCTGCGCAAAGCGAACGTGCCGGCGTACGACTGGGAAGGCGAAGCGCGCGCGATCTACGAAGCGGTGCGGCGCAACCTGCGTTTCACGCGCGACGTCGACGGGAACGAAACGCTGCACGGCGCGGCGGACATTATTCGGCTGGGCATCGGGGATTGCGACGATCACACGGTGCTGATCTGTTCCCTGCTGAAAACGATCGGATGCGATTGCCGCATCGTGACGATCGCCACGGATCCGGGCGGCGAATTCTCCCACGTCTATCCCGAAGCGGAAGTGAACGGCCGCTGGGTAGCGCTCGACGCCGCGCGTCGGCATCCCGCGTTTGGGAAGAGTCCGGAACATTACTCGCGCAAGCGCGTGTGGTGCGTGGACTCAGAGGAGTTCACTGACATGCGTGGAATGGGCAACGTGCGGAACAGCATCGCACCAGGCCAAGGCCCGGTCGGCGCCTGGCGCGCGAACTTGTATGCGCCTTTTCGAATGCCGGCGAGAGAAATGACCGGTACCTATCTGAATAAATTTCCCGTGGCGCCGCCGCACCAGCAGTTCAAGCGGCCGCCGATCGGCCTCGGCAACTACGGTGTGCCGGCCGCGCGACGCGCGCTTTCCGATTTCAGTCGAGACGATCTTCGCCGCACGCTCGGCGACGACGATGGCTTCGATTGGAGCGGACTGTCGACCGCGATTCAGGGCGCAACCACCGGCGCGGCCAACATCATCACGGCCGAACGCGCTTCGCCGTACAACCTGGTGCCTACCACGTCCATGACGCAAAGAGCCGCGTCGCCTTCTTTGCTGCCGATCACTTCCCAGGTGGGTGGGATCTCCACCAACACGCTTTTGATTGGTGCCGCGATAGTCGGCGGCGCATTGCTGCTGGCAGGGAGACGCTGACTCGGAATGTACCTTCAGGGCCACAGACGAATGAACGGCATGGGCCTGGCGATCTCGCTGCCATCGATTCGGTATGACAGCTCGATCCGGCCAGTCATCCGTCCCGTTGCGCCGGCACCGATCCCTACGGTGAACCAACCGATCGTAAGCACGACTTCCACCGTGATCAAGTTGCCGGTAACAACGCCGCGGCCGCCGATTCTTCCCGCACCAATGCCGCCCGTGACCGCGCCACCCGTCAGCGCGAATTCCGGCACGCCAGTTCCTTCCGGTTATTCCACCAACCAGATCTTCGTAAACACGGACGGATCCTTTTGGCAGTACAGCCCCTCGCAGGCGAAGTGGATCAACGTGGGCACGCCGTACAACACGGGCGCGAGCGCCACGCCGCCGGCGCCGCCACCTTCTTCTTCAGGCGCCAGCACCGCAGCTCCCGCTGGAACCACCGCACCGCCACCGGTGAACGTCAGCATCGCTCCCGCTGCAGCGAGCAGTGGCTACCAAGAAATTTTCGATTGGCTGCAGCAAGACTCGCTTTTGTCCTCGATCGGTTTTGCGGGGATCCCGAATTGGATCGTGGCCGGCGGCGGAGCGCTGCTGCTTTACAAAGTCACTTCAGGGGGTAAGCGCTGATGTACCTGATGGACTCCAATACGAGAGTAAACAACCGGAAGTGGAATCTCGGCCGCATGGGATTGCAGCCGGTGCGTTTGCCGAATCTGGGCCGCATGGGCGCCAGCAGCACAGGGCAACCGTGGCGGCTGCGCGGGCTGCGCGGGCTTGGCGATGCACCGTCATCCGGCTACTGCACCTACTTCTCTGCAGATGGCACCACAGCAGAATCTTTGGATCTGTTTTCGGATCCAACGGAGTGCGCCGCGAATGGCGGAGCGTGGACCGCCGCGCTCAATACGCCGGTTCGTACGGGCGCGCAGAATCCAAGCCCTGTTACGGGCAGCGCTTCGAACGGCGGCATCACCACGGTGCCGGCCACCAGGCCTTCCACGAATCCGCTGGACTACACCTCTCCTCAAGCGGCGATCGCTGCCGGCTTGGATCCCGCCACGGTCTATAGCACATGGACGGCCAGTTTGGCGCGGTTTCCCAGCCCGCAAGCCGCGATCGCTGCAGGAGTTCCCGCCGGCGTGGTGAACCAGCTCTGGCAGCAGAGCTACCAAAACGCCACCAACAAAGCGGCCGCCGCGCCGAGCGGAACAATTTTCGGGCTCAGCCCCACAACACTGCTCGCTGCAGGCGCCGGCCTGTTTGCGCTGACCGCGCTCGGCGGCGGCGGAGGAAGGCGGCGCTAATGTACCTCACCTCACAATGCGGCAATTCGAACGGGTATTTCCCCATCAACACAAAGTGGGGATCCACCTCCACGCTTTCCGGTTTGTTGCCTGGCGGCGGCTTGCGTTTCTTCCGGCCGAACCAGGCGATGGCGCGCGGCTTCATTCCCGGCGGCGGCCTCGGCGCGGATCCGGTGACGCTGGATCCCACAGCGCTCGGCCTGGGCATCGGAGCGCTCGCGCTGGCCGCGTTTCTGTTCGGTCGCAAACATCCGCGCAGCTCGCGTGGCGGAAAAGTTCGCCGCGCACTTCGTGAGCTGAGGAGCTGACGTGTATCTGTTGCAAAACCCGGCGCCGGTGAATAACCGCAAGTGGAACCTCGGCCGAATGGGCTGCGGATGTTCCGCGCGCGGGATCTCCACGCCGCCAACGAAACGCATGGGCGGACTGGGCCGGATGGGTGCCGTGCCTGGTGTCGATCCGATTTATACGATCACGCCGGATAGAACGATCGTGCAGTACGCCGATGGGACTTTGGTCGACGTCACCAACGGAAATGTATACGACTCCAACGGCAACGTGGTCACCACGCTGAGTGGTTCCGACCTGAGAGCGGTTGTCGCACAGATTGCCGCATATCCTCAGACGCCGGCCGCACCGCAACCCATCACGCCGCCTTCGACGTCCACCACAACGTCGAGTGTCACCCAAACGCCCAGCAACTTTCTGAAGAGCGGATCGGTGCTGACGTATTCCGTGCAGTGGGCCAGTTCCCTTCTCAACGTCGCCAACCCTTCGCAGATCCTCGCCACGGTGAAGCCGATTCTCTCCCAGCAGTGGGGAATCGAAATCGATAGCAGCACGATCCCTTCCACCGTTGTGGGGCAGGCGACTGGTTTCTCCATCACCATCCACACCACGCGCGATTACGGCCAGGCGCAGGACATCAAGGCCATCATCGACAGCGCCATCGGCAACGCTGGCCGCCAGGTGACCGCGTCGCAAATAGTGTTGGGCGCCGCCGCGGCCAGCTTCGATCTTTCCAGTTTTGTTTCTGCCTATGCCCTGCCGATCGGCCTGGGGCTCGGCGCGTTACTCCTGGTGAAGGAACTCTGATGGCCGGTGCGGCAAAAATGCGGACCGAACACGTTGCGGAAACGCCGCGCGGATGGAAAGTGCGCACGATTGCGCCGGGCGCGGATTCGAAACACGAGGTGCGCATCGCGTTCCCTCCCGGCCGCCGCAAAAAAGGCAGCGGCAAAGTGGTGGAGATCCTTCACCCGGCCGGCGAGAAAAATCCAAAGTGCGCGCTGAGCGAGAAGGCGCGGAAGAATCCCGGCGAGCTGCTGATCTTCGGCAATCCATCGACGGTTGAGAAGAAGCGCACCGCGCGCGATCGAGCAGCGCGGATCCGCGCGGCCCGGCTGAACCCGAAAAAGAAAAGCGTGAAGCCACGCCGCAATCCCAGCGAAGAGGAGCAAGCCGTACGGCTGTTCCAGGGTTTCCACGGGCACGATCCGAAAGAGGTCGTGGAGAAGCACGTCAGCGCCGCCACGCGGCTGGATTACACCGCGCTCGGCGACCTGGTGTACCTGAAAGTGGAAACGCCGGTAGGCAAAAAGGCGGAGTTCAACTTCCACGGCGACGGTGTGAAGCTGGCCATCTCTCCGGATGGCAAGCAGCTCTACTGCATCGGCGGCAACCAAAACATTCTCCCGTGCCTCGACGACGATTCGAAACAGAAAGACTTCATCGATCTGGGCGACGCGCTTGAGGTCGCGTACCTGGCGCGGAAGATCCACGGCAAGTTTCAGCCAGTGGAGTACTACCACGAATTCGGCGAAGTGGACGGCACGCTACCGCGGCTGATGTACGACAAGCTGCGCAAACAAATCTTTTTTATCGGCGGCAACTACTGGGTGGACGTGAACATGCCCGCGCCGGGAACACCGCTGGGGAAAATTTCGCCGGGCATCGAGAACTGAGAGGGGACCAATGACGCTGACCACTATCAACGGAAAACCAGTCGGACAGCAGCAGGGCCAGGGGGCGCCGTCGACGACGTCGGCGCCTTCGGCCAAAACGCAAACGCATCGCGCTGAGTGCGGCGACGTCGGCGACGTGGGTGAGGTCGGGGATCTCGGATCGAACGCGGCGGACGCGGAAGAGGGACAAGCCAAGTAAATGTATCAGGCGGCACAACTCGGCGCGGCACCGCGCGGCACCTATCAGATGGGCGCCGCGCTTTCGCGCCAGCGTGTGCGCCGCAGGCTTTCGCATCTTTCCGCGATCACACCGGACCAGGCCGCGCAGATCGCCATGCCGAAAAACACAGTCAGCGGCAAGGCCGGCTTCACGCAGGCGGTCTACAACCAGATCACGCAGTCCGCGCAAAACCTGCAGCTCGCGTCCCAACTCCCCACGAGCTGCGGCGGCACCGGCGCCGTTTCGCTGAAGCCGGCAATCATGATCACGGCCGGCGGAGCCGCGGTGAAACTTGCTCCACTGACTGGGCCGGCCGCTCCGTTCGTCGCGCTCGGCGGCGCACTGCTTGGATTGTTCGGCACTCTCTTCGCCGGCCACGCGGCCGCGGTGAGAAAAGAGCAGCAAGTGGAGTGCGCGGCGATGCCCGCGGCCAACGACGGGCTGAGCGCAATTTATCAGGCCGTGCAAAACGGAACGATTTCCCCGGCGGACGGCAAGGCCGCGCTGACGCAGCTCTACACAGAATTCCGGCAGCAGGTCGCTTCGATCCTCAAAGACAGTTCGTCGGCGTGCAACGCGGCGTGTGTGCTTTCAAAACAACTGAAGGCCGCGATTGCGGAGATGTCCAGCCAGTTCGACGATCTGGCCGCGGCGGCCGCGCAGCAAGCGGCGGCCAATCCACTTTCCCCGATCAGCAGCGCGATCGCCGGCGTGGGCTTGCCGTCCTGGGTGCTGCCAGCAGCGGGGTTTTTTGTTTTGTGGAAGTTGCTGTAAAGGGCCAAAAGAAAAATCCTCTCCAAGGAGAAACGAAAAATGGGAAGCGCAACACAAACCTTAACGATGTCGCCGGCGGACATCCTGAAATACCAGACAGACCTGGTGCGCACGAAAAACTGCCTGTCGCTGGGCCGCATGCGCACGATCGCCGTGGGGCCGTGCGACACGTACACGCCTCCCCCGCGCGATCCGATCATCAGCGGATGGGGTCCGCAGCCGCAGCAAAACGCGCGCGGCCGCATGCTGGATCTCAGCGGGCAGTGGCTGCCGATCGCGCAGGCGCCGGATAAGAACATGATCCTGTGCATGGCGCCGCTGATCCGCAGCGACGGCTACGTGGGCCTGCCGGATCTGGTGGATCCCACCTGGCGCGCGGAAGCGTACACGGCCGAAGAGGCGATGAATCCGGATTGCGACGCGAACTGCCGGAAAACCGTGGACGTTCTCCCCGGCGGAAAAACGCGGCCGCACAAACACGTGACTCTCCGAGCCGGCAAAGACAAGCCGCGGATGATTCCGCAGCGGCTCGATGATCGCACCAACGATCGGCTCGCCGGCAGCAACTACCTGGTGTTCCAGCCGGTGCTGCGCCTCACCTATCAGCCGGAAGAGTTCAAGGCCGGCGACTCCCACGGCTTCAAGCCGGCGGAATGGAAAATCGAATTTCGGCCCGACGCCGGTGGAACGCATTGCGCGTTCCTGGTGGATCAGACCACGGGCGAGTGTCATTTCTTCGGGGGCGTGCCGATTTTCGGCGGCGACTCGCGAGGATAGAGATCCATCAGACGGGCGGTGACGCTTCGCCGCGTGTCCTCTGGTGAGAAAAAGGGGAAAGGAACAATGCCAACCGTACGGCTTGTGAATTCATCCCGCGCGAAGCGCCGGCCTTCACGCCGCAACGCGCGCAAACGCAAAATGCCCAGCGGGCTGAAACGCTACTGGGCAAAGATGCGTCGCGCGCTTGCGCAAAAAAACGCAGGCGGAGGACACATGGCGAAGAGCAGAAAACGCCGTAGTGCGAAGCGTCGAGCTTCGCGCCGCCGGCGTGTTATTCACCGCAGTTCGAATCCACGCACGCTGTTTCTGGCCGCGCCTCGGCGCAAGGGTCGGAGACGCAGCAGCGGACGCAGGCGGCATCATCGCCGGCGCAGCAGCAATCCGGGGCTCAGCACGTTCACCAGCGGCGGCATGCTGCAGACGGTGGGCGGCGCGGCGATCGGATTCTTCGGCAGCAACGCGCTGCCGTCGTTGATCCCGCAGCTCGCAGCGTATAACACCGGCATCACCGGCTATGCAATTCAGGCCGGTGCAGGGCTGGCGCTGTCCTGGGGGCTGAAACGCTTCCTGGGACGCGGCTGGGGCACCGGCGCGTTGATCGGCACGGGGCTCTCCCTGTTGCTGCGCATCGTGAAGGACCACGCGGCCACCACCGGCTCCACCACGTCCGCGGCAATGAGCGGCGATCTCGCGTACTACGTCGACGATCGCTTCCCGTACCCGCAAGGCGCTGGCGGACCGTATGGCATGTTCCCCGGCAATCCGTCGCTTTCCAACCCGCCCTTCCCGGCCACTTCGGCCGCGGCGGTGCGGGCAGGTGCGGCGGCCGCGGCTGCGGCGCTTCCCGCGCCGGCCATGCACGGCATCGGCACGGGCCGCTGGGGCGTCAACAGCGCCGGCGACGCCAGCCGCTGGGCTTAGTTCCCCTTTCTCTCTTGCCCTGCCGTGGAATGGCGGCGGGGCAGGAGACAGTTTTTCTGATTTCGCTTTCGCAGGCGGCTGCTGACCGCGTTCCGGCTGCAGTAAGAAAATTCCGAAGGGAGAATCCCGAATGTCACGAAATATCGAAACCGCCGGACGCGCTGGCAAAAGCCACCGTCACGTGCGGCGCATGGAAAAAATCACCGCGTATGAGCTGGGGAAACCCCGCGCGCCGCGGATGAAGAACCCGAATACCGGCATCCCGGAATTCGTGGTGTGGAGCCTGTTTGACATCTACGCTGTCGCCGCCGGCGGCACGTTCAACAAACTGGCTCTCTACACGCTCCAGCAGGGCGCGAACTACGCATTTAACGGCGTCACCGCGTTTGCCAAGGGCGAACAGCACTGCTCGCTGGTGCAGCCAGGCCAGCTCGAATCCTCGTACACGTTCATCGTGCGCGCGCTTTCGATCTACGTGCAGGGCCAGCAGGGCACGGCGCACCCCGGCGTGCATCGTGAAGACATGGAAAACCTGCTGGGCTCGCTGGTGAAATTCCGCATCAACAAAAAGGAATACTTCATCGGCATCCCCGCGTGGCTCCCCGGCGGCGGCGGCCAGTTCACCAGCGGCTTCGGCACGCTGACGGCGCCCGTCTCCAGCGTCACCAACACCAACGGCTGGGCGGAAACCGATAACGTCTACGCGCTTCCCGGCGGGCAGTACATCAACCCGCAGGAAACGTTCGACTGCATCGTGGACCCCAGCGGCAACGCCCTCGTGGGCGGCGGCAACGGATCCCCCACCGCGTTGGCCGCGGCGGGCTTCCCTGCCGGTGTCGTGGCGGCTGGCCTGTGCGCATGGTTCCGCCAGGACGGCCAGTTGATCCGAGTTGCTCAGTAGGACCAGAGCAAACCACTCCTTGGAGAGGAGCTGCGGGCCTGGCTGCCAGAGGTAAAGCACTGGCGGCCGGGCTTGCAGAAAATTCCAAAACCGAAAGTGAGAGAGAAAAATGAACGCCTTCACGACGATCAACGGGAAGCCGGCGGAAGCGAAAATCAATTCTGGAAGTGAAACCGCTTCACTTCCAACCAAAGCCATGCAGGAAGGCGATCGCGTAATGGTTTACGACAGTCCGGGGCATCCGCTCGATCACTATCTCTACGCGCACGTGCTGACGCTGAACGCGGCCGGCGCGATGGTGCTGGTGGATCATCCCGGCAACGCTTCCCACAACCAGCAAAAATTCGTGAAGGCCGAAAAGATCGTCACCGCCGAGATCGCCGAAAAGCTGCAGGCGGCCGCGCGGGAAGCGCTGAAGACGGAACGCGACTCCGAAAAAATCAAGACGCTGCGCGAGCAGGTGCAGCATTTCGGATACGTGGCAGCAGAGTTGAACTAGCTAGAAAATTTCGCGCCGCCGGCGCTGCAGGAAAGGAAGCACACCATGAATTCAACTTGTCCAGCTTGCCAGGGCCGCGGAGCGGTGGCGAACGCGCAAACAGGATCGCCGCAAAAATGTCCGCTGTGCCTGGGGACGACGCAGGTTTCGCTAGATCTCACGGACCAGCTTTTCTGGTACCTGATTTCGCCCGCGCAGTTGACGGCGAACCAGCAAGGCGTGCTGGCCAGCGTCACCACGGATAACGACGCGGACTTCCAGTGGCGCTGGATCATTTCCAGCCAGACGGGGCTTTACAGCGTGGAGCTGTTCGACAGCTTCGCCGGTAACTCTCCGCTGATGACTGGGCCGATCAACGGTGAAAACTTTGCCGGCACCGCGCAGTTGCCATTCCGGATGCCCAAGCCGTACCCGATCTACCGGACGTCGACGATCAAGGCGAAGTTCAACGATCGCAGCGCCGCGCCGAACACCATCCAGCTCTGCCTGGCGGGCTACAAGATCGACAAACTGCCGAAGGCGCCGACGAGCTAAGGGGGAAGGAAAACCACATGGGCATGCTCCAAGTATTTGGAGTGCCGGTGAATCCCATCCCGCCGGGTCTTTACGAAGACGAATGGGACGCAACGCCGGATTGGCCGAACGACTGGCGCCTCGAACGCGACGACGCCCTGGGCCGCGTGCTCGCCACGCGGCCATTCTGGTTTCTGATTTACGACGGCGTGATCGGCGCGCAGCAAACCGACCGCGGCCAGATCACCGTCCAGGAAGACACCTGGCTGATCGCGCTAATGGCCAGCTCCCAGCAAGCGGCCGGCTTCGCCGCGCAGATATTCCTGCCGGGTGAAGAAACCAACTTCCAGGATGACGACGTTCCCAACCAAGACATGCTGGGCACCGGCCAGCGGCCGTTTTATCTGCTGACGCCGCAGCACATCCACGTCGGCGACCAACTGGAATCCCGGATCATCAACCTGGCCACGGCCGGCAACGCGATTCAGCTTGTGGGCCTGGGGCTGCGGCCAGACACGAGGAAAAAAATCACGTGAATACCGCGTTCACAAGAAAACAGGGCAAGTCGATCTACGAGCCATCGTGCGCGGTGGTAGTGCCGCAGCTCCCCGTGCAGAATTTCATGGCGCCCAGCGGCAAGCCGTTCGAATTCCACGGCGGCGTCCCGCTGCCGGCGATCGGCGCGCAAGCCACCGTGTTTTCCTTCCAGGTGCCGCGCGGAAACAACGGCTTCATTCGCCGCATCGCCAACGTGTTCGTTGGCGGCGGCTTCACCGATTTTTCCAGCGCGATCATCTGGCAGATTTTTCTCGATCTGCCCAAAGGCACCGTCGCGCCGAATTTCGACAACATCATCGCGTCGATGGGATCGGTTTCGAATCCCTCGCAAGTGGACGGCATTCACATCATGGAACTGGCCACCGTGGCGCTGGTGGTGAAAAACATTTCCATCGCGGTCGCCGGGCAACTGGTTGGCGGCCGCCTTGGCGGATCCTTCCATTCTATCCGTGAAGAGCCCGCGAACATCGCGTTTTAGGGAGCACCAAATGCTTCAATTCTCAAAAGGTCAGCTTGTTCGCGTTCTCCTCGATAAAAAGTTGTCCATCGAGGGCGAGAGCGCACCGGTGGAAGCAAAGTTTGTGGATTATCTCCACGGACAACCGGACTGGGCCGTCGTCGAATTCGAAAAAGCACATCACGGTGGGGTCAAATTTCTGCACGTGCCGGTCAGCGTGATTGAAAGCAGGTAGGGAGCTACGATGCGCAGTATCGCGTTATTTTTCTTACTATCTGTCGCCACGGCGTGCGGCGCGCAGGATCTCGGCAACGTGGCGTTGCGCACTATATCCGCAACGCTGGCCAACGGAGCCACGTGCACCGGCGCGGCGCAAAACTTCACCACGTCCGGTAACGCCGGCATTCCCGCGGGCACTTTCAAAAATGTCGGGCAGACCAGCCACCTGGCCACCGCCACGTCGAACGCCGCCACGTTTCAGATGGAGATCGACGGGATCGATAACCTGGGCAACGTCTACCGGCTTTCCGACTTGCAGGTGGGCATCCCGACCAGCGCGAAGGGTGGGCTGGTCGTCACCGCCTCGGGGTACATGACCAACATCCAGGTCAGCGTGACGTGCACCGCCGCCGCAACTTTTTCGGCGGCCTACACCGGAAGTTTTTCTCCGCAACCGCCGAACATTGCCGGCACGCTGCTGGCCTCCGTTGACAAGCTGCCCTTTCAGACGGCGCCGGCTAACGCTACGGCCAGCATCACGTTCCAGACGCCAAACGGAAACTCCGCCGGTACCATCATTCATGACTACAGCGGCATCGGTCCGGCGGGATCCACGATCACCGCGCAGTGCATCACAAATTCCGGACAAAATCTGAGTTCGTTCAACTACGCCCTGGGCACGACGGCCGCGCCACAGTTTTTCAACGTCCCCGGGTCAACGTGTCCCTTCGTGACGCTCACCTATACCAGCGGAGGGGCCAGCGCCGTTACGTACACACTGGAATATATTTTCTCCGCACAGGGCACCGCCGGCAATTCCGATCCGTGCGCCTCCACCACGAAAAAATCCAGCGTACTCCTGAACATCAGCACGGCAACCACCACGCAGTTGGTGCCCCTCAGCGGCACGTCGTCCATTTACGTGTGCAGCTTCGTTTTCGGCGCGCGATCCACGGGCGGCACCGCCGTGCCCAGCGTCACTTTTGAATTTGGAACCGGCGCGGCTTGCGCGGTCGGCACCACCGCGCTCACCGGTGGTTTCTTTTCGGCGGATCCACCGACAATCACGCCGTCGCCCGGTTATCAGGGCACGGTGTTCAACACGGCTCCGGGCACCGCGCTCTGCGCGCTGACCGCCGGCACCGGGATCAACGTGCAGGGCGTGCTCGATTATGTCCAACAGTAGCGGAGGGGCCACCGTGCGCTCGACGAGCGGTAAATATCTTTTGGTATTTGCCGCTCTTTGTCTTTTTTCCCTTCCCGCGGCAGCGCAACTAACCACAGTCAGCGGCACGGTCAAGGATGTGAACGGAATCCCATACGTTGGCGGAGCCATGAAAGCCGGCCTGGTGTTTGCCGGCACACCTGTGAGCAATCCCACCCTGCAGATCAGCAACCTGGCGCAGTGCAAAGCAAACGGTTTCGGCAGCGCGCCGTGCCAGGTCCCATTCAACCCCAACGCCGGACCGTTCACGCTGGATCCCTTCGGCAACATCGCCGGCGGTGGAATCACGCTGCAGGATAATTCCCTGGTTACGCCAGCCGGAACGCAGTGGGCTTTTTTTGTTTCGGAAACTCCTGGTATACCGCCGCCGCTCGGCACCGGCCCGCAAGTGTGCAGCGCCACGATCACGATCACCGGAGCGTCGCAATCAATTTCTTCCAGTTTTTCGGCTTGTCCAGCGTTGAGTAATGTGAGCAGCAGCGGAACCGCGGCTGGCACCTTCGGCCAGACACAGGTGAACAATAACGGACCGTTCGGAGCAACGAACTGTCTGACTTTCACCGATCTGACTGTGGGGCCGATAAATTTCAACTGTCCTGGAATCGTGACGCAGGCTCAATCTCCCGCGTCCGGTGATCCGTACTGGGATGTCAAAGCCTTTGGCGCTAGCGGGTCCAACCAAAACACCACCGGATCGATCAATTCCGGTTCGAAACTTCTCACGCTTGCCGCTGCAAAGGATTTTAAGAACGGCCAGGGGATTAACGTATTTAGTGGCGGGCCAACGTCCGCGATGCTGCCACCAACTGGTTGCACCGTGACGCCGATCGGTGTCCCTGGTGCCACCACGTACAATTACCAGGTTTCCAGCCGCGATTCGCTTGGCGGTCTTTCGGCCGCAACATCTGTTATCACTACGTCCACCGGAAACGCCGCACTGGGTCAGCAACTTCTCACGATCGCGGCAAGCGGCTATGTCCGCACTGCTGGTGCCGTAACTATCACTTTAACGACATCGCCATCGATCCCAACCGGCACCACGGTCGATGTGTACGGCACAGGTGATCTCAGCTCAAACGGGCGTTTTACCACTTCAGGTGGAACCGCGAACACGATCACGTTCACGCAAGCCTTTGGTGCAAGCCGTGAACCTGACGTAACTCTAAGCGGTGGCACCGTCAGAGTGCAGAACTATAATCAGGTCACCTGCACCGGCGCCAGCACCAATGCCACCCAGTACATTGTGTGGGGCAGGACTGGAGGCAGTCTGACCAAAGTTGGGAGTATGCCGGTCGAAACAGTTACTGGTCAAAATCCAACTTTTAGAGACTTCGGCCACAATTCGACGGTTCCAGCGGACGTACTTTCAACGAATCCACCAGTGGCAGCTACACCGCAAGATTTGGTTTCGACCATTCAGTCCGGGGCTGGGACAGTAAACCTGGTCCTGGTGGATGCGGCTGGCAACACGGTTGCCGGCAACACTGTGCAGCATGACGATACAGCGGCGATCAACGCCACACTGAACGCAGCCGCGAGTAACACCAGGACGACTTTTGGCGGTGGAGGAATCGTCAATCTCCCGCTGGGCTCCTACAACTTTGGGCAGTTGGTTTTTCCTGCCACCTCACCGAACATTTCTAAGTGGATGGTCGTGCAATTTAGCGGGGAGCTGTTTCCGCTTCAAACTATCGCATGGGACACGGGACAAGGGCCGTACAAATTTGTAGGGCTGGTTGGGACTGGAAACGCCGTTTTTGGAAAGGTGCCAGAAGCAGCGATCAACAATACGGGCATCAACCCACAAATTCAGATCACTGGGCAATCAGGTAATCCCGCTGTAGTCCAGAGCATCCTCTGCCTCACCAGCGCAGGCGACTGCGTCCATGTATACGGTTCTGGCGTTCTTGCGCCATCGAACGTCAACTTAATCGATTTCCAGGGTTCTCCCAGTGGATCCGCCAACTATGGTTCCGCACTCCGAACGTCTGGAGGCGGATTCGGCACATACATAACTGGTGGAGTGTTTTTATCCTCAGACGATGCGCCAGGGATCTACACGGACAGAGGGTTCACCACGATCATGGGAAGCACCAACGGGAAGATGCAGGTGTCCAGCATCGAGTGCGTAAACTGCGGCGGCGACATGATCGTGATGAACATCCTGCAGGAGAACGGGAATAGGCCTTTCTTAAACATCAATTCGAGCGTTCTGAAAACGGTCGATATCACGGTTGACCACGTTTCCCTCGCTGACACGGCCGTACCTGGTGCCGTTCCGATGGTCAACAACATGAATGGCGGCCAGGGAACGTACAACCTGAAAATCACGGGCTACAACTCCAATGGCTCAGATGCGATTATCGGCGGCGTCCCAGTCGCGAATGCCTTTTTGCAGCCTGGAACAGCAACCAGTTCAGGTAACGGCCTCACCCCGATAGGGCAATACGTTAACGTAATTTTGCAGGACATAAGTGGGTCACTGTTTGTTGGTGCTAATGGGAGTGCAAATCCTCCACTTGTGATCCAGCAGAGTGCTGGACTTAACGCGGATACGTTCGCTGTACGAAACGTGGCCGGCACAAGGATCGCCGGCATCGGAAAATTCGGTGAAGGAATTTTTCAGGCCGACAATACAAACTCAACTTTCGGAATCAAGGTCACCGCCACGACAGGCCAAACAACTCAGACAGATCGATTCTCTAACTGGTTCGTGCGTGTTGAAAATTGTCCCGCTTCCTTTCCTCTCGGCATCTCTCAAGCCTGCGGATCTGGCGCCTCCAACACGTTCGAACTCGGATCTGCCGCAGGCTACACCGGCAACTATTTTTCCGCGTATGCGATCAACAGCATCGTCACGAAGGTTTTCAATTTGGGCAACACGGGGATCGCTAGCGCGCGCAGTCACTACGCCGATCTAGGCACGGCCTGCACGAACGGAGAGTTGGCTTTAAGCGCAGGCTGGCAATCGACGGGCGCGGCAACCGTCACGGCCGTTGCGGGAATCGGACAAACGTGTTCGTGGACACTCACCACGGGGACGACGACGGCCGCGAATCCAACGGTTACAGACACCCTGGTGGACGCGCTCCCCAACGCTGGCATCGTGTGCGAAATCAATATCCACGGCGGCACACACACGGCGGTGGCGGGTGAATACTTCCAGCAGACGACGCTTTCCGCCACGGCTCCGATCTTTACTTTTCAAGGAACACCAACGGCAGGTGGAAGTA